>ERZ791765.177-NODE-177-length-85138-cov-7.863815_pt1 | contig 85138 bp, 73 predicted proteins | sample MGYA00509949_ERZ791765 | MGnify/ENA primary metagenome ERZ791765 (study PRJEB30046, sample SAMN00791980) | human gut metagenome | study: EMG produced TPA metagenomics assembly of the A metagenome-wide association study of gut microbiota in type 2...
TTTGCCGTTTCTGTGCATCATTTGTTACGGTTTAGCCGAAGGCTGAACTGTAACCGGCTGCAGAACAATACGGGAGGAACAGACTTGGAAGAAATCGGCAAAGAACAGATAAAAGAGAGGATTCCCGCCATACAGGTGAGAAATTTATATAAAGTATACCGTGTCGGAGAGACAAAGGTATACGCCTTAAATGGTGTGGATTTTACAATGTATAAAGGTGAATTCTGTGCCATCGTCGGTACCTCCGGTTCCGGGAAATCCACACTTTTAAATATGCTTGCGGGCCTTGAGAAGCCGACAAAGGGGGAAATTGTCATTGCCGGGAAACATATTGAAAAGCTGAATGAGAACCAGCTGGTTTCTTTCAGAAGGGAAAGGGTCGGCTTCATCTTTCAGTCCTATAACCTGCTGAACACAATGAATGCGGTGGAGAATATAGCGCTGCCCCTGTCGTTCCAGGGAATTCCCAAGAAGAAACGGATAGACAGGGCCCAAAAATATCTGGAATTAGTGGGTCTTGAAAAGGTCGGCAGGCACATGCCCAACCAGATGTCAGGAGGACAGCAGCAGCGTGTGGGAATTGCCAGGGCGCTGGTGGTTCATCCTCAGATTATCTTTGCCGACGAGCCGACCGGAAACCTGGATTCCAGGACAACGATGGAGGTTCTGAAACTGATGCAGAAGATTGTGCGGGAACATAACCAGACGCTTGTCATGGTCACCCATGACAACCATCTCGCTACATATGCGGACAGGATATTTCATATTATCGACGGAAAGATCGTAAAGATAGAAGAGAATCACCAGCGAGCCGGTGAGGAGACAGAAGACAGGGAGGGAAAAGCAGAATGAAAAAGTGGAAGAAACTGTTGGTATTTTTACTGGCAATTATGATAACAGTTGGATGTTTTCCAGCATCGGTTATGGCGGGGGACATGATTGATTTTGAGTCATATGGCGATGGTTCAGCTTTTACTAATCAGGACCACATTGAGGTAAAGAAGATATCCACTGGAAAGACAGGCCAGAAAATGACTGTTTCCTTTGTGATAGTCAATGATAATACAAGTACTGATATGAACAATGTCAAGGTACAGTTGGTCAATGAGAGCATATTTAAAGAGATTTTTGAAATAGAAGATGAAGATGATGAGGAGGAGACCAAAAGCAGCTCATCACGCGTTCCGAAATATCCATTTGAGTATACCTCTGATATAGCCAAGGAAAAGGAGTTTGGCACGATAAAGGCCGGGACGAAAAAGAGTGTATCAATGAGCTACAAAGTAAAGAGGAACCTGTCAGAAGGATACTATCCTGCCGTATTTAAGCTGAGCTATGGTGACAGAGGTTATTATTGCTATGTGGGTGTGAATATCTGGGTTACAACTTCTTCCAGTTCTACAGAGGACGATGATAACAATAAAACAGATTACGATTTTTCGATTGGAGACGGTCAGTTTACCCCTTTTGCCGCTTATAACCAGGTGATGAATTTTGGCGTCAACCTGACGAATACGGGATTAAAAAAGGTCTACGACGTGCGGGTGGAGATGCAGCTCGATGCCGATGTGACAAAGTTCCCGTTTAATATTAACGAAGGAAATTACAGCCGGAAGATGGGGGATATGGAGCCGGGACAGATGGTTACGGTTCCCTACAGTATGGCGGTACGGGAGAACGTAAAGTCGGGATTCTTCCCGATTCATTATCTGGTATCCTACCGGGAAGAGGAAAACGGCGATTTTTCAGAACCGGTTGACCTGATCTATTATGTACGTGTCCAAGGAAAGGATGAGGATGAGCTGTCATCTGATGCGGGAGATTCGGACAGGACAAAGGCCAGAATTATAGTGGATAGCTTTTCAACGGTACCAGAGGAGGTCTATGCGGGCCAGCCCTTTGAGTTAAGGGTCAGAATGAAGAATGCTTCATCTAATGTCACCTCCAGCAATATCATGTTTACCTTTGCCTCGGAGGAATCAGCGGACAAGAGTCCTGTATTCACATCGGATTCCGGTTCTACCTCCATGGTAGTCAATCAGTTAGGACCCGGAGCAACGACGGATCTTTCCATGGTGTTTAAATCCTCTCCGACCGCGGAACAGAAGTCCTATACAATGACAATCGTTGAGCAGTATGACAGCCCTGAATTTAAGAATGCAAAGGAAGAAGTGAAGATATCAATACCGGTAAAACAGGTTCCGAGATTGAATACAGGAACAATTGAAGTTATGCCGGACAGTATCAGCGTCGGTTCGGAGACGAATGTCATGTTCGGAATTAATAATACCGGAAAGGTTCTCTTATATAATGTCATGGTACGTTTCGAGGCCGATTCCATCCAAACTACAGATGCCTATGTCGGCAATATTAAGCCGGGTGAAACAGGAAACCTGGACACGATGGTCTCAGGCGTGGCCCCAACTGAAGATGACGGAAAAGTGAAGATTATTATTACATATGAAGATGAGAACGGTTTGACGACCGAAGTCGAGAAGGAGATGCTCCTCTTTGTAAATGAGCCGATAGATGAACTGGGAGGAATGGAAGCCGGGAATATGGGAGTTGATGGTATGGGAGGAGGCAGCGGAATGAATGGAGCCGATGGAGAGCAGACCTTTTTTAATCGTTATAAGAAGGTGATTTTCCCGGCTGCAGCACTTTTCATTATTATTACTGGAACAACCGTAATCGTTATCAGGAAAAAGAAGAAGGCAGCGCAGGAAGAAGGAATGGACGATGAGATTCTATGATCTTTTGTCAATGAGTGTCAATAGCCTGCTGAGGAGAAAACTCAGAACATTTCTAACAGTCCTCGGAGTGGTGATAGGGACAGCATCGATTGTGGTTATGATTTCCCTTGGAATCGGACTGAATAAATTCACGATGGAGCAGTATGAATCATCAGGCAGCCTGACGGCGATACGTGTCTATAATTACGACAGAGGAGGCTCCAATGATAAGCAGAATCCAGAAGACAGCTTTATGACGGATGAAACGATGAAGCAGTTTGAGAGGATTCCCCATGTGGTTTCAGCTTACCCAAAGATTAACATGTCTGTGATTATGAAGCAGGGGATTTATGAGGGGAATGTCCAGCTTATGGGGGTTCCCCTGAAGGCCATGAAGGATATCAAGCTGGGGCAGGGAACACTTCCCTCCCCTGATTCACCAGAGCTAGAGATGGTGGTGGGAAACATGGCGGTACAGAATTTTTACAATGCCAAAACCGGTAAGGGGTATTATGACTCCGGAGAACTGCCGGATGTGGATTTTATGAACAAACCGGTATTTACAATATTTGACACCAACAGCTATTACCAGTCTAAGTATCCGTCCGGCGGGGATGAGCAGACGGCGGTAAAACCGCCGAAGAAATATATGCTGAAGACAGCCGGGATTGTTGAGGGAGGGCCGGAGGACTGGAATGAATACAGTTATGGCATATACGTTGACATTGAAAAGCTGAAAACCCAGCTAAAACAGATCTTCAAGAAGAAGCCGATACCCGGTCAGCCGACGAATAAAAAGGGTAAGCCCTATAATTACTTTGTCTATGAGCAGGCAACCGTGAATGTGGACGACATGAAGAATGTTATTGAAGTTCAGAAAGCAATTAATAATATGGGATACGAAGCAAACAGCCAGATGGAATGGCTGGAGCAGTCCCAGAAGCAGTCCAATATGGTTCAGGCCGTGCTGGGCGGTATCGGAGCCGTCTCCCTGTTTGTAGCGGCGATCGGCATTGCCAATACGATGATGATGTCCATCTATGAGAGGACAAAGGAGATTGGTGTTATTAAAGTACTCGGATGCGCAATGGGAAATATCAGAAGCATGTTCCTGATAGAGGCCGGATTTATCGGCTTTGTCGGCGGAGTTGCCGGTGTAATCCTGAGCTACGGCGTATCATTTCTGATTAATAAATTCCTGGCGGGAGCTTTGCTGTACGGTATGTCCAGCAAGCTGTCAATGATACCGCCGTGGCTTGGATTTGCTTCCATCGGTTTTGCCATATTGATTGGTATGCTGGCCGGATTCTTCCCGGCGCTCAGAGCCATGAAACTGAGTCCGCTGGCGGCAATCAGGAATGATTAAAACCACCTAGCCAACTGTCGTCACATCCTGTTTCCATCTCCCGGTGGCAATATAGGCGAATACCAGGATTCCGCCCCCGAGGGTGGCGGCAGGGACGGCGATTCCAATTCCCAGGATTCCCATATTAAGACCCAGCGCAAGAGCCCAGGCGACGGGGATACGGATAACAATTCCCTGAAGAACATTGCTGCACAGAGTGATCAGGGTATGTCCGGTACCGGTGATAAAGCCGTTGGCGGAAAAGACAAATGCAGTCAGAAGATAGTCTGCACAGAAGCCGCGGATATACAGTGTGCCGTACCGGATTACCTCGGGTTCTCCGCGGGCCAGTATGCTCATAAACTGCGGCGTGAAGCTGATGCTTGCCAGGAACAGGGGAATACCGACTATGAGAGAAAGTCCAATCCCTTCTTTCAGGCAGGAGAGGGCGCGCTCATATTTTCTGGCGCCGATATTCTGGCCCGACATGACCGCCATGGCTCCCGACATTGCGGAGCTGGGAAGCATGGCAATGTTATTGAATTTACCGGCCAGCTGAGCGGCTGCGGAAGCCGCGTAACCATACTGGTTGATCAGAGCCGTCAGAAACATGAAGGATACGGATGAGATACTGTTCTGAACGGCAGCGGGAAAGCCGATTTTAATAATTAAAAGAACCTTTGTACGGCTGAGCCTGAGATTCCTGCGTGTCAGCCGGAATATACTGCTTTTTCTGATCAGATATGCTGCGGAAATGACAAAACTGACTGCCTGGGACAGTACCGTTGCCCAGGCGGAGCCGTTCGGGCCCATTTTGAAGCCGGCAACAAATAAAAGGTCCAGAAACACATTAAGGGTCCCTGATATGGTTACAAATATCAGGGGCCTTTTAGAATCTCCGGTTCCGTTCAGAACCGAACTTATGGCATTGTATTCAAATACAAAAAAATTTCCCAGCATGCAGATTTGCATATAACTGCACGCATTCTCAAAGGACTCGGCGGGAGTTCTGAGCAGAACCAGGAAGGGGCGGGCGGCAATGTACATGACGGCAGTCATAAAGACGGCGGCTAAGGCAAACAAAGTCAGCAAGGTTCCGATCGTCTGCTCTACATCCTCCCCGCGCCGCGCTCCGACATATTGGGATATTAAGACGGTTCCGCCGGAGGCGAAACCGATTATCAAAAATGTAAATGCAGATACAATCTCGCCTCCAATGCCGACTGCCGAACTTCCGGCAGCTCCGTTGACCCACTGGACGATCAGCATATCGGCAGTCATGTACAGATTTTGAATCAGGCTGGACAGGAAGAATGGAAAACTGAATAGGATCAGCTGCCTTCTTACACTGCCTTCGGTAAGACTGTGTCCAATCTGCATGAGGTGAAACTCCTTTTCTTAAGTTTCTGGTTGTACATCTATTATGATAAGTCACAAATTATAATTCATAAATTATCAGTGCATCCGGTTTTCCGGAACTTGTTCCGGTTTTTGGCTGAGGGTGTGCGCGGCGGCCGGCATGAATCAGTTCGATGGAGTTTACGGCGCTATGGTGTTTAATCTCATCGGCACAGTCGATCTAATAGGGGAGTATCTCTTCTGCATCGAGGGGGACCATACGGCCGCGTGTTTTACCGGCAGAACAGTCTGACGGATTTTCTCCAATGGTTACAATACCGGCGCCGCCTTTTGCGCGTTCTCCGCAGAGGGCTATGTTTGCCGGAGTAAAATATTCTTCCGGCATAAGATTGGAGACGCCCATGGGTGTCACTGTTAGACCAATCATACAAAAAAAGCAGAGTGAAGTCATTTCAGAAAACAGGCAGTTTATTTTAATATTTGTGCATCGGAGCGGAAAATGATCTAGCCCAATGCTGTAAATGGTATATTTTTTATTAAAAATATTGTATAATTATAATCCAGGAGACGAGGTGGGACGAGATATGAGAATCAAAATCGATATGAACGGCAATTCACCGGCTTATATACAGATGTCGGCTCAGATTGCCGCGGCAATCAGGGCGGGAGAATACAGGACGGGCGATAAACTGCCGTCGGAAGCAGAATTCTGCCATGAGACGGGACTGGCCAAAGGCACGGTCAGAAAGACATTCGACAAGCTGGAAGAAGAAGGCTATATCCGAAGAGTGCACGGAAGTGGCACTTATGTTCAGGGCTGGCAGCCGGAACTGCGCAGGATGGTGCAGTTTGATAATAGCTGCAAAAAAGAAGGAATGAAACCGGACGAATGCTACCGGCTTTTGAAAGAAGCCTGCGGCCGTTTTTTTGCCGCTGATATTCCGGATCAGGCAGCGATGATTGACTGTACCCCGGAGATAGCGGGAGATATTACGAGAGAACTTGTAAAAATCTGGAACTTTGATATGAAATACTATCAGATTGACGGAGTACGCGCCGGAACATTTATCCCTCCGGAGGAGATATGGATTACAACAAAAACTCATTTTGAAGAGATTCTGCCTGTGGCTGAGAAGGCTGGAAAGGCACTTTTGCAGGTCAGGCTTTCGGTTCCCGCTACGGAAGAAGAGGAGATTGCCGCTTTGGATGATGACTGTCTGCTGGGCATAGTGTATGACAGCCAGGATTTCCTGATGCATATCAGCCATACGCTGGCTTTGCTGGGAAGGCATAATACATATTATCTCTGCCAGAAAGAAGAATGGTGCGATAAAAAAAGAGCCATTCGGACAGAGGACATCATATGGCTGGTTTCCGTGCAGGAGGAAGAGATTATCAGGCAGATGGAGACGATGGGCAGCCATTATATTGTATTCAATTACGGGGTAACGAAGGATTCATTGGATGAAATCAGGGCAATTATGGAGCAGAGAAGAAAATGACAGATAAAAAACCAGAGAAGAAAGAAACGCCTGTTTATGGAAAGATTGTGGATGACGTCAGAAGCAGGATTGAGTCGGGACAGTGGAAAGAGGGTCAGAAGCTTCCCGGAGAGAGGGAACTCTGCAACTTGTATGGTGTGGCCCGGGGAACATTAAAAGCCGCTTTTTCCGAGCTTCAGAAAGCAGGGCTTATCAGACAGGTCCGGGGAAGCGGAACTTATGTGGAAAAGCGGGATGGGAGAGGGAATGCTTTGGAAAAACAGGCGGATGAACTGGTAGCTTATCTGGTCTCTTTAAAACTTTCCAAGGCTGAGATACTGTCTCTTGGAAGAACGATAATCTACAGTGATATAACGGCCCAGCACTTCCATAAGCAGCCGCTGTGCGATGACCGGAAAGAATAGAATGTACGGCCGCACAACACGCTTAGCGAGGCACAGAAACGGCAAGAAACGCAGTTTCGCGCCGTGAACCCCGGGTTTCCGTGCAGAATGCGCACGAAAGCACCCCGCGGAACACAACCGTGTGAACAGTAACGGGAATGAAACGGAGAATTAAAATAATTACAAATATATATTGACAATTTACAAAAAAAATAGTAAACTTTGGACAAGTTACCGATTGGTAGTGAAGCAATCTGAGATATTGAAATGTGTGTGGAATTTCAGAAAGTTTTGCTAACCTTTATTTTAGTGAAAGCAATTCTATAATCAAATCAGTAAGGATATCGGTATTTCAGTCATTGCTTCCGTTCCTGTTAACGTATTAAGGAAAAGGAGAGAAGCAAATGAAGGGAATCAAAAATTTTAAAAGATCCAACAGGAAATATCTTGCGCTGCTTATGGCCGCATTGACGGCAGCAGTCTCATTGAGCGCATGTTCCGGAAGTACCTCGGGTGATGCGTCACAATCCTCATCAGCAAAAACAGAAAATAATGGAAGCGGTGCAGCCGGTTCTGTGCTTCGTGTGGGAAGAACATGGGACTCCGGGAGCGGCAACTTTGATCCGGCAACCTTCTCGGGGATCTCATTTCAGTTTGGCCCGGATGTGTTTGAATCGCTTCTTACCTACAACGACAAGCAGGAACCGGCTCCGTATCTGGCTGAGTCATGGGAAACATCCGATGATTTGAAGACGTATACGTTCAAGCTCCGTGAAGGCGTTCAATTTCACTATGGCTTCGGCGAGATGAAAGCAAGCGACGTCGTATTTTCAGTCGGCCGCCTTTTGGACCCGGCCATTAACAACACGGCAACCAATTCAACAAATCTCGGCCTGGCCAATATCGAAAGCGTCGAGGCCGCCGATGATTACACGGTTGTCTTTACTTTGAAGGAAGGAGACGTATTCTTCCCTGATAAAGTTGCCAGATCTTACCTAACCATTACCAGCCAGAAGGCAGTGGAAGAAATGGGTCTGGAAGAGTACCAGAAACGTCCGATCGGAACCGGTCCATTCATGCTGGAAGAAGGCGGTGTTCCCGGAGAAAAATATTGTACGGTTAAATTTGACGATTACTGGGGCCAGAAAGCAAAGCTGGACCGTGTGGAATATTATGTAATTCCCGACGATGTAACGCTTGCCAATGCGATGGAAGCAGGCGAGATTGATACATATGACGTAAACAATCTGGAAAAAGTGGAAGAGTATATGGCCGATCCGGATACTTACGTTCTTCTCAACGCAAGGGATTCCGCGCAGTCCTATATCGGAATCAATGCGAATTTCGAGCCGTTAAATGACCCGAAGGTACGAGAAGCGATTGCATTAAGTATTGACCGCGATATGGTTTGCGATGAGTATTTCAAAGGCACGGAAGAAAAATCCAAAGGTTTCCTTCCAACCTTCTGCCGCTATGCACTGGAAGACTACTGGAACCCGGAATATAATCCGGAGAAGGCAAAACAGCTGCTTGCAGAAGCCGGATACCCGGATGGTTTTGCCATCGACATGTATGCTCCTAATGATACGCTGAGCGCAGGACCGGCCACATTAGTGCAGCAGTTCCTGACACAGATAGGCCTGAAGGTGGATCTCCAGACTGTGGATTTCGGCGTATGGCTTGATAAGGCAAAGGCCGGAGAAATCCCGATTTATCTGTTCTGGGATTCCTGTCCTGTTATTCCTGACAACGTGTTAAAACAGTTTACAAGCGAGAGCACAATCAACTACATTGCTTACAATGATCCTGAGTACGACAGAATCGTGGCGGCAGCGGTGGAAGAAAACGATCTGGCAAAGAAAGCGGAGCTTTACAATGAAGCACAGAAAAATATCATGGATTCCGGCTGTCTCTATACGATGACTACATACTCTATTCATCAGGTTGTCAACCCGAGAGTAAAGGACCTTAAGATTACGACAGGACTTATGCTTACCTGCAGAGAGGCGTATATCGAAGAGTAAGGTTACGACGGCAAAGCGCGCGGGCCTGCCGCACGCAGCCTGCGCGCTTTGCAATGCGGTAGTTGTATAGCGCTGGACAATTACCAGTACGGTATAAATTTAAGGAGTAGTCTATGAAAAAATATTTTGGTATGCGGGTTTTGATGGCGATACCTACCATTTTAGGCGTGTTCCTTGCGGTGTTTCTGATCATCCGGATGGTGCCGGGTGATCCGGCTTCCGTTATGCTGGGCAAAACTGCCACCCCGGAAGAGATCTCACTGTTCCGTGAGCAGAACGGCCTGGATGAACCGCTAATGACGCAGATGGTAATCGCGGTAAAGAAATTCTTCACAGGCGATTTGGGAGAATCTCTTTCTTCCCATAAAAAAGTGACGGAACTTTTAAAGGAACGCTTTCCCAGGACGCTGGAGCTGGTGTTGTGGGGAATGATACTGAACTCCATCCTGGGAATTATATGGGGCGTTGTCGCCAGTGTGTATCGCGGCAGATGGCCCGATTACATGATTAGCGGCATGAGTACCATAGGTATGTCGCTGCCGTCATTTTACGTGGCGATTCTGGTGCTTGTAGTTCTGGCTGTGAAGCTGAAGCTGATACCGGTTATCGGCATTCAAAGTGAAAATGCCAATTACTTTCAGACCATTGTAGCTCCTGTTCTTACGATGGTTCTTGCCGGAAGCGCCCTGACCATCCGTACGACCAGGTCAAGCATGCTGGAAGTGATGGGAGAAGATTTCATCAGAACCGCCAGGGCAAAAGGGCTGAGCGAAAAAGCCGTTTTATTTAAGCATGGTCTGAGAAATGCGGCGATTCCGATTGCCACGATTATCGGATATAATCTGGCATCCAGTTTCGGCGGTTCCATTGTAATTGAGACGGTGTTCAACAGGCCCGGTATCGGAAAGCTTTTGATGGACGCGGTGACGAAGAGAGATTATCCCGTAGTCCAGGGAACGGCCGTATTCATCGCCATTCTGCTGATTGTCGTAAATCTGTTGACAGATGTCATGTACAGCATTATCGATCCGAGAATCCGTGTTCAGTCGGACAAATAAAGGAAAGGCAGTTGGGACAATGAGTGTAATACAGGAATGTATGCAGGATAATGACAATATCCTGCAGGTTGAAAATATATGTAAATACTATAAAGCCGGCAGCGGCAGATTATTTGATAAAACAGTTTTCAAGGCTGTCAATCAAGTGTCCTTTTCTGTAAAACGCGGAGAAACCTTCGGTCTGGTGGGAGAATCCGGCTGCGGAAAAAGCACTCTGGCGAAGCTGGTCATGAAACTATTGGAAGCATCGGGCGGCAGGGTTTTGTTTGACGGGCAGGATATTACAAAAATGCCGAAGAGGCAGCTGGATGCGATCAGAAAGGATATGCAGATAGTATTTCAGGATCCTTATGATTCCCTGAATCCCCGCTTTAATTTAAAACAGATCGTGTCCGAACCGATGGAAAATTTCGGATACAGCAGACAGGAAATCGATGCGCGCGTTAAAGAGCTGTTTCAGGAAGTCGGCCTGCCGGAGAAGCTGATGGTGCGCTATCCCCACCAGTTATCGGGAGGGCAGAGACAGAGACTCTGTATTGCCAGAAGCCTGGCCCTTTCACCGAAGCTGCTGCTCTGCGATGAGGTGGTGTCGGCTCTGGATGTATCCATACAGGCTCAGATACTGAACCTTCTGCTGGATTTAAAGGATAAAAACGGCCTCACCTATGTTTTTATTTCCCATAACCTGGCAGTCGTCAAATTTGTTTCGGATAAAATCGGAGTCATGTATTTCGGAAAGCTGGTAGAGGTAGCGGGAAAGGACGAGCTGTTTGAAAACTGCCTCCATCCCTATAGCTGCGCCCTGCTCTCGGCAGTTCCCATCCCCGATCCCGACGTGAAGACGAAACGTCTGATATTGGAAGGCGATCTTCCCAATCTTATGAATCCGCCGAAGGGATGTATCTTCCAGGACAGATGCCCGTTTGTAAAGGATATCTGCCGCAGGGAGGAGCCGGAGCTTACCGAGTTTACGCCGGGTCATCAGGTAGCCTGCCACAGGGCCGGAGAACTCGATTTGAGAATTGTTGAGGAATAGGCAGGAGGATAAAGCTATGATTAAATTTTTGAAGAAAAATAAGGGGATTGGGGCCGGCCTGTTCATCCTGACTATCATTGTCTGCCTGGCGGTGTTTGCCGACTTTTTAACTCCTTATGTATTTGATACGATAACGCTGTCGGATAAATTACAGCCGCCAAGCGCCGCCCACATCATGGGTACGGATAATTTCGGCCGTGATATCTGGACAAGAGTTATCTACGGAGCCAGAATTTCCCTGACCGTATCGCTGGCGGCCGTGGCGCTGGGACTGGTTCTCGGCTGCCTGCTCGGCCTGATGGGCGGATACTTCAAAGGCCCGTTTGACTTTGCCCTGGGCCGTGTTATGGACATATTCATGTCATTTCCTTCGATTCTTCTCTCACTGTTAATCGGAATCGCCCTGGGACCGTCCATTCTCAACATGTGCCTATCCCTGGGAATTCCGCTGATACCGGCATTCTACCGCGTCACAAGGGGAGCGGCCCTGAATGTGGGGGAGAGAACTTATGTTATGGCGGCCAGGTCCATGGGCACGAAAAGCAGTAAGATTTTGTTCCGCCACATTCTGCCCAACACTCTGCCGCAGATTTTTGTAATTCTGTCCTTCAGTGTCGGCGGCTCCATCATGGCGGAATCTTCCCTGGGTTATCTGGGCTTCGGTATTCCAAAGCCGACACCGTCCTGGGGGCTTGTAATCAGCGAGGGCAAGAGCTACATATTCAACGCCCCGTGGATTGCCGGTTTTTCCGGCCTGATGATTGCGCTTACAATCTTTGCATTCAACCTTTTGGGAGACGGTATCAGAGATTACCTGGATCCGAAATTAAAATAATGGCAGTGACGCTTTAGGAGGTACGAAGTTGGAGAATGATAAAATTTTGGAAATAAAAAATCTGTTTGTAAAATTTCCAATGGACGGCGGAGCAATTAATGCGGTAAACGGCGTTAACCTGTCACTGGGTAAAGGTGAAACTCTGGGAGTGGTAGGCGAGTCCGGCTGCGGAAAGAGCGTTACGATGTCAACGATTCTACGGCTTGTAAAGACGCCGCCTGCAAGGATTGAGGGGGAGATTTACTATAAGGGGCAGAATATTCTGGATATGCCGATGCGGGATTTTACCAGAATCAGAGGGAAAGAGATATCAATGATATTTCAGGAGCCGATGACCAGTCTCGATCCGGTCATTAAAATCGGGCCGCAGATAGCAGAGAGCCTGATGCTGCATGAAAAACTTCTGAAGAATGCGGCTATGGCAAAGGCGCTGGAGCTTTTGAAACAGGTGGAGATTCCCAACGCGGAAAAGCGGATTAATGATTACCCGCACCAGTTATCCGGCGGTATGCGCCAGAGAGTCATGATTGCAATGGCGCTGGCCTGTAAACCGCAGATTCTGCTGGCGGACGAACCGACGACAGCTCTTGATGTAACAATACAGGCGCAGATTATGGATTTGATCAAGAAGCTGAGAGGCGAATACGGAATGAGCATCATGATAGTAACTCATGACCTGGGTGTTATTTCCGATGTAGCCGATCGCGTCGTCGTATTTTACAGCGGCCAGATTGTTGAGGAGGCCCGCACGGCCGACCTCTTTAAGCATCCGAAGCACCCTTACACAAAGGGGCTGCTGGCATGTATACCGACCCTGCAGACAAAAGCGCAGCGCTTACAGGTTATCGAAGGAAATATCGCAGATCCGGCAAACCGCCCAAGCGGCTGTCCTTTCCACCCAAGATGCCGTTATGCGACGGAGCGGTGCAGGAAAGAGAACCCGAAGCTGTATCCATGCGGAGACGGCCATATGGCGGCCTGCCATCTGATGGAAGATAACGGCTGACGGCGGATGAGCAGGAAAGGAAAATTAACAGAATAAAGGAACGGGACGGCCGGTTAAGAAAAATGGAAGACGGCCGGTTAAGTTCAGGAGGAAACTATGTCAAGAATAACGACTGTATGCGGCGATATTGCGCCGGAAGAGCTGGGATACACCGATATGCATGAGCATGTGATGTTCGACGGAACAGATATGGGAAACATCTGCCGCCCCGGGATGCCGGGAAATCTTCCAATCCAATGGGAAGATAAGATATCGTTGGAAAATATCGGCCTTTTGAAGCGTAACTTCACGCTGTGCCGGGATGCAATGAATCTGGACGACGAGGAGGTTATGACGGGAGAGGTGGCTGATTATAAAGAGTCGGGAGGGGATTCACTTCTGGAACTGAGTGTTCCCGGGATCCGGCTGGACGTGGCTGCAATCAAAAGAATCTCAGAAAAAACGGGAGTTAACATTATTACGGCAACCGGATTTTATATCGAATCATCGTGGATGGGCCGTTTTGACGGATGGAAAACAGCGGATTTCTATAATCGTATCATGGACGAATTCGAGAACGGAATTGAGGGAACCGGAATAAAACCAGGATGTATTAAAATCGCTCTTTCCAGCTTCACCCAAAGAGAGGAGATGTCCCTGAGGGCAGGCGGGCAGGCGGCGAAGGAAACGGGAATGTCCATAACGGTGCATCCCTGCGGCCAGGGAGGAGGAGAACCCGGTAAGGTGGTGGAGATCTTAAAGGAAGAAGGCGTACCGGCGGAAAAAATAGTCATTGCCCATGTGCCGATGGCCAATAACCGGGGATTATCTGAGATGATTCGCTATCCGGAGCTGTGGGCGCTTAACCTTGATGTGGCAAAGTCAATACTGGCGGAAGGAGCCAATATATCGGTCGAATTCATGTCCGGGCAGATAGATTTAGAGGCGCTGGGCTCCCAGTCCAATCCGGATTATATGAAGCTGGCAGGTCTTGTAAAGCTGATCAATGAAGGCCACTGCCGTCAGATGGTGCTGGGGACCGACATGTGCGTGAAAACAATGACCAGACGCTGCGGCGGAGAGGGCTACTGCCGGCTGACCAAATTTGCCGTGCCGGCATTGAAGCAGTACGGCGGTGTATCGGATTATGCTGTCAGAAGCATCATGATTGAAAATCCGGCCAGGATTCTGGCGTATTAAGAGCCGGAAATAACAGCGGATTATATGAAAACTAAAAACTTAATATAAAAAGAAAGAGGTATAAAATCATGGCAGAAATGTACAAAGTAAAATTAACCGTATTAAAAACAGCAATTTATCCGGAACTGGCAGAAAAATATTTATCGATCGGAAAAGAACTGAAACCATGCGGCGGCTTTAAGGAAGGCCAGGAAATTATTGTAGACGCCTTTATGAACTGTCCGGAGGGCTTCTGCGCCCAGGCCTGGGCCGCGCTCTATCCACAGATGCTTACTATCAGCCGCGGCGGTTCCTATGCGCCATGGACAAAAGAGGATGGTGTGGAAGTCGGCTGCTGTACAGACGGCCTCAGACCGGTGACATTCCTGATCGAGAGAGACGAAGTACAGCCATTTGACGTATAGCCAATTGAATAATCCCCCCTGTTATGATATACTATGAGCACTTGATGAGGTTCCCCACGAATCTAGTGAACATGATAGCTGGAGGCATATATGGATAAGCAGGACAAGATTGCAGTACTGATTGACGCAGAAAACGTTTCTAAAAAGTACATTAAACTGATTATGGATGAAGTGAGCGACTATGGGATCGCTACATACAAACGGATTTACGGTGATTTTACAAATCCCAGTGTTATGGCATGGCAGGATGCGCTCAGAGATTTTGCACTGACGCCGGTATTTCAGTTTAACTATACGAAAGGAAAGAATGCGTCGGACTCCGCCCTGATTATCGACGCGATGGATATCTTATATTCGGGAAAAGTAAATGGATTCTGTCTGGTAACCTCCGACAGTGATTTTACGAAGCTGGCGATTCGTCTCCGCGAGGCCGGGATGATTGTAATTGGAATGGGGGAACAGAAGACTCCGAATTCTCTGGTATCGGCCTGCGAGACATTCAAATTCCTTGATTTACTGTATCAGGAGAGCCTGGAAGAACAGGCGGAGGACGAGAAGCTTTCTGAAGTTAAGGCAGCAAAAGCGGCAGAACCGCCTGCGGCAATCCGTCCCTCGGACGAACGCGATACGAAGAAAGCCCCGGAGGCAAAGACAAAGCCCCATCCGGTTGAAACTGCGGATACTCCGGATGACAAAGCCGACAATTTAAAGGATGATGCCAGACTCAACAATGTGCCGACGAAGGAGGAAATCGGCGCTGAGATAGTAGCCATAATTGAGTCCAGATCCGATGAGAACGGATGGATTAACCAGTCGGAGATAGGAACGGTACTTCCCAAAAGAGTTCCTGGCTTTGATCCACGAAACTATAAATGCAAGAAACTGGGCCAATTTATTGAAAGCTTTGATTATCTTGAGACAAGAACGATGAAAAATCCGAACAACAAATTATTAAAAGTGGTTTATGTAAAAATTAAACAGCAGTAAATGAAAGTCCGAAATCCCGGAAATCCCGGAGATTTCGGACTTTTAAGTATTGAAGGCGGCCTGTGCGCGGAGCATGCAGAATAACGGTATGGGATTATACAGGCCGGAGTTACAGTATTGTAAATTGTATGTATAAATATTGAATAAAAAAAGCAAATTTCTTTAATGACTTTGCTTACTAAAAATGTTATCCTTGAATCAGAAATAAATTCCACACACAATTTTTCCTTACTTAATTTAAAACAACAATAGCGATAATAATAACAAATCAATTCAGTGTTTCTTTTGAATTAAAAATGAGCTCACATAGTAAAAAATGGTGTACACCGGGAGACTGCATATCAATTTGATATGATTATTGTCTGTCGGTTTTTTCATTCAAGGCTATGGAAAAAGGAAAGATTTATGATACACTTGAAACAAAAACAGACTACAAGGAGTGCTGCAGATGGATTCGAACGAAATATTTATTAAAGATATTCCAGCATTTTTCAGGAGGTTTAAAGGCAGTACTAAAGACGGGCAGTATGATCTGTATTGCCAGGAGTTTGCTTACAGTATTATATATGGAAACCTGAACAGCAGCCATGTGGATGAAATTCTTCAGTTGATTGGATTGAGCTGTCTGCCTGACCGGCTTTTGCTGGTACAGACAGACTACAATGATGTGTTCCAGTTTTATCCTGAATTTAATCAGTTTCCCAGGAGATTTAACCAGACGCAGACGCTTCAAAGATGTGTGAAGCGAAGCGGAATTGAGGGGCTGGTCGCATCCTACCCGGCGCGGGGCGTGGTCGGTGTCTTCCTGTGTACGGGGCAGGAATCGTCTTCTGAAGAGAAAGTAATAACGGAGAAAATCAGGGAACTTGCAAAGGATATGATTGTAAGGGTCAACGAAGAGGTGGGAGAGAGTGTTGCGATTGGGATAAGCCGATATTGCAGCAGCCTGTCGCGTTTCCCGCAGGCTTATGCCGAGTGTAAGGAGGGACTGTTTCACTGCTTCAGGCTGGGGAAAAACCACATGGTATTTCATAAAGATATATGCGAACCCAGGACACCGTTTTCACGGGATGTGCTGAAAACCTTTGGGGCTGAGATTGTCTCCGGGATCACGAATGGAGAGCGGGCGGCGGTAAAGGACCATGTGGATGAGATGATGAAATACATGCTGTCCGTGGCAATGTCGCCCATTAACATACGTCTGATCCTGGTGAGTTTTGTAGATACACTGAGAGAACGCTTTTACAACTCCAGAATACCGGCCGATATATTGGAAAAAGCGTATCTGAACACATCCAAACAAGTCATAAACGGCATGTTTGCAGACGATATAAAGGAGACGATGGAGCAGTTCTGTGATATGTTGATAAAAGAACTGGGGGCGGAGTCGCAAAGTTCCGAGGAACTGCTGTTTCACAAAATTGATGAGGCCATTGAAAAATATTATCCCAACAGTGAGTTTAACCTGGATGTAATGGCAAATCTGTTCCATTACAGCTCCTATCATTTTGGCCGTCTCTTTAAAAATACACGGGGAGAATCCTTCCGGCAGTATCTAGCCAGGTACCGGATCGAGAGGGCGAAAGAATTTCTGGCCAGGGGGGACAAGCCGAATGAAGTGGCATTTCAGACCGGATTTAACAGCATCAGTTATTTTTGTACTGTTTTTAAGAACCTGACGGGCGTTTCACCGAAACAGTATCAGGAGAATTTTATAAAATAATCGGAACGGATATAGTTCCAGGCGGTGACCTGTGCGCAGAGCGTGCAGGTTATCGCTATTTATTTGTCTATATCGAGCCATTTGTCGAAAAAAATATAATTTATCATTTACTTTATTAGTAAAAATATAGTATTATATTATTTTGTAAAAACAGATCGGATTCAGCAGGGGGAGGAGTAATGGACGTTGAAGTTTTTGACGGAAGTGAACCGGCATATAAACAGCTTTGTGAAAAGATTATAAAAGCAATAACAGAGGGAGAGCTTAAACCTGGTGACAGACTTCCCTCCGAAGCGGCGCTGTACCATTCTACCGGTCTCTCCAAGGGAACGATCCGCATGGCCTATGAGGAGCTGGAACATAAGGGGTGCATTAAAAGAAGCAGGGGAAGCGGAACCTATATCCAGGAATGGAGATCGGAAAGACAAAAAATGCAGGCTTACAGGGAGAAGGTTCTCAGGGCCGGAATACCGGCTGAGGAGGCATTTCAGCTGATTGAGGAGGCATGCCGGAAAAAATTCAGTAAAAAGGAAGAGGTACAGGCTGCCCTTTTTGACTGCACGCCTGAAATTGCCGCGGATATCTCCCGCAAAATAGAGGAGCGATTTAAGTTCCTTCCAGTATGTTATGACGTTTATGAAGTCCTTGAAGCATTCGGCGGTATTGTCCCGGAGGCAGAACTCTGGCTGACGACGACGGCTCATTATCATGAATTACAGAATCTGGCAAAGGCCTATAATAAAACATTGATAAAGTTACAGATCTCGGTAGACGACAAAGTAGTGGAGACATTGTCGGGGCTTAGCGGTTCATGTATAGTGGGAATTATCTATGAGAGCCGGGATTTTATTAAACATGTAAGCCTTCTTACATCATCTCTGTGTAAGCATAATACGTATTTTATCTGCCGGAAAGACGAATGGAAGGACAGGAGGAGTTTACTTGATTCAAAACCTGTCTGTTGGATTGTTCCGGCCTGCTATGAGGAAATGAAGACGGAGGCGGAAAAAGAGGAGAATATGGATGTTCTGTTTTACCGTTATAAGATACTTCCTGATTCCTATACAGACCTGGAAGCATATCTGCAGGAGGTATAGATGAAAGAGAAAACGCCGATTTATAGAAAAATCATAAAAGATATCCAGGATAAAGTGGAGGACGGAACATATCAATCCGGTCAGAAACTTCCGAGCGAAAGGGAATTATGCAAGCAATATCAGGTCGCACGCGGTACGCTGAAAGCAGCTCTTTCACAATTAAAGCAAGCCGGACTTCTGGAACAGGCGAGGGGAAGCGGGACATTTGTAAGAGAAAAAGGAAAAAAGCAGTCCTGTTATCAAAACGCTAAAAAACTGGTCGACGAGCTTTATGCAATGCACCTGACGGAGGAAGAAATACTCCGGCTGGCAAGCGAGATATTATTGGGGCAGATGGATAATTAAACCGGGGAGAACGCTCCGGACTATACCACTTTGTAAAGTGTATGTATGAATATTGTTGAAGAAAGCATATTTCTTTAATGACTTTACTTATCAAAAATGATATCCTTTAACCATAAAGAAATTCCACACACAAATTTCCTTACATTTTAAACAAGTCTATTCAGTGATTCTCTGAACGCAATGTGAGCTCACATATTAACAAATGGTGTACACCGGGAGACAGCATATCAGATATGGTATGGTTAATGTCTGTCGGTTTTTTGTTGAATTTTTGAAAAACGGGAGATTTTTATGAAGCAAATGAAGACGGAGGGCAAAGAGATGCCGGTTTCGGCAGATCTTGTGTTTTTCAACGGAAAGATAGCAAAAGTCGATCGGAAATTTGGCTTTTGCACTGCAATTGCGGTAAAGGACGGATGGATTATTGATATCGGCAGTGATGAAGAAATGAAATGCCACATCGGAGAAGCGACAGAGGCGGTTGATTTGAATGGCAGGCTGATGCTCCCCGGGTCCCAGGACTGCCATACTCACGCCTGCCTGGCGGGGCTTTATAAAATGCCATGGTTTCTGGACGTGGGAGCGGATAAGGTGTCCTGTCTTGCCGATCTCAGAAAAATCCTCGCTGAGGCTGCGGCAGAGACGCCAAAGGGTCAGTGGCTCATGGGATCCGGCCTCAGCCCGGGCAGTATTAAGGAATGTGCCGATGCACAGCGGCAGATCACGCGGTGGGATATCGATGAGGCGGTGCCGGAGCATCCCGTATGGCTGGCTAACAGCGGTCTGCACCATATACTTGTTAACACGAAGGCGATGGAACTGGCGGGAATCACAAAAGACACACCGGATTTAGAGCGACATGAGGGAAAGATTCAGAGAAGAGAAGACGGTGAACCGACAGGGTATCTGGACGACTTTATGCTGATGGACAAAGTCGGGAGAGTTTCGCCCCGGCTGAGCGACGGGCAGCTTCGCGAATGCATCAGGCTGATTCAGAAAGAAATGAATGAAAATGGCGTTACAAGCCACACCGATATGGTCGGAATCGGAGGGGATTATCTGTTTGCCGGTACAGGCGGCTCCCGGGTTATCGATATGTATGAGCAGATGGCCAAGGAGGGAGAGCTTACGGCCAGAGTTTCCGTAAATATTATGGCGGGGCTGAACGGTCTTTCCACTTATGATTCGATTATCGGCGGAGCCGCCGCTAAAAAGGTTCCGGCACTGACGGACAGAAAATGGGTGGATGCCTGTGCCGTCAAGCTGTTTGGAGACAGCATGTGGCTGCGCCCCGACGGAAGAAAAACGGGAGGGAGCAGTTATTTTCCCGGTAATACAATAGAAGAGCAGCAGGAAGAAATAACACGAACCATCGTGGAGCTTCACCGGATGGGATACCAGATAGGAATCCATTCCACCGGAGGCTGCGGGATCGATACCATTGTGGATGCCTATGTTAAAGCGATGGAGCTGTACCCCGGGAAAAACCCGCGCCATTTTGTGATTCACGGTGACGATTTCTCGGAAGATAACATGAAGAAATGCGCAAAGAACCATATTGTGCTGTCCTCCCAGGCCGTGGCTCCCTGGGGATTCATGGAATCCCTGGTGGACTGTGTGGATCCGGAAGAACCTTCGCATATGTTCGATTACCAGAGATTTATGGATAACGGCGTTGTCGTAAGCCAGGGTTCCGACGCCCCCTGCATGACCGTTAACTGGCTGATGGGACTGAAGTTCGCGATGACGCGGACGACTGTCTCCGGCACCTGCTATAACAGGGGAAACGGCTGTACGATTGAGGACGGAATCAGGATGTATACGATTAACGGCGCATACCAGAACCACAGAGAAGATGTTACGGGCAGCATTGAGGTTGACAAGCTGGCGGATCTGCAGGTGCTTGACACCGATATCTTTGAGATATCCCCGGAACAGTTTGACGATGTCAGGGTTGTGATGACCGTGACGGGTGGAAAAATTGTTTATTCCCGGGAGCAGGATTCAATCAGAGGTGTCTGAGAACCGGAAACCGGAACGATAAATAAGTAAGAGTAATACAATAAAAATCAACAGGAGAAGTCGAATATGGAATATACGTATTTGGGGCGTACGGGGCTGAAGGTGAGCCGCTTTTGCCTTGGAACAATGAATTTTGGAACATCCACCAGCGAGAAGGATGCATTTTATATCATGGATAAGGCGGTGGATGCAGGCATTAATTTCTTTGATACGGCCGACGCCTACGGCGGCTTCGCCGGCGAGGGAGAACACGGACTGACGGAGAAGATAATCGGAAAGTGGTTTGCCCAGGGCGGCAAAAGAAGGGAACGCGTAATCCTGGCCACGAAAGTTTTCGCTACGATGGAAGATCCGCTGGAGGGGCCGAATGACGAAGACGGCTTGTCGGCCTGGAAAGTCCGCAGGCATATGGAAGACTCGCTGAAACGCCTTCAGACAGACCATGTCGATCTGTATTATATGCATCATATCGACCGCCATGTGACATGGCCTGAGATGTGGGGAGTGATGGAAGTTCTGGTTAACAGCGGAAAGGCAACCTACATCGCATCCTCCAACTTTGCAGGCCACGATTTGGTCCGGGCGCAGTGGGAGGCCGATAAACGCCACTTCCTTGGTCTGGTGGCGGAGCAGCACCAATACCACCTTCTGTCAAGACTTCCGGAGCTGGAAGTGATTCCGGCCGCCAGGGAGCTTGGGCTGGGCTTTGTCACCTACTCACCTCTGGCAGGAGGGATGCTGGGAGAGAATGCCCTGAAACGCCTGAGCGGATCGCGCGGTGAGAACCGTCACTATTCCGAGGCGATGATTAAGACGCTCACGGACTTCGCGGATTTCTGCCGGGAACTGAGAGAGAAGCAGTCCGATGTGGCAATGGCATGGATTCTGAAAAATCCGGTTGTCACAAGCCCTCTGATCGGGCCCAGGACGCCGGAACATCTCGATAATATCCTGCATGCGCTGGATGTAAAGCTGGATGACAGCGCGATGAAACGTCTGGATGAAATCTTCCCGGGACCGGGGGGAGAGGCACCGGATAGTTATGCCTGGTAAAGGATAAGGATAAAAAGATATAACAGGTAATTTTTAACATGAACAGACGGTAACAGAATAGGGGATTCTCTGAGAAGAGAAAAGCCCTTCTTCTGTTACCGTCTGTTTCAATTTGGATTCGCGGTGAAAGGTAATTCACGATCCATTCCACGTGGAGCGTGACTGGCCCGCCCAACTGTTATATACCACGCGGTAAAATTCAGAGTTTTTTTTAAAGTGGTCGCTGTTGTTTTGTGATGATAATTCTGTAATAATATGTTAATATTCTGGCATAGATGCATATTTTTATAAAATATACAAAAATTACAGGGGATAAAGGGGTAAAATTTACTAATTCGAAGGCGGAGAGGGGTAAGTAATTGAAATATTCATTTATATAATATCACGGATTTAACCGTGAATTGAAAGGAGCCAGAATATGAAAAAAATAAGATTACTGACAACAGCGGCGGCAATAGCGCTCTTTGCATCAATGATATTGACCGGCTGCGGCGGAGGCGGGAAAGCGGCGGACACAGGGGGGAGCTCAGCGGTTCAGCAAAGCTCCGGGGACAGTGGTGAGAAGATGCTGAAAGTTGCAACACATTGGGAGAAGGCCACCTTTGATCCGGCGCTCTGGGGAGACGGAGGCAGTGTCAAGGCAGGTATATCCATCTTTGAAACCTTACTGGCCCTGGATGAAGACAGAAACCTGATTCCGAGCCTGGCGGAGAGCTGGGATGTATCCGACGACAGAAAAACATATACCTTTCATCTGAGGAAAGGTGTCCGGTTCCATGCCGGCTATGGAGAGCTGACCTCGGAGGATGTGGCATACACACTGGAGCGCCTGAGTGATCCGGAGGTAGGGGCTACCGACACGAAATCAAAATGCAAGGTGGACAACATCGAATCCATGGACACATCAGATCCCTATGTGTTTGTACTCCATTTAAAGGAAGCAGACAATGAGATCCTGATGGATTTTGCGTCATGGTATACGAACATAATAAGCAAGAAAGCTTATGAAGAGCTGAAACCGTCGGGATTCGGTGCAAAACCGGTCGGAACGGGGCCTTTCGAATATGAATCGGGCAAACCGGCGGAGGCATACATCGTTAAACGATTTGATGACTACTGGGGAGAAAAAGCACTGCTGGACAAGGTTCAGATTACAATGCTGGCTGACGAGTCGAGCCGGATTAACCTGTATAACGCGGGCGAAGTCGATATCATGTCATTAAATGATTCCAACAATATCCTGAAATTCGGAGAAACAGAGGGGTGCGAGGTGAAGAAAGTCGCAGGCGCAGGCTGTTACTACCTGGGAATGAACCTGGAAAAAGAGCCGTTCACCAATCCGAAGGTCAGGGAAGCCCTGAAATATGCGATCAATTATGACGAAATGCTCAACGACTACTGGAGAGGAACGCTGTTCCCGCCTACCGGCTACGTTCAGTCCTACTGTATCTATGCCAGTACGGCAGAGGAGAGCGGCTTTACATATGAATATAATCCCGAAAAGGCAAAACAGCTTTTGGCGGAAGCCGGCTATCCGGACGGATTTTCCACATCGGTTGCTTCTCCGAACGATACGCTGTCAAAAGGACCGCTGCTTGTGATCCAGGAGTATATGGCTGATATCGGTATTGATATGCAGTTAAATCTTTCAGAGTTCGCTACTTTCCTCGACGATGTAAGGAACGGACGCCACGATATGTGGTTCCTGGTTAACGGCGACGGTTACCGCGGCGATCAGTGGCTCACCTCCTTCACCAGCGAAAAGATTCCGGGAAGCAACTGGTGTCAGTTCAGAAATGAGGAGTTTGATGAACTTGTGGCAAAGGGCTTTGAAGCAACGGAAAAGGCCGACAAAGATAAATATTTTGGAGATGCCCAGAAAATTCTTGTGGAGAGCATACCATCGATTCCGATTGCGGAATCAACGGGCGATATCCTTGTTAAAGATACGGTAAAGGGCTTCTCACTTAATCCGGAACTCCTTTTCCAGTTTAAGTATATGGATTTGCAGTAATTAACGGCTGCGTTTTCTGCGGCAGTGAACCACAAAAAATGCTGCCGCAGGAAACGGATGGAGGGGAAACATGAAGCGTTACATTTTAAAACGTCTGTTATTTGCGGTTCCCACGATTTTAGGGAGTATGATGGTAGTGTTTCTGATTATACGTTCGATTCCGGGAGACCCGGTAGCGATGAAATTCGGTAAATCAGCCACCGTCCAGGAGATAGAGGAGTACAGGGAGGAATATGGGTATAACCGGCCTATGGCGGTGCAGATGGTGGATTCGATTATTGACACATTCCGCGGTGATTTGGGATATTCGATGGCAAATAACCAGCCGGTATTTGATATGATTCTGGACTGCCTGCCGAATACGCTGGAACTGACGGTTTTTGGAGTGCTGCTGGCAATCGTTTTGGGTGTCACATCAGGAATATTTGCAGCTCTTTACCGGGGCAGCATCTTCGACATGATGATACTGAGCCTGAATACGCTTCTGATGTCGATGCCCTCGTTTTTCTTAGGGCTAGTGCTTATTATTGTATTCGGAGTTCAGCTTAAGCTGATTCCTGTCATAGGTCTTAACCTGGCGCCGGAGCAGCATTTTGCAGGGCTTATCGGACCGGTGATTACGGTCGGCCTCGGTTCCGCAGCTTCTATTGCCAGGACTACGAGAACTTCCATGCTCAAGATTCTCGGCAATGATTTTATCAAAGTCTGCAAGTCCAAGGGAATCGCAAAGAGCGCCATTATAATTAAGCATGCCCTGAGAAATGCCCTGACACCGATTATTACGGTTGTGGGAGGGACATTTGCCGCGTATCTGGGCGGGGCGGTGGTTACGGAGACGGTATTCGCCAGGCCGGGTATCGGCAAGCTTCTTGTCGATGCCATCAATGCCAGGGATTACACGGTTATTCAGGGAACAGCCGTATTTTTGGCGGTATTTATGATTCTTGTAATTCTGGTAACGGATATTCTGTACGGTATTTTCGATCCGCGTATCCGGGTTCAGGATTCGTAACAGTTCAAACGGCATACCTGGATAATGCTAAATAATATAAACTGGAATTGGAAGGTTGACTTATGGCTGAACAAAATATAGATGATAAAGAGAATAAAGCAATAGAAACAGATAAAGAAATAATACTGGAAGTGAAGGATGTCAAAAAGTGGTTCCCAAACGCGGCTAAGAGTAAAGAGTATATTAAGGCCGTTGACGGCGTGTCTCTTTCGATTCGTAAAGGCGAAACCTTCGGCCTGGTAGGCGAGTCAGGATGTGGAAAAAGCACGCTTTCCAGCCTGATTCTTTCTCTGTATAAGGCAACGGCAGGCGAGGTGTATTTTCACGGAAAGCCGGTTTACAAAATGAATTCCAGGCAGCTTCGCGAAGTGCGCAGGGAAATGCAGGTTATTTTCCAGGATCCCTATGAGGCGCTGGATCCTTATCTCACAATCGAAGAAATTATAATGGAACCTCTCGATATCCACAAGTTCGGCACAAAGCAGGAAAAGCGTGAAAAGGTGGAAGAAATGTGCCGCCTCGTGGGCCTTCCCGTCAACCTTCTCACCAGGATGCCGCATCAGCTGTCCGGCGGCCAGAGGCAGAGGGTGAATATTGCAAGGAGTCTGGCCCTCAACCCGGAATTCGTTATCTGTGACGAAGCTGTTTCCGCGCTGGACGTGTCGGTTCAGGCACAGATACTGAACCTGCTCCGGCACCTGCAGAAAGAACTGGGGCTGACATACCTTTTCATATCCCACAATTTATCGGTGGTAAAATACATATCTGATACAATCGGCGTTATGTATTTCGGGCATCTGGTGGAGGTAGCTCCGAAGAATGAACTGTTTTCGGATGTAAAACATCCGTATACCCATGCGCTGCTGTCAGCCGTTCCGCTGCCGGATCCTGATTATCAGGTGAATACGGAAGCTTTGACAGGCGATGTGCCGAGTCTTTTAAATCCGCCGTCAGGCTGTATTTTCCATGAGAGATGCCCATACAGGCGGGAGCGGTGCGAGCGGGAAGCGCCCGGGCTTGAGTACGTATCAGAGAGCCATCAGGCGGCCTGTCACCGCTATAAAGAACTTACATTAAAGCTGGATTACAACTCCGGTTTTGGAAAAGGAGGGGAAGGCTGATGATAAAACGGCTGCTGCATAATAAAATGGTCGTATTCGGGACAGTAGTGATACTGGCAATGATTTTTCTGGCAGTTGCAGCTCCCTGGCTGACACCTTACGATTACAAGACGAATCATCTGGGCGAACGGCTTCTGGCGCCGTCGTCCCTTCATCTTATGGGAACCGACGATTACGGAAAGGATGTATGGACGAGATTGATATACGGAGCCAGGGTATCGCTCAAGGTGTCTTTCTTATCCGTAATGCTGGCCCTCTCCATCGGAAGTACCATCGGATTTATCTGCGGCTACTTCCGGGGGAAAATGGATTTCTTTGTTGGGCGTATGATGGATATCATGATGGCGTTTCCATCTATGCTTCTGTCTATGATTATCGCAATCTGTTTTGGCTCCACGGAAACCAGAATGTGTCTGGCTATCGGAATCCCTGTAATTCCCGGATTTTACCGGATTGCACGGAGCGAAACCCTGTCCATACGTGAACGCACCTTTGTTATGGCGTCCAAAACTATGGGGGCGGGGAGCAGATACACGATATTCAAACATATTATTCCCAATGCCCTGCCACAGATTTTTATCACGCTGTCAGGAACCATCGGCGGCTGTATCATGGCGGAATCGTCTCTCGGATTTTTAGGGCTGGGAATCGCACCACCGACACCGTCCTGGGGAATGATTATCAACGAGGGAAAAGATGTTTTCATCGACGCGCCCTGGGTTGCCATCTTCGGCGGTCTTATGATCACGCTGACAACGCTTGCCTTCAATCTTTTGGGGGACGGTTTGAGGGACGTACTCGATCCGAGGCTGAGAAGCAATTGATTGCTGCGGCGATTCGAACGGGAGAACCAGGCAGCAGAAAAGGAGAGCGGATATATGGAGCATTTGCTTGAGATTAAAGATTTGAAGGTGGAATTTCCGTCGAAAGCGGGGAACATTCACGCTGTAAACGGCGTGAATCTGTATGTTGACGAAGGAGAAATCCTTGGCGTTGTGGGAGAATCAGGATGTGGGAAGAGCGTGACTTTGTCCAATGTCCTGGGGCTTGTGGAAGCGCCGCCCGCTGTTATCAGCGGAGAAATATGTTTTAATGGGGAAAATATTTTATATAAAAAGGATAAAGAATTCCGCAAAATAAGGGGTAAGGAGATTGCCATGATTTTCCAGGATCCTATGAACTGCCTGGATCCGGTCATCCGGGTCGGAAAGCAGATTATGGAGATGCTCCTGGAGCATGAGGATATGGAGAAGAAGCAGGCGTATGACGAGGCGGTGAAGCTTCTGAAGGTGGTAGGAATACCGGATCCAGAAATCAGGATGAGCAGTTATCCGCACCAGTTGTCCGGCGGTATGTGTCAGAGAGTGATGATAGCAATTGCGCTGGCCTGTAAGCCGAAACTGCTTTTAGCGGATGAACCGACGACGGCTCTGGATGTGACGATACAGGCTCAGATTCTCGGATTGCTGAAGAGTATCCGGGATCAATTCGGGACCAGTATTATTATTGTCACTCATGATCTGGGAGTGGTGGCAACGTTAGCGCAGCGTATCGCCGTTTTTTACGGCGGGAAGGTTGTGGAGGAGGCGGCGACGAGAGCAATATTTAAGAATCCGACACATCCCTATACAAAAGGTCTGATCGCATGTGTCCCCAGCCTGGCGGCGGGGGATGAAGATTTGAACGTGATAGAAGGAAATGTTCCTGATTTGTCAAATATGCCGCCCGGGTGTCCTTTCCATCCGAGATGCCGGTATGCTTCGGATGAATGTAAAAGCGGAGAGCTGGAACGGCTGAAGGTATCGGAAGGACATTATACGCTTTGCAGAAATTACAGGGAGACAGAAAATGCAGCCACAGGAAAGCAGTTACAGAAAGAGTAGATGAAGAAAGAACGGATAAAGGAAACATAAGCAGGTGAATGAGAGGAAGCCGGATATGAAGAAGGTTGTAACAGTTACGGGAGAGATAAAGCCTGAGGAGCTTGGATTTACCGATATGCATGAACATATTCTGATGAAAGGACGCATTTTCAGGGTGCAGTTCAAAGAGGAACATCCGGGATTTAAAGAGACGGTTGGAGAGGATGAAAAAAATACGCTGGAAAATATCGGAATTATCCGCAGAAATAATATGTTTACCTGGGATACCCAGGATCTGGACGATCCGGCCGTTATGGAAAAAGAGGTTGCCGATTTTAAGGCGGCCGGCGGCCGGTCGCTGGTGGAAATGAGCGTCCCCGGTATCCGCGGCGATATCCGGGCGGTTAAAACAATAGCACAAAACACAGGGGTTAATGTGATCGGTACAACGGGAATTTATATCTATGAGTCCTGGCCGGAGTGGTGCCACGAAGCAGAGATAAAAGATTTTATGAATTTTATGAAGCAGGAGATCGAGGAAGGGATTGAGGGCACCGGCATCCGCCCGGGGATGATTAAAGTCGGAATTTCTTCGGGATTTCGTCCGAGGGAAGAGCTTCTCCTCCGGGCTGCGGCCAGAACGGCCAATGAAACCGGTCTTTCACTGACGGTTCATCCCTGTTTCACCATGGGCGGAGGCCCCCTGGAAATAGCTAAGATCCTGAAAGAAGAAAATGTGGATATGGAGAGAACCGTCATTGCCCATATGGGGGCATTTCTGGGAGAAGGAAGTCTGAAGACATTGATTACTAACCAGAAAAGCTGGGGAATCAGCCTCGATTACCTGCACCGGGTGCTTGATACGGGGGTTAACATCTGCATTGAAATATGCAACACCTCCGACAGGGAAGCCACAGGCTCCGCCAGTATTCCGGGATGGATGAGGCTGGCGGCCGTATATCAGCTGATTCAGGAAGAGTATGCGGCTCAGCTTGTTCTCGCTACGGATACGTGTGCAAAACATATGGCCAGGTATTACGGCGGAGAAGGGTATGGACGCCTGACCCGGTTTGCCATTCCGACACTCCGCGATATTGTCGGGGTTTCTCCCTATGCCATTAACCAGATTATGGTAAAGAACCCGGCCAGAATACTGGCGTATTAGGGTTACTATTCACAGCCCAACATCATGACGTTGAGTAACATATTAGGAGGAAGTCACAATGCAGAGAGCAGACACGATTTTAGTGAATGGAGTGATTTGTACCGTTGATCCGTCATTTCGATTTGTACAGGCCCTGGCTGTGGGAGATGATAAAATTTTGTATTGCGGAAATAACCGTCAGGCGCTTCAGCTTCAGGGAGACGGCACAAAGATCATCGATCTCGAAGGAAAACTGGTTCTGCCGGGAACGTTTGACGCCCATATCCATGCGGCTTACGCCGGACTCAGTCTCTCCCCTGATTTTGTCAAAGTGGAACCGGAGGATGCCTCCAATCTGAAAGAATTGAATGACAGAATCCGGGAAAAAGCCGGGAACCTGCCGGCGGATACCTGGATTATCGGCTGGGGATTTAAGATCCGGCAGGTAGAAGAGTGGGCCAGGGAAGAACGGATGCCGACCTGGAAAGATATAGAAGAGGGTTCACTGGGGCATCCGGTCATTCTCAACGACGGCGGCCTGCATACCATGCTGGTCAGCAAACAGGCGCTCAAACTGGCGGGGATTACAAAAGATACCCGTTTTAAAAAGGAAGAGGGCATCATGTTCCGGTTTGAAGACGGCAGCCCGACCGGCCTGTTTACCGATTTCGGGACTCAGGCAGCGGTGGGAAGAGCAGCATATCATCTGCAGGGACGGGAGATGGATGAATGCCTGATACGGATGCAGAGGAAGATGAACAGCTACGGCATTACCTCCCATAATGATATCGTGGGGCCGGGCGGTAATGATATTTGTTTCGGCACCTACGGTGAAGAAGCGATCCGTGGTTATGAGAGGCTTAGGAGAGAAGGGAAACTGACAGCCCGCGTATTTATCAATCTGCTCGCGGGAAAGGGCGGTGTCCAGAGCTATGATACCATTATCGGAGGACTCGAAGAGATGAATCTGCCTGAATTTGGCGATCGGAAGTGGGTTCGGGCTGATGCTGTTAAAATCTTTGGGGATGACGGCTGGGAGCGGGATTTGCCGCCGGAAAAAAACGGCTACTGTATGTTTCCGGGAGAGACACAGGAAGAGCAGGGGGAAGAGCTGCGAAGAACAATCAGGGAGCTTCACCACAGGGGCTGGCAGACGGCGATTCATCTCACAGGAGGCAGGGGGATCGATATCTCGGTGGATGCTCTTTCAGAAGCAGAGGAAGAGGAACCTGGCCGCGATCTTCGCCATTTTATACTCCATGCCAGCAGTTCCAGTAAAGAAAATATTAAAAAGTGTGTGAGACATGAAATAGGGTGCGGGGCACAGGCAGTGGGCGGTTACGAATTTGGCGGGGAGACGGATTATAAAATCCTGCTGGACGGAGGTATGCTGGTTGCTGAGGGTTCCGATGCCCCGGCCCTGCCGATGAACTGGATGAAGGGGCTGCATTTCCTGGTCAGCAGAAGGGCAAAGGACGGGAAGGTATATCATCCTGAAATGGCTATTGATATCAGAGAGGCTGTCCGTATGTACACAATCTATCCGGCATACCAAAACCATGCTGAAGATATCTGCGGGTCACTGGAAGTGGGAAAATGTGCGGATTTACAGGTTCTCGACCGGAATATTTTTGAAATACCGGCTGACGAGATTGAGCATACGGAAGTGCTTATGACGATGTGCGGCGGCAGAGTCGTTTACCGAAAAGGTGACAGTATTTAACACTAGAAAAAGAGGGACCCGTACGCATGCGGGTCCCTCTAAGCTATTTTTTCCTGGAAAAATTGTATGCTTTCATCGTTGTGCGTACGCTCTTTCCACGCTTATTTTCTCTTTTAAAGCCAATCATCCGGCCGGGATCGGCTTCACCAACCAGGATACCGGGTTTTTGTTTTTTTGCCAGAACCATAATGTCTGCCGCATCCTCTCTTGTGAAGAAAAGCCGCCGGATCCTGTCACCCTTGCTGATATGGAGGGCCACCAGCTCCGGATGATTCCTATCCTCAAGCGTCACGGAATCAATCTGCTCCCAGCTCCAGAAATCATACTGTGTGGTAATATGCATCTGATAAAAAATTTCAAGCCCGCGCTTGGTGATTACCGTATCCTTTTGCATTTTTAATGCAAGTATGTATAACAGGCCAAATATAAATGCAACGCGATACGGTGTAATGACTCCTGCAGCCAGAAGCAGGCCGGACATAAACCAACTGCCTGCCGTAACCCATTTGCTGCGCTGCTTTAATTCTCTGGCATGATATTTTGGGCCGGCTGTTAATTCCCATGGGAGATAATCTGCTCTCGTTCTCACATAAAACCATTCCTTTCCGTTCTACTGTTATCAGTGGTCAGGCTTTCTTTACGCCGGTTGGGACAGGGGCCTTGCCGGCAGCACGGAGAGCTTCCAGTCTTTCAAGGGCGTACGCATGTTCTTTGGGAGGCGCAGCGGCCGCTTTACGCATTGTGGTCTTACCGAAAATGCTGGTATAGGCGCCGTCGGCCCAGAACACATTGCGTTTCAGGCAGGCGGTGATCCCGCCGTAAATCGGATTCAGAAGATTTACAAATGCATATGGGAAATATACGAAGGGGTGCACGCCCAGGGTTGCATACTGATAAGCGCCGCAGCCGGTCCACGGGAACATAACGGCCCACAGGGTCCCGCAGTCCTCAAGGGTACGGGAAAGCATGTTTCGGGCCAGGCCCATCTCATCGTATTTATCTCTGTACAGGGGGCCAGGAACACCAATTCCCAGGAACTGGTCACACATGGTAGCGTCGCAGAACAGGGATGTGACCAGGGTTAATACAACCAGACCTCCTACATTGTGGATTTTACTCTTGATACCGCTGAAAAGTGTTTCGACACAGCCGCACCGTTCCAGCGCTCCGCCGTAGGCTACGGCCAGCAGTATCAGGTTGATGGTCCACATCTGGTGATCCATGCCGCCGCGGCTCAGCAGATTGTTAGCCAGTTCATTGCTGCTTTCAAATGTGGTTCCGTAATGGAGAATGTTAAAAATATCACTGACATTAGTGATTCCCTGGAAAACAGCCCCAAAGAGGACACCGCAGCCCACGGAAATGGCGAGGCCTGGCAAGGCCGGCAGTTTTAACACACATACAACGACAACCACAACGATGGGCAACAGAAGCACCGGATTTAAGTTGTATCCGCCTGCAAGAGCCTGCTGGAGTTCCAGGGCAACCGTGTTGTCATATCCGGTCGTTGAATAGCCAAAACCTATGATTGTATACAGGACCAAAGCAATCACGAAGGTTGGAGCCGTTGTTGATACCATTGCGGTAACATGATCAAAGAGGCCTGTTTCCGAGACTGCGGCGGCCAGATTGGTGGTATCTGACAGCGGAGAAAATTTGTCTCCCACATAAGCTCCGGATATAATCATACCGGCTGTCAGCGCAACCGGCATGCCCAGGCCGGCTCCAATCCCCATAAAAGCAATACCTATGGTTGCGGTGGTGGTCCAGGAAGAACCGCAGGCCAGACCGACAACGGCGCACAGGATGCAGCCGACCGGCAGAAACAGCTTTGGAGTCAGCAGATCCAGTCCGTAATAGATCAGGGCCGGAATCGTGCCGGACATGATAAAAGATGCCACCAGAATGCCGACCGTGCAAAGAATAAGAATCGCTTCCATTGTACGGTTCAGACAGTCCAGCATACCTGCCATCATATCTGAAAAAGAGTGGCCGCAGATACAGCCGATAATACAGGCTACAACAATGGAGACAAGCAGCGGCATATGCGCATCTCCGTAACTGGTGCCGGCCATAAAGTGATACAACATCAGGCCTAACATTACGACAATGGGTAACAATGCCTCAAAAACGTTGGGAAGACGAACCGTACGCTGTTTTTTTTCTTTTTCACTCATTTTAAACCCTCTCTTTCTTAATCATTGCATACTGTTTTTCCAACAGGAAAAGCCGCCCCCTGCAGAACGCAATCCTTCTCAATTCCAAACGCCAGACCGTCACGGAGAGAAGAATATATACATTCTGCAGGGGGCGACTAGTTACCTGTCACTTAATACCACGGCACGTCATTTACTATCAGCCCGGAGCCGCGGCATTAACTGCTTTGTTCCTAATTTTCCAACATACAGCTGAAGCAGACACACCTCCTTTCTTACATAGGAAAATATAGTTATATATAATCTTTCGTTACTTCATTTTTGTTTCTGTTTTACCAGATTTTTATTAAGTTTATCATAGTCTCCAAAGCGTCGAAAAAGCGTCAAAACCTGTAAAGATAGTGATAAGAAAATGGCAGGCGGAATGCTGTTGCAGTTCACACGTTTTTCGGTTGACATTTTTTTAAGTCAGGAATAGAATAAAAACAGACATAAAGTTAGCTATCTAACAGTGATAATGCTAATAATTTATGCGATGCAGTACAAGGAGAGTGAGGAGAAGAACTTATGAAAGTATCATTTTACATGCTGCTGTACCGGGCCTTTCACGCCCAGAGGAAGTGCCTGAGGCCCTTCATGGCGGAACTTGGCCTGGCCCCGGGCCAGCCGAAGGTGCTGCTGTACCTGGCCGGCCACGACGGCTGTATGCAGAAGGACGTCGCGGAGCACTGTGACATTGAGCCGGCCACAACAAGCCGCGTGCTGGATACATTGGAAAAAAACGGTTTTATTGTCCGCAAGACGATGGAGGGAAACCGCCGCGCAGGCAGTATCCTGATAACGGAGAAAGGACGGGAAGTTGTGGAAAAGTGGGTAGGGCACTGTCACGAGGTGGAGGCTTCCATGCTGACCGGATTTACGGAGGAGGAGACGGCGCAGTTTGGCGATTTTTTGAGCCGGGCTTATAAAAATATGAGTGGTAAAGAAGCAAGATAGCAGAACGTTACTATTCACAGCCCCGCAGAAAAACACGTTTTCTGTGAACCGTAACAGCTAAACAGCAACTCAGTGGAGGCATAAGAGTCATGAAGGATTTAAAAAGGATTTTAAAGTTTACTAGACCATACCGGTTAGATTTCTCGCTGGCAATTTTCTTTGTCGTGATTGAAACCAGCTTTGAACTGATCATCCCAATGATCATGGCCGGAATCTTGGACGTGGGCGTTGCCGGCCGGGATTTGAACTACATTTTTTCCAGAGGCGGTCTGATGGCAGCTTGTTCGATCATTTCACTAGGCACCGGCCTTTTGTATGCCAGGTACTCCGCCCGGGCGGCAGGAGGGTTTGGCGCGGGGCTGCGTGAGGCGGAGTATGAAAAACTCCAGGAATATTCCTTCGGGAATCTGGATCATTTTGAGACCTCTTCCATGATCACACGACTCACAACAGATGTGACCGTAATGCAGAATGCAATTGTCGGAGGAATGAGGCCGATAATCCGAGGCCCGGTCATGATGGTATTGGGGCTTATCATGGCCTGCTATATGAATGCGCGGCTGGCGCTCGTATTTGCCGTCTGCATGCCTGTGCTGGCGGCAATTCTGATTGTGATTATCAGCAGAGTGGCGCCGATGTACGGTAGGCTGCAGAAGGCGGTTGATCGTGTCAATGGAGTGGTTCAGGAGAACCTGACGGCAATCCGCGTCGTAAAGGCGTTCGTCAGGGGGGAGTACGAGGAGGAAAAATTTGCGGAGGTAAATAATAATCTGAAGAGAACTAGCGAGAGAACCTTCCATTTTGCCGTTCTCAATATGCCGTCCTTTCTTTTGACCATGTATGCGGCAATTATACTGATTCTGTGGTTTGGGGGACAGATGATTCAAACAGGAGGAATGCAGGTCGGTGAGCTGACGGGATTCCTGAGCTATGTTATGCAGATTATGAATTCCCTGACGATGATATCCAATGTATTTCTGATGCTGACCCGCTCTCTGGCCAGCGCAAAGAGAATTGGCGAGGTTTTTGATGAACCGCTGGATTTAATGGACGGGAGCGAGCCGGAAGCCAAAATCGAACACGGAACCATCGATTTTGAGCATGTCTCATTTAAATATAAGAAGGAAGCAAAGCGCAATGTCCTAAATGACATCAATATACACATTGAAAAGGGGCAGACGGTTGGAATTATCGGGGGAACCGGTTCCGCCAAAAGCACTCTTGTCTCTCTGATACCGCGCCTCTATGATGTCACAGAGGGAAGCGTGAAAGTGGACGGGCGGGATGTGCGTGAATACTCCCTTACACACCTGCGCGATGCCATAGGTATTGTACTCCAGAAGAATGTTCTTTTTTCAGGTACAATCCGGGAGAATTTGAAATGGGGCAATCTGAATGCAGATGAGAAGGAAATCGAGTGGGCCTGCCGGGCGGCCTGTGTGGATGAGTTCATCGGACGTTTTCCGGAGGGATATGATACGGATCTGGGACAGGGAGGAGTCAACGTATCCGGCGGACAAAAGCAGAGACTCTGCATCGCCAGGGCGCTTCTTAAGAGGCCGAAAGTCCTGATATTTGATGATTCCACCAGCGCTGTGGACACGGCCACGGATGCAAAGATCAGAAAGCATCTGGCCGGCCTCGCCGACACGACGAAAATCATTATAGCCCAGAGAATTACGTCCGTTATGGATTCCGACCAGATTATTATTCTTGAAGATGGAGAGATACATGCGGCCGGGACCCACAAAAGCCTCCTCGAATCGGATCCGATTTATCAGGAGCTTTATTATTCCCAGCAGAAAGGAGCTGATGAAGATGGCAAGACAGTTTAGCGCCAAGAGGCCTGAAAACCTGAAAGGCACAATATGCAAGCTTCTCGGATATATGGGTAACCATAAATTCCTGTTTCTTCTGGTTGCCCTGCTGACGACGGTCAGCGCATCGGCCGGTCTGTACGGCACCTATATGCTGAAACCGATTGTCAATGATTATATTGTGCCGGGGAATATGAGAGGACTTTTTTATGCCGTTCTTGTAATGGGAGCTGTCTATCTGGCCGGTGTATTATCTTCATTCGGATATACGCAGCTTATGGTAATGGCAGCGCAGAAAATTACTGCGGAAATCAGGAAGGATTTATTCTGTCATATTCAGAAGCTGCCCCTTAAATATTTTGATACCAGAACCCATGGCGATATTATGAGCCGTTTTACGAACGATGTGGATACGGTTTCAGATGCGCTTAACAACAGTTTTGCAATGGTAATCCAGAGCTTTATTCAGATAGTCGGCACGCTCACCTTGATTTTCATCCTGAACTGGCGCCTGTCACTGATTGTATTTGCCTGCTACATTCTGATGTTTGCCTATATCCGGTACAGCGGACAAAAGAGCAAATATTATTTCAATTTCCAGCAGAAATACCTGGGCGAGCTGAACGGTTACATTGAAGAGATGACAGCCGGACAGAAGGTAGTAAAAGTATTCAACCATGAGAAAGAGAATATTGAACGGTTTAATAAGAAGAACAGACAGTTAAAGCAGGCGGCTGTCAGCGCTCTGACCTACTCCGGCACTATGGTTCCGATGGTTGTCAGCATCTCTTATGTCAACTATACGATCGTGACGATGGTAGGCGCATTTATGGCCTTGAAAGGCTGGACCGATATTGGAAGTCTCGCAAGCTATCTTGTCTTTGTAAGGCAGACGGCGATGCCGATCAACCAGTTTACGCTGCAGTCAAACTTTCTTCTGGCGGCCCTGGCCGGAGCGGAGAGAATCTTCGAGACTATGGAGGAGGAACCGGAGGCGGATGAAGGCCGTGTCACACTCGTGAATGTAATAAGAGCGGAGGACGGTCCGCTCACAGAATGCCCGGAGAAGACAGGGAGCTGGGCCTGGAAAACCGAGGATGGGGGATTGATTCCGCTCAGAGGCGACGTACAATTTAAAAATGTGGATTTCGGCTATGAAAAGGGCCGGCTGATATTGAAAAATATCAGTCTCTACGCAAAGCCTGGACAGAAGATTGCTTTCGTCGGCGCAACCGGAGCCGGTAAGACAACGATTACCAATCTGATCAACCGCTTTTATGATATCGACGGAGGAAGCCTGACCTATGACGGGATTGACGTCAGGGATATCGGAAAGGATGCGCTTCGTTCCTCACTGGGAATCGTTCTTCAGGATACGCACCTGTTTACCGGTACGATTGCAGATAATATCCGGTATGGCAAACTGGATGCCACGATGGAGGAAGTGGAAGAGGCGGCAAAGCTGGCAAATGCAGATTCCTTTATCGGAAGGCTGCCAAAGGGGTACGAGACAATGGTTACATCCGATGGAAGCAACCTTTCCCAGGGGCAGAGACAGCTTCTCGCCATCGCCAGGGCAGCCGTCGCCGATCCGCCCGTTCTGATTCTCGATGAAGCGACCAGTTCGATTGACACGAGAACGGAACGTCTCATCGAAAAGGGGATGGACCGGCTGATGGAAGGGAGGACGGTATTTGTGATCGCCCACCGGCTTTCCACGGTGCGAAATTCCAACGCCATCATGGTACTCGATCAGGGCGAGATTATAGAGAGAGGCGATCATGAGGATCTGCTGGCCCAGAAGGGAGTGTATTACCGGCTTTATAATGGAATGTTTGAGCTGGCATAGAATAGCATATTACGAGGAAACGGCAGAAAAATTGCCGTTTCCTATAAATAAGTTTATAGCTGATACAAAAGGCTATGAACTTTTTTTGTTGGTGACGAATGGTGCTACAGCAATTCTAAATTATTCCGTAAGGAAATTGACAGGAAGCACTATTGAATCCGGCCGCGGATGGGTTTATAATATCAATATACGATATCGATACTTGATATTGAGTGTTGATATCAAAAATGCCGAAACGGTATGAAAGGATGCTTAATTATGGCGAAAAGAACGCTAGAAATATTGACGGAATCCATGTTTTACGTGCTGATGTCATTCATGGGGAAAGAGATGTGCGGCATCGAGATTGCCGAATTTGTAGAGAGGAAGACAAAGGGCAGGGTCAGGCTTGGCCCCGGTACGCTGTATACAATTTTAGGTAAGTTTGAAGAGGAACATTTTATAGAAGAAATTCAGGTTGAAGGCAGGAAAAGAACCTACCGGATCACGGAAAAGGGAATACAGGCATACCGCGATGAGGTGACGCGGCTCAGAATGTGTATCGCTGATGCGGAAAGTGAGGGATATCTATGAATAAAGAGATTATGAAACGGCTGCCTTTTGCGGAGACGAATGTGGAGGGAATCGAGCTGTGGCTGGATCAGATGGCCCTGGAAGGCCTCTTCCTGTGCGATACGGCAGGAACATCCTGGTATTTCAGGGAAGGAGAGCCTGAAGCTATCCGGTACAGACTTGACAAAGTGACGGAAAAGGGGGCAATGCCCAGTGTGGAGAAGAGGGAAAGCTATCAGAAGAAGGGCTGGAAGTATCTGCTTACACACAAGACAATGTACCATATCTTTCAGGCAAAGGACCCGCAGGCAGAAGAACTGCACATGGACGGACTTGAGGAAAGCCTTAAGCTTAAGCAGTTACAGACAACATTCCGGTCGAATCTGATACTCTGCATAGCATCTGCCGCCGCCGGGTACTGGCTTTACCGGATGACCGGATATGTATTTTTTCAGTATCCTCTCTTATCCATCGTATCGCCGGATTTTAACCGTATCTTTCTGGCCGTATGGCTGGCAGGCTGTGTCTTGAGCTGTATCTTTTCCTATAAAGATGTCAGGGCGATGAGACGGTATATGGCAGAGGGAAGAAAAGCAGGGTATGAAAAGGAACTGACGGGGCGGAGCCTGAAAGAGAAGCTGTCCCGGTATTTTTTTCCAATCTGGTTTTTCCTGTATTTCGGCGCTTGCATTTTATTCCGGCCGGAGAGTGTGGAGCTGGACGGAAGGATGAATTTCGAGGGGCTGCCGGTTCTGGAGGCATTTGAAGACGGGACGGTAGAGACAAGCGACGGATGGTTTCTCAATGGTCAGGGAGACCGGTATATCGAATATAAAAATCTGCTGCTGAATGAGAACTATGAACTCCATGAGACCCGGATGGTGACGAAGGAAGGCCAGGCCGAAAGCCGTGAAACCTCCATTTCCGCCTACTATTTCGACAGCAGGATTTCGGCTTTGACAGAGCCGTTATTTAAGGAACTGGTAAGAAAATATACGGGAGCCGAAAGCAGTGATTTGGCTCAGTCAGCGTCTTCAGGTACCGGTCTTGATCATTGCGTCTATGTAAAAGAGGGGGAGAAACAGGTGGTGGCGGCGGCAGAGGGGAACCGGATCCTGGTTGTGGAGTACGACGGACAGAGCGATATGAAGGAGAAAACCGGGATAATAAAGGAAATTCTGGAAAAGGGAAAGTGAGGTGTATTCTGTGAATAATGAAAGATATAAATATCCTCCCGTCGATGCATTGGACATAAAGGAGATCGAAGTCTGGCTGGAAGAGATGGCCGGCCGCGGATTGTTCTTGAAAGAGGCCGGGCCGTATGCATGGCTTTTTGCGGAAGAAGAACCGAAAACCGTGCGGTACCGGATTGAGCCCGCCGCCGGGAAAAAAGGAAAACTGGATGCCGATCGGCAGGCGGACTATGAAGCTATGGGATGGCATTATGTGGCAAAATATAATACATATTATCATATTTTTATGGCGGATCATCCGGAGACGGAGGAACTTCATACGGATCGGATAGTGGAGAGCTTTTCTCTTAAAATGCTGGAAAAAAAGATCAGGAAGGATTTAGTTTTTCTGGCTGTGCTTTGGGCATTCATTGCAGTTGACTCTTTTTTCTCGTCCACCCATTTTCTGCGGTATCCGGTCCTCTCATTCATTGAACTCCGGCCTGCGGTAATCCTGTACAGACTGTTTATGGCCGCCTGGTTTTTTAAAACGCTTTTCCTCGTCTTAAAAGTGCATAAACTCAGGAAAATGCTGGCGGAAGGAATACCGGTGAAGGTAAAAAAGGTATCCGGAAAACGGATCAGGAAGAAAAGAATCGGACATACTCTGGAACGGATTGGCATTGGCTTTCTGATAGCCGGTCTGGTCCTGTCATTTTTTCCGGAGCGTATGGGAGAACCGCTTGAGCAGGCAATGACAGCCGGGCGCTTTCTTACCCTGGAGCTTCTCGAAGAGAGAGGAGGAGAGGAAGGGGCAGGCTGGGCAGCAAAGGAGACAGAAGAGGAGGGGGAAAGCGGAGGCACCGTATGGCAGCGTTTTAATATACTGACAGCCGGGAATTACGAATTATATGAGAGGGATGCGGATAAGAAGACGGATGCGCCGGCCTCGTCACTGCATGTACAGTATTTCAGGATGCGCTTTCCCTGTCTGACCGGAGCCTTGTTTTCAGAGGTGCAAAGAAAATATATCAGCGGCACATTGACGGCAGGGGATCCTTTGACGGCGGAAAATGCTCTGGGAGCCTTTACCATAGTTTACGGCATCGGGGAGGATGGGACACAGGCTGCGGCGGCCAGGCAGGAAGATGATGTGATATTGATTGAGTACAGCGGCCCGGAGATGCTTAAAGAAAAAACAGAGTTGATAGGTGAGCTTCTGGTTTCAGAGAGGAGGCGGAGATATTGAAGAAAGAACGTATACGCAGGATTCCGGTGAATGATATGGATATAAAGGCCGTGGAAAGGTGGCTGAACGACATGGCGGCCCGTGGCCTTTTCCTGAGCAGTACAGGCAGTAGCTGGTGGCGCTTCTATGAGGACGAGCCGGAAGAGGTGCGCTACCGGCTGGAACCGGTCGAGGAGAGGGACGGGAAACTGGATCACCTGAAGAATGAGGATTATGAGAAAATGGGATGGAAGTATGTGGCGAGCCACAAGGACTGGTATCACATCTATCTGGCCCAATCGGGGACGGCAGAGGAACTTCATACAGACCCTTTTGTCAAGAGTATGCTTTTTCAGAAATATCAAAAATCACTCTGGTCGATTGCACTCAGTGATATGATCATCTTAGGCGTCCTGATAATGGGCATTTACCGTCTGTTCAGCACAGAGGTATCCGGACCGGCTTTATTCCTGGCAAGCCCTCTGTTTCTGCAGAATGCGGTGGTCGGGACGCTGCTTCTTATCATGCCGCTTCGAACGGCTGCCGCCATTTATAAGGTTTGGAAATTGAGAAAAGATCTGGAAAATGGAAAAAGCGGGGAAGATGGGGCGGAAGCGCTATGCAGGATACGCTACAGCTCCCGGGCCGGTTATGCAGTGACCTTTTTGATTGCTGCTTCCATCCTGACTGTCTTCACGGGCGTCGGAACAGGAGGCCCGATTGAACAGGAGATAAGGGAGCGCCAACTGCCGGTCCTGCAGGAGCTGGAGACAGGCGGGGTGACGGCAGCACCCGGTGAAAATGATACGGGTAATGTTATCTACTTTTTCAATCCTTTTTTGAAAGAGCGGTATGAGATAAGACAACAGGGGTATGTGGAAAGAGAGGGGAAAAACTCGGAAAACAAAGACAAGCTTTCATTTTTGAAGGCAGATTTGTATGACGCGCGTTTCACCTGGCTCTCCGAGGCACTGTGCCGTGAACTGGTGGAGGAACACCTGTCTCACCACGGCGGCGGATACAGGGAACTTGCGAAAGAGGGGTATGACAGCTTTTCACTACTGGAAGATGGGAAAAGCCAGATTCTGGTGGCAAGACGGGGAAAGAAGGTGCTGGTACTTTATTATCAGGGAAGAGAAAAACTGGAGGATAAAGCAGGGGTACTCGGGACGATTCTGGAATCGTGAATAAACAGGCAGGCATAAAAAGGCGGAAAACTGCCGGGAATATACATTCTATATGTATAAAATGCTATATTTATGCATATTAAAAATGAATATACAATATATATACAATATTTTTAATAAAAATTCAAAAAAGGTATTGCATAATTATTCTCATAGAGGTATAATTATGCCAATTTCACAGCAGCCCATTGAACGTTGCTAATCACAGCGCGAAACGGTGTTTTTAAAAAAGCAAACAAAATGGAGGAGAACTATTATGGAAAAGAAATACAACAAAATCGTACTTGCATATTCAGGAGGACTTGATACATCCGTTTTAATCCCGTGGTTAAAAGAGAATTACGGCTGCGAGGTGGTGGCCGTATCCGCCGATGTGGGCCAGGGCGCGGAGCTTATCGGACTTGAGGAGAAGGCGCTTAAGACAGGCGCTTCCAAACTTTACATAGAAGATTTGAAGAAAGAATTTGTGGATGAATATATTATTCCCACGATGAAGGCGGGAGCCGCATACGAGCATTACCTGCTGGGAACCTCCTTCGCGCGTCCCATTATAGCAAAACGGATTGTAGAGATTGCGAAAAAAGAGGGGGCCGACGCCATCTGCCATGGCTGTACAGGAAAAGGAAATGATCAGGTCCGTTTCGAGCTGGCAATCAAAGCGTTTGCGCCTTCGATGGATGTAATCGCGCCATGGCGGTTCTGGGAGCTTAACTCCCGTGAGAAAGAGATAGAATATGCCGAGCAGCGGGGCATTCCGTTAAAAATCACAAAAGAGACCAACTATTCAAAAGATAAAAATCTCTGGCATCTCTCCCACGAGGGACTGGATCTGGAGGATCCGGCCAACGAAGCGCCGCTTGGCAAACCCGGATTTTTAGAGCTTTCTGTTTCACCGGAGCAGGCGCCTGATACACCAGCCTATGTGGAGATTCATTTTGAAAAAGGCATTCCTACCTCCGTCAACGGCGAGGAGATGGATTGTGAAAAGGTAATCGAAGTTCTGAATAAACTGGGCGGAGAGAACGGCTGCGGAATCCTCGATCTCGTAGAAAACCGTCTTGTGGGCATGAAGAGCCGCGGAGTTTATGAGACTCCGGGCGGAACGATTCTCTATAAAGCCCATGAAAAACTGGAAGAAATCACTTTGGACAAAGAGACACAGCACTACAAACAGCAGCTTGCCCTGAAATTTGCCGACTTAGTATACAACGGGCAGTGGTATACCCCTCTTCGCAAAGCGATGAGCGCTTTTGTGGATTCCACACAGGAGACGGTGACCGGCGATGTGAAGTTAAAGCTCTATAAGGGAAATATTATTCCGGCCTCCGTAACGTCGCCGTACTCCCTCTATTCTGCAGATATGGCTACCTTTGACGAGGATGACTGCTATGACCAGGCCGATTCTGCCGGTTTCATCAACCTCTTCGGCCTTCCAATCAAGGTGCGTGCGTTAAATGACCAGGCACTGGCTGCGAAGACAGGGAAACATTTTCCGGAAGTGGAGTAATCGTAACAGTTCATGCTGTCTGAACTGTTACAAGTAATCAGAGTGCCGAACATTTTTAATGATAAGGAGTAATAGAGACAATGGCTAAATTATGGGCAGGACGTTTCGGGAAAGAGACGGATCTGGAAGTTAATGATTTTAATTCCTCCATTTCGTTTGACTGCCGTCTTTATAAAGAAGACATCACCGGCTCCATGGCCCATGCGGCCATGCTGGGGAAGCAGGGAATTATCGCGGAGGAAGAGGCTGACAAGATAATAGAAGGCCTGAAAGGGATATTAAAAGAAATAGAGGCAGGAAAAATTCAGTTTTCCGCGGAATATGAAGATATCCATATGGCCATGGAACAGATTTTGACGGAACGGATTGGGGTTGCGGGAAAGCGTCTCCATACCGCAAGGTCCCGGAATGATCAGGTAGCTCTTGATATGCGCCTTTATGTGAAAAAGGAAATCGGCGAGATAAAGAAACTGGTCATCGGCTTCATGGAGGAGCTCTGCGACAGTTCGAAGAAAAATTTTGATACGGTGATGCCGGGCTATACCCATCTTCAGAGGGCGCAGCCGGTGACCTTCGGCCACTATATGATGGCTTACGCCAATATGATGAAACGCGATGTCATCCGGCTTGACAACTGCCTTGAGGGAATGGACGACATGCCGCTTGGCTCGGGTGCACTGGCGTCCACAACTTATCCGATTGACCGTGATTTTGTCAGGGAGCAGCTTGGATTTGCCAGAGTCACGGATAATTCCCTGGACGGGGTATCCGACAGGGATTACTGTGTGGAGCTTTGTTCGGCGCTCTCCATCCTGATGATGCATCTGTCACGTTTTTCGGAGGAAATCATTGCATGGTGTTCCTGGGAGTTCAAATTTGTGGAACTGGATGATGCATTTTCCACCGGCTCCTCCATCATGCCGCAGAAGAAGAACCCGGATGTCTGTGAACTGGTGAGAGGAAAGACAGGGCGTGTATACGGTTCCCTCTTTACGCTGCTTACAGTGCTGAAGGGAATCCCGTTAGCTTATAATAAAGATATGCAGGAAGACAAAGAAGCAGTATTTGATGCCATAGATACGGTAAAACAGTGTCTGAGAGTGCTGACCCCGATGTTTGCCACGATGGAGCTGTGCCGGGAGAATATGAAAAAAGCGGCGCTTAAAGGATTTATCAACGCGACGGACTGCGCCGATTATCTGACCAAAAAGGGAATGCCTTTCAGGGACGCGTATAAAACAGTGGGGCAGCTGGTAGCGGAATGTGTAAAGCAGGATAAATCCCTGATGGATCTGACGCTTGATGAATACCGTGAGCATTCCGGACTTTTTGATGAAGACATTTATGATGCAATTGACCTCAAAACCTGCGTCAGAGGCCGGAATGTAACCGGAGGCCCGTCCCCGGAGGAAGTGTCGAGGCAGATTGCCGTGATTGAGCGGTTCATTGTAACGGTTCAGACAGCATGAGGAAGGAAGAACCACAGATGGCGAAACCGAAAGTTTATATAGACGGAAAAGAAGGTACGACCGGACTTCAGATTTATGACAGGCTGGCCGGACGAAGCGATATTGAGCTTCTGCTGATTGAGGAAGAAAAAAGAAAAGATACACCCGAACGCAAAAAACTGATTAATGAGGCGGATATCGTTTTTCTCTGTCTGCCGGATGAGGCAGCGATCCATGCGGCAGCGCTGGCTGAAAACCCGGCCACACGGATTATCGACGCCTCAACTGCCCACAGAACGGCAGAAGGATGGGCTTATGGGATGCCGGAGCTTTCAAAGGAGCATCGGAGGCTGGTGGAGACGTCAAAACGGGTAGCCAATCCCGGCTGCCATGCGACCGGCTTTATAACGGCGGTCTATCCGCTGGCAGCGTCGGGGATTCTGTCTCGCGACTATCCGCTGACCGTGTTTTCACTGACCGGCTATTCAGGCGGAGGCAAGAAGATGATAGCGGAGTATGAGGCAGCCGAAAAGCCGCCGCTTTATGATACCCCGCGGATCTATGGCCTGAATCTGAGGCATAAGCACCTCCCTGAAATGCAGAAAATCTGCAGACTTCAGTATCCGCCGGTATTCATCCCCGTGGTGGACGATTACTATAAGGGAATGGCAGTGACGGTGATGCTGCAAAACAGGCTGCTAAATGGAAAGCAATCGGCAGAAGAGATTCATCAGGCTCTGACCTTGCACTATGCGGGCAGGAAGCTGGTAAAAGTCCATCCCTTTGGCTATGACAAAATGATAGCTGCCGGAACCATGGCCGGGAAGGACAGTCTGGAACTGATTGTAAACGGACACAGTGATCAGACCATTATCACGGCTCTGTTTGATAACCTGGGAAAAGGCGCATCAGGGGCGGCAGTGCAGAATATGAACCTGATGCTTGGATTTGAGGAGACGCAGGGACTGAACCTGTGATACACGAAAACACCTCGCGGGACGTTACCGTATGAGCAGTAACTGTGACATTGCAACATTATGAAAAAGGAGGAACTTTGGAGATGAAAATCATAGATGGCGGAGTTTGTGCTGCAAAGGGCTTTAAAGCGGGTGCAATACGCTGCGGAATCAGAAAATCCCAGACAAAGAAAGACCTGGCAATGATTCTTTCGGACTGTGAATGCAGCGCGGCTGCCGTATATACGACAAACAGGGTGAAAGCGGCCCCGATACTTTTAACGATGGATAACCTTTCAAACGGAAAGGCCAGGGCGGTGATCGTCAATTCCGGCAATGCCAACGCCTGCGCCCCCTTTGGGATTGAGAATGCCAGAAGAGAGGCAATGGCTGCGGCCCGTGCGCTCCATGTCGCGATGGAGGATGTGGTTGTGGCGTCCACCGGCGTAATCGGCCAGACTCTCAGCGTGGAGTGCATCGAAGAACATGCCGGAAGCATGGAAATGAAATACGGAAACTCTATGGCTGCCGCAGAGGCCATTATGACAACCGACACAAAAGTAAAAACGATTGCGGTGGAATTTGAGGCGGACGGTAAGACCTGCCATATCGGAGGAATCTGCAAAGGTTCCGGAATGATTCATCCCAATATGGGAACCATGCTGTCCTTTATCACGACGGACTGCGCCATTTCGTCGGAAATGCTTGATAAAGCGCTTAAAGCGGATGTAAAAAAGACGTTCAACCGTGTGACGGTGGATGGTGATACGTCCACAAATGATATGTGCTGTATCCTGGCAAACGGCATGGCGGGAAACCTCCCGGTGGAGCAGGAAGGGCCGGATTATGACGCATTTTGTGCAGCGCTGCATATGGTGACGGAAGATTTGGCCCGCAAGATAGCGGCAGACGGAGAGGGAGCCAGCAAGCTGATGACCTGTACGGTATCAGGCGCCCTGGACGAGGATACAGCCGAGCAGCTCTGCAAATCTATCTGTTCCTCATCCCTTGTCAAGGCCGCAATCTTTGGTTCCGACGCCAACTGGGGCCGCGTGCTTTGTGCAATGGGCTATTCAGGCGCAGCATTCAATACGGAAGAGGTGACAGTGGAATTTGCCTCTAAAGCAGGTACGGTCACGGTCTGTGAGAAAGGGCGCGGCCTGGATTTCAATGAGGAGCTGGCGAAAGAGATATTAGATCAGGAAGAGGTTGAAATTAACGTAACCCTGCAGGAAGGCAGCGGCAATGTCACGTGCTGGGGCTGCGACCTGACTTATGACTATGTGAAAATAAACGGAGATTATCGGACATGATGAATTTAACCCCTGAGACGAGGGCCGGAATACTGGTGGAAGCGCTGCCGTATATCCAGGAATATGCCGGCCAGATTATCGTGGTAAAGTACGGCGGCAATGCAATGGTGAGCGAAATGCTCAAAGAAGCGGTCATTCAGGACATTGTTCTTCTGAATCTGGTAGGCATCAAGGTCGTCCTTGTGCATGGCGGCGGCCCGGAGATATCGGAAATGCTGAAAAAAATCGGCAAAGAATCGACCTTTGTCAAAGGTCTGCGCTATACGGACGAGGAGACGATGGATATCGTCCAGATGATTCTCTGCGGCAAAGTAAATAAAAATCTTGTCTCCCTTCTGGAGAAAGCAGGCGGCAGGGGCGTCGGTCTCGGCGGGATGGACGGTGGCCTCTTCAAGGCTGTCAGGCTCAGGGATCCGGATGGAACGGATTATGGGTACGTCGGCGAGATTACCGAGGTAAATGAAAAACTGGTGCTGGATATGCTGGAGGAGGGATTCATCCCGGTGGTATCCTCCGTGGCGGCCGGTGTCGATGAGGAGACAAATTATAATATCAACGCAGATACGGCGGCTGAGAAGCTGGCGGTGGCTTTAAAGGCAAAGAAACTGATTCTCTTAACCGACGTGCGAGGACTGATGAAGGTACCGGGGGACGACAGCACTCTGATTCCAAAACTGAAGGTATCGGAGGTTCCGGCTCTCGTTAAATCGGGCATCATCTCGGGCGGCATGATTCCGAAAGTGGACTGCTGTGTGGAGGCGGTACGCCAGGGGGTTGAGAGGGCCAATATACAGGACGGCCGCGTTCCCCACTCGATTCTGATTGAGCTGCTCAGCAAGGACGGCGTGGGAACGATGTTCTCATAAGCAGGAGGAAAATATGACATATCAGGAATTGAAAGACGAAGAACAACTTTATTTAATGCATACATATGGCCGCTTTCCGGCTGCGCTCGACCATGGGAAGGGAGCCACTCTCTGGGATATCGACGGGAAAAAGTATATTGATCTGACGTCGGGAATCGGAGTAAGCAGCCTGGGCCACGACAACGAGGCCCTTGTATCGGCGCTGAATGAACAGGCCCATAAGCTGTTGCACGCATCCAATCTGTATCTGACGGAGCCGATGGTGCAGGTGGCAAAAGAGCTTGTAACCTCCTGCGGCATGGGAAAAATATTTTTCTCCAACTCCGGCGCGGAGGCCAATGAAGGGATGATTAAGCTGGCCCGGAAATATTCCTATGACAAATATGGGGAAGGCAGAAATAAGATCATCACGTTAAAGCAGTCGTTCCACGGCCGTACCGTCACCACGCTTAAAGCAACCGGACAGGAGAAATTCCATCAGTATTTCTATCCGTTCACCGAAGGGTTTGATTATGCTGCGGCCAATGATATCGAAGAGCTTAAAGATAAGGCCGATGATTCTGTCTGTGCCGTGATGATAGAACTGATCCAGGGTGAGGGCGGCGTCCTGCCGCTGGATAAAGAATATGTGCAGCAGGCGGCTGAGTTTTGCAGAGCGAAGGACATTCTTTTCCTGATAGACGAGGTTCAGACAGGAATCGGCCGTACCGGCAGTCTGTTCTGCTATGAGCAGTACGGAGTAAAGCCGGATGTCGTCAGTATGGCTAAGGGCCTTGGCGGCGGCGTACCGGTCGGCGCGGTTATGGCATCAGAGATATGCGCGGATGTGCTGGGGGCAGGCACTCACGGAACGACATTCGGCGGCAATCCATTCTGCTGCGCAGCGGCCCGCACCGTGCTGTCGGTTGTCAATAAACCGGAGTTCTTAAAAGAAGTGCAGCGAAAGGGCGAATATTTGAAAAACGCCATTCTGGCAATCGGCTCCGACAAGATTAAAACGGTCAGAGGCATGGGACTGATGCTGGGAATCGTCGTAGATAAAGAAAGCCGTACAGGAATGGTCAACCGTTTGCTTGAAAAGGGCGTCCTGGCACTTACTGCAGGGGAAGAGACAATCCGTCTCCTTCCGCCTCTGGTTATCAGCTATGAAGAGATGGACAGCGCCGTTGCCGTTATGAAGGAGGTTTTCTGAAAATGAAGCATTTATTAAAACTGCTGGACTGCAAACAAGAGGAAATCACAGCGATTCTGGATCTGGCGGATCAGCTCAAATATGAGAGAAAGCATAATATTACACACCGGCTTCTGGAGGGAAAATCGATTGGCCTGATTTTCCAGAAATCCTCCACCAGAACAAGGGTTTCATTTGAAACAGGAATTTTCCAGCTGGGCGGCCAGGCTCTGTTTTTATCGTCAAGGGATCTTCAGATTGGCCGCGGCGAACCGGTTCAGGATACGGCCCGGGTTCTCTCGCGGTATCTGGACGGAATTATGATACGGACCTATGAGCAGAAGGAAGTGGAGGACCTTGCCAGATACGGCCGGATCCCGATTATAAACGGTCTGACCGATTTCTGTCATCCATGCCAGGTACTGGCGGATTTGATGACAATCAGGGAAAAATACGGGGTTCTAAACGGCCTGAAGCTGTGCTATATCGGTGATGGAAATAACATGGCCAACTCTCTGATTGTGGGCGGACTGAAGATGGATATGAATGTGTCGGTTGCGACACCGGAAGGCTACCGGCCGGATAAAACAGTTCTTAACTTTGCTTCCGAATACGGTGAAGCATTCACATTGACGGATGACCCAATGAAGGCGGCGGAAAATGCCGATATCGTGGTAACGGACACCTGGGCGTCCATGGGACAGGAAGAGGAGAAAACAGTCCGTATGAAGGCCTTCCAGGGGTATCAGTTAAATGACAAGCTGATGGCCGCCGCGAAACCCGGAGCCATGGTGCAGCACTGTCTGCCCGCATACCGGGGCCAGGAAATCACGGATAAGCTCTTTGAAGAGCATGCGGATGAGATATTTGAAGAGGCGGAGAACCGGCTGCATGCGCAGAAGGCGGTTATGGTTACGTTGATGAAATAAAGGATAGAAAATTTTGATAAATTAACTTTATAAAGAGAAAAAGTGTCGCTTAACTAAATATTAAGCGACACTTTTTTGCATTTATTTTGAGTTCTCGTAAATTATAGCATTCTTTCAAAGTCTGGTCAACAGCCTGGAATGAAAAGAAATGGCAATAAATCCTAATAAATTCTTATTTTTTTCTTTAGTTATCTATAAATATCCAATTTTAATTAAAAATTACTTTAAATAATACACACCGGACTGTCGCTTAATATTTAGTTAAACGACAGTTCGGAGGCGCTGATGGAACAGTGGTATGCATTATCTGCGGTGTCCGGCAAAGAGCAGGAGGCAATAGAACTGCTGGAGCGGAGAATAAGCCGCGAGAATTGGTGTGAATGGCGAATTCTGAAAAAGGTAAAGGTATTTCGCTCAGGAGGAATTCTCCATCTTGTAGAAGATGTAATGTTCCCTGGGTATATTTTGGTGAGAACAGATTGTCCCGAAAAGCTGGTTAAAGAATTGCAGAGAGCAAAAGATTTTCCGCAGCCATTGATAAAGTCTGGGAATGAAATGATTGCTAAGGAAACGCTGATGATTCCATTGGAAGCGGCGGATCTGATGTTTTTAAAAGCGGTCTGTGGAGATAACTTAAAGAGGCCAATGGGAATTACTCAAATTAAGTTAAGTGATGACCGGAGGATTGAGAAAGCGGATGGAATTTTATCAGGTTATTTAAATCAGGTTGTGAAGCTGAACCTCCATAAGCGGTTTGCCATTGTGGAGGTGGAGTTGTTTAACAGAAAACAGGAAATACTGTTCGGGCTGAAACTGGAACATGATCTGGCAGTGTAAGCAGTGAATAAATGATTGAAAAGTACATTTTGAAGAAGTTCTGTGGTTTACGCCATGGTTCGGGCGAAAGTGGATTATAGCTGAGTTGGACAAGCGTTTTTGTCCATACTGCCGGGGAGAAATTCCCGGATGGCGAAGCTTACTCTGAATGGAGAAAAGATTTATGTGGTATGTAATACAGACGGTTACCGGTAAAGAACAGGAACTCATGAAAGCAATTGAGAATGTTCTTGTCGGAAATAAAAGAGAAGAAACATATAAAAGATGTTTTACCCTGGAACGGGAATGCATCTGGAGAATCGAAGGACAGTTTCGGATTCATATTGAACCGTTATTTCCGTCTTATGTGTTTGCAGAGACCGATAATCCGGATGCATTTTTTATTGCCCTGAAACAGGTGCCCAAGCTGGCAAAGCTGCTGGGAGCGGAAGGAAACTTCTGGAGTATTGGCGCATATGAGGAACAATTTCTTCACAATATGATTGAGACAGCCCGTAAAGAATCCAATTTAAATGCATCAGAGGGCAGCAGGGCAGAGCGGTATATCGTTCAGCGGTCCCTGGTTCATGTGGATGCAAACGGACAGATCGTTTCGGCCGAAGGAGCATTGAGAGATTATTGGAGTCAGATTGTAAAACAAAGACTTAGAAAACGCAGTGTAATTATCGAAATCCCTTTTTTAGGAGAGACAAGGCGGATTCAGTTGGGTATCCGCCTGGATGAGGACAAATTTCACTGACAAGATTTACGAAAAAGGAGGGAAGGGGTTGGTATGCCAGGCCTCTTTAACAGTTATGAAAATGGAAAAGAAAATTAAAAAGCCAGAAAAAAGAATACAGTTTGAAATCTGTGTACGCTGCCATAAGCAGCTGCAAATTCCGGTTGATATAGAAATAGATTACCGTTCCTGTTACGTTGAGGGAGCAGGGCAGCTTTGTTATGACTGCTATCATGAAATTTATAAATAGAGAAGGAATGCCGAAAATTATAAGCTGGAAAAAGGGAGTTTTACCAATGAAAAATCAGGAACAGTATAAGCGGCTCATACGGGCAGCTTTTTGTTTTACATTGCTGTTTGTCCATGCATTGCTATTTTGGTGCGTATGGCGTGGCTATTACAGTCTCTTAATGGAGACGCAATATTGGAAAAAAGGGCATTGGATGATACTTGCTTTTTACCTGTTTTGGAGTTTTATTCTGCCTCGCGTTTACGGCGGCTGGAAGGTAGGGTATCTGCGCATATTTAATGTCATCTATTCCCAGATTTTAGGAATTATCATGACAAATGTTTTGATGTATTGTCTCGTGACATTGCTTACAAAGCATTTTGAAAATGCAATTCCGCTGATTATTATGACTGTTTGCCAGTTCCTTCTGATTTCAATCTGGGGAGTTGTAAGTACAAGACTTTACAGACTGGCTTATCCGCCCCGCAAGGTGCTGCTTGTCTATGGAGAGCATCCGGCACTGGGATTGATGAAAAAGATTGGAAGCCGGACGGATCGGTTTGAGATTGGTGAGATGGTACATATACCGAATGGCTCAGGTGAATTGAAGACAGATGAAACAGAGTGGGGCGAGATAAGAGAAATAGAGAAAAAAATAGCACTTTATGATGGGGTGGTAATTTGTGACATTCCAAGTCATGAGCGAAACCAGATTTTGAAATATTGTTATGGAAAAGGGGTCCGCTGTTATACTACGCCCAAAATATCAGATTTAATTATAAGAAGTGCCGAAAGCCAGCATATGTTTGATACGCCGCTATTACTTTCACGCAATAACGGGCTGACGATAGAGCAGCGAGTAATAAAGCGGGTGGTTGATATAATTCTCTCTGTGATTGCTCTTATTCCAGCTCTCCCATTGATGGCAGTTACCGCATTACTTATCAAGATAGAGGATGGCGGCAGTATCATATATAAGCAGAAACGGCTGACTCAAGACGGCCGGGAGTTTTATGTCTATAAATTTCGCAGCATGAGGGAAGATGCCGAAAAGGATGGTGTTGCCAGATTGGCTGGAGAACACGACGACCGGATCACAAAAGTTGGCCGTGTGATACGAGCGATTCGTTTTGACGAACTGCCACAGCTTTTAAATATTTTAAAGGGGGATATGAGTATTGTGGGACCGCGGCCGGAACGGCCAGAGATCGCGGCAGAATACGAAAAAGAAATTCCAGAGTTTGCATATCGACTGAAGGTGAAGGCTGGACTGACCGGTTATGCTCAGGTGTATGGGAAATACAACACAACAGCTTACGATAAACTGAAGCTGGATCTTATGTATATACAAAATTATAACATAAGGCTGGATTTTGAAATTATGTTTAAAACGGTTCAGATTCTATTCATAAGAGAAAGTACAGAGGGGATGGAAGCAGGGCAATTTATCGCATTAACGAAAGAGCAAGAGGGAATTTATGAGCGAGAAAAATAATGAAAGATTGAAATATTCAGTATTAATGCCTCTGTGGTACAAAGAAAAAACAGATTATTTAGAAAAAAGCCTTGAAAGTATGCTGACACAGACGGTTAAACCATCAGAAATCGTTATGATAGCTGATCATGAGCTGTTTGGCGAAACCCAAAATTTGCTTCGGAAAATACAAGAAAAGTTTTCAGATATTCCTATTCGAATCATCCGAAAAGATGAACTGTTTGGAAAAGGACTGGGAGCAATATTGGCTTATGGAGTTACTCAATGTCAATATCCGCTTATTGCGAGAATGGATACGGATGATATCGCATTTCCTGAGCGATGTGAGAGGGAATTGGAAATTCTGGCCAACCAGCCCGATATTTCAGTTGTAGGAGGAGGACTGGAAAAATTCAGCAGTTCGCCAACTCAAGTTGAGGGATTGCGCATTCCTCCTGAAAAAGGGAGAAAATTAAATCAATATTCTAAATTCCGCAATCCATTTAACCATCCAACCGTAATGTTTCGTAAAGAGGTAATACTCAAGGTGGGCAATTATGCCCCCATCAGAGAATGCGAAGATTATGAGCTTTGGTATAGGGTTTTGAAAAACAATTATCTGGGATACAACCTTCAGTATCCAGTGCTGCACTATAGGGCCGGCACCGACATGCTTAAAAGAAGAAAAAATTCGGCATTTTTTCATCAGTCTCTGACTCTTATTTTAACGATGTATCGGGAACATTATATTAATTTGTTTGAACTAATTGCTGCCTTCTCCATGCAGATAATAAGATATTATGCACCGTTTCAAATAAACAAAATAGTTTATAAATATGTGAGGACATAAGAATGATTATTACAAGAACACCATTTCGGGTTAGTTTTTGCGGAGGTGGAAGTGATTTACCGGCGTTCTATGAAAAACATGGAGGCTGTGTGTTGAGCACGGGAATTGACAAATATATGTACCTGTCAGTGCATCCCTCCTTTCGCAAAGAAGAGACTATTTTAAAATATTCCAAAACAGAGATTGTAGATGATGTGAAAAAAATAGAGCACCTGTATTTTAAAAATATCCTGCAGCGATTGGATATTCAAGGTGTTGAGATTACAAGTACAGCTGATATTCCGGCGGGAACCGGGCTTGGCTCCTCAAGCTCCTTTACAGTGGGACTTCTGCACTCATTATACAGCTATAAAGGAAAATTTGTGTCGAAAGAACAGCTGGCTAAAGAAGCCTGTGAAGTAGAACTGCAAGATTTAGGGCAGCCAATAGGAAAACAGGATCAGTATGCAGCAGCTTATGGAGGCTTTAATTTCTATACGTTTAACAAAGACGGAAGTGTGTTTGTCGAACCGCTGATGATGGAACCGGAAAAACTTGAATTGATGGAACAGAATTTAATGATGTTCTATACAGGCACGATGCATTCTGCGTCTGAAATTTTGGCAGAGCAGGGACAAAACCTGAAAAATTCAAAGACGAAAGAAGAAAACCAATTAAAAATGTGTTCTTTAGCAAAGGAACTGAGAGGTTATCTTCAAGGTGGGAAGGTTGATTTGCTGGGGGAAATCCTTCATGAAAACTGGATGCTTAAACGAACTTTGGCTTCCGGTATTTCCAACCCTGAAATTGATGAATACTATGAATCAGCAATGAAAGCAGGGGCCTTGGGGGGAAAGCTTTTAGGCGCAGGGGGAGGAGGGTTTCTTCTTTTTTATGTACCTGAGAACCGACAAGGACAGGTACGGGACAAATTAAGACTGCCGGAAATCCCGCTGCAATTTGACAAACAGGGGTCTGCCTTGATTTACGTAGGAATAAAGCCGCACACGGTCAGAAAGGAAAGGGAAAGGACTGAAATATCATGAACATATTAATAACGGGTGGTGCAGGATTTATTGGTTCTCATTTAACAGATACTTTGCTGAGGTCAGGGAACAGAGTTATATGCGTCGATAATTTTGAATTGGGAACCAGAGATAATCTCAAAGAGGTATTAAAAAGGGCGGACTTTTTTTTGGCAGAGGGGACTGCGGCAGATGCGGATTTTCTGAGCGAAATTATGCAGAAATATCAGATTGAAATGGTATATCACATGGCTGCGAATTCAGACATTCAAAAGAGTGCTGCGTCACCGGATATTGATTTTGTCAATACTTTTTCTACAACCTATGGAGTTTTGGAGGCAATGCGCCGCTCTGGGGTTAAAAAGTTGTTTTTTGCATCTACATCTGCGGTATACGGTGAAAAAATGGGAAAAAAACTGACTGAAGATATTGGAGAGCTTTCGCCTATTTCCTATTATGGAGGGGCCAAGCTGGCATCGGAGGCTTTTATTTCTTCGTATTCTTATATGAATGATTTTGATGTGACGATTTTTCGTTTTCCTAATGTAATCGGTCCCAGACTGACTCATGGAGTGATTTTCGATTTTATTAAAAAACTACAGGAAAACCCTGCAAAATTGCAAATCCTGGGAGACGGGACACAGGAAAAACCATATATCTACGTTCTGGATTTAGTTGATGCGATAGTGAAAGTCAGCCAGTCGGGTGCGCAGGGCGTTCATGTGTATAACATAGGAGTAGAAAGTGCAACTACAGTGATAGAAATTGCTGATATGGTATGCCGGAAGATGAATTTGAAAAACGTAGAATACAGTTTTACCGGTGGAAACCGTGGCTGGAAAGGTGATGTCCCTAAGTTTCAGTACGATTTAACAAAGATACACAAATGGGGATGGTATCCATCACATACTTCGAATGAAGCGGTAGAAGCTACTCTTGAACATGTACTTTAAGGAGATACTATGCAGGCAGTTATTATGGCAGGAGGAAAAGGTACACGGCTATCCTCTATAACAGGGGACAAAATACCCAAACCAATGGTGACGATCGATGAGAAACCAATTTTGGAATATCAGATAAAATGTCTTAAAGAAAGTGGGATTACCGAAATCATAATTATTGTCGGACATTTACATGAAACGATTCAGCAGTATTTTGGTAAGGGTGAAAAGTGGGGAGTGTCAATTCGATACATAATAGAGGCGGCTCCGATGGGCACCGCAGGAGCTTTGTTTTATTTGAAAACACTTGTAGATAAGGCGTTTATACTCTTATTCGGAGATATATTTCTGAATATGGATTTTTCCAGAATGATACGTTTCCATCAGGAGAGGATGCCGCTGGCTACGTTGTTGGTACATCCGAATTCCCATCCATTTGACAGTGATCTCGTTATTTTGGATGGAGACGGAAGGATTACCGGTACAAAGAAAAAGAATGAAAAAAGAGAAGGCTATTACAAAAATATAGTAAACGCAGGAATTTACTGCCTGGACGCTTCCCTTCTGGAGACGTTTAATACGCCGGAGAAAAAAGATCTGGAGCGAGATGTGATTTTTCCTCTGATTGAGGCAAAAGCACCTATATATGGATACCATTCTCCTGAATACATCAAAGACATTGGTACGCCTGAGCGCCTTTTAGAGGCTGAACAAGAGTGGAGAGCTGGAATTGTAAAGAAAAAAAATCTAAAAAATAGACAGAAATGTATATTTGTGGATCGAGATGGAACACTGAACCGCAATGTAGGTCTGCTGACCAGGCCGGAGGATCTGGAATTGGAACACATGGTTCCGGAGGCTCTCAATCTGGCGCATAAAAAAGGCTATCTGGTCATTGTGATTACCAATCAGCCAGTGATTGCCAGAAATAAGTGCACATTGGAAGAATTGGAACAGATTCATAATAAGATGGAGACAGAGCTGGGAGAGCGCGGTGCCTATCTGGATACAATTAAATTCTGTCCACATCATCCGGATTCCGGTTACCCGGAAGAACGACGGGAATACAAGATTAAATGCAACTGCAGGAAACCGGCCACGGGTTTAATTGAAGAGGCGGTAAGAGAGTTTAATATTGAAAAAACAGATTCTTATATGATAGGAGATACCACTACCGATATACAGACCGGAATAAACGCGGGACTGAAAACAATATTAGTTCAGACAGGGGAAAACGGAAAGGATGGAAAATACCAAGTTGCCGCTGATTTGACAGCTCCTGATTTGCTGGCTGCAATACAGAGGATAGAATAGGAGAAAATTCATGCGTGATTATAGAAAAGACATCTGTTCCTATATCGAGATGGAAAAACGGGTGATGGACAGTCTGGATACAGAAAGAATAAACCAGGTAATGAATCTGCTGGAAGAGACGCGGGAGCGGGAAAGTGTTATCTATATCTGTGGAAATGGCGGAAGTGCATCAACAGCTTCTCATTTTGTCTGTGATTTTAATAAGGGTGTAAGTCTGGAGCAGGACCAGAAGTATAATTTTGTGTGTTTAAATGACAATGTGCCAAACATGATGGCTATTGCCAATGATATTGGTTATGACCAGATATTTAGAATACCTTTGGAAAACAAAATCACATCACAGGATCTGTTCATCGGTATTTCAGGAAGCGGAAATAGCCGGAACGTGATTCTGGCCGCAAAGTATGCCAAATCGTGCGGAGCTGTTGTAGTGGGAATTACCGGCTATGATGGAGGAGAACTGAAGAAACTGGCTGATTACAACCTTCATGTGGCTATTGATAATATGCAGATTGTGGAAGATATCCATATGATGTTTGATCATATGATGATGTGGATATTGTCTTACGGGCAGGGAAAAAATAATATTAGATAAATGCCTTAAAAGTATATATTTGGAGGATATAGCCATATGAATACGAACAGAAAAAATATTTTAGTGGGTGTATTGTTAATTACATTCTTTTTAGAATTGTGGGCGCCTGCTACAAGCGGCTCGACTCTAAGTGGTGCAAACTTCAAATTGATAATACGGATAGCTTATTTTTCTATGTCTTTAGTCATTTTACTGGCAATGCTGATATGCAGAAAAACAGAGATTAAGGCGTACAATGTATTTCTTGCCATTACTCCGCTTGTCTGTTTTTTTATCCAAAAAATATGGGTATTTGATAGTTCATCAGCCAGTACGTCGACTCTTTTGCTTTGCGTGCTCTTTGCATTGCAGACGGATGAGATAAAGGCTGAATCATATAGATGGATTAAGTGTCTAATAGTTATAATGTCCCTTACTGGAATCGTCTGCTATCTTTCTTTTATATTTGATTTGGGTCTGCCATATAAACAAATGCCGTACTATTCATTAATTAAGAGTGGCGTCTGGTATTTGAATTATCATGTTAGTTATTTTTATATGAATGCGGTGCAGGTTAGACTGTGCGGATTGTTTAATGAACCGGGATGGTTCGGTACTTTTCTTGCATTTTGTTTATGTGTGGAAGATCTGAATATGAGAAAACTATCGAATATTATTATTTTGATAGCTGGAATTCTTACATTCTCTTTGGCTTTTATATTGATAATTGTATTGTACTTTGTGCTGAAGAACATAACGGACTGGAGAAAGTGGGTATGGCTGGTTTTACTTGTGTCCCTATATCTGTTTGTCCTTCCCAATGTCCATACAGGCAATGAAATAATAGATTCATTTATCGGCCGGATTGTTTTGACAGCAGAGTCAACGCAGAACAGCAGAACAACGAATGCATTTGATACTATGTTCGAGGCCTTTCTTCGCAGCCCAGATATTATATGGGGACGCGGTGCCGGATACTCACGATCGCTTGGGGGAGGAAACTTATCTATAAAAACAGATATTGTTGACTTTGGAATATTGGGGGTTTTAGCTTTTTATGCGCCCATATTAATTTCACTTATATACCGGGTTCGGAAAAACAAAAAGGCAGTGTGCTTTTTACTCTGTATAGGAGTGAGTTTATATCAGCGTCCATGGCTTTTTGAGGCATCGAATTTTTTCCTTACATTGAGTGCCGTATCATATCTTTCGATAACAGATCGGGACAGCGCTTCGGCAGGCATAATTGTAAGAAGGTGGGATAGCAAAAAAATAACAATGAATCGATTACGAAAATATGAATACGTATACAAAGATATGGAGGCGCCGGTATGGGGAGAGTCTACTCATTGATAACCTTATATAATCCGGATGAATCGGTGGTTAAAAAAAGTAAACAAATCGCGGCTCAAACTGAAAAGGCTTTTTTGTGTGACAACAGCAATAGAAATAATAGTGCGTTGTTCCAGTGTATAGAAAACGCTGCTTATATGGCAAACATGAAAAATTTAGGATTGCCGGGCGCATTTAATAAAATACTAAGAGATCCAAAATTAAGTTGGCATGAAGATGATATTATTATCTTTTTTGATCAAGATTCTGAAATTAAGGAAGGATATATTGAAAGGCTTATTTTCGGATTTAAAGTTGCGGAAAAGGAATACAAAAATCTCGGATGTTATGGGCCTGTCTTTTTTAATACCAGCAATGGGACTGTAGAAATCCCTAAAATAAAACAAGAATTATTGGACGGTGTATATAAAGTTAGAAATATCATTACATCGTCTATGGTTGTAAGATACAAGAATCTTCAAAAGATTGGTTTTTGGAATGAAAAATTGTTCCTTGATCTAGCAGACTGGGATTTGTGCTGGAGAATGGAGGCAAATGGAATGCTGTGCTGCATTACGGATAGTATTACACTTTACCATTCGGTAGGAGACGGAGAAAAGAGAGTCGGACCATTTACTTTTAGGGTTGGACAGCCAGTGAGGGAGTATTATCAAACAAGAGATGCTTTGAATCTTTTGGAAGAAGGATATATTCCTTTTAAAATGAGAGTTCGGCTTCTCGCCAATGTTACTGTAAGGCCGATTCTTCACTATATGTTTTTAAACGAAAAAAAACAGCGGGTAAAATACATAAAAAAAGGATTTATGGATTATCATAAAGGGGTTCACGGGGAATTGCAACATGATGATTAGTATAAAGAGGATTTATAGAAACCTGCGTAGAATGCTCAGAAGTTTCCGTTATCAGCTACAATATCTGAGGCAGGAGAAGGAAGCTTTTTTGAATGTATTGAATATAAGTGATGAATATCAGCTCTTTATAACAAATGATAATTTTGGAGGAACCAGGCAATATGAAGATAATGTGACCAAACTCTCTCCCAAAACAGTTATTTTAAGGAGACTTTCTTATGGAGAGAGGTCAGATATTATTTACGAAGTTTCCAATTTGGACAAGGGCAAGAACTTTTTACTTTCTCTCAGTGATTTAAATGAGATATTTCGACTTCATTTTTCTCAAATTACGATTAATACGCTGGTACATACTACAACAATTGAGAATATTTTTAATCACGTAATTGAGTATAAAATAAATCATCCAAATTGTAGATTATTATATTTGGTACATGATTTCCATTCGGTCTGTCTGAATTGTAATTTGTATGTAAATGATCATTATTGTGCGCTCAAATGTGAAGAAGAGAAATGTAATCTCTATCTGGCGGATAAAAAAGTGACCATACAGGAGTGGCGGATGATTTGGAAACGATTTTTTGCCTATGTCGATGAAATTCGGTGCTTCTCGAACTCATCAAAAGAAATTCTCTGCCAGGCGTATAAAGATCTGGAAAAGAATAAAATCAAGATTCAACCACATGATCTGTCATTTATAACATTTACTCCGATTATTGGCATAGAAAGATTATCTTTGCATTTGGGGATTATTGGCGCCTGTAATGCAAATATTAAAGGAAAATCAGTTGCAAAAAAAATTATCAGGAAATATGGAGATGAGTTTCCAATTTCGATGGTTGGTTCAAGTTACAGATATTATAAAATTAAGAAGAAAAAGGTTAAGTATATGGGACCATATCAACAAGGAGAATTGCAAAACATAATCGAACATGAAAAAATATCATTAGCGATAGTTCCTTCGCTTTGTCCCGAAACCTTTTCTTATCTGATTTCAGAACTTATAGCCATGGATATTCCCATCGCGTGTTTTAATTATGGAGCACAAGCTGAAAAAGTTAGAAAATACTATAAGGGAATTGTTTGTAACAATGTAGAAGAAATGTGTGATTATATCGAAAGTCAAAGATAAAGGAGTTTGAAAATGAAGGTAGGGATATTAACATTTCAATTCCCGTATAATTATGGCGCAATGCTGCAAGCTTATGCTTTGAAATCTTACATTGAAAAAAAAGGAAATGAAACATATGTTCTCCCTTATTTTCCTGTGCATTTTCAACAAGGATATTCAATAAGTCCCTTTCAGGCAGGAATTTCGTTAAAACATAAAGTGTATAATGCAGTAACATATTGTAAGAAAAGAACGCAGGTCAGTTTATTTGAACAGTTTAAAGACGTGTATTTATACTCGAATAGAGAGAGAGAAGTTAGTGAAGAAGCGGTAATATCAAAGTGTATGAAAAACTTCGATATCGTTTTTTATGGAAGTGATCAAATCTGGAATGATCTGATTACAAAGGGTGATCCGCTCTATTTCGGTGCAAAGTCAACTGCCAGAAAAATATCGTATGCCGCAAGTATGGGAACGATAAAGTGCAGTGATATACAAAAAAAATTAGTAGCAGAGTTTTTACCGGATTTTTACAAACTGTCAGTTCGGGAGCCGGAATCACAAACGATAATAGACAATGAAATCCATAGATGGCCAGAATTGGTATGCGATCCTGTTTTTTTGAAATCAGTGGAAGAATGGAGGCAAATAGAGAAACCGGTTAAAACTCCAGAGAAATACATGCTGCTCTATATGCTTGAAAATAACAGAGATTTGTTCGAAAAAGCACAAAATTATGCACAAAAATGCAGCCTTGAGATAATAGAAATCCATCCTTCATTAACGATGCGCCATAAAAAAACAAAGTTGATGCGAAATGTTGGACCTCGGGAATTTGTTTATCTCATAGATCATGCCGAAAGTATATGTACAAATTCTTTTCATTGTGTTTCTTTCAGCATTATTTTTAAAAAGAGATTGTTGCACATTCCGAATTCTAATTCACCTGAAAGAACAAGATCTATTTTAAACAGGGTATCTATTTTCATATCTGATAGGGATTATGTTGAAACAGATTTATCTGAGTCAAGGGATAACGGATTGATAAAGCTTATAGAGACTTCAAAGCAATTTCTTGAAGATGCTCTTTCAGACTGAAGCAGCAGGAGGAAAATAGTATTTCATGGCAGCAAAATATGTGAATAAATATAGAGCGATGCCTGTTCAAGCCAAGGCGTCATTTTGGTTTTTGATATGTGCATTTTTACAAAGAGGAATTTCTGCTATTACAACACCTATTTTTACACGCTTAATGACGACTTTCGAATACGGGCAATATAGTGTATTTACGTCATGGATGTCTATTGCCGCCTGTTTTATAACACTTAATATATATGGCGGTGTGTACGTACAGGGACTTGTTAAATTTGAAAATCAAAGAGAACAGTTTGCTTCATCCTTTCAAGGATTAAATTTATCGCTGACAGTTATATGGCTTGGTATCTACATTCTTTTTTCCGGTAAATGGAATCAATTGCTGGGGCTTACTTTTGGACAGGGTCTGTTAATGCTTTTACTGATTTGGACGACAGGGGTATTCCAGCTTTGGGCGCAGGAACAAAGAGTATCGTTCCGGTATAAGGCTCTTCTTCTTGCGACGTTGGCCTATTCTTTGCTGGCGCCCATTCTTGGAGTGATTTTTATAAAAATAAGCTTGGACAAAGTGACGGCAAGAATTATAGGCCTCGCCGCAGCTTCGATTGCAGCCTATGGATGGATGTTTATTGTGCAGTGTAGAAAAGGGAAAATCTTCTGTTCTCTGGAGCTATGGAAATATGCATTAAAATTAGTTATTCCCTTAATTCCGCACTATCTTTCCCAAATGATTTTAAATAGCTCGGACAGGATTATGATCAGTCGTATCGTAGGTGACAGAGAAGCGGGAATATATAGTTTGGCTTATTCGATATCACTGATAATGACTATGTTTAATACATCGCTTTTATCAACGATTGAGCCTTGGATTTATCAGAGAATAAGGGAAAGAGAAGTAGATAAAATAAAAAGAGTTGCGTATCCGTCATTTGTTTTAATTGCAATGGTAAATCTGCTTTTAATCGTTTTTGCTCCGGAAATTATTGGGATTTTTGCTCCGAATGAGTATTATGAGGCGATTTGGGTCATACCACCAATCGCAATGAGCGTTTTCTTTATGTTTGCCTATTCCTTTTTTGCTATGTTTGAATTTTATTTTGAACAAACGAAATATATTACAATTGCAACATTTACAGGAGCGTTGGTCAATATCATAACAAACTATATTTTTATACAAAAGTTTGGCTATATAGCGGCCGGTTATACAACTCTTATGTGTTATATAATTTATGCGGTTCTGCATTTCCTTTTTATGAAGAAAATCTGCAAAGAAAAGCTAGATGGGATCAAGGTTTACGATTTGAGAGTTATTTCGGGCATTACAGTATTATTTATGGTTCTTGGATTTGCAATGATAATAACCTATCGCCATTTAATGGTTCGCTATCTTGTGGTTGGAATTGGTATCAGTGGAATCATAATTGTAAGACATAAGTTGATCCATTTTATAAAGGTTTTATTTGAAACAAGAACATCGAAGAAGAGTTAGGAAGGTGTAAGAGGTATAGAGATGGAGTTTTACTATAGTGAAGAAAAAAATGTACAAATTATAATTGCTTTGTTAAAAGCAAATAAAATAAAGAAAGTGATCGCAAGTCCGGGAACTACGAATGTTTGCCTTGTTGAAAGTATGCGATATGATGGAGATTTTGAGATGTATTCCTCTGTCGACGAACGTTCAGCAGCATATATGGCCTGCGGCATGGCAGCAGAAAGCGGAGAACCGGTTGTACTGACCTGCACGGGAGCAACTGCATCGCGAAATTATATGCCGGGCCTTACAGAAGCATACTATAGAAAATTGCCGATCATTGCGATTACGGCAACCTTACACGAAGGACGGTTGAATCAGAATTATCCGCAGGCCATTGACAGAAGGATTGTTCCCAATGATGTTTCAGTCATGAGTGTGCAGCTTCCTTTTGTGAAAGATGAAGATGATGCCTGGGCAAATAATTTAAAAGTCAATTGTGCGTTTATGGCAATGAGAGAACATGGTGGAGGACCAATTCATCTCAACTGGGAAACGAAATGTTCAACAATCTTTAATGTGAGAGAACTTCCTCAGCAAAGGTTCATACAAAAATACAGTTCAGGCAGTGAACTTCCGATCATTCACACGGATAAAGTGGGGATTTTTATCGGATCACATCAGCCAATCGGAGAGAAATTGACTAAGCTGATTGACCGATTTTGTGAAATCCACAATGGAGCCGTTTTTTGCGACCAAACCAGTAATTATCGTGGAAAATACCGTGTTTTGGGGAATTTGATAACTTATCAGGAAGCAAGAGAGAGTCCATTGGCATCTGTTCCGCTATTAATTTATATCGGGAATGTTTCAGGCGCTTATATGCAGTTGTTTCCCGGTGAAGTCTGGCGCGTAGGAGATGACGGGGAAAGTAAGGATTTATTTAAGAAACAAACTGCTATTTTTGAAATGAAGGAAGCGCAATTTTTTGATGCATATTCTAAGGGGGAGCCAGGAAGGACATCTTTTTATGAGGAATGGAAAATCGCATATGACAATATTTTAAATAAAATTCCGGAGCTTCCTTTTTCAAATATCTGGATTGCAAAGACGGCAAAAAGTGCACTTCCTCCAAATTGCGTTTTCCATCTTGGAATATTGAATAGCTTACGTTCATGGAACTTCTTTGAGACGCCGAAGAGTGTCATGTGTTATTCGAATACAGGTGGATTTGGTATTGATGGCGGTATTTCAAGCTTAATCGGTGCGTCATTGGTAAACAAAGAAAAAGTGTATTTTGGCTGCTTTGGTGATTTAGCGTTTTTTTATGATATGAATTCAATCGGAAACCGACATGTGGGAAATAATATCCGTATCATGCTTATTAATAATGGACGTGGTACCGAATTTAGAAACTATAATCATAATGGAGCGATATTCGGTTCGGAGGAAACCGATCAGTTTATTGCAGCAGCACATCACTACGGAGATCAGTCAAGAGATTTAGTGAAACATTATGCAGAAGATCTCGGTTTTGAATATTTGACTGCTTCGAATAAGGAGGACTTCCTTTTGAATAAGGATTACTTTTTTGCGCCGAATAGATTAGATAAAGCAATTTTATTTGAAATTTTTACCAATAGTCAGGATGAGAGTGATGCGCTGAAAGTTATGAATACACTGGAATCCTCTCCCCGCGGAGTGGCAAAAAAAGCAATTAAAGGCATGCTAGGCGATCAGGGAACCAGGGCGGTTAAAAAATTCTTGGGTCATTAAGAGGAAATAAAATGAAAATTTTGATACTTGCAGGGACTGGTGCGATGGGAGCACATCTGGCTAAAATATTAGCGGCGGAAAATGAAGTTTATATCACATCCAGATAAAAACATAATAATGAAAACCATATTTATTATTTGCAGGGCGATGCACATGATTCCGGATTTTTAGAGGAAGTGCTCAAAAGCCGGCATTGGGACGCCCTGGTTGATTTTTTGGTTTATACATCAGATGAGTTTAGAGGTAGGGTTGACAAATTGCTGGAATCCACTAACCAGTATCTGTTTTTGAGTTCCAGCCGCGTTTATGCAAATCAATATGAAAAACTTGTAGAAGAATCGCCACGATTATTAGATGTGTGTAAGGATCAGGCTTTTTTAGACTCTGATGACTATCCAATTACAAAGGCCAGACAGGAAAATATATTATTTGATGCAAACAAGCAAAATTGGACTATTATAAGGCCCTATATCACATTTAGTGAGCAGCGGTTACAGCTTGGGGTATATGAAAAAGAATATTGGCTATATAGGGCACTGGAAGATAAAACAATTGTATTCTCAAAGGAGCTTCTAAAGCGTAAAACGACCCTCACTTATGGATATGATGTGGCTCTTGGTATAGCAAAGTTGATCGGCAATAAAAAGGCTTATGGGGAAGCGTTTCATATAACAGGAACTGAAGTCTTTACGTGGGAAAGAATCCTTGAAATTTACGCCAATACAATAAAAAAGGTAACTGGAAATGAGCCGGGAATTTACTTTTCGCAAGATTTATCAACGGTATATTATTCGATTGGCTCAGTATGGCCCATAGATTATGATCGAGCCTATGATCGCGAGTTTGATAATAGTAAGTTTTTAGACGCAGTAGGACACCATTTTAAGTTTCAGAATGCAGAAAAAAAGTTACAAGAATGTTTGTGTGAATTTTTGAGCAAAAAGGATGGTTTTAAAGAAATACCATGGGGAGCACATGCATATTTTGACAGAATCACAAAAGAACATACCCCTCTTTATAATATACCAGGAAGAAAAAATAAGCTGCTGTATTTGACTTACAGATATACTAACTTATATAAAAGGAGGGTCAGGAATGCGATGAGATCAAAAGGACAAGAAATAGTTTGATAAGGAAGTAGGGGGATAGGAAGAAAATACAAAACCGCTGTAAAGCCTTTGTTTGTTAGCCTTACAGTGGTTTTGCCATGTTTCACAGAGTATGATAATTTATTCCATGCTTCCACTTTTTAAGGAACTATCGTTCAAACTGGTAGGATGGCTTCTTCAGGAATTGGAATTAGAATAGGGCATAACAAGGACAAAATACTTACAGATTATGAATAATGGAACGATTTAATACTCTATTTTTACATTTAGGGCAGCTTAATTTTGAGCTGCCCTAAATTTTTTCTATTAATCAGAACAGATAAAGCTGTGGAATACTTTAGTTATAAAGAATCATGTGCTAAACTAGATAAATACATAAATATAAATCTGGTGAGGATAAAATGATTGATACAATTTTAGAACTGCTAAGCTACATAGATGCTCCGGAAATGAAAAAGTTTATCCTTATTCTTCTGCTGTACCTTTTGGCGGTAATCGGTGCAGGGAAACTGTTTCATTCCTACCTGGTAATTAAATATATAAGAAACTCATTCATTGCTGTGTTGGGAGCCGTCATAGTCATTACGGCCGACATTTTATTTATAGAACCGTACACCGGTAAATATTGGGCATTTTTATGGGGAGCCGGTGCAGTCTGCCTGCTTTCAGCTTCTATTTTATTCATAAGATACAAGCATTACTGCCATATTCTCAAAGTGATGAAAAAAACAGAATCAGAGGATATTATTTCTGCATGGAAGAAATTAAATGAAATTCAGCTTTCGAACCTGACTCCCGGAATAAAGAAGAAATATTTGGAGCGCTGCCTCTTCGTCTTGTTACTTTTGGGAGATCTGGAAAAAGCGGAAAGATATCTTTCACAGTTGGGGGTCACGGACGGTCCGTTGTTTTACTTTTTCCACGGTTTTAAGCAAATGTCTGCAGGTGACATAGTCCGGGCGGGTGAGTCAATGATGAAGGCGGAAAAATGCTGTCAGCAAAATACGCCTCCCCAACTGTACATTCAGATTCTCAATAACCGGGGAGTGCTTTACGTATGCCAGGGAAATTATCAGGAGGCAGATTACTACTTCAAACAGGCGATTGCGGCGGCCGGACAAAACAAGAAAATGAATATGGAGATTCTGGAACCGGTTTATTATAATTATTGTTTTAATTTGTGCAGAATTCGCGAGGACATGAAACGGGGAGACTGGAAAAAAATATTGGAGGAATACCGTGATTTACTGGATATGGGGAAGGCGAAAGCTTTTATTTCCGTATGCAATATTGAATTGGAGCTGCTCCGCCAGACAGAGGAAAATACACAGGAGACTGAAAAATGGATCCAGGAACAATTTTTACAGACACTGAAGTATGGACTAACGGAACAGGAAAGATGTGTTTACGAGGGCAGTATGGCAAGGATCGTCTGCTCGATGCGTTTTAATCCAACCAACTGTCTTGAAGCGCTTGAGAAAGACAGAGAGAAGCTCTCAGGACTTCCCATGCCGGCGCGATACCGTACATGGAAGGAGATTGATTTGCTGTTTCGTGATTTGTACGATGACAGACTTTTGGGACAGTATCATGATTTGGATAGGGCGGCGGAAAACTATATGGCGTTTCAGGCGGAAAAAGAGATCCAGAACTATATCGACTCCCTACCGGCAGAAGCCGTATATGAACGGTGCCATTACCGCAAAGAATTGGCCGGGATGAAAAGAATGCATATTGAGGAATACCGGTTTGAGAAGGTGAAACAAATGCTGGAGGATATTACGGCCGTTTATGAGGAAAACCATTTGGAAATCGATGCGCTTGATACGCGTATGGCTATCCTGGACGAAGGTACGTTTGCCTTAAACCTGACAGAACATCATAAGCCCATCTATGCTGCAGAGATGCAGAATCAGATGCAGCTTGTAGAAGCTAAATTAGAGAAAATGATCCAGCACCCAAAAACAGCAGAATATGCGCTCCGCCTTTGTTTCTACTGCTGTCATCTGGACGAATATCAGAAATGCCTCATGTATTTTAAACGGTTTGAGGAAGCCGGACTTTCCCTGAGCCACTTTGCTCCATGGCTGAGAAACTATTACTCATTTTGTTCTGTGGTTATCCGGATTTTAAAATTTGCAGATGCGATTGAACAAGTCCGGAGAGAACGGTCAAAACTGGAAATATACGAAGAGGCTGTCCAGAACTGGTTTGAGCAGTTTCCGTTTTCCGATGGGTTCCATGCAACGCTGCTGCTGGGGCGTTTTATGGGATGTAAAACGATACGGGTTAAATATAAAATCTGGTATCAGGACAATGAAATCGACAGAGAGGGGAGACGTGATTTTCTGGATTCAAAGAATGAAGACAGACTTAAAGCCCATGTTTGGTACTGTGAAGAGAGCATCCACATGGAGGCCGATTTGACGTATCGCCAGTTTTCTTCGGATGAAAAGTCGGATTTTATTTTATTTTCAGAGACTCATCATCCTTTTGAGGTGAATGAATCCAGTCATCTGTTAAAACAGGCCAGGATGAGCCGGATGAATTTTCTGGGGATACAGGAAAAATATATAGAGATAAAAAATCTTCCAAAAGACGTTCAGGAATTATTAGATATCGTATATAATATTATTATGAGCAAAATAACCGATTAATGACAGTACAGTGAAAGAGAGGGTGGTGTTATGAAAATCAGGAGAACAATTCTTGCGTTGCTGCTCTATTCGGGGTTTCTGTTTTTCTCTGTTTACGTGGCTTTGGAGAATGACATTTGGGACAGACTGCAAAAGTGGAGAACTGCTGCTCAATCATCCGGAAGGAGTAATCTGCTGATATGACTGAAAAGAAGCTGAAAAAATCCAAAACAGACACAGAACCCCAGTACATGAAAGATAGTGCAAAGGGCACAGAGATAACCCCACAAACTAATTTAAACCCTAACTGTCCCTGCAAGAGAGACTGTATCCGCCACGGGAACTGTAACGAGTGCAGAGCGGTACACGAAGCAGAAGGTAAGTATCCTACCTGCTGCCAGAGGATTGCGGACAGAAAGAAGAGACAAAAGAAAGGAAGCGCATAGCATGGATTTCGGACAAGCCGCAGAACTGGTTGAAGCGTTAAGGTCGAAAGACGAAACAAAGGCTTATCAATGTTTTAAGTTACTGGAGAAGGAATCATCCGATACGGATCATGTATACCCCTTCTTTGACCTTTTTGCAGATATGATAGAAGATGAAAATTCCTATGTCAGAACGAGGGGGCTTCTGCTGATTGCCGCCAATGCCCGTTGGGACACGGAGAATAAGATTGATGAGCTGATAGACAGCTATCTGAAGCATATTGAGGATGTTAAGCCTATCACATCGAGACAGTGTATCAAAGCCCTGCCGTCAATTGTCAAGTATAAGCCTGACCTTTATGATTGTATTTGCACCGCGCTGGAACAGGCCAATCCGGGCATTTACAGGGACAGTATGAGCTCTCTGGTAATGAGAGATATTGCCGAGGCGCTGGCGTCTATCCGGAGAGAGGGGCGATGAGATGGTTCTTAAAACAGACAGGCTGATACTGAGAAACATGGGGCAGGAGGATTACGAAGCGCTTTGCCGGATATTAAAGGACAATGATGTGATGTATGCCTACGAAGGAGCTTTCAGCGATAGAGAAGTACAGGAATGGCTGGACAGGCAGACAGAGAGGTATCATCAATATGGATTCGGACTCTGGGCCGTTACTTTGAAGGACAGCGGCCGTATGATAGGCCAATGCGGCCTTACGATGCAGGATTACAGGGAAAAACAGGTGCTTGAAGTCGGCTATCTCTTTGAAAAAGCATACTGGCATCATGGGTATGCCGTTGAAGCTGCCGCCGCATGCCGGGACTACGCCTTTAATCAGCTAGATGCAGAAGAAGTCTATTCCATCATCAGGGACAGCAATACCGCTTCCCAGAAGGTGGCACAGAGAAACGGTATGAGGTACAGGGATACGATTGTTAAGCACTATAAAGGTGTTACGATGCCGCATCATGTATATTCCGTAAAGCGGAAAACAGAGTCGATCAGCCTGTGCGGAGTTGACTGCACGGATTGTGAGTATTTCGGGACAGAGGAGGACAGGTGTGCCGGCTGTGATGAGATACAGGGCAAGCCGTTCTGGCTTAAATATACAGGGGAAGAAATCTGCAGGATTTATGAATGCTGTACATATAAAAAGAAACTGCCCCATTGCGGAAAATGCCGCCGGCTGCCGTGTCCTCTCTATGAAAGTAGCGATCCGACCAAATCGGCAGAGGAGAATGAGGCAATCTTTCTCAGACAGATGGAACAGTTTAAGAACAGGCCATGAACTATAAAACGATGACAGAGAATAGGGATCCGGCGGTTGGCCGGATCCCGTTTGCGCGTCTGTCAATGAATCATTATTGGAACAGGCCGTATCTCACAGATAAACGGATTTATGGTTTCTGCTAAAATAGTACCAGCCTGTAAAAAGTTGTAAAAGCACTTAAGTCTCCCGGAGCGCATAAGATAGATTAACGTAGCTTTGAGGTGGCTTTCTTTGAAAACATTTCCAAAACCATTGACGGCCAGTGAAGAACGTGAGTATCTAAAACGCTGCAAAGAGGGAGACGAAGAAGCCAAGGCCGTTTTGATTGAACGTAACTTAAGGCTGGTGGCCCATGTCATAAAAAAGTATCAATATACTGATTATGAGATGGAAGACCTTCTGTCGGTTGGGACAATCGGGCTGATCAAAGCCGTGAATACGTTTAAGATGGACCGCGGCTCCAGACTGGCTACTTACGCAGCGAAATGTGTGGAAAACGAGATTCTGATGCTGTTTCGCGCCGGTAAAAAGCATTCCAAAGATGTCTCCTTATATGACCCCATAGGAGTTGATAAGGATGGAGAGACCGTTAACCTGATCGATGTGATCGAAGCGGATGATAAAGCTGCCCTGGAGACGATTATATTGGAGCAGGATGTCTCTGAACTCTATGATGCCTATCGGAAATGTCTGAAAAACACGGAGCAGGAGGTACTGAGCATGCGGTACGGACTCTTTGGGGAGCAGGAACGCACTCAGAGAGAGATAGCCGGTAAAATGGGAATCTCACGTTCTTATGTCAGCCGTATTGAGAAGAAGGCCCTGGAAAAACTGAGGCTGGAATTTGAGAAGAATGGGTGAACCGGAAATTTTGAATGTCGGGGACGATTTGCGTCTGTCAGCACACCGGTTTCTGCAAAATATGCAGAAGGCCGGTTGCCGAACCGGCCGCCTGGAAAAAGACAGCATAAATTCGATAATTTATCGCAATATTTCTGATTGTATTATAAATATCCTCCGTATATAATGAAAGCTGAGCTTGAAGTTTTGATTGATGGCAGTGAAAAGTTTGCGGAACGCGTTTTTCATTGCGAGAAGGAGGATGTTGATTATGGCAATTTTAGTTACAGGCGGTGCAGGCTACATAGGAAGCCATACGTGTGTAGAACTTCTGAACGCAGGATATGAGGTTGTAGTGGTGGATAATCTCAGTAATTCCAGCGAGGAATCCTTAAGACGTGTAGAAAAAATCACAGGGAAACAGGTGAGATTCTATGAGGCTGATTTATTGGATAAGCCTGCCATAGAGGCTGTATTCGATAAGGAGAACATTGATTCCGTGATTCATTTTGCAGGACTGAAGGCGGTGGGTGAGTCTGTTCAAAAGCCACTGGAATATTATCATAATAACATTACCGGAACGCTGCTCCTCTGCGATGTTATGAGGAACCATGGCGTTAAGAATATCGTATTCAGTTCCTCGGCTACTGTTTACGGAGATCCGGCATTCGTACCGATTACGGAAGAGTGTCCGAAGGGAAAGATAACGAACCCATACGGACAGACGAAGAGCATGCTTGAGCAGATTCTGACGGACCTGCATGTGGCCGATCCGGAATGGAACGTTGTTCTGCTGCGCTATTTCAATCCAATCGGAGCTCATAAGAGCGGTTTAATCGGCGAGGATCCAAAGGGAATTCCGAACAACCTTGTCCCGTATATTGCGCAGGTCGCAGTAGGCAAGCTGAAATGCCTCGGAGTTTTTGGGGACGACTATCCTACACCCGACGGTACCGGAGTGCGTGACTATATCCATGTAGTGGATTTAGCGGTAGGCCATGTCAAAGCTCTGAAGAAGATTGAAGAGAAGGCAGGGGTTACCATCTACAATCTGGGAACAGGGAACGGCTACAGTGTCCTTGACGTGGTAAAAGCTTATGCAAAAGCCAGCGGCAGAGAGATTGCTTATGAGATTAAGCCGAGACGCGCCGGGGATATCGCAACCTGCTATGCAGACGCAACTAAGGCGAAAGAGGAACTTGGCTGGGAGGCAGAGCGCGGCATAGAGGAAATGTGCGAAGACTCCTGGAGATGGCAGTCGATGAATCCGGACGGTTACAGAAACTGAGACAGAAACCGGTGTCACAATCCCACCGAAAACCGACTGAAAAACCAGTTGAAAAAAGGCAAAAAGTGTGAACCCATAGAAACAGGGAAGAAGGAAATTAATCCTTCTGACCCTGTTTTTTTAATATTCCAGATTTAAGATTACTTAATTGATTTTCCTAATTATAGTTCTGCTGTCCTTTGTTTTCTCTCTGCTTTCAAAAAAAGAAAGAAAAAACATGAAGGAAAAGCCGAAAAGTAACGTATTTACAGGAAAAATTCAACCAAAAGACCAATACAAACAAACGGAATGGTTTCTATTCTTGCCCTTTATTGGAACAGTGTCAAATGATGTGGCTGATCCAAATCTGGAAAAAGAGCAGAGAATAAGGTGGAAAAATTAAGTCTGAAAGTTAAAAAATGAAGAAAAGAGAGAAGAGAATAAAGGCTGTTTTCAATGGGACAAAAGGTGGGTTTTCAATTGCACTTCGACAACCGGCAAGGCAATAAGGAAGGCAAAGCGGCTTTTAGGCGTGCGCCGGATTAGCAGATAACTGAAAATAAATTTATTTACTGTCCGGCCTTAGCCGGGCAGTATTTTTATTTGAAGACGGTGGTCTGTACGCAGAGCGTGCAGGCTATCGTTTAACAGGAAAGTTCTCCTGTTAAATAAAAACTGCTCCGCGGAGGATCGCAACTCTAAAGAGGGCTTGTTCACTAAGCTCGTTACACTCGCTAAGTGAGCCAATGCCTGCGACGGCAGGGAATAATGTCGCTGAAGCGACCCGCCGCAGACAGAAAAAGGCTCCCATACGTTCATAAATAATAAATAGATTTGCCGAAAATCCGGATTTTGAAGCTCTTTACTGTCATTGCAGAATCTGCGGTTGTAATTCGTTGATAAAGTTGTTATAATTATTGGCTGAACTATAAAAATAGTTCGGAAAAGGATAGGGAGGATTTTTGAGGTGAAAAAATTGACTGCTTTCTGCGGGAGCCTGGCACTGATGCTGTTTTTCAGTCCGATGACGGCTCTGGCGGCAGAACATGTGGCCGGCAGTGAGAAAACAGCCGTACCAATCTGGCTGTGTATCCCTTTTGCCGGACTTCTTTTGTGTATTGCGGTGCTGCCGCTGATTAAGGCCGAGTGGTGGGAAGAGCATCAGCCGCATGCGGTGATTTTCTGGTCATTGCTTTTTATTGTTCCATTCGCTCTTTCATTTAGTGTAGGGACTGCATTAGAGACCGTTCTGGAATGCATCGTGAACGATTATCTGACATTTATAATCCTGCTTTTCGGCCTGTTCTGTGTTTCCGGCAACATTACGATGTCCGGGGACCTGGCAGGCTCGCCCAGGGTAAACGTGGGGCTGCTGGCTCTGGGAACGCTGCTTTCAAGCTGGATAGGCACCACCGGCGCAAGCATGCTGATGATCCGCCCCGTCATCAAGATGAATTCATGGAGAAAAAGGAAACGCCACATTATTGTGTTTTTTATTTTTCTGGTTTCCAACATAGGCGGCTGTCTCACCCCGATTGGGGATCCGCCCCTGCTGATGGGTTTTATGAGAGGTGTCCCCTTTTTCTGGAGTTTGAAGCTTTTTCCGCTTCTTATCTTTAATATGGCAGTGCTGCTGTTCCTGTTTTACTGGCTGGACAGGCGTGCATACCGCAAGGATATTGCCCTCGGCCTGAAACCGGATATCAGTAAGCCCGGTACGGAGGTTAAGATCAGGGGAGCGCATAATCTGATTTTTCTGATTATGATTGTGGCAGCAGTTATTTTGAGCGGCACCCTGCCGGGACATCCGGCGTTTCAGGATGCGGCGGGAAATGTGAAGGGAATTCATATTTTTGGGGAAGTAAGCCTGGGATATCCGGCGCTGATTGAAATTGCTATAATTTTGCTGGCTGCATTACTTTCCTTTAAAACTACGGATTCGGAGATCCGGAGGGAGAACCATTTTACATGGAGCGCTATCCGTGAGGTTGCCGTTTTATTTGTGGGAATTTTTATCACAATGCAGCCGGCTCTCATGCTTTTGAAAGCCAATGGCGGCAGCCTGGGCATTACGGAGCCGTACCAGATGTTCTGGAGCACGGGACTCCTTTCCAGCTTTCTGGATAATACGCCCACCTATCTTGTATTCCTGACCACGGCCGGAGCGCTTGATTTTACGGAGGGAATGACAACGGCTCTGGGGGTTGTGCCGTTACAGATGCTGATGGCAATCTCGGCCGGAGCCGTATTTATGGGAGCCAATACTTATATAGGCAATGCTCCCAATTTTATGGTTAAATCTATAGCGGATGAGAACGGTGTCCGCATGCCGTCCTTTTTTGGCTATCTTCTCTGGTCGCTCGCAATTCTGATTCCGGTCTTTGCACTGGATATGATATTGTTCTTTTTATAGGGAGGGGGATGAACGATGTTAAATAATGAAGAGCAGCTCCGGGAACTGGCGGAGCGTATCTACGATCTGGATGCGGAGGTTTATGCTCAGTTAGGTTCTTCCCTGGGCCGTGTTTTTAACAGGAACCGCGAAAGCTGTGTGGATGAACTGGTTAATACAATGCTGACCAGGCCCCAGGGCCATCTGATGCGGAGTGAACTGGCGCTGATTGCCAACATGGCCCGCACGATTAAGGATAAAGAAGAGCGGAAGCTGGTTATGACGGAATACAACCGGATTCTTCAGGAAGTAATGAGCCTTCCTACCAGCTTTGTGAGTGGTGATATTATCGATCCGGAGATGGCGAAGCTGAACGCATTCAATCTCCAGGACCGTTTTTCCAGCGAAGATCACCTGATTATCTGCATTAGCTGGACGTATGGCTGCGGCGGCATTGATGTCGGCTTCAAACTGGCCGATAAATTGAAAATCAACTATTATGATGCTGAAATATTTGAGGCTGTGTTAAAGCGGCTGGAGGCAGAGAAGGATACGGTCCGCGATTCGATAGGCTATTCAAGCAATCCGGATCTGAATCCGAATCTGGCCAGTGCATTTGAACAGACAAAGAGCCTGACTCTTCGGCAGAGAATGCGTGAATTCAGCCGATATCACGGCCTTTCCAAGAAAGATGCCATATTCTTTAATCAGAGTGACCTGCTGTGCGATATGGCCAGAAAAGAAGACTTTATCATTATGGGCCGCTGCGGTGATGCAATTATGACGAATAACAGAATCCCGCATATCAGTATTTACATCACGGCGCCCTTTGAACAGAGGGTGCGCCACACAATGGAAATCCATAACGGAATGGGGGAGAAGAAGGCAAGGCGTCTTCTGAAACACCTGGATCGGCAGCATTCCCATTATTATAATTTTTATACAAGCCGCCGGTGGGGCAATGCGAATAATTATGATCTCTGTATTAACAGTGCAAGTTATGGAATCGACGGTACGGTAGAGTTCATTCTCAGAATGATTGACCGGGGCGTAAAGAATAAAAAATAAAATCAGCTTTGGAATGCCGATTTATCCGGCCTTTGCAGGAGTGTCCTGCGAAGGCCGTTTTTTATTTAACAGGAAAATAATCCTGTTTAATAAAAAACGCTTCGCGGAGGCTCGCAACTCTAAAGAGGGCTTGTTCACTAAGCTCGCTAAGTGAGCCAATGCCTGCGGCGGTAGGGAATAATGTCTCATAAAAAGAACGAATGTTCGAAAAAACTCTTGCCATCAAAATCAGAATGTGATAAAATGAGGACAGAACAAATGTTCTCATAAATCTGTGCAGTGCCGGTGACAAGCAGTACAATGGATTATCACAATGCGGTTCATTGCTTATATAAAGGAGAAAGTTAATGCTGATACAGGAGAATCTGTCAATAGAAGAAAAACTCAAAATTTTAACGGATGCAGCTAAGTATGATGTCGCCTGTACATCCAGCGGAGTGGAAAGGAAGGGGAAGGACGGCTGCATCGGAAGTGCAAGTGAAGCCGGACTTTGCCACAGCTTTGCTGCCGACGGCAGATGCATTTCTCTCCTGAAGATTCTTTACACGAACCAGTGTATCTATGACTGCAGGTACTGTGTGAACAGACGTTCCAATGATACTGTCCGCACTGCGTTCACACCCGGGGAAGTCTGCCGCCTGACGATGGAGTTTTACCGGAGGAATTATATTGAGGGGCTGTTCCTCAGCTCCGGAATTCTTGACACACCGGATAAAACAATGGAGCAAATTTACAGAACTCTTTATCTGCTGCGCAATGAGCATAAATTTAACGGTTATATTCATGTGAAGGCGATACCGGGAGCCGATCCGACCCTGATTGAGATGACCGGTTTCCTGGCAGACAGGATGAGCGTGAACCTGGAACTTCCAACCGCCGAAGGGCTGAGGAAGCTGGCGCCGGGAAAGACAAGGGATAAGATATTAAAGCCGATGCGGCAGATTCAGAGGGGAATTGTAAATCAGATGGCCCGTGAAGGGCTCCTGGAAAAGAAGGGGATTATATTGCCGCCGGGATTTCTCACAGACTCTTTAAGGACTGCGCCCGCCGGTAAAACTCCGGGGCCGCGGACGGAGCTTTCGGAAAGCCTGCCGCAGGCTGCCGGCGCGTCAACGCCGGTACTGTCCCGTTCCGGCACCGGAGCGGATGCCGCACGCCCTGCAGTTATTCCGGGAAAGTCTGTGTATGGTAATTATGGCGTGGGCCGTGTATCTAATCATAAGTCGTATTTTGTGCCTGCCGGTCAGAGTACTCAGATGATTGTTGGAGCCACACCGGAGAGTGATTATCAGATGATGGCGGTAGCAGAGGCGCTTTACAAGAATTTCGGGCTTAAGAGAGTCTTTTACTCTGCCTTTGTCCCCGTGAATCATGACAGTCTTCTTCCGGCTCTGCCGGGAGGACCGCCGCTTCTAAGGGAACACCGGCTCTATCAGGCGGACTGGCTCCTGCGATACTATGGGTTTCACGCCTCCGAACTGTTATCAGAGGATAAGCCTAATTTTAATGTGTTTCTGGATCCCAAGTGTGACTGGGCGCTGAGAAATTTGGGGGAATTTCCGGTGGAGGTAAATCATGCTCCCTATGCCTCTCTTTTGAGGGTGCCCGGAATCGGGACTAAATCTGCGATGCGGATTGTCGCCGCCAGGAAGCAGGCAGTCTTAAGATTTGAAGATTTAAAAAAGATGGGGGTTGTTTTAAAAAGAGCGGTATATTTCATAACCTGCTCCGGTAAAATGATGTATCCGGTGAAGCTTTCGGAAGATGCCATCGCAAACCAGATAGTGGGAGAGGAGAAGCGGCGAAACTGGGAGCTTGAGCAAAAGGGGCTGTTCAGGCAGATGTCTCTGTTTGATGATTTCCATATGGAGGCAGCGCCTCCTGCGGAGGAAAGGATATCTGTCTTAACGGGGGAGATGTAATATGGTTATATTTATATGTAAAGATGATTTTGACTCCATACTCTGCGGCGTTTATGATGCCTGGATGAGCAGACTGGGGCATGACAATGTCAGACTGCAGCTTCAGGGAGCCTATAATATGGAGTTGTTTGCAAAATACCGCGATGTGCAGGTCACCGAAGAAAAGGTAGATAAGGTGATACAAGCTGTTGTACAAAAGATATCCAGGGAAGCGTATGGCTGGATTTACAGGGCGTCTCTCAGTTATGAACCGGAGAAGGCAGACATAATTTACCGATTTCTGATTTTTGGATTCCATATAGGAAAGCAGATTACGGAAAGTCTCCATATACCTGCTGTCCATGAGATATTCCGAATAAACCGCCACATACAGAATGAGGCCCATAATATGAAGGAATTTCTCCGGTTTTCTGAACTGGAGAATAAAGTCCTTTTTTCAAGGATTGGGCCAAAGAATGACGTTCTTCCGATGCTGGCCCTTCATTTTTCGGATCGGCTGAGGCCGGAGCGGTTTATCATTTATGATGAAATCCGGGAGAAGGCTGTCATATATACTCCCAATACAGGCTGGTACATTCTGTCCGGCGAGGAGGGGAAAAGACTGGAAAAACTGTCGGAGAAATCAGATCGGAAGGAGTATGAAACACTCTGGAAAATCTTTTTTGACAGTGTCGCAATCAAAGAAAGAGAAAATTATGTCTGCCAGAGAGGCCATCTGGCTCTGAGGTACCGCCCCTACATGACAGAATTTCAATAAAAAAATTAAGAATTAACAGGCGGATAATCCTGATAAAATCAGGGTGTTAAAAATATATTCTTACGAATTCTTTCCTTTTTCGAAAAAAAAGGAAGATAATTTTATTCTTCATTAATAGATTGGTCACAATTTTGACACAATTTCAAATTATCATTACTGGCGTACCACGAATTAAGTAAATTGATTCAAAAAAAGAGGAGATGTAATTATGAAAAAAAATTTAGTGAAACCAGCAGCAGTAATGATGATGAGTGTAATGTTAGCGGCTACCGCCCTGACAGCTTGCGGCGGAACCGATGCAGGCACTACAACAGCAGCCGTAACCAAGGCAGAGACAACTGAAGCTCCGGAGACAGCAGCACCAGAGGAGAGCACAGAGGAAGTTAATTCTGAGTCAGCAGAAGATATCACAGAAGCAGCTGACACAGAGGAGACAGAGGCAGCAGAGAGCCAGGCTGAAGATGCTGCGGCAGAATCCGACGATGCAGCTCTGATTGAGGAGAGCACAGCTAACTAATCGTTAGCAGGCTGATAAGCCTACATAAATTAATCAGGTTAAGAAAAATGTAAGGAGCGGCCGCTTGACAGCGGACCGCTTCTCTCGTATACTAAGTGTATTAAATGAATTAATACACTTAATTTAAATAATACGGGAAAGGAGGAGCCTATGATTCTGATTGACTATAAAGATCGGCGTCCTATATATGAACAGGTTGTAGAAAAACTGTCTGAGCTGATGTTGCGAGGAATTTTGGAGCAGAACAGCCAGCTCCCATCTGTACGCAGCCTTGCAACGGAATTGTCGATTAATCCCAACACAATACAGAGAGCCTATGCGGAACTGGAGCGGCAGGGGTATATTTATTCGGTAAAGGGCAGAGGCAGTTTTGTGGCCGAGAATCACCAAATTCGTGAACAGAAAAAAAAAGAAATTTTTGTGAGACTGGGCAGACTTGTGGAGGAGGCCAGGGGAACGGGAGTCACGATGCTTCAATTTCAGGAGCAGGTGATACAGTTCTATGGCAGCAGTGACAGGAGGCCGCGGCCAGCAGCAGGAACTGCGGCTCCGGTAAAAGAATCGCAAATTCTGCCGGCTGCGGAGGCGACGTTAACTGCCGTACATGAGCCGGTGACAAAGAATCAGATGACGGAACCGGCTCTTGGAGGCAAGAGGGAGGAAAAAGGAGGAGAAACGGATGATTGAAGCAATCAACCTGACAAAGCGATTTGACGATATCAAAGCCGTTGATCATATTAATGCAGTAATCAGAGAGGGCAGCGTATTTGGATTGATAGGCACGAATGGTGCAGGAAAGAGTACGTTTCTCAGAATGGCTGCCGGAATACTGAAACCGGATGAGGGCAGAGTTACGATCGACGGAGAAGACATTTTTGAGAATGATAAGGTAAAATCAAAATTTTTCTATATATCGGATGAGCAGTATTTTTTAAATAACGCGACTCCGGGTGAGATGATGAAGTTTTACAGAAATGTATACAGGAATTTTGACGAAAAGCGATTTTTCGGCCTGCTTTCCAATTTCGATTTGGATGCAAGGCGGAAGGTAAATACATTTTCAAAAGGAATGAAGAAACAGCTTTCCGTTCTTCTTGGAATTTGTGCCAACACAGACTATATATTCTGCGATGAGACATTTGACGGGCTGGATCCGGTTATGAGGCAGACAGTGAAAAGCCTTTTTGCCAATGATATGGAGGAGAGGAACCTGACTCCGATTATTGCCTCACATAACCTGAGGGAGCTGGAAGATATCTGTGACCACGTGGGACTTCTCCACAAAGGAGGAATTCTGCTGTCAAAGGATCTGGATGATATGAAGCTGAATATCCATAAGGTTCAATGTGTACTTCTTCCGGGTACAGAGCCGGAAAATCTGCATGGAATTGACATTATCAGGACGGAACGCAGGGGGAGCCTGCTGACTCTGACCATAAGGGGGAAAAAGGAAGAGATAGAAGCGGTTATGCAGACCTTCCATCCGGTATTTTTTGAACTGATTCCTCTTTCCCTGGAAGAAATATTTATCAGTGAAACGGAGGTGGCCGGTTATGACATCAAAAAACTTATTTTTTAATCTGATGAAAGAAAACACGAAACAGCGCCTCTGGACAGTCGCTTTGATATCATTAATATTCTTTTTTACATTTCCGGTGCAGACGGCGCTGTTAATCAGCAGTTATCTTTCCCAGGACAGAATCGATGCCGTTTGGGAGAGGGAAGCGCAGGGAGTCGAGGTGATAAAGCAGCAGCTTCAGGAAAGATACTTAAGCTGGACTGCCATAGATAATGGCATGTTGGTTTTTCTTCTTATCGTTTTTGCCGTAGTCTGCGGTATTTCGGGATTTGCGTATCTGCATTCGCGTAAGAAAACCGACTTTTACCATGCAATTCCGGTAAAACGTGAAAGATTATTTACTGCCGTATATCTGAACGGCGTCCTTTATACGGCTGTGCCTTATCTGATATCCCTTTTGATATCTTCATTAATGATTCAGGTGAAAGCCGGGCAGATATTCCCGTGGGGAGAGGTGTTAAAGACTTACTGTATCCATATGTCGTTCTTTTTGTTAATGTATACGGTAGTGATAGCGGCTGCTCTGATGACCGGAAATACAATTGTCAATGTGCTTGGAACCGCAGTGTTTTTCCTGTGGGGACCGGGAACGGTCATGCTGCTTATCGGCTATTTCAGCAGCTATTATATTACCTTTTACCAGGACGGGAACAGATTCGTAGAGCTTTTGCAAAAGTCATCACCGGCAGCCTGGTATATCGGAGCGGTATCAGAACCGGAAAAAGCAGGCTCAATGGCGCTGTGGGCGGTTGCAGTAACCGTACTTCTTATCGCGCTCTGTGTATTTCTGTATAAGAAAAGACCTTCCGAGGCAGCCGGGCGCGCCATGGCATTCAGAAAAAGCCAGCCGGTTATCAAGCTGCTCCTTGTAGTGCCGATTGCACTCACCGGCAGCCTGATTTTCAGAGAAATGATGGGAAGCGACGGATGGAGCATTTTCGGTCTGGTCTGCGGACTTGTAATCAGCTACGCTATTATTGAAATAATTTATAACTTTGATTTCAGAAGACTGTTTGCACATAAAAAACAATTTGCACTCTGTACAGTCTGCTCATTGGCAATTCTTGCATTTTTCAGGTTTGATTTGTCGGGATTTGACTCTTATGTGCCTTCTGAATCCAAGATGGAAGCGGCAGGAATTTACTGCAGGCGGATGGACGCGGATTTTCTTGAAGACTATTTGTCTGAATTGGAGCTGAACAGTGACTCCAGGGGCTATGATTATGTGAGCTGGAAATCGAAATCAGCAGGAGAACTGGTGAAGGAGATGAAACTGGCTGATGTAACGTCGGTGATTGAAATAGGAAAAAGGGGCGTTACCGATGCCGAACAGGCAAAGAAACGAAACCACGGCATCCTTAGAAGCGGCCGCTATTATTACCGTGATTCGAGTGACGAAACGATTGACGAGGTAGTGGTTGCTTATCATCTGAAGGGCGGAAAAACTGTGCTGCGCCGCTATAATATGAATCTGTCAGCGGTAAGCGGAGCGCTCGACAAAATTTATGACAGTGAGGAATATAAGACGGAAGTTTATCCGATTCTTTCTTATCAGGCGTCGGATGTGGCCGGAATCAATTATGAGGAATACGGTGATTTCAGTCATGTGAACCTGAAGAATGACGAAATGAAGGCTCGGATTCTGGAGGCGTATCAGAAGGAGTTAAGAGGCCTGACTGCCGAAACAAGAAGAGAAGAAAGCCCGATTGCAGCAATTCAGTTCAAAACGGGCGAGATGCAGGAAATGATTGATACGCTCAGAGAAAAAAAGCGCGACTTCAGTGTGTTCAACAGAAAATTTTATTATCCGATCTATCCGTCCTTTACGGAAACAATCAGCCTGCTGAAAGAATGCGGGGTTGATGTGGGAGAATTCCTGACAGCAGACAAGGTGGATAAGATTGTTATGGAATACTACAGAAGTGAAGAAGACGTGGAAGAGATACCGTCTGCTGAAATGGAAGGTGTCTATTCAAAAGAGCGCGGAAGCTGGAAGGTCACGGTAACTGATAAGAACGAGATCCGCCAGATCCTTGACAGCTCCCTGTCTGACAGCCTGAACTGTACAAATTATCTGAATAATACCTTTACCGGGGTGAATCTGACTGCCTATGTTTCGGTCAAGCGGGGGCAGACGGAAGACGAGTTTGATGCGGCTGCCATGCCTGAAACAGTGCAGACGGAGAGTATAGATGGAAGTGAACAGGAGACGGAATATGTCAGATACGGACTGCGGTTTGACTACGACAAGATTCCGGATTTTGTAAAAGAAACGTTTAAATTGACGGAAGAAAATATGAAAAATGATGTAATGTGGGGCTATTAGAAGCTGCCTTAAGTGGCCCGGTTTTACTTTTGATTGACTTTCTCTCCTTTACAGGATAAAATAAGTGAGGAAAAATATCCTGTAGAGGAGGAAAATGAATGGCATTTTTAGATGAACTTGGTAAAGTAATCAGTGATAAGAGCAAGGAAGCAGCCAATAAAGTGAAGGATATCACAGGCGTTATCCAGCTCAAATCAAAATTGTCAGCAGAAAAGGAAAAAGTTAATAAAGCATATATCAGTCTTGGAAAGGCATACTATGACAGGCACGAAGCAGCGCTGGAAGATGAGTACGCCGATGAATTCAAGATTATCCAGGCAGGTCTGATTAAGATGGCTGTACTGGAAGACGAAATTGCAGAACTGGAAGGAACCAGAGTCTGTGCGGAGTGCGGAGCCAAGGTAGAGAGAGAGGCCCTGTATTGCAGTAAGTGCGGTGCTCCTATGGAGGATAAAATGGCAGGCGCCTCAGAGGATGAGGACAGTGAAGAACCAGGACTGCAGTTTCCGGTAAAGACGGCGGCAGATGAATCCATCTTCGCAGAGGAAGACAGCGAAAACGAAGAATAGGAGATAGAATGGACGCATTAGTACAGTGGTTTACGGCCAATCTTTCTGAGTTTATCTCAAAAGAGGCAGTTATTTTTATTATTTCCATGGTACCAATACTGGAATTGAGGGGAGGACTTCTGGCGGCTTCGCCGGCACTTCTCAATGTACCGATTATGCAGGCAATACCAATCTGCATTATCGGAAATATTCTGCCAATCCCGTTTATTCTGCTCCTTATCAGAAAGATACTGGACTGGATGAAGCTGGTGAAGGTGTTCCGGCCAATTGCTTTGTGGCTGGAGAATAAGGCGATGAGTAAAAAAGACCAGATTGAGAAATATGGATTTTGGGGACTTGTGCTTTTTGTAGGGATCCCCCTCCCTGGTACGGGAGCCTGGACAGGCTCTTTGATAGCGGCGCTTTTGAGAGTGCGTTTTAAAACAGCATTTGCAGCAATATTAATAGGCATTGTAATCGCTACGGTCATTATGTCTATCCTGTCTTACGGTGTGCTGGGAGTCATTTTCGGATAAGAAATAACAGTCTGCGGTATGGTACGGAACTTTAACATGTTCCTGCCATGCCGCAGTTTTTTGTATGCATTATCCGGTTCAGATATTCGGATACAGTATATTTTCGGAAAGTATGGAGATTCTTGATAACGAAACAGTTTAGATGGATATTTAATTAAGCAGGTGAGGACGCCGCCGGTACGGCCAGCGGACGGGGTGGTGGGGTGTGTATATGAGTCTTTCGTCCCGGGGGTT
>ERZ791765.178-NODE-178-length-85039-cov-11.461628_pt1 | contig 85039 bp, 107 predicted proteins | sample MGYA00509949_ERZ791765 | MGnify/ENA primary metagenome ERZ791765 (study PRJEB30046, sample SAMN00791980) | human gut metagenome | study: EMG produced TPA metagenomics assembly of the A metagenome-wide association study of gut microbiota in type 2...
CGGGCGTAGGGGCGGGGCTTGTCCCCGCCCGCCCCGCACCGGCGTGTGGACGGCGGGGGGATGCGAGTGCCGGTCCCTGCGGTGTGCGTGTAGGGGCGGATGCCTACATCCGCCCGTGTGCAGCCAGCCCCGCGCCGGTGCGCAGGCCCAGCAGAAAGGCGTGGGCGGCGGCAAAGGCCCGAATTGCCTCTATATCAGTCCATAGATCCGGCGTGCATTCGTTTTTGACCAGATCGTGATGGTACTCGTCTGCTGCGTCCATGGGCATGGCGTCTATATACGACTGGATATACTGGGTATACAAAAATTGCACAAAGTCAGTCATGCCTTAAATCCCCTCTACACGAATTATGATGATGTTATTATACTACACGAAATTTGATGATGTGTCAAGGGGGAAGGAGAAGAAAATGGAGATTATTTTGCCCAGACTGGCTGAACGGCTGAAACCCCTCAGAAAGAGGTTTGGAAGGACTCAAAAGGATATGGCGGAACTGTTGGGTGTCACAGAGCGCCACTATCAAAAGATTGAATATGGCCACATCAATGTCTCTGCCACCACGCTGATTCTCTTGGCGGACTATTTTCACGTGACAACCGATTACCTGTTGGGACGGGAGGATACCGATGACCATCATTGACAAGGAGACCTGGCCCCGCCGGGCCCATTACGACTTTTTCACCCCCATGTCCGACCCCTTCTACACCCTGACGTTCCCGGTGGACGTGACCCCCCTGCGGGCCTGGTGCAGGGGCCGTTCCCTGCCCTTTTACCCGGCCATGGTGTTCGCCGTCACCAAGGCCATGGAGGCGGTGGACGCCTTCCACTACAAGGATCGGGACGGGGTGATCGTCCGCCACGACACCCTGGTGCCCAGCTTCACCGACCTGAAGCCGGGCAGCGAGCTGTTCCAGATTGTCACTGTGGAGGCGGGGGAGGACCCGGCGGACTTCTGCCGCCGGGCCAAGGCCCAGGCGGCGGCCCAGACCGAGTTCATCACCTCCGGCCCCTGGGACGGGGATCAGCTCGTCTACTTCACCTGCCTGCCCTGGTTCCCCCTCACAGCCCTGAAAAACGAGAAGGATGTGAATCCCTCCGACTCGGTACCCCGGGCGGCCTGGGGCCGCTGGGAGGAGGAGGGGAGCCGCACCCGCCTGCTGCTGAGCCTGGAGCTGAACCACCGCCTGCTGGACGGGGTCCACGTGGGCCGGTTTTATGAGGCGCTGAACCGCTGGATGGAGGGGCTATGACCGCGGAGGAGTTTCGCACCCGCTGGACGGGACATGTGCCCAAGGTGCAGGACGTGACGGGGGAGTACGCCGTGCTGGTGCCCCTGGTGGAGCGGCCGGAGGGCCTGTGCCTGCTCTACGAGGTGCGGGCCGATACCCTGGGCCGCCAGCCGGGGGAGGTGTGCTTTCCCGGCGGGCGGCTGGAGCCGGGGGAGGACGCAGTCTCCTGCGCCCTGCGGGAGACGTGGGAGGAGCTGGGCATTCCCCGGCCGGCGGTGGAGGTGGTGGCCGAGCTGGACTGGCTGACCCACCAGGGGGGCTTTGTGCTCTATCCCGTCCTGGGGATTGTGGCGCCGGAGGCGGCGGAGCGGCTCCGCCCCGGCCCCGCCGAGGTGAAGGAGACCTTCTTCGTACCGGTGGACTGGCTGCGGGCCCATCCGCCGGAGGTGTATGCCTACCCGCTGGAACCCCGGGTGGGGGAGGACTTCCCCTATGCCCGCATCGGCTTTCCCCAGGGCTACCGCTGGCGGGGCGGCCGGGTGGAGGTGCCCATCTACGCCTGGGAGGGACGGGCCATCTGGGGCCTGACCGGCCGCATCACCCGCCGCCTGCTGGAGGGTATGCCATGAGAGCGCCGGAGCGGCTGGGGCCCTATGTGTACCGCCAGTCGGACACCTGCTTCCCTCTGGGGGGCGACAGCCTGGCCCTGGCCGCCTTTGCCTCGGTGCGGCGGGGGGATCGGGTGTGCGATCTGGGCTGCGGGGCGGGGGCGCTGCTCCTGCTGTTAGCCGCCCGGGTTTCCCCACTGGCCCTCTCCGGTGTGGAATACTGCCCGGAGGACGCCGCCATGGCCCGCCAGAACCTGGCGGAAAACGGCCTGGAGGGGGCGATTTGCACCGGAGATCTCTGCGCCGTGTGCAAAACCCTCCCCGCCGGGGGCTTCTCCCTGGCGATCTCCAACCCGCCCTACTTCAAGGCGGGGAGCGGCGGCTGCGGCGGGCCCGCCCGGATGGAGGGGGACTGCGCCCTGGAGGACTGGTGCGCCGCCGCCGGGCGGCTGCTGAAAAACGGGGGACGCTTCGCCCTCGTTCACCGGCCGGAGCGTTTGTGCGATCTCTTTGCCGCCCTCCGCTCCGCCGGGCTGGAGCCCAAGCGGCTCCGGCTGCTCCAGCACGGGCCGGATTGCCCGCCCTCCGCCGTCCTGCTGGAGGCGGTGCGGCAGGGCCGGCCGGGGCTGGAGATTCTGCCCACACTACTGTCAAACCGGAGGTAATATACATGGCCGGAACGCTGTATCTGGTACCCACCCCCATCGGCAACCTGGGGGACATCTCCCGGCGCATCGCGGACACCCTGGGGGAGGTGGATTTTATTGCCGCGGAGGATACCCGGGTGACCCTCAAGCTGCTTAACCACCTGGGGCTGAAAAAGCCCATGCTCTCCTATTACCGCCACAACACCGGGGCGGGGGGCGAGGCGGTGCTCAGCCGCCTGCTGGCCGGGGAGAGCTGCGCACTGGTCACCGACGCGGGCACTCCGGCGGTTTCCGACCCCGGCGAGGAGCTGGTGGCCCTCTGCGCCCAGAGAGGGGTGGATGTGGTGGCCATCCCCGGCCCCTGCGCCCTGGTCACCGCCCTGGCGGTATCCGGCCTGCCCACCGGCCGGTTCACCTTCGAGGGCTTCCTGGCCATGAACAAGAAGAACCGCCGCACCCACCTGGAGGAGCTGAAAGGGGAGCGGCGCACCATGATTTTCTATGAGGCGCCCCACAAGCTCTGTGCCACCCTGGACGATCTGGCGGAGGCCTTTGGGCCGGGCCGGCGCATCTCCCTGTGCCGGGAGCTGACCAAGCTCCACGAGGAGGTGCGGCGCACCACCCTTGGGGAGGCCGCGGAGTGGTACGGGGCCAACCCGCCCCGTGGAGAGTTCGTGCTGGTGGTAGAGGGCGCGGCCGGGACGGCGGAGGAGGCCCCTACCCTCGCCGGCGGGCTGGCCCGGGTGGAGGCGCTGCGGGCCGAGGGCCTCTCCCTGCGGGACGCAGTGCGGCAGGCGGCGCGGGAAACAGGCCTGGCTAAAAATGAACTTTACGACCGTGCCGTGGGGAAAACCGGCGGCTGCGAATAAAACTGTGCGGAAAAAAGGACATCCTTATTTAGAAGTATTTGGAATCGAAAATATTACTATTAGTATTATTGGGAAACCGCGAAACACCTGCGGTTTCGATCGAAAAAAGGGACAAAAAGAGAAGAAAACACCTTGCTTTTTCAGAAAAGCAAGGTGTTTTTACAATATGAAACGAATTGTTATTTTAACTGAAGCTCTCGAATGCAGTTGGGACAGACGTTCTTTCCCTTGAAGTTGATTACATCTTTTGCATCATCGCAGAAAATGCAGGCGGGTTGATACTTTTTCAGTACAATTGAAGCCCCATCTACGTAAATTTCCAGCGAATCCTTTTCTGCAATGTCCAACGTACGGCGGAGCTCGATGGGGAGCACGATCCGCCCCAGTTCATCCACCTTGCGCACAATGCCCGTCGATTTCATAAGAGTTACTTCCTTTCCCTACGAATTTCCACATATTTCCGTCATTATCTATAAACTGACATTATTATAACATATCGTATTGGATTGTCAATCGAAATCTGGAAATCTTTACGAGGGAAAGCGGGGTTTTTCGACGGGCGGTGGAAAAGCAGTTTACAACAGCCCGGATCGCAGGCATGTTTCCTGCGGACAGCCCGTATAAATGGGGGAAGACGGGGAGGTGTCCGGTATGGCAATGACAGTGATCTGGACCGGGATGGTGGTGGTCTCCATCCTGTGCGGTCTGGCGACAGGAAACGGACCGGCGGTGGCGGCTGCGGCCATGGAGGGGGCGGCCGCGGCGGTGGAGCTGTGCCTGTCCATGGCGGGGGTGCTCTGCCTGTGGATGGGGGTGATGGAGGTGATGCGCCGCTCCGGCCTGTCGGATGGGCTGTCCCGGCTGCTCCGGCCGGTGCTGCGGCGGCTCTACCCGGAGTTTGCGCGGGACCGGGAGGTGATGGACACCATCTCGGCCAACGTGTCGGCCAACCTGCTGGGGCTGGGCAATGCGGCCACTCCCCTGGGCATCCAGGCCGCCCGGCAGATGAGCCGCCGCACTCCCGGACGGGCCTCAGACGCTTTGTGTATGCTGGTGGTGTGCAATACGGCGTCCATCCAGCTCATTCCCACCACGGTGGCCTCGGTGCGCCTGGCCGCGGGGTGCGCCGCCCCCTTTGATATCCTGCCCGCGGTGTGGCTGGCCTCGGTCATTTCGGTGTGCGCCGGCATCGGGGCGGTCAAGCTCTTCGGCCGGGTGTGGAGGGGGTAGGCATGGAGTTGTTCTTCACCATGCTGGTGCCTCTGATCATTGCCGCGGTGGCCTTGTACGGTATGGCGCGGCGGGTGGATGTGTATGACGCCCTGGTTCAGGGGGCCGGGGAGGGGCTGGGGGTGCTTCTGCGCATTGTGCCGCCCCTGGTGGGCCTGCTCACGGCGGTGTATATGCTCCGCGCCTCCGGGGCGCTGGAGCTGGCGGCCCGGGCGCTGGCCCCGGTGCTCACCGCCCTGGGCATCCCGCCGGAGACCGTGGCACTCCTGCTGGTGCGGCCGGTCAGCGGCTCGGCAGCACTGGGGGTGGGGGCGGAGCTCATCGCCACCTACGGCCCCGACTCCCTGATCGGCCGAACGGCGGCAGTGATGCTGGGTTCCACCGAGACAACCTTCTACACCATCGCGGTCTACTTCGGCGCAGCGGGCATCGTCAAGACCCGCTATGCCGTCCCGGCAGCCCTCTGCGCCGACCTGGCGGGCTTTATGGCTGCTGCCTGGGCGGTGCGGGTGATCTTCTATTAGCGGGCGCCGGCCATGCACAAACGCAAATAGCGCGGAAAGCCGCCCCCGCCTGGTGTGCAGGCGGGGGCGGCTTTTGTTCAAAGGGTGAAATCCTCGTCCTTCAGCCTGCTGAAGTCGGGTGCCACCGGCGGCGGCGGCACCCGCTTGAGGGGGTCGTACTTGAAGGAGCGGCAGCTCCCGCCGGGGGCGACTACACCCTGTTTGGTACAGAGGATTTTCTCCTCGTCCAGTGGGGTGCCCCGCTGACAGTAGGTGCACCTGGGCTCGATATTCTTCTGAAACAGCATGGAGCTCCCTCCCTCTCTCATAACATCTCATTATAACACGCTCCGATGCCTCTTGCCAAGGCTTTTTCGCGCTGCGGCGGCTGCCACAAAGAGGAAAAAGAGGAAGAGCACCCAGGCGCAGACCAGAGAGATGACCAGTGTGCGGTGGAAATCCATGCCCGCAATGCCAGCCACCTGGTCGGCCAGGTAATCGGAGACCGGCGCCTCCAGCGGAAAGAGGCGGACCAGGACGGCGATAAACAGGGCGGACAGGCCGCCGTGGAGCAGCTTGCCTACCAGATAGGTGCCCACGGACAGGCCGCTGCCCCCGATGAAGGAGAGCACCTGACAGTGGACGGAGATGCCGGCCCACCCCAGCATGAAGGCGGCCAGAATAAGCTTGCCGCTGAGGGTGCCGTCGCCGGAGAGAGTCCACACACCGGAGGAGATCTCCAGCGCTCCGGTAAGCAGACGTTGGGCCCACTCCGGGGTGAGGCCGAAGGGGGCGAGCACCGTCCCCAGCACCTGGGCCAGCCCGGGCAGGAAGCCGGAGCGGATGAGGAGCTGAATCACCACGGTGAAAAAGACCACAAAGGCGCAGATGTTCAGCGTGGACAGAAAGGAGTTTTTGATGGAGCCGGTAAAGGCTGTTGTGAAGCGCTGGGCGTGGAACTGGGGCCGGGACTGCCGCTCCTCCCGCCGGGCGGTTGGGCCGGCCTTGTAAAAACGGAAGAGAATGCCGATGCAGATGGAGGCGGCCGCGTGGGCCAGATAGAGCAGCACTCCCACCCGGCTACTGGCGAACACCCCAGCCCCCACCACGCCCAGAATGAAGGCGGGACCAGAGTTGTTGCAGAAGGCCAGCAGGCGCTCGGCCTCCGTCTTGGTGCACATGCCGTTCTCGTAGAGGCTGATGGCCGTCTTGGCTCCCACCGGGTAGCCGCCGATGAAGCCCAGGGCGAAAGCGGAGGCGCAGGCCCCGCTGACGTGGAACAGGGGGCGCATCAGTCCCTCCAGCAGACGTCCCAGGTATCCCGCCAACCCCAGTTCCACCACCAGGGAGGAGAGCACGAAGAAGGGGAACAGGGAGGGAATTATGACGTTGTAGCACAGGGCCAGGCCGCTTTTGGCCGCCTCCATAGAGGGCTGGGGATAGAGCATCAGGGCCAGGGTGGCGCACAGCAGGGCCAGACCCAGGAGCAGGTCGCGCACCCTCTCTTTGGACAACAGCCTGGACATAGGCTTCACCTCCGTCCTAAATGGGTATGCGCCGGAGGGGAAAAGGTTGCCTGTCCGGAGAAATTTGACAGGGCGGGAAAGGCGTGCTATGCTGAGGTATCCAAGTCAACGCCAGAGATCAGAAAGGGAGGGATGCCGATGGGCATACAGTATTGGAAGCAGGACGGGATCCCGGTGGCGGAGCTGACCGGGCCGGAGAAGCGCATTGTGGATGCGCCGTCGGCCCTGGAGCTGGCCATGACGGCGCGCCATGAGGCCGGGGCCTCCGCCCTGCTGGTGGACAAGGCGGCGGTGGCCGAGGACTTTTTCATCCTCAGCACCGGCCTGGCGGGGGAGATTTTGGAGAAATTCATCCAGTACCGGATCAAAATGGCCGTCTACGGAGACTTTTCCTGCTATACTAGCAAGCCTCTGCGGGATTTTATCTATGAGTCCAACCACGGGAGCGACTTTTTCTTTGTCCCCGAGCGGGAAGAGGCGCTTCGGCTGCTGCTGCGGACGGCTGGAAGGGAGTGAGGAAGGATGACCGAGGAGGAACGTATCTTCCGGGGGGAGTTGTTTGCCTCAGAGGAGCCGGAGCTGGTGGAGAAGAAGCGGAGAGCCCACCGGCTCAGCCAGAAGTATAATGAGACGTTTGAGGACGATGCAGAGGTGCGGGAGGCGATTCTCCGGGAGCTGCTGGGGGAGCTGGGGGAAGGCGTGTGTATGCTGGGGCCGGTGCGCTTTCACTACGGCTGCCACACCCGGGTGGGAAACCATTGCTTCATGAACTTCAACTTCACCGTCCAGGACGACGCCCTTGTGACCATCGGCGACCACTGCAACTTCGGACCCAACGTGACGATCGTGACGCCCATGCACCCCATGCTGCCCGACGAGCGCCGGGGGATGGTGTGCGACGATGGGGTGGAGCGGTTTTTGTGCTATGCCAAGCCCGTGACCATCGGACACGACTGCTGGTTCGGGGCAAACGTGGTGGTCTGCCCCGGCGTGACCATCGGGGAGAACTGCGTCATCGGAGCGGGGAGCGTAGTGACCCGGGACATCCCTGCGGGCTCCTTTGCCGCCGGCAATCCGGCCCGGGTCATCCGCCCGATTACGGCGGCGGATACCGTCCGCGGCCGCTTCCCCGGCATCCGGGGGGAATAAAAACCGAGGGCCTGGACAACTCGTCCAGGCCCTCGCAGTCTATCGAAAAAGTCTTTTCGACAGACTGCTGAACTTTTTGAACCCAAAAAGGGTTCAAAAAGTTGGTTGATCCAACGCAAAAGGGAACCCTGACGGTTCATCTCCGCACCAAGTACCGCCGCAAGCGGCGGTTGTGCTCCGAATCGCCCTGCGGGGCAGCCTTTCACACGATCCTTCCCTCCGAATCCTCCAATAGGAGGGTGTATAGACAGCCTCAGAGGCCCGACCAACGCGTCCAGGCCCTCCGGCTATTTGGTCTGAAAAATCTCCTGGAACAGGGTGTAGTCCTGCTCCAGCTTGGGCAATAATGGGTAAGAGCCCCGGTGGAGCACCCAGTCCACGACCACGCCCCGGAAGTGGCGGAAAAAGAAGTCCGCCGTCCACTCCACCGACCAGCCGGGCAGAAGGGAACCCTCCTCCTCTGCCTGGCGCAGGCAGTCGAGCATGGCGCGCAGCGTGTAGCGGGTGGGATCCATGGAGGATGCGTCGTCAGGGGCGTCCAGCCGCCGCTGGTAATAGCGGGCCACCAGCTCCCAGCCCTGGGCCTCAATGAAGGAGGCGTAGGTGGAGAGAATCAGCCAAAGCCGCTGGGGCGGGGCGTCAGTCTCGTGGCCGGACAGGGCCTCCTCCATGTGCCGGTCCAGGGGGGAAAAGCCACGGGAGAGCAGGTCCTCCTTGGAACGGAAGTGGTGGTAAAAGGCGCCGGTGGTAATGCCCGCCCGCTGGCAGATATCCCGGACGGAAACCTTGTCAAAGCTGTTTTCACGGGCCAGCTCCATGGCGGCCTGGAGAATGGCCTGCTCGGTCTGCTGCGCCTGCTCCTTCCGGCGCTGGCGGTAGTCCATGGATTGTCCCTCCTTCCCCTTGACACGGCTGGTATTCAGCCGCTATAATAGTGACATAACGATGTTATGCGGGTTTTGCCACTCTGATTATAGAATAGGATGATTGCCTTGTCAAATCCGGAAAAGATTGCGCTGCTCACCGACTCCACGGCGGATCTGCCCGCCCCGATGCGGGAGGGTAAGCCCATCTATGTGGTGCCGCTGAAAATCCGCTGCGAGGACGGCGAGTACTCCGACGGGGTGGACATCACCGCCGAGGGGGTATATGAGCGGCTCCACCGGGGAGAGCTGCCCCGCACCTCGCTGCCCGAGGGCGGTGTGGTCAGCGACACGCTGGATCAGATCCGTGCCGACGGGTATGAGAGGGTGATCGCCGTCATGCTCTCCTCCGGCCTGTCCGGCACCTACAACATGGTGCGCCTCCAGGCCGGACAGCGGGACGATCTGGAGATCGCCGTCTTTGACTCCAGGAGCGGTTCTCTGGGCATCGGCATTATGGTGCTCCAGCTGTGGGAGGAAATTGTGGCCGGGGCCTCCTGGGAGACCCTGGTGCGCGAGCGGGCGCCCCATCTGGTGGCAAACACCTTCCCTTTCTTCTCGGTGGACACCCTGGAGTACCTGCGCCGGGGCGGCCGCATCGGCCGCATCACCGCCCTGGCGGGCACCATGCTGTCCATCAAGCCCATCATCACCTTCTCGGACGACGGCCAGCTCCAGAGCATCGCCAAGGTGCGGGGCCGCAGACAGGTGCAGGACAAGACCCTGGAGCTGCTCAGGGCCCGGTTCCAATCCGGCAGACGGTACAACCTGGCCGTGGCCAACGGCGGCGCGCCGGAGGAGATGGCGGAGTTTGCGGCCCGGCTGAAGGCCGAGTTTCCCAACTACGAGCATTTTTGGGAGGGGGTCATGGACGCCACCCTCAGCGTCTATATCGGCGACGGCGTTATCGGCGGCGGCATCCAGTTCCTGGACTGAAGTAAAACTCCCCCGGCAATGCCGGGGGAGTTTTGTGTTTAGTCCACCACGCGCAGCTCCTTGGAGGCGTGGTTGAGCACCTCGCAGCCGTCCTCGGTGACCAGCACCAGATCCTCAATACGCACGCCCAGCTTGCCGGGCAGGTAGATGCCCGGCTCCACGGAGAAGACCATCCCCGGTTCGGCGACGGCGGGGCTGGAGGCGCTGTTGTCCGGCGGCTCGTGGCAGTCCAGGCCGCAGCCGTGGCCCAGCCGGTGGGTGAAGAAGGGGCCGTAGCCCGCGTCTTCGATGAGCTTCCGGGCCGCCCGGTCGATGTCCTTCATCGGGACGCCGGGGCGGATGACGGCCTCGGCCGCCAGATTGGCGGCCTTGACGGTCTCATATACCCGCCGGCCCTCGTCGCTCACCGAGCGGAAAAACACCGTGCGGGTCATGTCGCACCAGTAGCGCCGGATGGGGATGAAAATGTCCAGGACCACGCTGTCCCCGTCCCGGAGCACCGTCCCGTTGGGGGCGTAGTGGGGGTCGGCTCCGTTGGGGCCGAAGCAGACCAGCTGCCCCTCGCCGGAGCGGTCGGCGCCGTGCTGCCGGTAGAGGCCCTCCACATAGGCGGCCAGCTCACTCTCCACCGCGCCGGCCCTCACGGCGGCGATGGCCGCCTCCACCACCTGGTCGTTGATCTGGGAGGCGCGGCGCATGGCGGAGATCTCGTCGGCGTCCTTGTACTTGCGGGCGTCGTCCACCGGGGCGGAGCCCAGCACCGGCGTCACGTCGGGCCGGGCGGCCAGAAGGGCGATGAGGAACTTGCTGGGCCAGGCCTTGTCCACCCCCAGCGTGCCGGGGAGGAGGGCGGCGGCCAGCGCCGCCGTGGGCACGTCGCTGTCCTGGTGGAGCACCAGCTCCAGCCCCTCCTGGGGCTCCAGGGCGAAGAGGGCGTTGGCGAACAGCCGGCACGTGCCGTCGGCGCGGATGTAGAGCGCCAGCATCCGCTCCATCGGCTCCACCCAGTACCCCGTCAGGTAGTACACCGAGGCGGTGGAGGAGATTACAATCTGGGTCAGTCCGTCCCGCTCCATGTTGCGGAGCACCCGGGCCAGTCTCGCTTGATTCATAGGACATGTCCTTTCTGTCTGTAAGTTCTAACCTTATTATAATCCGGACTGTCAAGCGCACAAATCCCTCCCCCGCCTTTCGGTGGGGGAGGGATTTTGCGTCACACGCGGTAGCGCTTCTGCTTGATGTAGGAGCAGTGGAGGAGGGCGTGGGTCTTGTGGCCGCCGGGCTCGCCCAGGAAGTCGGCGTAGACCTTCTGCACCACCGGGTTCTCGTGGCTGCGGCGGTAGGTCATGCCCTCATCCTGCCTGTAGAGGGCGGCGGCCCGGAGGGCCTTGATGTCGGTGAAGTTGCGCACGTTGGCGTGCTGGATGGGCTGGCCGCCGCCGTTGATGCAGCCGCCGGGGCAGGCCATGAACTCCACAAAGTCGTACTGAAGGGAGCCGTCCCGGATGCCGTCCAGCACCCGCTTGACGTTGTGCAGGCCGGAGGCCACGCAGACCCGGACGGTCTTGCCGGGCAGCTCGTAGCTGGCCTCCTTGACTCCCTCCATGCCGCGGACCTCTTTGTACTCCAGAGGGGCCATGCCCGCGCCGGTGAGCTGCTCCACCACGGTGCGCAGGGCGGCCTCCATGACGCCGCCGGAGGCGCCGAAGATGGCGGCCGCGCCGGTGGAGACGCCCAGCATGGGATCGAACGCCCCGTCGGGCAGGTGCTCGAAGAGCAGGCCGGCCTGGGTGATCATGCGGCCCAGCTCCCGGGTGGTGAGGGACACGTCCACCGGCATGCAGCCGTTGGGCAGCCGCTGCTCTTCCCGCAGTACCTCGTACTTCTTGGCGGTGCAGGGCATGATGGACACCACGAAGATGTCCTGGGGATCGATGCCCGCCTGCTCGGCGTAGTAGGTCTTGACCAGGGAGCCGAACATCTGCTGGGGGGACTTGCAGGAGGAGATGTTGTGGAGCATGTCGGGGGAGTGCTGCTCCAGATACCGCACCCAGCCGGGGGAGCAGGAGGTGATGAGGGGGAGGGTGCCGCCGCCGTTGAGGCGGCTTAAAAACTCGGTGCCCTCCTCCAGAATGGTGAAGTCGGCGGCGGTGTCCACGTCGAACACCTTGTCGAAGCCCAGGCGGCGCAGGGCGGTGACCATCTTACCCTCCACGTTGGTGCCGATGGGCAGGCCGAAGCACTCGCCCAGGGTGACCCGGATGGAGGGGGCGGGGCCCACCACCACGTGCTTGGCGGGGTCGTTCAGGGCGGCCAGCACGCGGGCGGTGTCGTCCTTTTCGGAGAGGGCGCCGGTGGGGCAGGCCACGATGCACTGGCCGCAGGAGACACAGTCCACCTCGGCCAGATCCCGGTCGAAGGCACAGCCGATGTGGGTGTGGAAGCCCCGGTCGTTGGGGCCGATGACGCCCACCTCCTGGGTCTTGCGGCACACAGCGGTGCACCGGCGGCAGAGGACGCACTTGGAGTTGTCCCGCACCAGGTGGGGGGCGGAGGCCTCAATCTGGGGGGGCATGTTGTCGTTGGCGTACCGCACCGCGTCGATGCCCAGGTCGCCGGCCAGTTGGAGCAGCTCGCAGTGGCTGTTGCGGGAGCAGGTGAGGCAGTCCATCCGGTGGTTGGAGAGGATCAGCTCCAGGGTGAGCTGGCGGGACTTGCGTACCCGCTCCGTGTTGGTGTAGACCTCCATCCCCTCGGCCACGGGGTACACGCAGGAGGCAACCAGGCTCTTGGCCCCCTTCACCTCCACCACGCAGATGCGGCAGGCGCCGATCTCATTGATGTCCTTCAGGAAACACAGCGACGGGATGTTGAAGCCCGCGGAGCGGGCCGCCTCCAGCACCGTGGAGCCCTCGGGAACGGTGACGGGGATGTCGTTGATGCGCAGAGATACCATCTTTTCGTCCATGTCCGTTCCCTCCCTTACTGCTTGTAGATGGCGTCAAAGCGGCAGTGATCCATGCACGCGCCGCACTTGATGCACTTGGACTGGTTGATGATATGGGGGGCGCGCACCGCGCCGGAGATGGCGCCGGTGGGGCAGCCCTGGGCGCAGCGGGTGCAGCCCTTGCACTTGGTGGGATCCACGATGTACTGGATGAGCGCCTTGCACACCCCGGCGGGGCAGCGCTTCTCGTAGATGTGGGCCTCGAACTCCTCCCGGAAATGGGTGAGGGTGGAGAGCACGGGGTTGGGGGCGGTCTGCCCCAGGCCGCACAGGGCGGACTGCTTGATGTGGTGGCACAGCTCCTCGATGGTGTCCAGATCCTCCGGCTCGCCGTTGCCCTCGGTGATCTTGGTCAGCAGATCCAGCAGCCGCTTGGTGCCGATGCGGCAGGGGGAGCACTTGCCGCAGGACTCGTCCACAATGAACTCCAGATAGAACTTGGCGATGTCCACCATGCAGTTGTCCTCGTCCATGACGATGAGGCCGCCGGAGCCCATCATGGAGCCGATGGCGCTGAGGGACTCATAGTCGATGGGGGTGTCGATGAGGGAGGCAGGAATGCAGCCGCCGGAGGGGCCGCCGGTCTGGGCGGCCTTGAACTTCTTGCCGCCCGGCACGCCGCCGCCGATGTCCTCCACCACCGTGCGCAGGGTGGTGCCCATGGGAACCTCCACCAGACCGGTGTTGGTGATCTTGCCGCCCAGGGCGAAGACCTTGGTGCCCTTGCTGGTCTCGGTGCCGATGGCGGCGTAGGCCTCGGGGCCGTGGTTGAAAATCCAGGTGATGTTGGCGTAGGTCTCCACGTTGTTGAGCAGGGTGGGCCGGTCAAACAGGCCTTTCACCGCCGGGAAAGGGGGGCGGGTCTTGGGCTCGCCCCGGTGGCCCTCGATGGAGCGCATGAGGGCGGTCTCCTCGCCGCAGACGAAGGCGCCGGCGCCCAGGCGCAGCTCCAGATCGAAGTCAAAGCCGGAGTCGAAGATGTTCTTGCCCAGCAGACCGTACTCCTTGGCCTGCCGGATGGCGGTCTCCAGCCGCTTGACGGCGATGGGGTACTCGGCCCGGACGTAGATGTAGCCCTGGTGGGCCCCCACGGCGTAGCCCGCGATGGTCATGGCCTCCAGGATGGTGTGGGGGTCGCCCTCCAGCACCGAGCGGTCCATGAACGCGCCGGGATCGCCCTCGTCGGCGTTGCAGCAGACGTACTTCACCCCGTCGGGGCTGACCGCGTCGGCGGTGAACTGCCACTTTTTGCCCGTGGGGAAGCCCGCGCCGCCCCGGCCCCGCAGGCCGGAGGCCAGCACGGTGTCGATGACCTGCTGGGGCGGGATGTGTTCGGTGAGGATTTTACCCAGGGCGGCGTAGCCGTCTACGCCGATGTACTCGTCGATGCTCTCCGGGTTGATGACGCCGCAGTTGCGCAGGGCGATGCGGTGCTGGTGCTTGTAGAACCGGGTCTCGGCCAGGGAGGTGGCCGGGCCGTCGCCCCCCTCGTTCTTGTTGAGCAGGCGCTTGACGATGCGGCCCTTGACGATGTGCTCGGCCACAATCTCCTCCACGTCGTCCACCGTCACGTGGGTGTAGCACGCCCCCTCGGGATAGATGGTGACGATGGGCCCCAGGGCGCACAGGCCGAAGCAGCCCGTGCGCACCACCTGGGCCTCCTTGTCCATGCCCTGGGCGGCCAGCTGCTTTTCAAACTCCGCGATGATCTTGGGGCTTTCGGAAGAGGTGCAGCCCGTGCCGGTGCAGACCAGAATATGGGAACGAATCAAGCTCATCTCACGCCCTCCCTCATTCCGCCGCGCCGATGGTGTACTCGGTCACCACGCGGCCGTTGACCAGATGCTCGCTGACGATGGAGGCCACCTTGTCCGGGGTCATCTTTACGTAGGTGACCTTCTCCTGGCCGGGCACGTACACCTCCACAATGGGCTCCAGCCGGCACACGCCGATGCACCCCGTCTGGGACACGGTGACGTTTTTCAGCTCCCGCTTGGCGACCTCCTCCAAAAAGGCGTTGAGCACCGGGCGGGCTCCCGCCGCGATGCCGCAGGTGGCCATACCCACCACCACGCGGATGCGGTCGTCCCCGGAGTCCCGCAAATCAATCTGCTGGCGCATCTTATCACGGATGGCCTGTAGCTCCGCTAGACTTTTCATGGTTTTACATCCCCTTCTGCTCTTGTAACAGCGCTTCCTGTTCCTGTAGGTAATCCCGGATCCAGAGGATCAGCTCCGGCTCGGCCAGGGGGAGCTCCGGCCCAAGCAGGGCGTGCAGCTCCTCCGTGTCCAGGCGGGCCAGGGCGTCCCCCCTCCGGTGCGTATAGTGCAGTTCCAGCTCCGGCGCGCCCTGGATGAGCAGGGTGATCGTGCCGGCCATGTCCCCTACCGGGGGGCAGTCGATGTGCGAGGCGACAAAAACGGCGGTGACGGCGGTACCGACCCCCAGCGTACTTTCAATCGACAGGGAACCGCCGGTCTGCTCCGCCGCCAGACGCAGCAGGGGTAGCCCAAGCCCCATCGCTCGGGTGGTGCGGGTGGTGGTGAAGGGGTCGCTCACCCGGGCCAGCAGCTCCGGGGCCATGCCCGTGCCGTCATCCCGGATGGACAGGGTGATGGTCTCCCCCTCCTCCGTCAGGGTGATGTCCAGGCGCTTGGCCTGGGCGGTGATGGAATTCTGGGCGATATCCAGGGTATAGAGGGCGATCTCTTTCATGGGGGTCCCTCCCTTGCGGCGCTTTGGAGCCAAAACCGGGGCCTTCCGGCTCCGCGGGCGGGGACAAGCCCTGCCCCTACATTATAGCCCTTGAAGATATCCTCCGTAGGGGCCGACACCCCAGGGCAGCCGCTCTTGCCCCTGCGGGGCAATTCGCCTTCTGCCCTCATCGGCCCGCGGCAGCTATCCTCCACCCTCGCCGTAGGGGCGGCCCTTGTGGCCGCCCGTCCTCTCCGGCCTGCCGCAGCGTTTTCCTGAACGCGCCGCCGGCCTGCGGGCGGGTGTGGGCACCCGCCCCTACCTCCCGACGTGGGGGGCGCCCCACGTTCAGGGCCCCGCTCGTACCCGGCGAAGCGGTTCGCGTGGGGAAAGGAGGCCCAGCGGCGGGAGTGAGCGTTCGGGCTTGCCCGGAAGCGAATGATCCAAAGCTTGGGCCGACGCTGTCACGCTGCGGGTTGGGCGCATGGCCGGGTCGCTAAGCGGCCATTCCGCGAAAAATGCCGCTGGGCTTCGCCCAGCCTGTTTTTTCGCCTCCATGTCCTCTTAGCTCCCCTATGCGCCTACCCTCCGCGCTTCCTGTCACGCTGCGTGCCCTCCGCGACGGGCAACTGCTTACTGCTCCGCCGAAAATACCGCTGGCCTGCGGCCAGCCTGTTTTTCGGTCTGCGCAGTTCGCTGTTGCCCTGCTCCCGGGCGCTCCGCGCTTCTACTTATACATATCCAAAATCGGGCCGACCTGGTCGGGGGTGAGGCGGCCATAGACGTCATTATTGATCATCATGACCGGGGCCAGACCGCATGCGCCCACGCAGCGGCAGGAGTCCAGGGAGAACTTGCCGTCCGGGGTGATGGCGCCGGGGACAATGCCCAGTTTCTGTTCCACGGCGTTGAGCACGGCGGCCGCGCCCTTGACATAGCAGGCGGTGCCAAGACAGACGGAGATCTGATACTTTCCCTTGGGGTTCATGGAGAACTGGGCGTAGAACGAGGCAACCCCGTACACCTCGGACAGGGGGATGTCCAATCCTTCGGCCACCATGATCTGAACCTCCTCGGGCAGATAGCCGAAGATTTCCTGAGCGGCTTGGAGCACCGGCATGGTGGCACCTGGCTGTCCCCTGTGCTCAGCAATCACCTGCCGCAGGCGCTCTTCCTGTTCCGGGCTTCCGTGGTAGGGGACGACGGTTTTGCAGTTTGGCATGGATGCGTCCTTCCTTTCTGAAACTGGTTAGTTTAGTTTCACTTTTTCTATTATAACGCCAAATCTTTTCTTGTAAAGACTGTCCAAAATGGCAAAATGTGAACTATTAAGTTCAAAAATTAGCCCAAGAAAAAATGAAGGGTAGAAAAAAACCGCTCCGTTGGGCAGGGCGGGCGTATCGGAGTGGCGTCGAATACAGACCATGCACAGGAAAGCGGTTCTTTATTGTTAAATCTTTAACGAAAGCGAGTATAACATATCTAACTATGTTTGTAAAGAGAAAAATTTACCTTGTACCCTGCAGCCAATAGAGAACGGCGGCAGCCGTCCGCTCCGGCAGCTCCATGGCGTGCTCCGCCTCCCAGACCTGATCCAGGTAGTGGGCGTCAGAGTTGGTGATGAGCCGAAGCCCGGCCAGGTCCGGGCGGAGGCGGAACTCCGGCGGGCATTGGCGGGATACTTCCGCCAGCGGGAATCCCAGCTCCGGCATCCACAGGCCAAGCACCCCCAGAAGAGAGAAGGAGGGGCGGTCGATGTGTGCAGGAAAGGCCGCTCCGCCAAAGGCGGCGGCCAGCCGGGATACCTCCTCCAGGCCGATGTCGGTGTGTCCGGCGAGGAAGCGGGGGTCCTCTCCCAGCACCAGGTCTCCCGCGTCCATATAGATTTGATGGCCAAAGACGGCGGGGTGATTGGACAACGGGGGCAGGCGGCGGGATACATACGCCTCGAACTCCTCCCCGTGATAGGGGGTGGGGAAGAGACAGACTACGTGGATCTCCTCCCGGGTGCACAGCTCCATCCCCGCCAGAGCCAGCAGGCCCCGCTCCTCCGCCGCCCGGCAGAAGGCGGCGCAGTTGCCGCAGGTGTTGTGGTCGGTAAGGGCCACAATATCCAGCCCCGCCAGCGCGCACATGGCCGCCAGGTTGACGGGGGTCATGTCCTCACTGCCGCAGGGCGACAGGCAGGAATGGAGGTGGAGATCGTAGTAATACTTCATGTAGAACTCCTTTTCGAGATAACGGGAAGGCGTCGTGCCTGTCGCCCGAAACGCGCCGGAAGGCGCGCCCGAGCGTTTTCGCCGGAGCGAAAACCTCGCCGCAGGGCGGATTCACTCCGCCCGAGGGAGAAAAAAGGGGCCCCCGCCCGGCTGAGCCGGGTGGGGTGACAGGCAGGAGTGAAGGTGGAGATCGTAGTAATACTTCATGTAAAACTCCTTTTCAGGATAACAAAACGGCATCGTGCCTATCGCCCGAAGCGCGCCACAAGGCGCGCCGAGGGTTTTCGCGGAGGCGAAAACCTCGCCGCAGGGCGGATTCACTCCGCCCGAGGAAGCAAAAGGGGGTCCCCGCCCGGCGTTGCCGGGTGGGGCGACAGGCAGGAGTGTAGGTGAAAATCGTGGAAATACTTTGTGTAGAATTTGCTTTTAAAATAACAAAATGATATCGAGTGAGGAGGCATTACCCGGCAGCCAGCGCCCCGGACAAACGGGCGGCGGTGTCAAAGGTATCCTGTCCGGCCCCCAGCAGATTGACGCCCTTCTCCTGAGCGCGGCGGAGCAGGTCGCCGTCGGGGGCGACCCCCTCGGTGAGAATGACGCAGGAGACCTCAGCCATGAGGGCCACGGCGGCCACATTCTGGTTGGACATGATCGTGAGCCAGGCGGCGTCCTGTCCGGCCCGGCCCAGCACCCAGCTCAGCAGGTCTCCGGCGTAGCCGCCGGAAACCGGGCGGTCGGGCTGGGCCAGATGGAAGGGGGTCAGGGAGAGGGCTTCGGTCAGTTCGCGTACCGTCATAAAAAACTCCTCCTTGTTGTATAAAGAGGCCGCCGTGAGACGCAGGGCGCTTCACGGCGGCGGTAGGGTCTATTCGGACGGCTCCTGGCGGCGGCGGAAGGGCGGGGGCAGGTAGTCGTCCGCCTCCTCCTTGCTGCCCGCCATGGAGCGCATGCGCTCCCGCACCTTGAAAATGCAGTCGTCCTCCGAGGCGCGGCCCAGCACCACGTCCTCCGCGAAGGCCCGGCAGGAGGGCGCTCCGCAGGAGCCGCAGTGGAGGCCGGGCAGGTGGGACTCCAACTCCTGGATACGCAACTGTTTGCTGATGGCCATCTCCCGGTCCTGATCCAGCACGAAGGCAGGTAAGTACTGTAGCTCCTTGTCCCTCCGCACAATATCCCGCGCCTCTCCATGAAAGAGGAAACGGTTGCGGGAGACCGGCAGACCCTTGAGCAGGCCCTTGATGCGAAGCTTGGCCGCGTAGGGATTCTCCACATTGAAGCAGCCCCCTACGCACCCCTGGGTGCAGGCTGACAGCTCCAGAAAATCGGCCTCCGGCAGACGGCCGTCTTCGATCTCCTCCAGCATGCGGATGACGTTCTGAATACCGTCCACCGCCACGCAGCGCTCCCCCAGGCGGGCGGCGCTCTCGCCGCCGCAGGAGGCCCAGCCCAGGCCTAGGATACCGGCGGAGGCCATGGGGGTGATCTCCTCCAGCTCCCGCATGGGATTGAGCAGGCGCAGGTAGATGTCCCGGATGGCGAAGGCCCCGTCCAGCACCGGGCGGCTGAGCCCCTCGGAGACCCGGGCGGCCGTCACCTTGGAGGAGCAGGGCACGATGGCGAATACGCCGATGGCCTCCGGCGGCAGGCCGGTCTCCTCGGCTGCCTCCCGCCGGGCCAGAATGGCGGCCAGCTCCATGGGCAGAATGGTACAGGCCACATGGCCCATGAGCTTGGGGAAGCGCATGCGGATGAGGCGGAGCACTGTGGGACAGGAGGAGGAGATCTGGGGCGTCACCTTGGACGGGCCGCCGCTGATACTCTGCCGCTCAAAGTCGGAGATCATCTCGGCGGCCTTAGCCACCTCATAGACCTTGTGAAAGCCGATCTTCAACAGGCCGTTGAGCACAATATCCACGCTGTCCAGGTGCTGGAACTGCCCATACAGGGCGGGCTCCGGCAGGGCCACGCAGTATTGGTACTGCTTCAGAATGTCCAGACTGTCGCCCACCGACTTGATGGCCTTGTGGGGACAGATGCGGATACAGCTTCCGCAGTCGATGCACCGGTCGGGCAGAATGGTGGCCTTGCGGCCGCGGACCCGGATGGCCTCGGTGGGGCAGCACTTGATGCAGGTGGTGCAGCCCCGGCAGCGCTTCAGCTCCAGGACCACCGAATGTCTCATGGACATGGAGCCGCGTCACCTCGCTTTTCCAAGCTCATCGCGCTCAGGAAACCTTGATTTTAACCGTAACGGTGGTACCCTTGCCCACCTCGGTGTCAATGGTCATCTCGTCGGAGTAGCGCTTCATATTGGGCAGGCCCATGCCAGCGCCGAAGCCCAGCTCCCGGGCGGTCTGCCCGGCGGTGGAGTAGCCCTCCTGCATGGCCTGCTCCACGTCCGGGATGCCCGGCCCGGTATCGGTCATGCGGATAACAATCTGATTGGCGTCCACCTCCACCTCGGCCTGGCCGCCGTCGGCGTGGATCACCATATTGATCTCGCCCTCATACATGCAGATGGACGCACGGCGGATCACGTCCTGGGGCAGTCCCAGCTTCTTCAGCGTCAGCTTCATTTTGCTGGAAGCCTCGCCGGCCTCGATCAGATCGCCGCCCTCCACAGGGTAAACCAGTCTAATTGTCTCCATCACAATTCCCTCGCAATCCATTGGAATATAACAGGCCGCACGCCTCGTACATACGCTTGGGGCAGGTCATAACTACAATGTCACGCTCCTCCGCCAGAGACAGAATGTCCGGCCCCGGCACCTTACCCCGCACAAAGACAATACATTTCATCTCCACCATATCTGCGGTGCGCACCACCTGGGGGTTGACCAGGCCGGTGAGCAGCAGCGCCTGGTTCTTGACAAAGGCCAGCACATCGCTCATGAAGTCGCTGCCGCAGGCGGAAAAAACCTCCCGGTCCAGATGCTCCTCCCCCCACAGCACCTCGGCGTGCAGAATCGTCTTGATATCAGACAGCCTCATTGGCCACTCCTCCTCCCGGAAGGGAAAACTAAACTGTAAGTTCAATGGTATTGTACCACAAACCGGCGCAAAGTGCAAAGGGTTCGTTGAAATATTCACAAAGTTTTGAGATTGAACGGCTTGGTTTTAGTCAATCCGTGCAGTTGACAGTTGGATAGGGCATCCGATATAATATACTTTAACGGAGTAAAGCGATAACCCGGTGCGAAGCCCCGTTCTATTTCAAATTGGAATATCGAGGAGGCCATCTGTCATGGGAAACGAACGTGTTTACAACTTTTCCGCCGGCCCTTCCATGCTGCCGCTGGAGGTATTGGAGCGGGCAGGAGCCGAGATCACAAACTACCAGGGCTCCGGCATGTCCGTCATGGAGATGAGTCACCGCTCCAAGGTGTTCCAGAAGATCTTTGACGACACCAAGGCCAAGCTGCGCGCCCTGCTCAACGTGCCGGAGGGATACCAGATCCTCTTCCTCCAGGGCGGCGCCTCCACCCAGTTCTCCATGGCGCCCCTGAACCTCATCGGGGCCACCGGCAAGGCCGACTACGCCGTGACCGGCAACTTCTCCAACATCGCCTACAAGGAGGCGCAGAAGTACGGCCAGATCCATCTGGCCGCATCCTCCGCCGACAAAAACCACACCTACATTCCCCAGCAGAGTCAACTGGAGCTGGACCCTGAGGCCAGCTATTTCTACTACTGCGCCAACAACACCATCTACGGCACCGAGTGGCAGTATGTCCCGGAGACGGGCGGCGTGCCCATCGTGTGCGACATGTCCTCCGACATCCTCTCCCGCCCCGTGGACGTGTCCAAGTACGGCGTCATCTTCGCCGGCGCCCAGAAGAACATGGCCCCTGCCGGCCTGACGGTAGTGATCATCAAGGAGGAGCTGGCCGGGCATGAGCTGCCCTTCACCCCCCTGATGATGAACTACAAGACCATGATCGACAAGGACTCCATGTACAACACCCCGCCCTGCTGGTGCATCTATATGCTGGGGCTGGTCCTGGACTGGCTGGAGGAGCAGGGGGGCATACCCGGCATGGAGGCCATCAAGCACAAAAAGGCGCAGATGCTCTATGACGTGATCGACTCCTCCCGGCTCTTCACCTGCGCCGTGGAGCCCGGCTCCCGCTCCGATATGAACGTGGTGTTCCGTACCGGCAGCGACGAGCTGGACGCCAAGTTTGTGCAGGAGAGCGTGGCCGCCGGTTTCACCAACCTGAAGGGCCACCGCTCCGTGGGCGGCATGCGGGCAAGCATCTATAACGCCATGCCCACCGAGGGCGTAGAAAAGCTGTGCGACTTTATCAAGGCCTTTGACAGGGCGAATTGAGCCCGCTGCCCGCCCACGGAACCAAGCGTTTTGCCGAAGGCAAAACCTTGATGCGGGGCGGATTTACTCCGCCCGCGCAGATAAAATCGCTTGGGGTCCCGCAAAATGGGAGATTTTGCGGGCAGGGCGGCATGCGGGCGTCTATTTACAACGCCATGCCCACCGAGGGCGTGGAAAAGCTGTGCGACTTCATCCGGGCATTCGATAAGAACAACTGAGCGTTCGGCTTACCCTGGGGCCCTGCAAAGTGGGGCGCGGCTTACGCCGCGTACAGGCATTTTGGCCAGCGGACAAAATCTTGCCGCAGGGCGGATTCCCTCCGTCCGGGGAAGTAAAATCAGGGGCTCCCATGGAAGGCGTGTAGTTTCATCCGGGCATTTGATAAAAACAATGAAGGGGAGAGGGCTATATGTATCGCATCAAGACACTGAATAAGATTTCCCCCGCCGGGCTGTCCGTACTGGACCAGACCCGCTACACCATCAGCACCGATGTGGAAAACGAGGACGGTATTTTGGTCCGCTCGGCGGACATGCACGACTATGCATTCCCCGATGCCCTGCGGGCCGTGGCCCGGGCGGGCGCGGGCACTAATAACATCCCCATCGACCGCTGCTCCGAGGCGGGCATCGTGGTATTCAATACCCCCGGCGCCAACGCCAATGCGGTGAAGGAGCTGGCGGTGTGCGCTCTGCTGCTGGCCTCCCGAAAGATCAGCGACGGCGTGGCCTGGGTGAAGGAGCAGGCCGCCGCCGGGGCGGACGTGGAGCAGGCGGTGGAGAAGGGCAAGAGCCAGTTTGTGGGCCCGGAGCTGTCTGGCAAGATGCTGGGCGTCATCGGCCTGGGGGCCATCGGCGTGCAGGTGGCCAACATCGCCACCAAGCTGGGCATGACCGTGTTCGGCTACGACCCCTTCCTGTCGGTGGACGGAGCTCTGTCCCTGTCCCGGCTGGTCCACCGGGCCATGGATCTGGAGACCATTTATAAGAACTGCGACTACATCACCCTCCACGTGCCCCAGACCCCCGAGACCAAGGGAATGTTCAACGAGGACGCATTCCATATGATGAAGGGCGGCGTACGCATCCTCAACCTGGCGCGGGGCACCCTGGTCAACGACGACGACATGCTGGCCGCCCTGGACAGCGGCAAGGTGGCCTGCTACGTCACCGACTTCCCCAACGGCAAAATCCTGCGGGGCAAGAACGTGGTGGCCATCCCCCATCTGGGGGCCTCCACGCCGGAGAGCGAGGAGAACTGCGCCGTCATGGCGGCCCAGGAGCTGAAGGACTATCTGGAGAACGGCAACATCCAGAACTCGGTGAACCTGCCCACGCTGGTGCAGCCGTGGAGCGGCGTGTCCCGCCTGTGCATCATCCACCGCAACGCCCCCGGCGCCATCGCCAGCATCACTGGAGTGCTCTCCAAGGACGGGGTAAATGTGGCTAACATGACGAACAAGTCCAAGAAGGACTATGCCTATACCGTGGTGGACGTGGACAGCCGCATCGGCGAGTCCGTGGCCGACACCATCCGCGCCCTGGACGTGGTGCTGCGGGTGCGCCTGCTCAATCACTAAACAGCCGCAAAAAACGCGGAGGAACACCGGTTCCTCCGCGTTTTTTTCTTCGGCGTGCGTCAGGTTTCCGCGTTCCCGGCCGTACTGTAAGGTGAAAGGGGGCGAACCAATGGAGGAGGTTTTGGATCATAACCAGGAGGCGGAGCAGATTTTCCGGCAGTACGGCAGGCTGCTGGAGCTGGTGGCCGCCGCTCAGCTCCCCGGCCGCCCGGAGGACGCGGAGGAGTGCGTCCAGGACGCCGTCTGGGCCTTTGTAGAGGGCAGGGCGCCGTGGGATCCCGCGCAGGGGAGTAAGCAGACCTGGCTTTGCGTGCTGGTGCGCAGCCGGGCAAAGGACCGCCGCCGCGCCCTGGCCGCCCGGATGGAGGAGCCACTGGAGGAACACTCTGGCCTGGCGGCGGCGGATCACGCGGAGAGAGCTGCGGTGCGGGACGGACTGCGCCGGGTGCTGGAGGGGCTGAGCCGGGAGGAACGGAGGCTGTTCACCCTGCGGTTTGTCTACGGGCTCTCTTCTGCGGAGCTGGGTGGCGTACTGGGGCTGTCGCCCAACGGGGTGGACGCCCGGGTGAGCCGCCTGCGGAAGAAGCTGAAGCGGCTGCTGGCCCGGCAGGGGCTGGGCCTGTGGGAACGGGAGGGAACCAAATGAGATACTGTGATTGGGACGAGGTACTGGACCGGGATGGTCTGCTGATACTCACGGAGGAGGCGCTGACGCCTCCCAGGCGGAGCCGGGCACCCCTGAGGCGGCTGGCGGCCGCGGCGGCCTGCGCGGGGCTGGTGCTGGGACTGATGAACTACCGGGCCGTGGCCGCCGGGGTGGGGGAGCTCTGCCGCTATTTCGCAGGCATCGGCGCCACGGCGGATGACAAGGCGGAGCTCTGGGTGCTGGAGGAGCCGGTCACCTGGACGGAGGGGGACTGGACCTACGAGGCGGATGCTACCCTGCGCAGCGGGGTGCTGGAACTGGAACTCACCATGAGCAGCCGTTTACCTGCCGATCAGTTGCCCTCTCCGGTGGAGCTGCGGCTGGGCCTGTCGGCGGACGGGGAGCCGCTGCACAATGCCGTCCACACCATCACTCCCTACAGCGTGGCGGATGCCGGGGAGGGGAGCGGCTACCCCCGCTACCGCCTGGAGCAGGGCTATCAGACCACTGCATCCACCCGCCTTCGCTGTACGATGGCCGCCCCGCCGCCGGAGGACTGCGCCCTCCATGTCAGCGGTCTGGGCGTCCAGGGGGGAGTGTTCTCCCTCCGACTGGTGCCGGCAGAGACGCCCCCCACGGTACAGAAGACTTGGACGCTCCCCCAGGGGGATATGACCATCTGGGTGGCGGAGGACGGCTCAGCCATATCCGCCAGCTTCGACAGCACAGAGTGGTGGGGCTGGCCCTTCGACATCTCCTTTATCGGCGCATCGGGAGAGCGCTATCCCTGCCACGACATCACAGGCGCCTATGAGCTGGACGGCACCGAGCGGTTCGAGGCCATCAAGCCGGAGGGCATGGAGGAACCGGTGGACGCAGTGTGTATCGGCGGAGTGGCTGTGGAGAGAATTCAGGATGCCGGCGGCAGGGCCGACCACCTGTATGAAAGTCTCGACTGGGTTATCGAGCTGCCCTGAGCCCCGCAAAAACGTCCCCGGAGGGAATTCCCTCCGGGGACGTTTTTGGATACGGGACAGACAGAGGCTTACAGGGGGTGTCCCTTGGCGGCCACCCGCAGTTCCTCGTCCGGCCGCAGCGTGGCACACCCGGCGGGCGGGGACAGGCCACGCCCCTACAGTTCCTTTTTACAGTAAATCTTCCGCGCGATGCACCAGGAGGCGGCGTAGGCCGCCGCGCACAGGACGGTCACCAGCCAGGGCAGGGCGGCGGCCAGGCCGGGGGTGGGCGGGGGAAGAAGGCCCCGCTGGAAGAGCAAAAGCAGAGCCATGCCGCCGCCGAAGAAGAGGATGAACACAAAGTAGAGGGCTGCCCGGCTGCGGCTCACCCCCAACAGCAGGAGAAGGGGCAGGTTGACGGCGTTGACCGCCAGGGCCAGGCCGGTACAGACCAGCACCGCCAGGGACAGAGCGCTCTCCGGCCCCTCCATCAGGGCGGTGAGGAAGAGGGAAATCCCGCCGCTGAGGGCGGCCAGCAACAGGGCAAGCAGGTACTTGCCGTCCACCGTCCCGCGCCGTCCGGCGGGGGTGGCGGCGGCGTACCGCTCCCAGTGCACAGCCTCGTCATAGCTGAAGCAGGTGGTGGGGAGAAGGGTGCCGTAGAGAACCGCCAGGCCGCACAGAAAAGAGGCGTCCAGCACTCCGGCGGCAGTGAGCGTCAGATAAAGCCCCAGCAGGAGGGCATAGTACCAAAGCTGCCGCCGGAGCAGCAGCCAGTCCTTGCAGAGCAGTCCGGCCATGCTCAAAACTCCTTTCGGGCATAGATGGCCTGGGCAATACAGTAGGAGAGGGCGAAGCCGCCCACGGCCAGGATGGCAAGCAGGCCGGGCAGGGCGGTGAGCACCCACGCCGGGGGCGCGGGGAGGGTGAGGCCCCGGTCGGCCGCCAGGCCCAGCAGGGCAAAGCCGGCAAAGACCAGTAAAAAGAGCGCCATGCTCACCATGCGGGCCTTCTCCGCACCAAACTTGAGCAGCAGGGGGAGCGCCACCGCGTTCATGATCAGGGCGATCCCCGCACAGGCCAGGGCGGACAGCAGCAGCTCGGACAGGGGCTCCTCCAGCCCGCCGGCCAGGGCCAGCACGGCCAGCAGCAGGGAGACAAACACGGTGCTGGCCAGGGTCACCAGCAGGGTGAACAGGTACTTGCCTGTCACCACCCCCCGGCGGCAGGCCGGGGTGGCGATGGCGAAGCGGTTCCAGCGGCTCACGTCGTCGGAGGTGACGGTGGTCATAGGGGTGATCAGGGACATGAGCACCACCATGCCGCACAGCACCGAGGCGGTGAACACTCCCGACAAGCACAGGCCGCCGTAGACCAGGAAAAAGACCAGGTAGGTAGTCAGATGGCCCTTAAGGGCCAGAAAATCCTTGTAGATGAGGCCGGTCATCGGGCATCCCCCTTTACGGTAAAGACCATAATATCCTCCAGCGACACCGGCTCCACCGCCAGCTCGGGGTGGAACCGGGCGAAAGCACGCCGGTTTTTCACCAGGGCCTCACAGCCGAACTGGCCGGAGCGCACCCCCACCAGCAGGGCGGGGTCCACCCGCTCCAGCTCGGAGCGGCCGCACACCAGCTTGCCGTAGGTGTCCAGCAGCTCATCCTTGGCCCCCGACACCGCCACCCGCCCCCTGTGGAGGTAGGTCACATAGTCGGCCACCTTCTCCAGATCGCTGGTGATGTGGCTGGACAGGAGAATGGCGTGCTCCTCATCCTGAATGAACTCCAGGAACTCGTCCAGAATTTCGTCCCGCACCACCGGGTCGAGGCCGGAGGTGGCCTCGTCCAGGATCAGCAGGCGGGGCCGGGCGGCAAAGGCCGCCGCGAGGGACAGCTTCATCTTCATGCCCTTGGAGAAGGTCTTGACCAGCTTTTTGCTGGTGAGGCCGAATTTCTCCAGGTAATGCTGGTACAGGGCTCCATCCCAGCCGGGGTAGAGGCGGGCGAGAATGTTCCCCACTTGGGGGGCGGAGAGGCCGTCGTGGAAGGTGGTCTCGTCCAGCACCACCCCCACCTGGGCCTTGACCGCCCGCTCGTCCGCCAGGTTGTCCAGGCCCAGCACCTGGATCTCCCCGCCGTCCCGGCGGATCAGGTTGAGGATGCACTTGATGGTGGTGGACTTGCCCGCGCCGTTCTCCCCGATCAGGCCCATGATGGTGCCGCCGGGTACGGTGAAGGACACGTCGTCCAGCTTGAAGGAGCCGTAGTCCTTGGTGAGATGGGACACTTCCAATGCGTTTTTCATAGTGTTTCGTCTCCATACAGAAGGTTGAGGGTCTCGGTGAGCTCGGCCAGGGTGACGCCGCCGGCCTTGGCGACGTCCACCGCATGGGACAGGTGCTCCTCGGCCCGGCGGAGGGTGTCCTCCCGCACCAGCTCCGGGTTCTGGGGCGCCACAAAGCACCCCTTGCCCGGCACAGTGGTGAGAAAGCCCTCCCGCTCCAGCTCCTCATAGGCCCGCTTGGTGGTGATGACGGAAATGCGCAGCTCCTTGGCCAGCAGCCGCATGGAGGGCAGGGCCTCGCCCTCCTTCAGCTCTCCCCGGAGAATGAGGCCCTTCATCTGCCGGGTGATCTGGTCATAGATGGGTACGCCGCCGGAATTGCGGATGATGATGTCCATGGTACACCTTCTTGATGTCATACTGTATATATTCAGCATACACAGTATGACATATGGAATTCCCCTTGTCAAGAGGGAAAATGAGGGTTACACTGTTGGTAGCTACAAAGGGGGTTGGAAAGCATGTACGCACCCATACTGGAGATTGACACCAGGAAAATCGAGGAGAACGCCCGAAAGCTCCACACCTTCTGCGCCCTGCGGGGGGTGGAGCTGGCCTTTGTCACCAAGGGCTTCTCCGCCCGCCCCGGGGTGATCCGGGCGGCCCGGGCCGGCGGCGTCACCCGCTTCGCGGACAGCCGCCTGAAAAACATCATCGCCGCCAAGACCGCCATACCCGGCCTGCACTACCTGCTCATCCGCATACCCGCCATTGACGAGGCCGAGGAGGTGGTGCGCTGGGCTGACTGTAGCCTCCAGAGCCAGATTGAGGTCATCCGCGCCGTGTCCGATGCAGCTGTCCGGCAGGGGAAGATTCACCCCATTATTCTCATGGTGGACGTGGGGGATCTCCGGGAGGGGGTGTTCGGCCGGGAGCAGCTGGAGGAGATTGCGGGGCAGATTCTGGGCTGTCCCGGTGTGGAGCTGGTAGGGCTTGGCACCAACGTGGGGTGTTACGGAAGCATCCTCCCCTCGGTGGAGAACACACAGATCCTGGTGGAGTTGCGGGACTTCCTCAATGAGAAGTACGGCTTCCATATCAAAACTCTGTCCGGCGGCTCCACCTGTACACTCAAGCTGCTGGAGGAGGGACGGCTTCCTGCGGGCATCAACCACCTGCGGGTGGGCGAGGGGCTGCTCTACGGCGAAGACACCACCGGCATGCGCTTTCTGGAGGGGTACCATACCGACGCCTTCCACTTCAAGGCCCAGGTGGTGGAGCTGCGCCGCAAGCCGTCGGTGCCCATCGGGGAGCACGGCCGGGACGGCAAGGGGGATCTGCCCGAATACCCCGACCGGGGGGTTCACCTGCGGGCCATCTGCGCCGCAGGCAAGCAGGATGTGGCCTGGGCCGCCCTCACCCCCACCCTGCCGGGGGCGGAGATGATCGGCGCCAGCTCCGACCACCTGATTGTAGACGTGGAGGGGTGCGGAGGCCGGGTAAGGGTGGGGGACTGGCTGGACTTCCGCTGCGGCTATATGGCGGTGCTGGACGCCACCACCTCCGCCTATGTGGACGTGCGGGAGATGTGAACGGCCTCCTCCGTGGGCAGAACGAAAACGAGAGCGGAGGCCGGATGGCCTCCGCTCTCGTTCACTTTGTCGAAAAAGCCTCGCAGAGTTCGCACCCGCAGGCGCGAAGCAAATAAAAGCCGTTTTCTCCAGCGGCATGTACGCCGGAGAAAGCACTTCTCAGCCCGCGCGCGGTGGGCTGCATCCGGCTCGAAAAAGCGGCGAAACCGCTTTTTCGACGGTCAAAGAAAGCGGAAGCCGTCCGGCTTCCGCTCTCTTTGGTTGGATTCACTTACTTGTGGTCCACAGAATACATATGGGTGATGAGGTCCAGCACCTTGTTGGAGTAGCCGATCTCATTGTCGTACCAGGACACGACCTTCACGAAGGTGTCGGTCAGGGCGATGCCGGCGGTGGCGTCGAAGATGGAGGTGCGGGTGTCGCCCAGGAAGTCGGAGGACACCACGGCGTCCTCGGTGTAGCCCAGGATGCCCTTCAGCTCACCCTCGCTGGCCTTCTTCATGGCGGCGCAGATCTCGTCGTACTTGGCGGGCTTGGCCAGGTTGACGGTCAGGTCCACCACGGAGACATCCAGGGTGGGCACGCGCATGGACATGCCGGTCAGCTTGCCGTTGAGGGAGGGGATGACCTTGCCCACGGCCTTGGCGGCGCCGGTGGAGGAGGGGATGATGTTGCCGGAGGCGGCGCGGCCGCCGCGCCAGTCCTTCTTGGAGGGGCCGTCCACAGTCTTCTGGGTGGCGGTGGTGGAGTGGACGGTGGTCATCAGGCCGTCGGTAATGCCCCAGTTGTCGTGCAGCACCTTGGCGATGGGGGCCAGGCAGTTGGTGGTGCAGGAGGCATTGGAGACAAAGTTCATGCTGGAGTCATAGGTCTCGTGGTTGACGCCCATGACGAACATGGGGGTGTCGTCCTTGGAGGGGGCGGACATGACCACCTTCTTGGCGCCGGCGTCGATGTGGGCCTGGGCCTTCTCCTTGGTCAGGAACATGCCGGTGGACTCCACGACATACTCAGCGCCCACCTCGCCCCAGGGGATGTCCTTGGGATCCATGCAGGCGAAGAACTTCACAGTCTTGCCGTTGACGATGATGGCGTCGTCGGTGTACTCAATGGTGCCGTCAAACTGGCCGTGCATGGTATCATAACGCAGCATGTAGGCCATGTAATCGGGGGTCATAAAGGGATCGTTGATACCCACGAACTCGATGTCGGAACGGGAGATACCCGCGCGGAACACCAGACGGCCGATCCGGCCAAAGCCATTAATGCCAACTTTAATGCTCATAATGAATCGCTCCTTCGTTCTAATTTGATTCTTAAATGATTTCCAATTGCGCGCCTCCATTATAAACGAATCCGCGCCGAATGAAAAGGGGGAAAACAGAAAACTTACTGGGGAAACTGTATAAATTTACACCGGCACTATCGGTAAACGCGGTGGTTTCGACATGATTCGACATTTCTGCTTGAGCGGCGGGTCGGATTTTGCTATACTGACGTTATCATACCCTTACAACTTTACGGAATTCCTGCGCAAGCTATGGCAGGACTGGAAAGGAGGTCGGCGGCATTTGGATGAGAAGAGAGAGGATCTGGGACCGCTCCTGGTAGAGCAGTTCCGTCAGCAGATGAACAACCTGTCCGCAGCGATTCAGTTGCTCACGCCGGTGGTGCGGGAGAAGGCGGGGCCGCAGTACGACCCCTATTTGGCCATTCTGCACCAGAGCCTGTACCGGTTGATTCGTATGGTGGGCAATCTTGAGTATCTGGAACTGCCTGAGGGAGAGCTCCCCCTGCGGGAGGGCACGCTGGATCTGGCCGGGCTGTGCCGGGAGCTGGGGGAGCAGGTGTCTCCCCTGACGGCGCTGGCTGGCATCCGCTTTTCCTATGAGGAGGAGATAGGGAGCCTCCTCACCCATGGAGACGGGGCCCAGCTCCGGCGGCTGCTGCTCAACCTGATCGCCAACGCCGTCCGCGCGGCGGGAGAGGGCGGAGAGTCCGGCCTGCGCCTGGCCCGCCGGGGCGGGCGGGCGGTCCTCACCGTGTGGGACAACGGACCGGGTTTTCTCCCGGAAACCGATGAGCGGGAGCTGCTTCAGCGGCCGGGCAGCCTGGGTCTTGGACTGAAGGTGGCCCGCCGCATCGCCGCCCTCCACGGGGGGAGCATCGTCTTTGAGCAGCGGGAGGAGCGGGGCTCCCGGGCGATCGTGTCCCTGCCCCTCCGGCCGCCGGAGCCGGGCGAGCTGCTGAAAACGCCCCGGATGGGGTTTGACGGCAGCGGCGGATTTTCCGACACGCTCATCGAGCTGGCGGGCGTGCTGCCCTACCGGGCCTTTTTCCCGGAGGACGTGGAGTAATACAGTGCAGACGGCGCATGGCTGAGGCCATGCGCCGTCTGCATATCAGGGAGGAAAGGAAGGGAAAGAATTTAGTTGGGCAGGTATTCCAGGGGGTCAACAGTGGAGCCGTCCAGCGACATGCTGAAGTGCAGATGGCTGGCCAGGGCGCTCTCGGCGATGGCGGTGCCGCCCACCGAGCCCAGCACGGAGCCGGCGCCAACCGTGTCGCCCACCGCCACCGTGGGTACGGAGGCCAGGTTGGCGTAAGTGCTGGTCAGTCCGCCGCCGTGCTCCACCACAACGGTGGTGCCCATCATGGCGTCCTGGAGGACGGCGGTGACCGTCCCCGCGGCGGCCGCCTTGACCTCAGTACCGGCGGCGGAGGCGATGTCCAGACCGTCGTGGGTGCGCCAGTCGTCCATGGTGGGATTGTAGGAGAGCACCTCCAGGCTGTAGTCCGTCAGAATATCTCCCTGTACCGGCCAGGTAAAGACGGTGGGGGCAGCCTGTGGAGTGGGCTGGGGCGTGGCCGACGGCATCGCCGAGGGCGTGGCCGCCGGTACAGCCGGGGACGCAGGGACGGTGTGCTCCGGCGCAGGGGTGGCCGCCGGGCGGTTCATGAGGCCCGCGTCCACCGGCGTGGGCCGGGGAGAGGGGGTGACGGTGATCTGAGCGGTGCCCGCCACGGGGGCGTCCGGCTCATCCGGGGTGAGAGAGGAAAAGAGATAATAGCCCGAAATTCCTATTGCGGCGACGCAGAGGAACAGGACTATGTAGAAGCCCTTGCCCTCCAGAAAGTCGCCCATTCGTTTCAAGAATGGTTTTTTCATGCTGTTTAGCACCTCCGAGCCTATTGTGGACAGGCCTGGGCTTGGATATACATGGAAAACAAAAAAATTTCCCTTGACCTTCCACGGGGTGCAGGGTGTATTAAGAGAACGGCGATTTAAGAAAATTTTAACTAGGTGCGGCTCTGGAGTGACTAAAGCTCTAGGCGTGTAGACAAAAAATGATACTAGCTCGTTACTAATACGTTACTAACGGCGGATTCTTGGTGATTTTGTCAGGCCAGTTTTTTTACCTCTTTGGCGAGATCGGCGGGGGTGGGATGAATGTAGGTGGCGGTGACGTTCCCCTTGAGGGAATGCCCCAGGAGCAGCTTCACTTTGATCTCGTCCACTCCAGCACGGCTTAGGAGGGTGGCGAAGGTATGGCGGCACCAGTGCGGGGTGGCCTCTGGTATGCCGAGCTGCTCTACCACTGGGGTAAACACCGAGATGCGGTAACGGTCGGAGGACATGCCTTTTTCCGCTGACAGCCATTGTTGCACGTAGGCGGAGATCTTGGGGTGGATCGGGATAATCCGGTCACGGCCTGCCGCGCTTTTCACACCGCACTGGAGGTAGCCGCCATCCTCGGAGCGGTAAGCGAAGGGGGTAAGGGACAAGAACTCGCTGATGCGCAAGCCGGTATAGCACAGAACCATGGCCTCTGATGCGCCGGGAAAACCGGCCCGCGCCAGCTCCTCCAGTTTGGCAAGCTGGAGATCATTGAGCGCCCCCTTTTTGACCTTGATGTCGACGGTGGGGATATCTAAATACCGGGAGTAATCCTTCCCAATAATATCACGTTTCATGGCGTAGGCGTGCAATGCGCGGATCAAAATTGCATCGTTATTGATGCTGGACTGGGAGCGGCCCTCGTCCTCACCCTCGTCCAGGATGGCCTGCCACTCGTCCAGGGTAACGCTGCGCATTTTACGGGCGGCGTAGCGAGAGACACGCTGGTTCCAGGATGCCTTGTGGGAGGCAACAGAGGATTTCCCGCTCCTGGGGTACTCCCGCTCCGACCAAGCGGTATAGACCTGTTCCACGGTCCAGGAGAGCATATCCGCACTGGGGGTCTGCCCGGCGGCAGCCTTGCGGTTATACTCCTCCAGCGCCTCCTGGGCTTCCTGGAGCTTGGCGTGGTAGCTCAGCGCCACCTGGCGCACGTAGCCGTCTTTATCCCTGGCGGAGATCTTCACGATATAGGGCCGCCGGCGGTTGCCTGAGAGCTTTACAATGGAGCCGGTGCCGTTTGCACGTCGCATGAGTAGGCCCCCTTATTTTTTGGCATGGCTGACAATCATCTCGGGCGGATTTAGGCCCCAGGAGACTTGCAGGGCGCTGTCCTGCCCCAAAATGAGCTCCCGGCTGTAGACACCGCACTCCACCCGAACGAGGCAAGAAGGGGCCTCCAGAGACGTAGAGACGCTACCGCCGGGGCCGATACTGCCCAGGAGCTGCCCGTCCACGTAGACGGAGACGCCGGTGCTGGCGAGTTCATTGTTGACCTGCATCACGGTAATTTTCATGGCGTTCACTCCTTGTGATGATACAAATGTTCGATTGTTGGTGTTTTAAGAGACCGGGGCCACGGCCCCGGCTCTTTGCTAGATATCAATCTTGGATTAAATCTGGAGATTGCTCTATACGTAATGTTTCCCTGTATTCCGCTGCGTCTGGCACGTCAACAAATTGCACAGTTGCATTGTGATTCTCCAAAACGAGTTTCTTGATCTCTTCCAAATCCACCTTAAAGAATTCCTTCCTAGGATTGACTTTATTGACCTGCCTCTTTTGAAAATGATGGTGCAATAAGGTTTCCAGCGCAGGTGCATCTTCAGAAAAGATCAGAGCATGCACATCGAACGGGAACGGGACAGAAGCGCTACTCAATTCACTTATACGATCCATTGGATCAAGTCGTCTAGTCATACCAATTTTAAATATACTTTCTCCAAAGGAGCCAATGTTCGAAATAATATATACAAATCCGGCACGAGTATTTTGCTCTCGTTCGAGAACGTTTTCCTTGTCAGAGGCCAATGCTTTTAGTTTTTCTTCTAACTCTTGAATTTTATCTATATAAAGTTGCTTCTCAACATCATCCTTTGCCTTTTGCATATAACCCATAAGCTTCTTCACTTCATTGCTAAATTGAGTTTCTTCCTTCTCAATTTTCTGCTTTTCGCGTTCTATCTCCCGGCGGACCTTTTCTTCTTCAATCATTTGCTCACGAATGGCTTTCTTCTGTTCACGTTCTTCATCAACCTTGAGCATATAAGCATAGACCAGGCTCAATTCTTCTAGCTTCATGGAGAAAAAATTTTGAGATATCTGTACGCCATCTACTAGAAAGATTTTATTCAATGCATCATAGGAACGTTGTATTTTGGTGCGGACGCTATCAATATTATTTGGAGTAACACTCCCGATCAAAGAGACTGTTTCGGAATTAAAGCACCTCAAAATCTGCTTCTTTTGGCTCTCCAGTACACGTTTTGTTGCGCTGTCATTTGTGATAACAAGGGCATCCCCGGATTTCACCAGTTCATCTTCACGGGACTTTAAAAGAGCGAGCTTATTTTTAATTTCATCAGATTTCAGGTCAGAATAAGCGTCAACAGAAACCATCGCACACAGGCTATCCTGCTCCAGTATTTTCAATTCCTTTTGCAGGTTCTCCTTTTCTTCGGCAAGCTTTACAACTTCTTGCTCCGCCTTTTTTACACGTTCATCGGCGCTTTGGGTCTTTTTCCAGTAATAGTCCAACGCTTCGCGGTGTTTGGCCTCGTATAAACTGTCACCCTCACTTTTTTTCTGATTCACGTAAGCATCTGCGGCAGCCTTTGCGGCCTTTAGATTTTCATAACTCTTTGTTTTTTGCTTTTCAACCAGCCAAAGGATCAGGAAAATGACCGCCAGAATTACAAATGCCCACACACAAATCCTCTCCTATTTCTAAATTGTCGTGGTGTCCAAGTTGGACACATTCATAAGTATTGATCCACCGCAAGGTTGCCATGCTTATACCAGCAGATGGCCTTGCGGACAAGATCCTCAGTAACACCGAAACGCTCGGCTAGATCCCAGACCTCTGTGCAGCCCTCGTGCGCGGCGGCCTCCAGAGCGTCCAGGGGAAGGAACTGCTCGATTTCCCACTTGTCGGCCCGGTTCTCATGCTTTTTCTTTATATCGCAGGCCGCCCAGCGGTTATAGAAGCTGTAGGTCATACAATGACCGACCTCGTGGCCCAGGGTGGTGAACTCATCCGCTATAGTCTCGAATTTCCACGGGTCCAGCGCGATCGCGCGCCGGTCAAGCGATGGAATGAAAATCGAGAAGGACTTGGCGAAGGGCATGGTGTACCAATCTACATCAATCCCCTGATCCACGGCAAAATCATAGAGCTCATAAAGATTCATTCCTGGTCTTTCTTTTTCCTCCACTGCTCGGCCTTGAATCTGGCGTATTCGTACACGTCATCCCACAGGGCGTCTCTCTCCTCGGGGCTCATATCCATGTCCCCACCCATGAATGCCGCCATGATGGTGTCACGGTCCAGCTCGTCCCCATTCTTCGGAGCGGGGGCGGGCTCTTTTTTTTCACCAGTCAGTAAATACTCCACCGAGGTGCCCAGAACTTCCGAGATCTTGGCAAGCCGCTTTGTATAGGAGGCAGAGCGTCTCCGACGCCAATCGCTTGCGGTGTCATCGGAAACCCCTACGAGTTTAGCAAATTCTCGCTGCTCCATGGGCAGGCGATCGAGGATTTCAAAAATCCGATCAACCGTATCCACTTCGCTCACCTCCAAAACGTAAAATTTCCGGGTGTGTTTTTGTTTAAACTTACAAAACCGGAGTTTTTCCGAAAATCTTATTGACAACCGGAGAAACTCCGGCTATGATTTAACCACAGGTAAACAAGAGGGCGCGGCAACGCCCACAGACAAAGATTAGGGAATGATAAAGATGTTTTTGCGTCCAGAGCCTGATGTGCCTATTCGAGTCCTTGATATAGGATTCCCGGCTAGGAACCCCGATGCCGCCCTTGTTGAGAGGCAGAATAAGCGACATCCCGGTGGAGACGGGCAGAAAAGTCGGCGAGATATCCGGTCAATTCATGTATGTCTGGGGTGCCAGACTGCCGATAGGAAAGAGCCATCTTTGTCAGTAGTTGTAAGTGGTGTGATATTTCTGCGGACGCATAAAGCGCAGCGGTATGGGTGGCAACGACCAAAGAAGTGCCTCCAGTTGGAGGATCGTTGTAGACATAACGTACTAAGGCATCAAAGTACTGCTCATAAGCATCGGACATCTTCTGAAAATAGGCCGCTTTTAACTGAGAGGCCCGCTCATGGTAAGCGGTGAACACGACACCGAAAACAGAAATAATAGCTACTACATAGGGGGCAAGTTCCTCTGCCAAAGTTAAAAGGGTAGTAGGCACGTCAATCACATCCGCTTACATTACACTTCTAGTCAAATTTATCATACCACATCGAACAGTCTCGGACAACACCAAATTTGGAGGGGGTGAAGAGGTGAGGATCTGCGAGTTGATGGAGCAGAGGGGCATCCAGCGCATCCAGTTGGCCGACGCCATGGGGGTATCGCCTTCCTGCATCACCAAATGGGTGCAGGGGACGGCGCTGCCAAGCGCCGACAAGCTACCCCGGCTGGCTGCCATCCTGCAATGCAGCATCGACGCCCTCTACGGCCCCGAGCCGCCCGAGGGTGGAAACGGGGCCGCAAGCTGAGAAAGGAGTTGCTTATGATCCGTACACCGGAGCAGCGGCAGATTGCCCGCTGGATTGAGAACCATTATGACATTGACAAGGTGCAGTGCGCCGAGGTGGTTACCAAGAACGCGGTGCGCCTGACCCTTCGGGGCCACGAGCCCACCATCCTGATCCTCCGCCAGAATGGGCGGGTGGACCAGATTCCCGAGGCGGCGCTTTTCGAGGCGGCCGTCTGACCTCATGCCAATATTGTACCCCCAGGGAGGAGTGATTACCATGCCGGAGGAATACCGGAATATCTACAAAATCTGTCGAAAGTCTGCCGGTTTTACCCAGGAAGCGGCAGCGGAGCGGCTGGGTATCAGCGTGGAGAGCCTGCGGGCCTATGAGACCGGCCAGCGGGTACCGCCTGACGAGGTAGTGGAGACAATGTCGGACCTGTACAATGCCTTACATCTGATTGTGCGGCATGTGCGCGAGCGAAATGCCATGTACAGCCGGGTAGTACCGGAGGTGCCTCAGTGCTCCGTGCTGGAGGCGTCGGCTAAACTGACCAACCGGATCTATGCCTTTGCTGACAGCCACGCCGACCGGCGTCTCATGCAGATGGCAGAGGACAATGTGATTGACTCGGCGGAGCGCCCCGAGTTTGATGCCATCATGGAGGATTTACAGGGCATCGTGGAGGCCGCCATGGCCGTGCGCTACGCCAAACAGGGACATCTTGAGGAGGGTGTAAAGTGAAAAAGACAGCCAAACGGCCGCTCACGGACGAGGAGATCATGGCGTATGACAACGTGCCGATTGATGTGGCGGCCCGATACATAGGCTGGTCGTCCCCCACCATCTACCGCGCCCTGCGGGAAGAGCGGGCCCCCTTCGGCCTTGCCGTTTGCAGCGAAGAGACAGGGACGTGGACGTACAACATCAGTCCCGGCCTACTGGTGAAGTACAAGAGGGGAGACCTGCCTACCTACCGCCTCCGGGAGCTGGAGGAGGTCATGGTGCGCCACGTCCAGGAGGCGCTGGATCTGCGGCTGGCCGGAGTGTCGGCGCTCATGGGAAAGGTGCTGAGCGCATGAGCATGATACGGCTGGAGCTCAGCAATCGGGACTATAACACCATCGCGGAGGCCCTGCTGGAAAGCGCCCTGGACTGGGAGCACGCCGCGGACGAGCTTGGGCGTCTGCACCAGTTTTGCGCCCGGACAGGGGACCCGGCCTACGGGGCCAAGCTGGCCCGGCTGGACCGGGAACAGTACCGCCATAGGCGTCTCGCCCGGCGCAGGCGGGCCGTACTGGAGCGCCTGCGGAAACAGAAGGAGGCAGCATCATGCTGATGGAGCTGGATTATGAGACCGTGTCGGCGCTGGAGTCGGCGCTGATCGTGGCAGAGGACAGCAAGATGCGAGATGCCAAGGACTGGGCCAATATCGCCGAGTCCTTGGGGGCATCGGAACAGCGCCGGGCGGCGGATAATCTGGCGGCGTTTTGCGGGGGACAGGCTAACAGCTACCGTAAGGCCATGGACGCTTTGCAGCAGGCAAAAAAGAAAGGCCCCAGTCGCTCGGACACAGCGACCAGGGCCTAACGTGAAGACACCTGTATTATAGCACACAATTTTGAGTTGCACAAGGGGGTGGTGCGCCTTGATGGAGTTTCACTTCAACGCAGAGCTGGCCAAGCAGTACGGCGTGGATGGAGCGATTTTCCTCCACTGCATGGCGTTCTGGGTGGCTAAGAACCGTGCCAACGGGCGGCACTACCATGAGGGGCGTTATTGGACCTACAACACACTGGAGGCCCTGTCCAAGCTGTTCCCCTTTTGGTCACGCCGCCAGTTGGAGCGCATTATAAACGGGCTCAAGGAGGCCGGGGCCCTCCTGGCCGGAAATTTCAGCGAGGACAGGACCGACCGCACCCGCTGGTATGCCCTGGCTGATTGCATCCTGGAGGTCTATGGGGAAAGTGAGCCGCCCATTTCACGAAACGGTGAAATGCATTTCACCGGTCGGGGACAGCCATTTCACGAAACGGTGAAATGTAATAAGGAAACAGTTACTTACCAGATAGATCCCCCTAAGCCCCCAAAAGGGGGCCGGAGGGGAAGTGCAGAGCTGGATGGGGCAGTCAAGTCCCTGCTGGCGGAGTACGCTGCCGGAGACACGGAGCTGGCCGAGGCCTTGGATGCCCTGATGGAGATCCGGGCGGCGAAAAAGGCGGTGGACTCCACCCGGGCGGTGACCACTCTGCTCAACCGGCTGAACCGCCTGTCAGACAATTCGCGGGAAGTAAAGCTCCAGATCCTGGAGCAGTCCGTGACCAACAGTTGGAAGGGCATTTTCCCGCTGAAAGGCGGACAGGCCCAAACGAGAAAGGAGCCAAAACGATATGTCGAATAACACCCCGGAGCTCAGCGACGTGCTGCTCTACGACCCCGGCTACCTGAACCCCGAGTTGCCCACCGGGTTCTGGTTCTGTGCGGACCCGGAGGACGTGCTGGCCGTCCAGATCAACGCCGGATGCCTGCGGGCGTCGGCGGGGTGGGAGGCATTGAGCCGCCACGAGCGGTTTTTCCTCCAATTTTGCTACGTGCTGGTAGTCTGCGGGGACCCGGAGAAGCGGGCGGTCATGGTGCGGGAGCTGCGCCAGCGCCTGCCCAATGTCATCCTGCTGGCCGTGGAGGACAAGGGCTTCTGCCGGTGCAACTCCGTGCGGGACCTCCGGGCCACCTGCGGACTGCGGGCGGTGGAGCGGATGCTCCTGGAAGCGGTGGAGATCCCAGCCTACGGCCTCCTGGACCTGGCGGACGTAAGCGCGCCGGACGTGTCCAAACTGGACAAGGTGCTCTTCGGCATCTCCAACCTGGACCGGGCCACGGGCGGGGCCGTCATGGGGGAGCTGTCCGTCTGGACGGGCAAGAGGGGCGAGGGCAAGAGCACCCTGCTGGACCAGTTTCTGCTGGAGGCCATCGACCAGGGGCAGCCGGTGTGCGCTTACTCCGGTGAGCTCCCCGCCTGGAAATTCAAATACTGGGCGTCTCTCCAGGCGGCGGGCCCCAAAAACCTCCAGGTCCGCAAAGACCAGTTGAGCGGCCGGGAGATTCCGCACCCGACCCCTTTCGCCCAGCAGATGATCGACGAGTGGTGGCGGGGACGGTTCCTGCTCTACGACATCGGCACCAGCACCTACCACGACGCCGCCAATATCCTGCGGGTGTTCCGCTACGCCCACCGGCGCTATGGGGCTAAGGTCTACCTGGTGGACAACCTCATGACCGCCCGCTTCCGGGGGAACGACCGGGACTTCTACCGGGCGCAATCGGAGTTTGTTGCGGAGCTGGCCTCCTTTGCCCATGATAACAACGTCCACGTACATCTGGTCGCCCACCCGCGCAAAACCGACCGCATCTCAGATTCGGATGAGGTGGCCGGCATCGGGGACGTGACCAATCTGGCGGACAACGTCTACGTCCTGGAGAAGGAGGAGCGGGAGGACCGCCAGCAGGATTCGGTGCTTACGATCCTCAAAAACCGCTTTTTTGGGGAGCGGGGCCGGAGCATTGGCCTGAACTTCGAACGGAAAAGCAAGCGATTTTACAAGTCGGGGACGGGCAACCCGGACAAGGTGTACGGCTGGGCGCTGAGCGGGCGTCAGGCAGTTGTGGATTTGCCGGAAGGCGGAGAGGACCCGTTCCCGTAAGCGGAAGGAGGGCGTGCAGATGGAGAAGCGGCGGCTGGAGCTGATTGAGGCGGAGTGCCGCCGGCATGCCGCCCTGGCACGGGTGGACGCGGCCCGCCGGGCCGAGCATGAGGAGGTGGCGGAGGCCCTGGCGTGGGCGCTTCGCTGTCTCGGGAAGGAGGAGCCCATATGCGTATCGGTGAGGCTTACACCTTTGTCCCCGCCGCCTTCGGCGCGGAAATTGGGGGCAAGGACACAAAAACCATCCCCCGGCGGGTGACCGGGCATATTGAGTACATCAACCGGGCCCACCGCTACTTCACCGTCCGGGTGGACACCGGGCGGGGAATCCTGCGGGAGAGCTTCAAATTTTAGACCAGAGAAAGGACGATAAACGTGAAGACAATCGCCATTGTAAACCTGAAGGGCGGCGTCGGGAAGACTGTCACCGCCGTCAATGTGGCCGCCATCCTAGCCACCGAGTACGGCCAGCGGGTGCTGCTCATTGATGCAGACCCCCAGGCCAACGCCACCCAGTCCCTGCTCCCGCCGGGGGAATATAACACCCTGGCCGGGCTGCTGACCATCCCGGATGTCTACTACGACGACCTGCTGTATCACAGCAGCATCCGGGGCCTGGACGTATTGCCGGCCGACGACGAGCTGCGCAACCTGGACGTGGATCTGCTCCAGGGGGAGCGGCCCAACCTGCGGGCCATCCGTGACCTGCGGGACGCGGTGGCGGAGGATGACGCCTACGACTGCATCGTGATTGACTGCCCACCCGCGCTGTCCCCAGCCTGCGCGGCGGCCATCGCCGCCTCTACCGACGTGGTCATCCCCATCAAAGTAGACGCTTACTCGGTCCGAGGCATGAATGAGCTGACAGCCCAGATTGACCGCCTGCGGAGCATCTACCCGGACGTGCATGTGGCGGGCTGCCTGCCCACCATGTGGTACCGCTCGGACACGGTGGAGCAGGGGGAGCGGCTGCTCCAGGAGCAGGCCCCGGTACATGTCTTTGCCAGCCACATCCGGCGCAGCCCCAAGGTGGACGAGTCCACCTGGACGGGGGAGCCGGTGGTGAGTTGGTCGCCCCGCTCCGCGGCGGCCCAGGATTACCGGGCCTTCGTGGCAGAGTTCCTGGAAGAGGGGGCGGCAAAGTAATGGCCAAGTTTGATATCACGGCCGCCTTTCAGGCCGCCGTGGGTACCGCCGGAAATGTGTCCAAGTTGGACACATCGCGGGAGGCCATCGAGTACATCAGCCTGGACAAGCTGGAGGCTGACCCGGGCAATTTTTACCGGCTGACCGGTCTGGAGGATTTAGCCGCAAATATTGAGTTGTGTGGCCTCCAGCAGCCTGTCCGGGTGCGGCCGACGGAGGGCGGGCGATATATGATCGTCTCCGGGCACCGGAGACGGGCGGCCCTGGCACTGCTGGCCAAAGAGGATCCGGAGCGGTGGGCGGCGGTGCCCTGCCTTGTGGAGCGGGACGAGGTGTCCCCGGAGCTCCGGGAGCTGCGGCTGATCCTGGCCAACAGCTCCACCCGGGTGCTCTCCCCGGCGGAGGTGTCCAAGCAGGCACAGCGGGTGGAGACGCTGCTGTACCAGCTCAAGGAGCAAGGCTATGCGTTTCCCGGCCGGATGCGGGATCAGGTGGCGGCGGCCTGTAAAGTATCCGCTCCCAAGCTGGCCCGGCTCAAGGTTATCCGGGAGCACCTGATCCCGATTTATTTGGAGCACTTCGACCGAAATGTGCTCTCAGAACAAACTGCTTACGCTTTGGCACGGATGGAGACTGCTCTCCAGGAACGGCTGGCGAACATGCTGCCGAACCTGCCCACCGGGAGCCGGGCGGAAGAACTGCTGGAGTTGGCCAAGGCCGGTACAAACTGGCGGCCTACCTTCTCCTGCCCCGACGGTAGTCCGTGTAAACGGGGAGACGCATTCCTACGGCATGACCTGGACTGTGGCTACGGTGAGCTGTGCAAGGGTGAGACCTGCTGTCTGGATTGTGCACGGGCTAAGGTTAGTTGCTACGCTTGTGAACGCATGTGCTCCAAGGCCAAGGCAGCCCGAAAGGCGCAGAGGGATGAGGAGGCGGCCAAAGAGGCCGAACGCGACGCAAAAATCCAAGAGAACATCCAAAAGAATGTGCAGCTCCGGGCCAAGAGGCTGGCCGCGGCCGCAGATGCCGCTGGGCTGGAAAATGAGGCATCCATCCTCATCTCAGAGTATGGACGGGGCCTGACAGTCGGGAAACTGCGGGATTGGGCCGCAGGCCACTTTGACCAGGATGATAGGCTGTATCCCAGTACCCTTAACGCTAGGGACTTCAGTGACCCGGTCCGGCTGGCCAAGGATCTGGGGTGCTCTACGGACTACCTGCTGGGTGTTACGGACGAGCTGACCGGCCCGCCGGCGGCCTCTACATCCGCAGCGAAGCAGGCCCGGGAAACTGCGCCGGACAGCGGCGATGACGACGGCCCCTGGCATTGGTGGCCAGAGCAGCCGCAGAAGAGCGGCCTGTACTGGTGCATCACGGGCCCTATGTCCCAAGGTGGGAGTCTCTACTGGTGGAGTGCTGAGAAGGAGAGATGGGAGCACGCGGCCATGGCCTTCCCGCTATCGCCGACCGTGACGATCTGGATGCGATGCCCGCAGCTCCCTGAGAGTATGGACTGGGAAAGGCAGGAGGACCCAAATGGCGAAGAATAAGAAAACACACCACCGCCCCGGACCGGGTAAGCCCCGGGGCGCGACCTATGCCCAGGTGCTGGCCCACAAGGCGGCCGTCCGGAAGGGGCTGGAGCAGGCCGCCCGGGACGCCACGGTGCAGGTACAGGCGGATACCCATACCCAGCGGGCCATGTGGCTGATGGTGTGCTCCATCGCCGACGCCTACGGCTTCGGCCCCAAGCAACTGCAAAAGTTTTTCACCGCGCTCCAGGACAACACGGACGAGCTGGAGCGGATGCGGACAGACGTGGACGAGGAATATGCCTTTGAAAAGCTCCGCCAGAAGGCGCAGGCGGTCACCGGCATGGAGGTGCATTACCTCTACGAGCAGGAGGCTCTGCTGGCTGAGATGCAGGCGGCCAAGGAGGGGGTGTCAGCCCATGAGTAAGCGGATAATCCAAACCACACCCAGCGGCGAATGGATGCCGCTGCCAAAAATGCCGGTGGCGTGAGGCCGGGAGCCTATGTCGTTGGACGGTTATGGGCCGGAGACGATAGCCTAGGCCACCGGATACAGCATATCGACCACCGCGATGTACATGAAAGAATTTTTTAAGGCTGGACCATGTGAACGATGCTCATCCAAGAGCATTTGTGATGCGACCGGCGGGACGTGCAGAAGAAAAGAGCGGTGGAAAACTTGCAAGGAGGAACCGAACGGTGGACGATAAGACGCGCGCCCTGCTGGGTGATCACGAGGCGACGAAACTGGCGCATCTCTCCCTCTTCTCCGGCATCGGGGGACTTGACCTTGCCGCCGAGTGGGCCGGATTTACCACCGTCGGACAGTGCGAGTGGGCGGATTATCCCACCCGCGTGCTGGAAAAACACTGGCCGGACGTGCCGCGCTGGCGGGACATCCGCACGCTGACGAAGGAGAGTTTCTATGAAAAGACAGGACTGCGAACAGTTGACATTATTTCGGGCGGATTCCCCTGTCAGCCGTTTTCCGTTGCCGGGAAGCGACGAGGCAAGGAGGATGACCGTTACCTCTGGCCTGAAATGCTTAGAGTTATCTCGGATCTCCGGCCCGCTTGGGTTGTTGGCGAGAACGTTGCTGGGATCGTCAATATGGCGCTCGACCAGGTGTGCGCTGACCTGGAAAGCGAGGATTACTCCGTCCAAGCGTTTATTATTCCGGCTTGTGCCGTCGACGCCCCGCACAGGCGCGACAGATGCGCGATTATCGGGTGTAGAGCGCTGGAAAGAAAACATAACGGGAGAGGATGGAGACCCAATTCTCTGGAAAACTCCGATTGCGTCAGATTCGGCAAACAGGGAATTTTATCACAACAGCCGAGGCGAACCAAATTTGAGCGGGATGGTAAAGATGGGGCCAACGCCGATTGCAACGGACTGGAAGAACAGGGGATGCAAGGATTACCGGAAAAACAGGAAGCATCAGTTGCAAACGGAGGTTGGTGGCCAGCTGAACCCGACGTGGGTAGAATATCTTATGGGGTTCCCTCTCGGGTGGACCGACTTAAATGCCTCGGAAACGCCGTAGTGCCCCAGCAGTTTTATCCGATCTTTCGGGCCATAGCGGACATAGAGAGGGGAATTATACATGGATGATATCAAATTAGCCCTTCTAGGCAATAAAGAGGCGGCCAAGCGGCTGACGGATGCGGGGGTGCTACTGCCATGCCCGGGTTGCAGGGGTGAAGACACAAAGCACAGGGCTGTAATGGCATGCGTAATGATTGAATGCCTGTGTGGGTTTATGGCGGCGGGCTACGACTTGGAAGAAGCACGGCAGATATGGAACACCCGCGCGCCGATTCTGAGCGCGGAGGAGATGCTGGAGGGGATGGAATGAACACGCTGATTTTGTACGCTATGGGGATTGCATCGCTGGTAGTCATTATTGCCGGGGCATTTACCGTGGTGGTCATGATTGTGTACTATATCCAAGTCATGTGGTCAAAGATTTCTGCCTGCGCAAAGAACACAATGGAGTATTTGCAAAACAAGCAAGATTTTGAGGTTTACAAAGCCGACGTGCTCCACTGGGATATGGTAAAGCGAGAGAAGGCGCTGAGGTGCCGGGAGTGCGCATATCGGAAAAAGTACATGGACGAGGAGGCCCAGCCATGACGCGGGAAGAAGCGATCAAGTCATTGCAAAACATAATCGAATACTGGACATATAAGCCGACTGAGGTTGAAGCCGCTAAGATGGCAATTGCCGCCCTCCGCCCCGTCAGCCGGGAGCAGGTAGAGCGGGTGTGGCCGGGGTGCGAAGCTTGCAAAGACGCAGGTTTAGCAATTGGAGAGGTTCAGTTTTATGGACCTTTTGAAGGGCCTATTGATGTATCTGGAAATATGCACTACTGCCCCAATTGTGGTCGCCCTATAACCCCAGTGGCGAAGGACAGACAGGGGAAGAGATTGGAGACGCTGAAAGATGAAAAGAGCGATCTATGATGGTGTGCTCCTGCTGGACGAGTCTCTGCCCTATGAGGTGGTCGAGCTGCCTCTGCCGCGTGACTCCCCGGTAGAGCTCCTAGAGCCGGAATCCGGGCCACCCAAGGAGCCCCACGGCCGGAACGCAGCGGAGAAGCGGGAGATCCTGGACCGCCTCTATGCCTACCGCAAAAGCGCGGGGCTGGGCTGCTTTGAGCCACTGGCTGAGGCTTGCGGCAAAGGGATTACACCGGATCTGCTCCGCCGCCTCTACAGCGGGGACGAGGTGGTGCCCATCCAGGTGTGGCGTCAGGTCGGCGCCGGCCTGGGCAAGCTGGGTGTGTCCAAGTTGGACACAAATGGGGGATAAGCATGGGAGACTGCGTCCGTATCGAGGAGTACCGGCGCACCTGTGCTAATTGCTACTGGCACAATGACGCCATGGGGGCGTGTAGGCACCCGGGAGGCTGGTGGTGGGATAAGCGGTATCATCACTGCGCCACCTTCCGGTGGCGGGACGGCCCACCGGGGAGAAAGAAAGGAGAAACTCAGCATGAAAAATAAGAACCTGCGGAGATTGCGCTGTCTGGTGACGGCGCAGACCAGGGGCAATCTAGAGCGGCTGGCCCAGATGGACGGGTGCGGCGACGTGGGCCGCATGGTAGACAAGTTGACCCGGGACAAGATGCTGGCCCTCCGCCAGTCTGTCGTCGGGCCATGGGCGGCCCACTATGTGGCCCGGGCTAAGAGGGTGGATTGATGGCAAAGCGGCTCAAGACCATCACGGCGGGGCGCCTGGTGGTCGTTGGGTGCTACACCATCCCAACACCCCGCAGCACAGAGAGGGAAAGGAAAGCACTGCGTGAGATCTCCAGCGCAGCCCAGATGACGATTAACGCCAACCGCTCCTGGCAGCGGCTGGAGCTGTTGCTGGCCGCCAACTTCGGGCGGAGAGATCTCCACGTGGTGCTCACCTATGACGACGAGCACCTTCCGGCCAACCGGCAGGCGGCGGTGCAGCGGGTGCGCAAGATGCTGCCCCAGCTCCGAGCTGTGCGGAAGTCCAGAGGGCAGGAACTCAAGTACATCTATGTGACGGAGCAGCTCAGCTCCGAGGGCGGGCGGCTCCATCACCACATGGTAGTCAATGGTACCGGGGCGGATTTGGATGTGCTCCGATCTCTCTGGCCTTATGGTGAGGTGGAGCTGGAGACCCTGGACACATGGCAGGGCTATGAGGCCCTGGCCAAGTATCTGACCAAGGAACCCAGGGAGCTGGGTAAGCCGGAGGTTGGGGCGCGGAACTGGGCGGCCTCCATTGGGCTGACAAAGCCGAAGGTGGAAAGTGAAATCGTCAAGGATAACCTGACGGTGGCCGCGCCGCCCGGAGCAGTCATCCTCAGCGCGCCGCCACCCGTGCGAAACGAGTTCGGCGAGTTCGTTATGTTGAAATACTATTTACCAATAAAAAAGAAGGAGGAGAAGAAAGGAAGCAGGCCACCGCGCAGGCGGAAAAAAGAATAGCTCGCGCGTCTTTATTCGGTCTGGAAACCAGGGGTAACAAGTCCACGGGGAGGGAGAAAGTGCATGGAAAAGTTGCAAAAGAGAGGCGAGTGTGGTAAACTAATCGTGAAGGACGGATGGTTGATGTGTCCGTCCTGCCGGCGGCGGAAGGTGCTCCAAGTGAGACCAGACACCACGGCGAAAAATCTCATCGTCTATTGCCGAGATTGCCGGACGGAGACGATGGTGGATATCGAACAGGGCCAGTGCTTTGAGAGCCAGTGCCGATGATCAAGCCCCATACGGGCGGTCGTCGGTGCTGGCTTTTTGTTTTGCCCGGAGGTGATAGCCCGTGGCCATGAAGCCGCTCCGACCTTGCCGGCATCCTGGGTGCCAGAAACTCACCCGTGAGGGCTGGTGTCCCAAGCACAAACCCAAGCGGGCGGAACGCCGGGTGTCCGCTCAGTGGCACGGCTGGTACAACCTGACCGTCTGGACAGACGATCTGCGGCCCAATCAGCTCATGCGGGAACCATGGTGCCGGGAGTGCGCCCGACGGGGCATACGGACCAGGGCCACGGTGGTGGATCACATCCAGCCCCACCGGGGTAACTGGGCCCGCTTTATCGACCGGGACAATTTGCAGAGCCTGTGCAAGTCCTGCCACGATCGCAAAACTGCCCTCGAAATGGCGGCGGAAAAACGGCAAAACCGGGGGCGTTTTTAGCGCCCGGAATCGGCAAGACCGGCGGGATGCTTGGGCGTGCGCAACGGATCTGCCCGCGCACGGCAAGCCGAAGGCTTGCCAGACCCTCCCCCGGCCTGGGAAAGTTTGGGGGAATTGAAGCAAGACCGCACGGCCCCCTCGGTAAGAGATTTTCTCCCCACGGGAAATCCTGAAGCCCGGCGCGGCCCCGCAGGTGGCGAAAGCCGGGAGCAGGCGGGGAGAGAGATGGGGGAAAGCTGGGGGCGAGACGGGCGGCAAAACTGAAAACGAGGAGGTGGCCGGAATGGCTATCGAAACACAGAACGGGTACCCGTCCATCCGCATCACGGCGGGGGAGCGGGTACTGAGAAAGGCGGCGGAGCTGGTGCTCTATGAGGGGAACCCGCGCCGTCACGGCGAAAAGCAGATGCAGGCGCTGCGCCGGAGCCTGCGGGAGTTTGGCTTTCTCCGGCCGCTCCTGATCGACCGGGAGAACCGGCTGGTGGCCGGCCAGGCCGTCCTCCAGGCCGCCATGGCCGAGGGGATGGATGTGGTGCCGTGTATCCTGGCCGAAGGACTGACGGCGGAGCAGCGGCGGGCGTATATCCTGGCGGACAACCGCCTGGCCGAGCTGGCCGAGTGGGACCGGCAGGCCCTGCGGGTGGAGCTCCAGGCCCTCAACGACCTGGGCTTCGACCTGGAGCTGACGGGCTTCTCCCTGGAGGCGCTGCCCTTCCGCCTGGACGGGGAGCCGCCGGCGGCGGAGGAGGACGCGGAGGCCCCGGTGCAGGGGCGGGCACCGCTGGAAAGCGGCCGCTGCTATCAGCTCGGCCGGCACCGGCTGTATGTGGGGGACGCTACGTCCCCCGGCGCTCTGGATGCGCTTATGGACGGAGCGAAGGCGCGTCTGCTCCTGACTGACCCACCCTACAATGTTAACCTGTACGGTGAGGCCAAGCCCAGGAGCCGGACGGACGGGCTGCGGGTGCTCAACGACCACTGGGAGAGCGAGGATGCCTTTGAGGACTTCCTGGCGGGGGCGCTGGCCGGATGCGCCGGGCACATGGAGCCGGGCGCGGCCTTCTACCTGTGGCATGCCTCCATGCACGCGGTCAGCGCCTACCATGCCTGCGCCCGGAGCGGGCTGGGGGTGCGCCAGCAGTTGATCTGGGTCAAGCAGAGCTTCATTCTGGGGCGCCAGGACTACCAGTGGCAGCACGAGCCCTGTCTGTATGGATGGAAGCCGGGAGCGGCCCACCGCTGGGAGGGAGACCGGAAGCAGGGCACGGTCCTGCGCTTCGACCGGCCGGTCCGCTCGGCGGAGCACCCCACCATGAAGCCGGTGAAACTCTTTGACTACCTGATCCGCAACAGCAGCCGCCCTGGGGATATCGTGCTGGACCCCTTTGCCGGGAGCGGGACCACCCTGGCGGCCTGTGAGCAATCCGGGCGGACGGCTTATGTGGCAGAGCTGGACCCCGGCTATGCGGCGGGAATTGCGGATCGCTGGAGGCGGCTGGCCGGAGAGGAGGCCGCCGCCGCATAAACAGAAGCGAGGTGAGAGAATGCCCGGACCGAGACAGAGCCTGGAGGTGCTGGAGGGAAAGGGCCGGAAGCATCTGAGCCGGAGCGAGCGGGCCCAGCGGGCGGCCGGGGAGGTGCGGCCCGCGCCGCCCAAGCAGCTCCGCGCCCCGGAGTACCTGACCGCGGAGCTCAAGGAGCAGTTCCGCGCCCTGGCCCGGCAGCTCAAGGAGCTGGGGCTGCTCAGCAGCCTGGACTACGACACCCTGGCCCGCTACCTGTTAGCCCGGCAGAGCTATCTGGCTGCCACCCAGGAGGTGATCGCCCTCCAGCGGGGGGCGGAGCGGGCGGACGGCAGCCGGGTCATAGACACCGAGGCGCTGGACGTGGCCACCCGCATCCAGGACCGCTTTTTCAAGCAGTGCCGGGGGTGCGCCAACGACATGGGCCTGACCGTCACCAGCCGGTGCAGGCTGGTGCTGCCGGAGAGTGCGCGGCCCCCGGAGGAAAACGCCTTCGAGCGGCTGATGCGGGAGAAGCGGGAGCGGATGCAGCGTGCCTGAGCGGCTGACCCTGGCACCGGGGGTGGAGGTGCCAGCGCCGGAGGACGGAAGCGTGCTCCGCTACAGCGGGGAGGCGGTACAGGACGTACTGGACTTCTTTTCCCTGCTGTGCTTCGCTCAGAACGAGTGGGCGGGCAAGCCCTTCGAGCTGCTCCCCTGGGAGGAGGAGGCCGTCCGGCAGTTCTACGGTATTCAGGTGCAGGACGAGGACGGCCTGTGGGTGCGCTACCGGCGCTACCTCTACGACGAGCTGCCCAAGAAAAACGGCAAGACGGAACTGGCGGCCGGCCTGGGCCTGTATCACCTGCTGTACGACGGCGAGGAGCGGCCGCGGGTGGGGGTGTTCTCCTCCGACAAGGAAAACGCCTCCCAGATCTACGAGGCGGCCAAGTACATGGTGGAGAACACCAGCCTGGGCCAGCCGGAGCACGACCCCATCGCCTGGGCGGTGGACTCCCGCAAGGAGATCCACACCAAGTACGGCGGCGTGCTCAAGGTGTACTCCGCCGACGCGGCCACCAAGCACGGCTACTCCTTCAGCGCGATTATTATCGACGAGCTCCACGCCCAGCCCAACCGCAGGCTGTGGGACGTGCTGACGGCCGGCTCCAACGCCGCCCGGCGGCAGCAGGCGGTGATCGTGCTGACCACGGCGGGCGACGACCCCGACCGCACCAGCATCGGCTGGGAGGTGCACGAGAAATGCCGCCGCATCCTGGCCTGGCGGCGGGGAGAGCCCGAGCGGGAGGGGGACACGGACGCACCGGAGTGGTGCCCCATCATGTACGGCATCGGCATCCTGACCGGGGACGACCCGGAGCGGATCGCAGAGCTGGACATCTATGACGAAGCGCTGTGGTACGCCTGCAACCCGGGGCTGGGGCACAACCTCAAGCTGCGGGACTTCCGGGCGGACGCCCGGGCGGCCCGCCAGAGCGAGGCGGCGGAGCGGTGGTTCCGGTGGCTGCGGCTCAACCAGTGGATCTCCACCAAGAGCGTGGGGTGGCTGCCCCTGACCCTCTACGACAAGAGCCAGTTTAACCGGCCGGAATGGAAGGCCCTCAAGGCCCCGGAGCGGCGGCAGGCGGTGCGGGACTATCTGGTCGGCAAGCGGTGCTTCGGCGGGCTGGATCTGTCCACCACCACCGACCTGACGGCCTTCACGCTGCTGTTTCCGCCCCAGGAGGGGCTGGATACCTGGGTTGTCCTGTTTTGGGCGTGGCGGCCCGAGGAGGGCGTTCTGGAGGCCGAGCAGCGGGACCATGTACCCTACCGGGACTGGACCCGAGCGGGCTTTTTGGAGCTGTGCCCCGGCGATATGGTGGACTTCACGATGGTAGAGGACGCCGTGGCTGCGGCGGTCGATGTGTTCGACTTGGACACATTGGGCGTAGACCCCTACCTGTCCCGCACGCTGACGCCCCGGCTGATGGAGCGCGGCGTCAATGTGGTGGAGATCCCCCAGGACATGAAGAACCTGTCCCCGGCCATGAAAGAGGTGGAGCGGCTGACCCGCGCCCATCAGATGCTCCACGAGCACAATACGGCCGCTCGCTGGTGCTTCGGCAACGTCCGGTGCGCGGTGGACGGGAACGAGAACATCAAGCCCATGAAGAACCGGAGCATCGGCCGTATCGACATCACGGTGGCCTGGATCATCGCCGTGGCGGTGGCGCTGCTTCGGATGCCGGTGGGGCCGGATATCAACGAACACATACTCTCCGAGGATTGGGGGATTTGAGATGAAACATTGGAAGGCGGCCGGGCGGAGGCTGGCGCTCTATCTGGACGATCTGCTGCTCCTGGCCGGCGGCGCCTGCTTTGTGCGGGCGGCCTGGGAGCTGGGCGGCCGCCCGGCCGCGCTGCTCGTGGCCGGCGGGTGCCTAGTGGCCTACGCCGTGGTCATCGCCAAGGCGCGGAGAGGGGGGAGACGATGATCCTTGACCGGGCAATCAACGGCCCCAGGGCGTCGATGGAGACGCGGACGCTCTCCCAGGAGGAGCTGGGGCGGTTCCTCAAGAATCTGTTCCTGACCGGGGAGGACGTGGAGCCGGGCCAGAGAGCCGCGGAGCGGCTCTCCCCGGTGGCGGCCGCCCACCGCATCCTCAGCAACTCCTTCGGGCTGATCCCCTTCGGCACCTACGTCAAGGACGGGGACGCCCGGCGGGCGGTACATGACCCGGCGCTGGACCGGCTGTTGCATGTGCGGGCCAACGAGCGCATGTCGCCGTTTTTGTGCCAGAAGCTCATCATGTCCAACGCCTTCTGGCACGGCTTCGGGGCCTGCTGGAACCGGCGGGACGGAGCTGGCCGCCTGGTGGCCCGCATCCCCCTGCCCACGGAGTGCTGCACCATCCGCAAGGACCTGGAGAGCGGGCATTACTGGTACGACTACAACGTGGACGGCTGGCAGCGCACCTTCTCCCCCTATGAGCTGTCCTTCCTCTTCTTCGAAACCTATGACGGTATTCGAGGCCGCGGCTTGCTGGATCTGGCACGGGAGACAGTGGCCATGGATACCATGGCCCAGCGCTTCGGCAAGAAGTTCTACCAGAACGGGGCCCGGCTGTCCGGCGTCCTGGAGGTGGATACCGACGCCAAGCCGGAGACACGCCGGAGACTCAAGGACGAGTTCCGCGGCTATGCCGCCGACGACGCCTTTGCGGTGGCGGTGCTGGACCACGGGATGAAATTCACCCCGCTGGGCATCAGCCAGAGCGACGCCCAGTATATCGAGAGCCGGCAGTTCACGGCGGAGGAGGTCGCCCGGTTTACCGGCATCCCCAAGCACATGCTCCAGACGGGCAAGGAGAGCTACGACTCCAACGCCCAGCAGCGGCAGAACTACGTGACCGACACCCTGCTGCCCTACGTGGTGCAGTGGGAGCAGGAGGACGGCTATAAGGCCATCCCGCCGGACAAGCGGGACGGGGAGGGCTGGTACATGCGGGGCAATGTGGCGGTGCTCCTCCGGGGCGACGACCTGACCCGCAGCCAAGTTTACGAGCGGATGATCCGCACCTCTGTTTACAACCCGGACGAGTGCCGGGCCATGGAGGAGAAGGCCCCCATCCCCGGCGGACTGGGCCAGCAATTCCTGGCGACAAAGAATCTGGCCTCCCTGGAGGCCGTGCTGAAAGGAGAGAAATAGATGGACATCAGCCTGAGAGGCGAGCTGTGGGACAACGACTCCGCCGACGTACTCCGCTTTTGGGGCTGGCGGGACATCACGGCGCCCATGGATATCGCCGGCGCCCTGGAGCGGGCCGGCGGCGAGGATGTGACGCTGCTGGTCAACTCGCCCGGCGGCGACATGGCGGTGGGGCTGGAGATCCGCTCCATGCTCCGGCGGTATGCCGGCAAGACCACCGCGCTGTTCCAGGGATTCGGGGCCAGCGCGGCCACCCTGGCGGCCACCGGCTGCCAGGTGATCCAGAGCGAGCCGGGGGCCCTGCTGTGCTACCACAACCCCGCCGGCGGCGCGGAGGGGGACTACCGGGCCATGCGGCGGTCGGCCGAGGCCCTGCGCAACGCCCGGGACTGCATCCTGGAGGTCTACACCGCCCGGGGCGGCGGCAAGACCCGGGAGGAGCTGGTCTCCCTCATGGACAAGGACATCTGGATCACCCCCACCCAGGCCAGGGAGTACGGCCTGATCGACGAGATTGTGGGGGCGGCCCAGGAGCCGGAGGAGGAGCCGGCGGCCTTTGTAGCCGCGGCAGGGCGGCGTATCCGGCTGACGGCGGCCATGCGGGAGCAATATCAGGCCCATGTGGCGGCCGAGCGGGCCGAGGCGGCCCGGCAGGACGAGGCGGCGCGCACCCTGGCGCGGCTCAGGGCGCTTGCTGGATTTTAAGGACTGAAAGGAGATAACAGCATGGATTTCATGGAGAAGATCACCGAGCTGCGGGCCAAGAAGGGCCAGTTGCTCACCCAGGCCCAGGCCCTGGTGGATGAGGGCAAGATTGAGGAGGCCAACGAGTTTACCTCCCAGATGGAGGCGATCAACACCTCGATTGCCGGCCTGGAGGCGCTGGCCAAGGCCAGCCAGGAGGGCGCGGAGCCCGTCTACGACGGCGCGCTTCACGGCGGCAAGCCCAAGGACGAGGGCAAGGGAGAGGACAAGCCCTTCACTTCCCTGGGCGAGCAGCTCCAGGCCGTCTATAACTTCCGCAAGAACCACGTGGAGGACAAGCGCCTCCAGAGGGTCAACAACGCGGTGCTGGGCGTCAATGAAGGCAGCGGCGCCGACGGCGGCTTCGTTATCCAGACCGACTTCGCCGGGATGATCCTGGAGAGCGCCGTGCAGCAGAGCCCCCTGCTCAACCGGCTGGACCGCTACACCTGCTCCAGCGCGGCCAACGCCATGCGGTGGATCTCGGTCGACGAGACCGACGTGAGCAAGAGTGTGTTCGGCGGCATTCAGATGTATTGGGCCGCCGAGGGGGCCACGGTGGCGGACAGCAAGCCCCGGTTCCGGGAAATGAAGATGGATCTGGAGAAGATGATGGGCTTCCTGTACTGCACCGACGAGATGCTGAGCGACTCCGCCTTCATGTCCAGCTTTGCGGGTCCCTCCTTCGCCCTGGCGGCCGACCGGCTGCTCACCGAGAGCTCGATCTCCGGTGACGGAGTGGGCAAGCCCCTGGGCCTGCTCCGCTCCAAGGCGCTGATCGAGGTGGCCAAGGAGGCCAGCCAGGAGGCGGGTACCTTCGTGGGCGCAAACGCGATCAAGATGCAGGCCCGGGCCATGCCCAGGGGCCGGGAGCGGCTGGTGTGGCTGATGCACCCCGACCTGGAGGAGCAGCTTCCCTATCTGTCCATCCAGAGCGGCGAGGCGGCCAAGTTCCTGTGGAACCCCGAGGGCGGCCTGGGCAACTTCGACACCCAGCGGGTGCTCAACAAGCCGGTGCTGTTCGAAGATAGCTGCGCCTCCCCTGGCGTGCGGGGCGATGCACTTCTGGTAGATCCCTACATGTATATCCTGCTCACCAAGGGCACCGTCAAGCAGGACTGGTCGATCCACGTGGAGTTCCTGACCGACCAGAACTGCTTCCGGGTGGTGTACCGCTGCAACGGCGCGCCCAAGGTCAACAAGCCCCTGACCATCAAAAACAGCAGCAAGACCCGCAGCCCCTTCGTGGCGCTGGCGGACCGGAAGTAAGGAGGAGCAAGCATGAAGCGTATTTCGGAAGCACTGGCGTTCCAGACCGTCCTGGCCCCCCAGAGCGTGGCGGCCTCCACCGACAAGACGACCGCCTATGTGGACGTGTCCGGGGTGGAGGAGATTGTATTCCTGGTGTCCGCCGCCGCCCTGGGCAAGGGGAAGGGGCTGACGGTCTCCCTGCTGGCCTCCGGCGACAGCGGCGGGGACGGAGCGGAAGAGATCGGCAAGACCACCTTCACCGACAGCGTGGGCACCGCCCCTCAGCTTGCGGTGGTGACGTACAAGGTAAGCGCCCTTAATGGGCGGTATGTGGCCGTCAAGCTCCGCCATGACGCGGCGGCAGAGGTGGTCTGCGGCGTGACGGCGGCCTCCTCCGGGCTCTACATGCCTGCGGCCAACGGCTGGACGCTGGCGGTGTGACGTGGCGCTGAGCGAGGCGCGGCGGGCCAGCCTGCTGGCCTACTGCCGCATCGAGGAGCCAACCGCAGAGGAACTGCTCACCCTGGAGGGGCTGTACGACGCGGCGGTGGGCTACCTGGAGCAGGCGGGGGTGTCTGAGCCGGAGGAGGGCACCCCCCGCCGGGCCCAGTACGACCTGTGCGTCAACTTCATGGTGCTACGGGACTTCGACTTGCGGGAGGCCACGATCACCGGCACGATTGTCAATGACAACCCGGCCTTCCGGCGCCTACTCACCCAGCTCAAACTAACAGAGCCGGATGTGTCCAACTTGGACACATCCGGGGGTGGGGAGGTGTGAGGCAATGGCAGATTACATCGATGCCGGGAAGCTGAATCAGCCGGTTCAGGTGCTGGAGCTGCGGGAGACCGCGCCCGGCGTATGGGAGTGGGCGCCCGCCCGGCGGACCTGGGCCTCCATCACGTTACAGCCGAAAACCAACCTGTTTTCCAAGGTGGGCATCGGGGCCAGGGACGCCGCCGTGATCGTGCGGCGGCAGCCCCTCACCCTCCACCACGCCCTCCGCTGGGGCGATACCCACCTGTTTTTGACCTCCATCGTGCCCATGGGCCGCAACCACCTGGAGGTGGACGCGGCGGTGGTCAAGGTGGACACGGTGCGGCAGATGGCGGAGCGGGAGGCGGTGGTACAGACCTTTCCGGGGGTGCTCACCGAGAAGTATGTCCGGCACGGCCAGGAGTGGCCCATGTCGGTTAACGAGCTGGGGCTGGTCCTGGTGACGCCCAAGGCCGTCACCCTCCCGCCCGGCGGGCTCGTAGAGGCGCGTGGGGCGCTGTGGGAGGTCCTGGCGCCCCACGAGCTGGATGCATTTAAAAACGAGTATGAGATCGGAAGGACGGTGGACCTGTGAGCAGCACTGCGCGCATGGACCGGGCGCGGCTGGAGCGGTTCAACCGCTTTTGGGAGGAGCTCCTCCAGGCAGTGCCGGACGCACGGCGGCAGGCAGTGGAAGAGGCCGGCGCGGCCGTCCAGAGGGAGCTCAACGCGCAAATCGGCGCGGCGGAGCTGGCCGATGGGGCCAAGGGCACCGTGCGCACCTGGCAGGAGTTGCGGGTGGGCAGCAAGGGCGGCTATGCGGCCCTCTCTCCCGGAAAAGGGACGGCCCAGCCCAGGGTGGAGGAAACGCAGCATACCTGGAAGGGAAAGCCCGTGTCCAAAAAGCAGGTCACCCGGTGGCTGGAGCGGGGGCACGGCACCCGCAGGCCGGCGGCCGGAAGCAGCCGGTCGTGGAACCAGGCGGGGCGGGCCGGAGTCACGCGGGCCTCAGCCGCCGGATATGTCAAGGGCCGGCAATTCTATAGCTGGACAAAGGCGAAGGCGCTGGAGCTCGCGCTGAAAGCGGCGGACCGGGTGCTGAGCCGGATTGCGGATGAGGTGGATTATTGAGATGCTTACAACCAATACGCTGATGAACGCCGTGGAGGCGGCGCTGAAGCGCCTCTATCCGGGAGAGCCGGTCTACTATGACGAGCTTCCCAAGGACTTCCGGCGGCCCTCCTTTACCCTGGAGTGCCAGAAGGCGGAGCAATCCGATGTCAACATCGGACTGGTACGCCGCAGCGTGACCCTTCTGGTCACCTGCTATGTGGAGGCGGACGCCTACCATGACAGCAGCCGGAAGGCGCTGAACCAGCGGCAGGACACAGTGATGGGCCTGTTTGCCCAAGGTTTTTTCCAGGTGGAGGACCGGGCCCTGACGGTGCAGGCAAACCGTGGACTTGGGAACCCGGACTTTGCCGAGGTGAGCGCCGTATTCCAGTGGATGGATGCCCGGCCGGGCTATCAGGACCCGGAGGCGGCGGACACCCCAAAGATGGAGCACTTTGCAATCGAACGAACTGCGCTTTGACGCAAGAGAGGATGATACGATGGCGACGACAATCGGGCTGCCCAGCCTGACGATTACCTTCCAGGCGGCCGCCCAGCAGGCGGCCAACCGGAGCAAGAAGGGCTATGTGGGCGTGTTTGTACGGGATGCCAAGGCCCAGGGCGTCCACCAGCTTTCCAGCGCGGCGCTGATTCCTACTGAGCTGGGGCAGGAAAACCAGAATTACATCAGGAGGGCGTTCACCGGCAGCGACCGGGGCGGCCCCAGCAAGGTGGTGGTAGTGGTCATCGCCACGGGTACGGAGGATACCACCGCCCTGGAGGCGGGTCTCAAGAGCATTGAGGGGCTGACGCTGGACTACCTGGCCGGGCCGCCCGACGCGACGGCCGCCGAGCTGAAGGCGCTGGAGAAGTGGGTCAAGGACCGGAGGGCGGCCTACTTCACCGAGAAGCTGGTGGAGCCCAACGCCGCCAAGGCCCCGGACGACATGGGGATCATCGACTTCGCTGAGACCAACGGGGCCATTGCGGAGGGGGAGGCCACCTACACCGCCGGGCAGTACGCCAGCCGGATCGCGGGTGTGCTGGCGGGCATCCCCGCGGGCATGTCGGCCACCTACGCCCCCCTGACGGAGCTGACCGCCGTGACGCCCCGCTCCACACAGGAACAGGAGGCGGCCATCAAAGCGGGCAAGCTCATCCTGATCCACGACGGCGTCAAGGCCAAGATCGCCCGGGGCGTCAACTCCCTGACCACCATCCCCGCCACGGGGAAAGCGGACTGGCGCAAGATCAAGATTGTGGAGGGGATGGACCTCCTCACCTACTATCTGCGCACCACCATCCAGGACCAGTATGTGGGTCGGTACGCCAACACCTACGATAACAAGTGCGTGCTGGTGACCGCCATTCAGACCTTCCTGGCCGAGCTGGAGGGCCAGGGGGTGCTCTCCTCCGGGGAGAGCTGGGCGGAGATCGACTTGGAGGCTCAAGAAAAGTGGATGCGCTCCCAGGGCATTGAGACAGCGGATATGACCGCGCAGGAAATCAAGGAGTATCAGACCGGGAGCTGGGTCTTTGTCCGGGTGGGCGGCCGCTTCGTCGACGCCATGGAGGACTTCCAGCTCTCCGTGGACAACCTGTAGCACCGCCCGGAGCGCGAAAAAGCCGGGGATTACTCCCCGGCCTCCCGCTCCATGCGCTGTTCAATGGCTTTGTTGATATAGGCGTTGACGCTCTCGCCCTGGGCATCCGCTTTCGCCTGAATGACCTCTTTTCGCCCTTTTGGCATGGTGAGGTTTACCCGATCATAGGTGCGAGCTATATAGTCGTTCTGCCACTTGGCCTTTCGTTCCGCCAAAGTACCACCTCCCAAACCTAGTATACTATGCCTCAGCCTATTGCGCAACGTAGCAAAATACACGAAATACGTTGCGCAATGTTGTGGAGAGTGTCAGTTGAAATACGTTGCGCAACGTAGTATACTAGCATCGTCAAGGGGGACAACCCCAAGACAAATAAAAGCCGCCCGGTGACGCGGGCGGCGGAAGGAGGCGAGGGTATGCGGTTCCAGAATGGAACGTGGAGTTGCGGCGGAACGTCCTTCTCCACACTGCATGAGGCGCTGTTAAGCGTCTGGCCGAAGTAACGGCCGGGGGCCGGGGAGACCCGGCCCCACCCCAAAACTCGTCTCCGGGGCTATTATAGCACGGCAGGCAACGGAAAAGCAACAGGAGGGTTTTATCATGGTGGATTCGGCGAAGGGGAAAGCGGAGGACGTGCGGGCCGGGTTTGATACGCTGCGGGTTCTCGTGGACGCGGTGGACACCCAGTTGGGATTTTTCATCCGGGAGAAGGGGATGTTCGGCCCTTACCGTGAGCTTATCCAGTCTCACGCGCTGGATATCCAGACCATGCTCGGTGTGATTCTTCATGAGGTCTGTGACATGGAGAAGGAGCAGGGCGAGCTGGTGCGAATGCTTATACATCAGAGGACAGAAGCAGGCGAGGACACATAACCCACGGAAGCCGGCGGAGGAGGCCGGAGATTATGAAGGAAATGCAGATTTTTGAGAACCAGGAGTTTGGGACGGTGCGCACCGTCGAACTCGACGGGGAGCCCTGGCTGGTGGGCAAGGATGTGGCCCAGGCGCTGGGGTACAGCAATCCGCGTAAGGCATTGGCCGACCATGTAGACGAAGAGGACAAGGGGGTAACGAAATGTGACACCCTTGGAGGGGTTCAGGAAATGACCATCATCAACGAGAGCGGCCTGTATTCCCTGGTGCTGTCCAGCAAGCTGCCGGGGGCGAAGAAGTTCCGGCGGTGGGTGACGGCAGAGGTGCTGCCCGCTGTCCGGAAGCACGGGGCGTACATGACGCCCCACACACTGGAACAGGCGCTTTTAAGCCCGGACTTCCTGCTGCGGCTGGCCCAGCGGCTGAAGGAGGAGCAGGAGGGGCGCAGGGTGGCGGAGCGGGACCGGGCCCTCCTGGCCAGGGAGCTGGCGGTTCAGCAGCCCAAAATCGACTACTTCAACGAGCTGGTGGAGCGGAACCTGCTTCTGAGCCTGCGGGAGACGGCAAAGCTGTTGAGCGTGGGGGAAAAGGCATTCATCCGCTGGCTGCTGGAAAACCGGTACCTGTTCCGGGGGAAGAGCGGGAAACTGCTACCCTATGCCACGCGGCCCAACAACGAATGCTTCGAGGTAAAGGAATGGTTTGACCGGGAAACGGGAAAGGGAGGCGTGCAGACGCTGGTGACGCCGCGGGGGCGGGAGACCTTCCGCCTGCTGTTGGAAGGGAAGCCGGAGAGCGGGCTTTGGAGTTTCCCAGGCGGGGGCAGCATCCCGCTGCCCCCGGAAATGACGGAGGAGGAAGCCAGACGGGCCGAGGAGTGGTATCTGACCGGATATTTCAAACAGGCAGACAGGGAACCGAACCGGCAGACGGCCGGATAAAGGACAGAAAGGACGGATTTCTATGGCAAGAACCATTGACAGCGCCAGGCGGGTCATTTCGGGCACCTGGGGCGAGCTGTGGATCGACGGGGAGAAGGTGGCGGAGGTCTCCGCCTGTCAGGCCAAGGTGGCGCTGAACAAGGAGACCGTCAACCTGTGCGGCCGGTTCATGACCACCCACAAGGCCATGAACGCCAGCGGCACCGGGAGCCTGACGATGCACAAGGTGGACTCCGGCTTCGCCCAGAGGATGGAGGGCATCAAGCGCGGCGTGGACCGGCGCTTCACGGTGATCTCCAAGCTGCGGGACCCGGACAGCTACGGCGCGGAGCGGGTGGCACTCTACGACGTCAGCTTCGACGACCTGACCCTGGCCGACTGGCAGGCCGCCGCCGTGGGCTCGGTGACCGCCCCCTTCACCTTCAGCGACTACGAATACCTGGATCAGATTGAGGTGCAGTGACATGGAAGAGAAAAGGACGGATTTGTTGGCGCTTCTGCTTCGGCCGGAGCTGCCCAATGTGCAGAAGGAGCTGCCCACGGCAGAGTACCGCGTCAAGCGGCTGAGCGAGGCGCTGGGCACGGACGTGGTATTCAAGCTGAGGGCGCTGCCCTACGGAAAGGTAAAAAGCATCCGGGATTCGGTGGCGGGCGACCCAATGCTGGATATCCTGCTGGCCGGCTGTGTGGAACCCGACCTGAAGGCGAAGGAGCTGAAGGAGAAGTACGGCGGAGCCACCCCGGCCGAGACGGTGAAGGCCATGCTGCTGCCGGGCGAGATCGAGGATCTCAGCCGGGCGGTGGAGCGGCTGTGCGGGTTCCGCCGCATCACCATTGATGAAGTAAAAAACGCCTGACGGAGGGCGGCGACACAGAGCTGGAGCTGGTTTACTACCTGTTCCACAAGCATCACTGGACACCGGAGATGTACTACGGCATGGGCCAGGGAGGCCGGGATCTGACTCTGGCGTTCGCCCTCCATGAGGTGGAAGAGGGGAGGGAACCCGGCTAGAACGGCGGGCGGCCACAAGGGCCGCCCCTACGGCCGTGCGCCCAACCCGGAGCATGACAGAAAGCGGGAACGCGGGCCGATGTGGGCAGAAGGTGAATTGCCCCAAGGGGGCAAGAGAGACCGCCCTGGGGCATCGGCCCCTACGGCCGTGGAGCCAACCCGGAGTGTGACACGGAGAGGCATGGACACAAACGAAAACGCCGCCCCCGGAAGGGGGCGGCGGAGGGGCTATACCTTGGGCGGGATGCTGGCCCACACGGCCCACGCGATACAGGCCAGGGCGAGGGGCAGAAAGACGGCCTGGTATCCAGGGCCAAGGAAAGGGGCAAGGGTGAAGGAGAATACGAGCATGCCTGCCGCAGCCAGCCAGACCAGCCACAGCAGGCCGCGGCTGGTCGCCCGGAACCGGTAGGAGAAGGTATTCATGCGGGCGTTGAGCGCCTCCAGCTCGGCGGTCTTTTCGTTCAACTGGCGCTCCAGCTCGGCGAGGAAAGCGCCCTCCGGCGCGCCTGCGTCGGCATCCCGCTGGGAGTGGGGGCCAATGGATACAACGGCGTCCAAAAGGGTGTCAAGCTCTGCTGCAAGCTGCGCGCGGCGTTCCTCCGGCGTCATGGAAGCCCTCCCCCTTTCTATTTGCAGTTCGATTATAGCATACCAGGCAGGAAAGTCAACAGGAGGTGAGGATATGGCGGAAGAAGTGGGCATTGTCATGACACTGTACGACCGGGTGAGCCCAACGCTGAAAAGCATTGCCGGGAGCAGCAGGGCGTTTGACAAAAGCCTGGACGAGCTGGAGGCCAGCCTGAAGGCGTATGACAAGGCACAGACCGAGCTGGTCGGCCACTCCGCAAATCTGAAAAAGGCGATCGCCGAGACGGATGTAAAGGTCAGGGAGGCCCAGAAGAGCTACCGCAAGCTGAAGGACGAGACCAGCAAGGGCGCGCTGGACGACGCCATTGACGAGCAGGCCAGGCTGCGGCGGGAGCTCAGCGACACCGAGGCTGCCATCAAGGAGAACAGCGCGGCCTATCAAGACCTCTACAAGCAGGCACGGAACGCGGCTTCCGCCATCAGCAAGGCCGACAACCGGGCGGGAGGCGAAAAGAGCGGCACAGGACTGGGCGGACTGGCAAAGGGGCTGATGGCGGCCGGGGTCGGAAGCCTTTGGAGCGACGCGCTGGGGAAGGTGGGGGATGCTTTCCTGAGCAGCGCGATCGGGGAGCCGGAGGCGCGTATGGCCTCCTCGATCCTGTCCGGGGCGGTTTCCGGAGGCTCCATGGGTGCGGTATTGGGCGCGCCCGGAATCGCGGTGGGCGCTGTTGTGGGGGCCCTGGCAGGTGCGGTCTCAGGCGGCGCGGAGATCTTTGAATCAAAGGACCAGGCGTTCAAAAACTACGTGCAAGAGGCGGCGGAGGGGCAGCTCTCCGCCCAGAAGGAGGCCGTCACCTCCGGTTCCTCCATTGCGGGCGGGCGGGAACAAAAGCAGATGGCCTTTACCACCCTGCTGGGCTCGGAGGAGGAAGCGGCGGCCTTTCTGGCCGACGTGCAGGACATGGCCGCCATGACCAACTACACCTACGACGAGACCACGGGGTACGCCAAGAGCCTGGTCAAGCCCTTCGGGGCGGACAAGTCCCTGGACATCCTTACCACCCTGTCGGATGCGTCCGCCGCCCTCTCCCTCAACGAGAGCGACAACGCGGTGCTCATTGCGGGCCTGAGCCGCATGAAGCTGACGGACAAGACCACCCAGGAATACCTCAACTACTTCTCCGAGCGGGGCATCGATGTATACGAGGCCCTGAGCAAGTGGGGCGACGCCGCCGCGGTGGCGGAGAAGGTGACCCGCGGGGAGATCAGGGGCTCCGAGGCTGTGGAGGAGATCCTCGCCTACATGCAGGAGCAGTACGGCGGCCTGTCGGAGCAGATGGCGGGCACCTACGCGGGCATGGTGGACAACCTGGCCGACGCGGAGGCCAACGCAGAGGCGGCCTACGGCGAGGGCTACAACGAGAAGCGGAAAGAGGGCATCCAGGCCCAGATGGACTGGCTGAACAGCGGCGCCATGGACGAGGCCAACCGGGCCATCGGCGCCTGGCAGGCCGAGCTGGAGAACGCGAAGGAGCAGTACCAGCGGGAGGCCGTGGAGCTCATGATGGAGACCAAGGAATATCAACAGGCCCAGGCCGAGGGAGACGCCGCCGAGATGGGACGGCTGATCATGCAGGCCAAGGTGCAGGGCATGAACGAGTACAACGCATCGAAGGGGGCTCAACTGGCGCTGGAGTCGGAGCTGGCCCTGGCGGCCGCCATCCGGGACGATGCCAGATCCGATCAGGCGTATTGGGACGCCGGATACCGCAAGAGCCAGGAGTACAGCAAGGGTCTGGCGGCGGGAATGGCATCGGCACTGGTGGGGACCGGGTCGGAGACTACCACCGGATTGTCCGTGGAGGAGCGGCGGTACGGCAACTGGCGGCGGGGCGGCTACTACGACGAGGACGGCGTATGGCGTTCGCACGCCGCCGGGCTGGAGCGGGTGCCCTACGACGGGTACGCCGCCCTGCTCCACGAGGGGGAGCGGGTGCTCACCGCCCGGGAGGCCCGGCAGGCCGACCAGGGCGGCGGGGCGCAGGTGACCATCACCGGAAATACCTTCGAGGTGCGCCAGGAGAGCGACATCGACGCCATCGCGGAGGCCCTCTACCGGAAGCTCCGGCTGGCACAGATGGGAGGGGTGCGGTAGTGCTGCGGCTGATTACCTTCCTGGAGGAGGCCGCCGGCGTGGAGCTGGTACTCCCGGTGACCCCGGCCGGCTACCAGTGGGCCCATGAGGCCGCCATCGAGACGGTGACGGTGGACCAACTGGGGGATCTCAACTTCTTTGGCGGGAAAAGGATGGGGAGCACCACCCTGCACGACTGCCTCCTGCCCGCCCAGGCGTACCCGTTTTTGTCGCCGGGGGCGGGCACCAACCCCTGGCTCTACCTGGAGCAGCTGGAGCGGTGGGTGGACAAGGGGACGGTGGTGCGCTGGATGGTCAGCGGCACGCCGGTCAACGCCGCGGTGCTGCTGGAGGGGGTGACCTACCGGGAGCAGGACGGCACCAACGACCTGTACGCCGACATCACCCTGCGCCAGTACACCCGGCCGGAGACGCCGGTGCTGCCCGCGGAGCCGTCCGCCTCCGGCGCGGGGACGGCGGCCAGCCGGGACAGCGCCACCGGCACGGCCACGGCCAAGACCTGCACGGTGGCCAGCGGCGACACCCTGTGGGGCATCTGCCGCCGGTACTATGGGGACGGCTCCCTGGCCTGGCGGCTGGCCGCCGCCAACGGCATCGCCAACGCCAACCTGATCCGCCCCGGTCAGGTGCTCACCATCCCGCCGCTGGCCCAGCTCCCGGCGGCCGCGGCCAGGCCGCCGTCGGCGAAGATCGCGGCCGCCACCAAGGTGCGGGAGGTGAAAGAAGAGGAGAGCGGAACGGCGCGCCTTGTGCCCTGGGTGCCGGAGAACACGGTGAAGAGCCTGGCGGATCTGGAGCTGGATAAAATCGCGTCGGGAGGTGGCCTATGGCAGAGTACCAGGTGGTGATCGTCAGCCCCCAGGGGGAGACCTGGGACGTGACGGAGCGGGTGAGCACCCTCACCTGGTCGGGCAGCATCAAGCGGGTGTCCCGCTCCGTGGAGGCCGTCATGGCCACGCCCAACGACGGGAGCCTGCCCGAGCTGCCCTGCGAGCTGGGCAATGAGCTGCGGCTGTGGGCCGGGGCGCGCACCCGGTTCCGGGGGAATATCGTCACCCGGGAGAAGGCCACCGAGGGGGTGACGACCACCCTGACGGCCCTGGACCGGGGGCGCTTCCTGGCCAACAACGAGGGCTGGTACACCTTCCGGGGCGCGGCCCCCGAGGAGGCCGTACGGGCCCTCTGCGGAGACTTCGGGATTCCGGTGGCCGCCCTGGCGGCCACCGGGACGGCGGTGAGCCGGAAATACCCGGGGGTGGCCCTGGACAAGATTGTGGACGGGCTCTACACCCTGGCCGCCCGGCAGAACGGGCGGCGCTACCTCTCCCGCTTCAACGGCCTGGGGGAGCTGGAGGTGGTGGAAAAACCAGAGGCCGCCGCCCTGGAGCTTGCGCCGGGGAAGAACCTCCAGAGCCTGCGGGTGACGGAGGACATCTCCAAGCTGAGGAACACGGTGGAGATCTACAGCCAGACAGGCGCGCGGGTGCGCACCGTGTCCGACGCGGAGAGCGCCGCCCTGTACGGGCAGTTCCAGCACATTCTCACCCAGCGGGACGGCGAGGACGCCGGGGCGGAGGCCCAGGCGTACCTGGAGGACAACGGCCTCCAGCAGACCATGACCGTGGAGTGCCTGGGTGACCCGGAGCTGATCTCCGGCAGCGCGGTGCTGCTGCGGGCCAACACCACCGGCGTGACCGGGCTGTGCTGGATTGACAGCGACACCCACACCTGGAAAAACGGGCAGTATTTCTGCCGCCTGTCCCTCAACTTCCGCAGCCTCACCAACGAGGTGGAGGCGGGGCAGGAGGTATAAAAAAGCCGCCCCGGCCGGGGCGGCTTGGGTGAATCTGAGCGGATGCGCAGCTCAGCGGGAGAGTTTGTAGAGCATATACTGATTGAGGCTGACGCCCTCGATCTCCGCCTCCTCCTTCAGGTGCTTGTGGAGGCTGCGGGGAATCCGGAGCACCAGTTTCCCGCTGTACCCCTCCAGCTCCGCCTTGAAGGCGTCCAGGGAGACGGAGCTGCCGTCGTCCATGGCCTCGGCTTCGGCCAGGGCGGCGGCCTCCTCGGCCGTCAGCTCCTCCGGCTCCCGCGCGTTGATCTCGGCAAACCGCTGTTCCAGTTCGGCCGGAGATAGAGATTGATTCATAAGGAACCCTCCTTAATACTTGATATTGGTACGGGTATTGATCTCAATAACGGTGATGACAATTTCACCTTTGACCCATTCAAAGGTTATGCGGTAATGCAGGATCTTATAGCGGTATCGGTTCGCATATCCCTTGAGCGGGACGATATCGCCCTCCAGCCTGGACAGGCTGTCCAGCGCCCGATAGAGCTTTTTACGGGTCGGGGCGTCCACACTGGCCAGGTATTTCTGCGGCTGCTTTTTCAGTTTTAGCTCCATCTCTTTTCCCCCTCATTTGTTTATATAGTATCATATATAATACTATTTGTCAAGAAGAAATCACGCAAGGAGGCATCCATGGACGACGTATATGCGGGGCTGACGGAGCTGCTCCGACCGGCGGAGCGGGGGCAGGCCCCCGGCGGCTGGCTGTTTGGGCAGGTGCAGCAGGCCGGGCAGGGGACGCTGCGGGTGGTATGCGGAGGGCTCACTCTGGACCAGACGGAGCTCCACGTGCCGCCCGGGCTGGACTACGCCTGGACGGAGGACACTGGCGGCGACGAGCTCCTGCGGGCGGGTGACCGGCTGCTGGTGCTGGTGACGGCGGACGGACAGGATTACTACATTCTGCAAAAGGCGGTGTTCTCATGAGGCAGCTCTTTCCCATTTTCCAGACGACTGCTCCAGAGGGGACGGCCCAGGCGCTGCCCCTCTATTGGGACGTAGACATGGACTACGACAAGGGCGTGCCGCGCTTCTCCGGCGGGGAGCCGGTCCTGGCGTCCGGGCTGGAGGCAGTCAAGGGCTGGGCCTGGCGGGCGCTGCACACGGAGCGGTACCGCTGGAGCCCCTTCTCCTGGGACTACGGGTGCGAGCTGGAGAGCCTGGTGGGCCAGCCCTACCGGGCGGACACCCGGCTGAGCGAGGCGGTACGGTATGTGCGGGAGGCGCTGACCGTCTGCCCCTACATCACCGGGGCCGCGGCTGAGGTGGTGGGCTTCGACGGCTCCACTCTGCGGATGCGGGTGAGCCTGACCACGGTATACGGGGAGGCGAGTATACATGTATGAGGACAAGACACCGGAGGCCATCAAGGCGGAGATCCTGGCGGCCATCCGGCAGAGCCAGGGGCTGAGCGCCATGGCGGGCGGCTTTGCCGACGGCGTGGCCGGGCCGGTGGCCGAGCAGCTCAGCGAGGCGTACCGGGCCCTGGAGGGGGTGCCCTCCATGCTGTTTGTGGACGAGAGCTCCGGGGGCTACATCGACCTGGTGGGCGGTCAGTATTACAACATCACCCGCCGGGAGGGGACAAGGGCTTACTGCGACATCTCCTTCAGCGGCACCCCGGGGCTGGTGATCCCCAAGGGCACCGCGTTTTTGACGGCCGGAGGGCTGTCCTACGCCCTGATGGCCGCGGTGGCGCTGGGGCCGGAGGGGACGGGCCGGGGCCGCCTGGAGGCCGCGGAGGCGGGCAGCGCCTACAACGTGGAGGCCGGGGCCATCGACCGGATGTACGTCAACCTGACGGGCCTGACGGGCTATCAGAGCGAGGCGGCGGCCGGCGGCACGGACGCCGAGAGCGACCCCGCCCTGCTGGCCCGCATCCGGGAGCGGGTGCAGCGGCCCCCCACCAGCGGCAACGGCTATCAATACCGGCAGTGGGCCATGGAGATCCCCGGAGTAGGCAATGCCAAGGTGGTGGAGCTGCCCAGCGGGCCAGGCACCGTGGGCGTCACACTGGTGGACAGCAACGACCGGGCGCCCTCGGAGGAGATTGTGGAGGCCGTGACAGCCCACATCGAGGAGGAGCGGCCCATCGGCGCGGCGGTGACGGTGACGGCGGCCGGGGAGCGGGAGGTGACCGTGGCCGCCCAGGTCTCCCTCACCGGCGGAGCCGGGGCCGGAGCCGTTCAGGACGCCTTCCGGGCGGCACTGGCGGGCTATCTGCACACCCTCATTGAGGGCAAGTACGGCGCGGTGTACTACAAGCCCGCCGACGACCAGCCCTACACGCTGCTCTATAACCGGGTGCTGGCCCTGCTGCTCAATGTGGAGGGGGTGGAGAACTTCGCCTCCCTCACCGTCAACGGCGGCACCGCCGACGTGACCATCCAGGCCGGGGAGATCCCCGTGCTGGGGGAGGTGAGCGTGACATGAGCAATCTGGTGTTCCGCCTGCCGCGCTACTACCAGGACAGCCCGCAGGTGTCCGAGCTGGAGCGGGTGCTGGGGGAACAGGCCGAGGGACTGCGCGTGTCCGAGTCGGACACATTGGCCCAGCTCTGGATTGACACCGCCACCTGGGGGCTGGACCTGTGGGAGCAGTGGGCGGGGCTGCCCGTCGACCGCACCCGGCCCTACAGCTACCGGAGGAGCCGCATCAAGGCCAAGCTCCGGGGCCAGGGCGCCACCACGGCGGAGATGCTGCGCAGCGTGGTGGCCTCCTTCGGCTATGACGTTTCCCTGGTCTCCGTTGTGGAGCACCCGGAGGAGTATCAATTCGAGATTGTCCTGTCCGATCTGGCCTCCGTGCCGTCGGATGTGGGCGGGATTGAGGCCGCTGTCAACGAGATTAAGCCTGCGCACCTGGATTACTGGTTCACCTACGAGCTGGCCCAGCTCCTGGCCGCCCTGCGGATGGGCGGCGGGCTCTGGAGCATTCAGGCGGTCACGCTGCCGCCCATGGAGGAGGAATAGCATGTACGGATTTATCATTACCACCGCCGGCGAGGGCCTGCTGGCCCGGGCGTCGGCGGGGGAGGGGCTGACGCTCACCGAGGTGTGGGTGGGCAAGGGCGCGGTGGAGAGCGCCGGGGCCGCCAAGGCCCTCACCGCCCTGCTCGATCCGGTGGCCAAGGCCACCAGCACCACGCCCGCGGTGGCCGGCGGGCAGATCTCCATGCTGGTGGAGTACCGCAACGACATGGGCGGCGGGCTGGAGGAGGGCTTCACGCTCTCCGAGTTCGGCGTCATGGCCAAGGTGGGCGACGACGCGCCCACCCTGCTCTACTACGCCGCCCTGGGCGACCGGGCCCAGCCGGTGCCGCCCATCGCCGAGGGCCTGGACGTACACCGCTTCCCCGTGGCCATCGGCGTCACCGGAGAGGTGGAGGTCTCGCTGGAGTATCCGGCGGGCGTCTGGGTAACCCACGAGGAGCTGGAGGAGGCGCTGGCGGGCATCGACCTGTCCGGATATATCAAGGCCACCGAGAAGGGCCAGCCGGGCGGCGTGGCGACGCTGGGGCCCGATGGCAAGGTGCCAGGTGAGCAGCTCCCAAAGATGGACTATGACCCGGCGGGCAGCGCGGAGGCGGTGCAGAAGAACTTGACTGCCCACACCGGGAACAAGAACAACCCCCACGCCGTTACGGCGGAGCAGGTGGGGGCTCTTGCAAGTTCCGGTGGAGTCATGTCCGGGGCAATCAGCATGAGTGGTCACAAGATAGCCAATCTGGCCGCTCCTGCTGATTCCACGGATGCCGCTAATAAGCAGTATGTGGACGAGCACGCGGGGGCGAGGGTTATTTTGGGGAGCTATGTGGGGACAGGAAAAACAGGTAAAAGCAACCCTAATCAAATAACCTTAGCCGAACCCTTTAAAATACTCTGTATTTATGGTATGCAATCAAATAATTACTATAAGAGTATCGACGGTTATGGAAATGGCGAGACTTCTAATATTATTCATAGCAGTATTATCCCTACTGAGTATACAAAAGGCATTAGTTTTGGTTTTGGCTACCGTTATTCCTCAAGAGATTCTTACGGTAAAAAATCAACGGATGGAAAAACTTTCAGTTGGTATTTTGACCTTACCACACCTGATGCGACAAGTGAACAACTTAATGCATCTGGAACTGTATATTACTACTACGCCATAGTTTAGAGATAAGAGGTGAATTAAATATGACCATCATCCAAATTGACCCGCTGGAGACCGGCCAGCACCCGATCCAGAGCCAGAGCGGGCGGAGCGCCTGCTGGCTGGATGACTACATAGAGGTGCCCGCCCACCTCCATGACGCGGTGTGGGCGACCTATGGCTGGTGTGACCTCCAGATTGAGGGGGACAAGCTGGTGGGCATCACGCCTACTGAGCGGCCTCCAGAGCCGGAGCCGGAACCCCAGCCGCCCCTCGCAGAGGACATCACTCTGGACATGCTGTCCGAGCACGAGGAACGACTTTGTATGTTGGAAATCACCACCAATGCTGTTTGAGGAAGGGGAAGGACATGAACACGGTATTTAATCTCTGCAAGCTGCTTATTGACCGGGGCCGCACCGACGGCCTCCAGGACAAGATGGATGTCTATCTCGCCGCCGACCGGCTCACCCCGGAGGAGTACCAGGAGCTGGCCGGGCTACTGGCCCCGGAACAGTAATCAACAGCGGGATCGCTGGATAAAAGGATGTGAATCAAATGAGTAAGCTCATTACATATGTCCCGCTCTCGTCCGTGGAGCGGATTGAGCTGAGAGTCACCAACTGCCGCAAGACGCTCTCTCAGGTCAAGGCTGAAACAAAGGCTCATTACGTGCTCAATGGCGGCATGTGGAACCCAGACGGCACCCCCTGCCCGCTGCTTAAGGTGGGCGGGGCGATGCTCTCCGGCACGCCCTGGCGTCCGATGGGCTACGCCTGGGACAAGGGCCCGGACATCCACATGACCTCCGGGTACGAGGGAGCGGCCAACTTTATCGCGGTAACCGCCCTTATTTCCTCCGGTAAGCCGGTGGATAAGCCCTCCTACGGCTCGGCCCAGGGAGGCAAGCGGGGGCGCAGCGCCATCGGCCTGCGTGGTGGCAGTCTGGCCCTCTATTGCTCTGGCGATGGGACCGGAGACGCAGCCACGCCGGAAACTCTGCGGGACGAGCTGGCCGGGCTGGGCTGGGCCTCCGCCGTTATGCTGGATGGGGGCGGCTCCAGCCAGTGCGACTTTGGCGGAGAGCGCATCACCGCCAGCCGCAAGGTGCACAACTGGATTTGCGTGTATCTCAAGCAGGCGGAGCAGACACCGCCGGAAGAGGAGGACAAGCCTATGAGCAAGTACACCGTGACGCCCAGCATCGGCGTCAACATCCGCAGCGGCCCCGGCACCGGCTACGGCAAGGTGGGGGCGTACCCCATGGGCACGGTGGTGGACGTGCTGGAGGAGCGGGACGGCTGGGGCAGGACGAATAAGGGCTGGGTGTCCCTGGCCTATCTGGAGGCCGTGGAGGGCCCCCAGCGGGTCACGGACACGGGCCTCGCCATCCAGACGCACCTTATCGCCCCAGGGGCGGATAATCGGCCCGGAGGCAGCAATCCCTGCAAGTACATCACCATCCACGAGACCGGCAACGCGGCCAAGGGCGCCGACGCCGCGGCCCACGCTGCCTACCTGGACAGCGATGCCGGGGAGCGCGACCTGGTGAGCTGGCATTACACCGTGGACGACCACGCCATTGTCCAAAACCTGCCAGACGCCGAGACGGCCTACCACGCCGGGGACGGCAAGAGCGGGCCGGGCAATGCCACCAGCATCGGCGTCGAGATCTGCGTCAACGCGGGAGGGGACTTCGAGGCGGCCAAGGCCAACGCGGCCGCGCTGGTGAGGCTGCTCATGGAGGAGCACGGCATCCACATCGACCACGTGGTGCAGCACAACCACTGGAACGGCAAGGACTGCCCCAAGACCATCCGGGCCACCCCCGGAGCCTGGGAGGCGTTCCTGGCCCTCTGCCGGGGTGAGTCGACCGGTGTGTCCGAACTGGATGCCGCCGTGGACAAGCTGGCTGCCGCTGGGCTTATCGACAGCCCTGATTACTGGAAGGGCGGGGACTACTCCGCCGAGAATGTGCAGGCACTCATCATCAAGTGGGCGGCCTCGCGTTGAGAAAGGAAGGTACATGACATGATCAACTGGAAAGTCAGACTGAAGAGCCCCGCGTTCTGGACGGGGCTCATCGGCGTGCTCGGCGCGTTTGCGGTGGGTATGGCACAGCTCTTTGGTGTGGACATCACCGCCGAAGCCGGAAGCTGGCAGCAGGCGCTCACCGCCCTGGTCACCGCCGTATTTGGTGTGCTGGCCCTGGTGGGTGTTACCACCGACCCAACCACTAAAGGGCTGGGGGACAGCGCACAGGCCCTCACCTACCACAAGCCAAAGGACGACAGGGAGGGCTGAGTATGCCCGAAAACGATTGCCCTATCAATGGGGTAAATTGTGTGTCCATCGCCCGCGTGGAGGCACTGGAGCGGGCGTTAGAGGCACAGAAGCAGCATAGCTCACTTGCGCGCGAAAAAATCTATGACCGGCTGGGTGAGCTGGAGCGCGGTATGGCCACGGTTACCACACAGTACGGCAATATCATCGACCGGCTGTCCTCAATGTCGGCGGACCTGAACGCCCTGAAAGAGAAGCCGTCCAAGCGGTGGGAGACGGTCGTGGCGGCTATCATTACGGGCGCGATAGGGTATCTTCTGGCTAGTATCGGGATCAGGATCGGGTGATTTCGCACACTGGACGGTGCGGAGGACAAGCTGGGAGAACAGGATACGACAGACAAATAAGCCAAGCCCCCGCTCGGTGAGCGGGGGCTTGCTGTGTTACTAACGGCAAATTGTTGGTGATAACGATGAGACTAAAAAAGTTGCAGAATCGACAGGATGCCATGTCCCAAATGAGCAGAAGAGGGGCCAGATCGGAAGAGAGACGGTGTAAGATTTAAGAAAATTTTAATCTTCTCTTCATGGCGTCTTACATAGGATTCTGGTATGCTGGTAGCCTATCTGGAAAATATGAACGAACTGCGAATTTTTTGCCGGAGGCGTTGACATATGACAACTTGTCGTCTAAGCTTATGACAGCTTGTCAGGCGAGGAGGTGCCCTATGCCCAGCGCGACGTTTTACAATCTGCCGGCGGAGAAGCGGGAGCGCCTGCTTCGGGCTGCCAGGGAGGAGTTCTCCCGCGTTCCCTATGAGAGTGCCTCGGTGAACCGGATTATCCGGTCCGCCGGCATCCCGCGGGGCAGCTTTTACATGTACTTCACCGACAAGGAGGAGCTGTTCGGCCACCTGATGGACTCCTATGGCGCACTGCTGGAGCGCCGGATGGGGGAGATGCTGGAGCAGCGGGAGGGGGACCTCTTTGCCGCCTTCCTAGACCTGTTTGACCACATTCAGGCCCACTGGGGGGACGGGAAATACCGCGAGATGGCGGACATACTCCGCTGCAACCGGCAGATGCAGCCCGGGGTCCTGCTGAACCGGGAGGGGCCTGAGGCGAGCCTGGCTCGCCTGCGGGACAGGGTGGACCTGTCCCGACTGGATCTGCGCACGGAGACCGACCTTTCCGATATCTTCCACTTGCTGGTCTCCGCCGTAGCCGGTACACTGGTAGCGGCCGGAACCTCGGGCGATCCGGCGGGCGCGCGGGCCCGTCTGATGCGTGTATTTGGCATCCTTCGGCGGGGCGCGGCCTCCAAGGCGGTCCGCCGCGAAGAAGCATAGCAAAGAAAAGGAGAAACCACTATGGAAGCAACCCAAGTTAAGCCAGAAACGACGGTCGCCCCTCCGGAGGGGCCGGGGAAGAAAAGCCCGCAGCTCACGCCCCCGAAGAAGAAGCGGAAGTGGGTCAAGCGGCTGGTCATCCTCTTGGTGATCGCGGCGCTGCTGGTGCTGGCGCTCTCCCGCTGCATGAGTGCGGGAACTCAGGCGCTCAGCAGCGTCTACCTGCCCTACACCGCCGCGATGCACGACATGACGGTGGCCGTCTCGGGCACCGGCACCATCGAGCCCATCCAGTCCTACAAGGTGACCACGCTGGTCAGCGGCGAGATTCTGGAGGCCCCCTTTGAGGAGGGGCAGACCGTCCACAAGGGCGACGTGCTCTTCCGCATCGACGCCAGCGACGTGGAGAACAACATCGAGCAGCTCCAGCTCAACGTCCAGTCCGCCCAACTGGCCCTCAACGACCTGCTGAAGACCCAGAGCGACAATCAGAAGGACCGCAATGTGAAGGCCGACGACGCCGGCGTGATCACCGAGCTGCACGTGGACCGCGGGGACAGCGTCACCGTCGGCACCGTCATCGCCGACGTGCTGGACCGGGACCACATGAAGCTGAAGGTGCCCTTCCACTCCGCCGATGCATCGGGCTTCTATGTGGGCCAGGCCGCGACCGTCACCGTGAACGGCACCGCCGAGACGGTGAGCGGAACGGTGGAGTCCATCGCCGCCACCGACGAGGTGGGACCCGGCGGCACCCTGGTCCGCCAGGTGACCATCTTGGTCAACAACCCCGGCGTCCTGTCTGAAACCAGCCAGGGAACCGCCTCCGTGGGAGGGGCGGCCTGCGCCTCCGGCAGCAGCTTTACTTATGCCTCCTCCTCCCAGATCACGGCCAAGGCCGCCGGCGATCTGGACGTGCTCAATGTCAAGGAGGGTGACCGGGTATCCAAGGGCCAGGTGATCGGCGTTATCTCTGAGGCCGACCTGGAGACCCAGATTGAGAATGCCCGCATCGCTCTGGAAAACGCCCAGCTCTCCCTGAAGAACGCCCAGGAGAAGCTGGAGGACTACACCATTACCTCCACCATCGACGGCGAGGTGATCGAGAAGAACCTGGATGTGGGCGACAACATCAGCGGTCTGTCCAATTCCGGCGCTTCCGTCACCTACCCGGCCATCATCTATGACCGCTCCGAGCTCACCTTTGACATGGACGTGGATGAGAAGGACATCAGCAAGATCCAGGTGGGCCAGAAGGTGGAGATCACCGCCGGCGCACTGGACGACCAGAGCTTCACCGGCGTGGTGGATAAGATCAACATCAACGGCACCACCACCAGCGGCCACACCAGCTATCCCGTCACCGTGAAGGTGGAGGGCTCCCCCGAGGCGCTCTACCCCGGCATGAACGTCTCCGCCAAGATTATCGTGGAGGAGGTGGGCAGCGTGCTCGCCCTGCCGGTGGAGGCGGTGGAGCGGGGTAACACTGTGCTGGTGGCCAAGGAGGGCTGCCTGGATGAAAACGGCGTCATTAAGGATCTCTCCGCCGCTGAGGAGCGCCAGGTGACCCTGGGCCGCAATGACGACGAGTACATCGAGATCGTGGACGGCCTGGAGGAGGGCGAAGTGGTGCTGGCGCTGAGCCCCCAGGGCTCCAGCCTCATGAGTGCGATGGGGATGGGTTAAGCCATGGAACACCTCATTGAACTCAAGGACGTCTACAAGATTTACCAGATGGGCGAGGAGACCGTCCACGCCCTGGACGGCATCTCCCTGACGGTGGACCCCGGGGAGTTCGTGGCCATCGTGGGCTCTTCCGGCTCCGGTAAGTCCACCGCCATGAACATCATCGGCTGTCTGGACGTGCCCACCTCCGGCACCTACCATCTGGGCGGCGTGGACGTGTCCACCATGGACGACGACCAGCAGGCCGAAATCCGCAACAAGATGCTGGGCTTCATCTTCCAGCAGTACAATCTGATTCCCAAGCTCAACGTGCTGGAGAACGTGGAGCTGCCCCTCCTCTACGCCGGAGTGTCCGCTGCTGAGCGCCATGAGCGGGCCATCCGCTCTCTGGAGCGGGTGGGGCTGGCGGACAAGTGCAAAAACCTGCCCAGTCAGCTCTCCGGCGGCCAGCAGCAGCGGGTGTCCATCGCCCGGGCGCTGGCGGGCAACCCCTCGGTGATCCTGGCCGACGAGCCCACCGGCGCCCTGGACTCCCGCACCGGCCGGGAGGTGCTGGGCTTCCTCCAGAAGCTCAACGCCGAGGGGGATACCGTGGTGCTCATCACCCACGACAACTCCATCGCCGTCAAGGCCAAGCGCATTGTGCGCCTACAGGACGGAAGGATCATCTATGACGGTGATGCCCACGACCCGAAGGCCGTGGTACAGCCGGAGCTGGACGAGGAGGTGGGCGCGCTGTGAATGTGAGCCAATCCTTCCGCCTGGCCCTCAAGAGCCTGATGGTCAGCAAGGTCCGCGCCCTGCTGACCATGCTGGGCATCATTATCGGCGTGGCGGCCGTCATCGTCATCGTCTCCCTGGGCAATGGCATGCAGCAGTATATGAACGCCCAGTTTGAGCAGATTGGTGTCAATCTCATTCAGGTGGCCATCTACTCTTACGGCGGCAACCGGGAGGTGGAGCCGGACGACATGTACGCCCTGGCGGAGAAGTACCCCCAGTACATTGACTCCGTCAGCCCCTACCTCAGCGCCTCCACCACCGTGCGCCGCGGCGCCGACGAATACGACCACACCAGCGTGTACGGCGTCAGTGAGACCTTTTACAACGCCGAAAAGGGCCAGACGGCCAGCGGCGACCAGCTTGAGGAGGGGCGCTTCCTCAGTTATGTGGACGTGGAGCGGGACCAGAAGGTGTGCGTCATCGGCAGCTACCTCAACGAGGATATGTTTGGCGGGGACGGCCTGGGCCAGACCCTGACCGTGGGGGGCATTCCCTACAAGATCATCGGCACCCTGGCACAGAAGGCCGACTCCACCGAGGGCAGCGGGGATGACCTCATTTACCTGCCCTATGGTATGGTGGAGCAGCTCAACGCTGCCAGCGGGGGTATGGGCATGAAGATGTACCTGGTCACCAGCACCACCAAGGAGACCTCTTCCGCCGCCAAGGGCGTGGTGGAGAGCCTGCTGTTCCGCATCTACCAGGATGAGAACGCCTACATGGTCATGACCTCCGCGGAGATGATGGACATGATGGACTCCATGCTGGGGGTGCTCATGACCATTCTGGTGGTCATCGCCGCCATCTCCCTGGTGGTGGGCGGCATCGGCATTATGAACATCATGCTGGTGTCGGTTACCGAGCGCACCCGGGAGATCGGCATCCGCAAGTCCCTGGGCGCCAAGGGCCGGGATATCCGCAGCCAGTTTATCATCGAGGCGGGTACCACCTCCGCCATCGGCGGCGTCATCGGCATTATTCTGGGCGTGGTGCTGGCCAACGTCTTTACCGCCCTGGTGGGCGTTGTGATGGCCGGTGCGGAGGGCTTCTCCGCCGTACCCAGCGCCGGAGGCATTGCGGTGTCCTTTGGCGTCAGCGTGGGCATCGGTATTCTCTTCGGCTACCTGCCCGCCAACAAGGCCGCAAAGCTGAACCCCATTGACGCGCTGCGCTATGATTGACGGTACGCCGGCCCGCCCTTGCCGAACCGGCGCGGATGGTATATGATAATAGGCAGGGGCCGGCGCTCCCGCCGGCCCGCCGTTTCCATTTTCACGAGCATGAGAAGGAGAAAAGCAATGAAACAACGACTGTTAGCCGGCCTGCTGGCCGTGGTGCTGGTGCTGGGGCTGGCTCCGGCGGCCTTGGCCGCCGCGCCGGCCGAGGAGGAGGCCGCCCAGGTGCTGGCCGCCCTGGACATTATGGTGGGCGACGAGAGTGGTAACCTGAACCTGGGCGCCACCGTTACCAGGGCCGAGTTCACCAAGCTGGCGGTGGCCGCCTCCACCAGCCGGGACGCCGTAGGCGACACGGTGTCCGTCAAGCCCTACCCCGACGTGCCTCAGAGCCACTGGGCCGCTCCCTATATCAAGGCGGCGGTGGATCTGGGGCTGGTGCAGGGCGATCTGCACGGCAACTTCAACCCCGGCCGTTCCATTACGCTGGCCGAGGGCGTGACCATCGTCCTGCGCCTGCTGGGCTACCAGGACAGTGACTTCACCGGCGTCTGGCCCTCCGGCCAGATGGCCCAGTACCGGGCCCTCAAGCTCAACGAGGGCGTCACCGCCGGACAGGACAGCGCCATGACCCGCCGGGACGCCCTGTACCTGTTCTACAACCTGATGATCACCAAAAACAAGGAGGGCTCCTACTACCTGAACGTGCTGGAGCCCACCCTCAGCCTGGTGAATGCCGCCGGGGAGCTAGACCGGGTGGCCCTCATCAACTCCGCTATGGAGGGCCCCGTGGTGGCCGCCGCTGGCTGGCAGTCCAGCGTGCCCTTCGACGCCGGCAGCGCCACGGTCTACCGCAACGGCGCCAAGAGCAGCCTGGCCGCGGTGCAGAATCAGGACGTGGTGTACTGGTCGGAGTCCATGCATACCCTGTGGGCCTACTCCGACAAGATCACCGGCACCTATGAGGCGGCTTCTCCCTCGGTCACTAGCCCCACCTCCGTCACCGTGGCGGGCAAGAGCTACACCATTGAGACCACCTCCGCCGCCTATGCCCTCTCCGACCTGGGCGGCTACCAGATTGGCGACAGCGTGACCCTGCTGCTGGGCCGCAGCGGCGGCGTGGCGGCAGTGGGCGAGGCCGTGGCGACCGACAACCTCATCTATGGCGTCGTCACCAAGGTGGAGAGCACCTCTTACGACGACGGAAAGGGCGGCACCTACAACGCCCGCACCGTCACCGTGGCCGGTACCGACGGCGGCTCCTACCGCTATCAGACCGACAATAAGAGCCTGGACGAGGGCGATCTGGTGCGGGTGAATACCGACGGCGACACCATCGAGGTCAAGCGCCTGACCACCTCCACCCTGACCGGAAAGATGAGCAACGACGGCACCAAGCTGGGCACCTACCCCCTGGCTGACGACGTGCAGATTCTGGACACCTACGAGAGCTGTACCCCCATCCGCATCTATCCCGACCGCCTGAAGGGCGTGAAGTTTGACGGCAATATGGTCCGCTTCTATGCCCTCAACGCCCAGGGGGAGATCAGCCATCTGATCCTCAACGACGTCACCGGCGACCTTCACCAGTACGGCGTCATTACCAGCGTGGAGGAATTGGATCTGGGCACCATGATGGGCATTTCCTCCTCCTATACCTACGACGTGGGCGGCCAGAAGCTCACCTTTGGCTCTACCAACGCCATCTACAATCTGAAGGTAGGTCCCTGCCAGATCAAAATGGAGGGCCCCAACGCCGTCGAGCGGCTGTATAACCTGTCCGAGCGCAAGCTGGACAGCGTCAGCGGCAGCACCGCCGTGGGCACCAACAACCAGAAGTACACTCTCTCAGACAATGTGGCGGTGTACGTCTATGAGGGCGGGGAGTATCAGCTCTCCAGCCTGGCCCGCATCAGCGGAGGGAACTACTCCCTCACCGGCTGGTACGACAAGGACGAGAGCGCCGGCGGGCGCATCCGCGTCATCATCGCCCGCTGACCAGCACAAAAATCAAACGGAACCGCCCCGGAGCAAATGGCTCCGGGGCGGCCTGTTTCTACAGCACCAGGGCCACGCACCAGCATACCGTAGCCCCCAGGGCGCCGGCGGCCACGTAGGCGGGGGCGGGGATATGCCGCCACAGGCGGCTCCAGCGGGAGTTGCGGCGGATATACCCGTCAGCCACCCGGCGGGCTTCCTGAAGCACATCGTCCGCCGTCACGCCTCTGCCGAAGGCGTCCTCCTTCAAAATAAAAATCGCCTGCTCAAAAAAGCGGGGGTCAGGCGCTTTGACCACGATGACCTGTCTGGACACACCTTTCACCAACCGGGACACATCCTTTCCTGTTTTCTTCCAGTATGGCCGCTTTTTAGAATACCTATTCCGGCGGCCGGAAAGAATTGCCGCTCATATCCGCCCGTTTGCCGCCGTACACTATTGCCAGGAATGGAGGCGAAGGCATGACGCAGAAGCGGCGGCTGGCGTGGGCGCTGGCCCTTTTGTTTGTGGTGAATATTGCGGTGATCTCCCTGGCCCAGCAGGCCGAGGCGGCCACCTACCGGCAGGGCTCCAGCGGTGAGCAGGTGCGGATCATCCAGACCAAGCTGAAAAATTGGGGCTACTATGACGGCGCGGTGGATGGCATCTACGGCAGTCAGACGGCCCAGGCGGTCAAATACTTTCAGCGGAAGAACGGCCTGACCGCCGATGGCATCGCCGGGCCGGCCACCCTCAAGGCGCTGGGCATGTCCTCTGGAGGCGGGGGGAGCAGCAGCCAGCAGAACAGCGCGGCGCTGCTGGCCAGGGTGATCTCTGCCGAGGCCCGGGGCGAGCCCTACAGCGGCCAGGTGGCGGTGGGGGCGGTGATCCTCAACCGGGTGGAGCACCCCTCCTTCCCCAACACCATTGCAGGGGTGGTGTACCAGCCGGGGGCCTTTACCTGCATGGTGGACGGGCAGTTTAACGAGCCGGTGGCCGACTCGGCCTACCGGGCGGCCCAAGATGCGCTCAACGGGGCCGATCCCAGCGGCGGAGCCATCTACTATTTTAACCCGGACACGGCCACCAGCGCGTGGATCTGGAGCCGCCCCCTCATCAAGACCATCGGCAAGCACCGCTTCTGCGCGTAATAAAAAGCAGCCCCCGGAGTTCACTCCGGGGGCTGCCGGGTTAAAATTCGATTTCCCTGCGGGCGGTTACGCCCCGGTCGTAGGGGTGCTTCTCTTTGACCATGTGGGTGATGTAGTCTGCCCGGCGCTCCAGCGCCTCCGGCAGGCTGTGGCCGGTGAGCACCACCTCCAGGCCCGCGGGCCGCTCGTCCAGAAAGGCGCAGAGCTCCTCCTGGGGCAGGAAGCCCCGGAGGGCGTCGATCACTTCGTCCAGCACCAGCAGGCGGGCATCCTCCGCCCGGGCCAGCTCCGCCGCCTGCCGGAGGAGCGTCCGGCAGTTCTCCGCCACCACGGCCTTCTCCTCGTCGTTCATCTGGAAGGTGAACTTGTGGATGCCCTTGCTGCGCAGGACGGTGAGGGTGGGAAACCGCTCCGCCGCAGTCAGCTCCCCGCAGGGGCTGCTTTTGAGGAACTGGGCGATCACCACCCGCCGCCCCCAGCCCGCACACCGGAAGGCCAGCCCGAAGGCCGCTGTGGTCTTACCCTTGCCGTCTCCATAATAGATCTGCACCAGGCCATTTTCTTCCGCCATGCCGCCACCTCATTTCGCTCAGATAAGATCAGTATAGCAGAATGGGGCATGGGGCGCAACGAAAAAAGCTGTCCCCGCGGCTGCGGGGACAGCTTTTTTGGGAGAGGCTCAGAAGCGGTGCAGCTTACTTCTTGTGGGCCGCCATCCAGTCGCGGTTGTACTTGTGCTCGTTGACCATCAGCACCAGGAGCACGTTCACCAGGGCCACGCCGGCGAACACCAGGTAGGCCATGCGGATCTGGCCGCCGGTAATCTTCTGCACCACGCCGTTGACCAGGAAGCACAGGGCAGTGACTGCACCCTGGATGGGGAAGATGACACTGTTCACCTTGTCGAAACCCTGGCGGCCAAAGATGGAGGTGGGCAGGGAGGTGGTGAAGTTGGCGGAGCCGCCGATGCCCATGGCAATCATGAACAGGGACACGTAGACCAGCGGGGTCACGGAATCCACAGCGGTGAAGTTGAGCAGCAGGGCGATAGCATACCAGATACCGAACATGACCATGGTCTTCTTGGTGCCGATAGCGTCGTCAATGACGCCAACCAGCCAGGAGCCAACCACGCCGCCCAGGGCCAGAATGGTCATGACGTTCATAGCGGCCTGCTGAGAGAAGCCGAGCTGAGTGTTGCGGATAACCAACTGGCTCATGACGCCCACAGAGCAGATCTGGAAAAAGCCGGTGGTAATGGCCGCCAGCCAGAGCTCCTTGGTGGCCAGCAGTTTGCCGGTGGTCCACCCGCCGTCCCCCTCGACGGCGTCCTTGGTGTCATACTCCTTCTGGTAGATCTCGTCGGAGACGTTGTCGGGGTTGATGCCACGCTCCCAGGGCTCGTTGCGGATGAAGATCATACCCAGAATGCCCAGAACAATGGCGGCGATGCCGATGGGGACGATGCCGGTGGAAAAGTTCTCGCCGATATTGGTGGTGCCCGCCACGGTAGGGGCGATCAGAATGGCTACCAGCTGTACATAGAAAGCGGAGGCGAAGTTGTGGCCCATGGTGGTATAGCCCATAACCACGCCCTTCTTTTTGGGGAACCAGGAGGCCACCAGGGTGCCGCCCGCCACATAGCCGGCGGACATGATGCCGCCGTACACGAAGCACATGCAGACGGTGTAGATAACGATGCTGGGGGCGTTGCAGGCCAGGATGTAAGCGATGCCGGAGATGATGCAGCAGATACCGGAGGTCATGCGCGCGCCGATCTTCCGGTTGACCTGGCCGGCAATGATGAAGAACACGACACCCACCAGACCGGCCAGGGAGTTCATGTTCATGATGTCGCCCTGCTCCAGCCCCAGGCGGTAGGCCACATTGGGGGCGGTGATGTTGGCGCCGTCGTTGCACATGCCGACGTACAGGAAGAACATCAGCAGGCAGTAGATGATGACGACCCAGCCCACGCCGAAGTCGACTACGGACTTGCGGTTATCTTTGGTTGGTTTTGCCATACGTTTCCCTCTTCTCTCTGTGATAGATTTTGCCGGAACACAGCCCGGCATCCTTTGCGGACTCTAATTTAACGGTTTGCAGGCTATCTTTCAATCCCCACAATTCGGTAAGCAAATAACCAAAAAGTAAGTAGAAACAGTGTGGTAAGTGCGCAAATTTGTGCAATATAGCAAAAAGAGGTGGGGGAATTTTGGCGGAGTGTTCCATAAAGAAGAGAGGTCAAAATACTGATATCGTCAGTTTCCACAACCTTATTGTTAAATATTTGTCATGTGGGATAAGGGTATAAATGGAAGAGCGCTGGAGGGCGGAGATTTCACAAAACGTTCACAGGCCTGTTATACTTTATCCAACTCTGAATGGGAAAAAGGTGGTATCTTATTTTTACAGCCAAGGTACCAGACAGGCAAGGCGATAGACCGGGAATGCGCGGGAGGAGAAATGCTATCCGGGGCGCGTTCGAATCACCGGCTTCCCTGCATACTGCTCCCCGGCTGTGGGGGCAGACAAACAACAACACGCCGCAGGCGTGAGAAGATAAAAAAACGCATCCCGGAGCTGGTACCAGCTCCGGGATGCGCTGTTGTCAGGTCTTACTTGCCAACGATCTCGGCAGTGTCCATGGCGATCATGAGCTCCTCATCGGTGGGGATGAGCAGCACCTTCACCTTGGAGTCGGCGGAGGAGATGACGGTCTCCTTGCCGCGGACGTTGTTGGCCTCGGCATCCATCTTTACTCCCATGAACTCCAGGCCGGAGGCCACGGCCATGCGGGTAGCGGCGTCGTTCTCACCCACACCGGCGGTAAACACGATGGCGTCCACCCCGCCCATGGCGGCGGCATAAGCGCCCACCAGCTTCTTAACACTGTACTGGAAGGCCTCCAGGGCCAGCTCAGCCCGCTGGTTGCCCTCCTTGGCGGCGTTCTCCAGGTCGCGGAAGTCGGAAGACACGCCAGAGATGCCCAGCACGCCGGACTTCTTGTTGAGGATGGTCATCATTTCCTTCATGTCGTAGCCGTGCTTGCCCATCAGGTACTCCAGGATACCGGCGTCCAGATCACCGGCGCGGGTGCCCATGGGAACGCCGGCCAGGGGGGTGAAGCCCATGGAGGTGTCCACGCTCTTGCCGCCATCCACGGCGGCCACGGAGGAGCCGTTACCCAGGTGGCAGGTGATGATTTTCAGCTCCTCAATGGGCTTGCCCAGCATGGCGGCAGCGCGGGCGGAGACATAGCGGTGGGAGGTGCCGTGGAAGCCGTAGCGGCGAACCTTGTCCTGCTCATAGAACTCATAGGGCAGGGCGTAGATATAGCTCTTGGCGGGCATGGTCTGGTGGAAAGCGGTGTCGAACACACCCACCATGGGCACACCGGGCATGACCTTCTCGCAGGCCTTGATGCCGGTGATGTTGGCGGGATTGTGGAGGGGGGCCAGGGGGATGCACTCTTCCAGAGCGGCCATAACCTCGTCGGTAATGCGCACGGAGGAGGCGAACTTCTCGCCGCCGTGGACCACGCGGTGGCCCACCGCGTCGATCTCAGAGGCACTCTTGATCACGCCGTGCCCGGCGTCCAGCAGGGCGTCCAGCACAGCCTGAATGGCCTCGGAGTGAGTGGGCATGGGGATCTCGAACTCATACTTGGCGTCCTTGGCGGGCACCTTGTGAGTCAGGCGGCCGTCGATGCCGATGCGCTCGCACAGCCCCTTGGCGAACACCTCACGGGTGGCGGGGTCCATGAGCTGATACTTGAGGGAGGAGCTGCCTGCGTTGATGACCAGAACTTTCATGAAATCTTCTCTCCTTACGTTAAACTATGGCTTGTGAGCCGGATATTCCCGTAGTAGAATAAGAGCACATACATATTTTATTTTAGCCCCTTTTTTCCCAAAGGACAACCCATATTTTGCTTGAAAGAGAGAAAAATTTTACTCTCGCGTTTGGAGGTTCAGCCCATGGCCACAGCCGGAATCGTCGCAGAATACAACCCCTTCCACCGGGGACACGCCTGGCACATCGCCCGGACGCGGCGGGCCCTGGGGGCGGACACGGCGGTGGTGTGCGTCATGAGCGGCCACTGGGTCCAGCGGGGGGAGTGCGCCCTCACGGACAAGTGGAGCCGGGCGGCCCTGGCCCTCTCCGGCGGGGCGGATCTGGTGCTGGAGCTGCCCACTCCCTGGGCCATGGCGTCGGCGGAGTCCTTTGCCCGGGGGGCGGTGGGCCTGCTGGCCGCCACGGGGGTGGTGGACGTGCTCTCCTTCGGCAGTGAGACGGGGGAACTGGCGCCCCTGCGGGCGGCGGCGGCGGCTCTGGATGGTCCGGACTACCCGGAGCGGCTGCAGGCCGGGCTGGCCCGTGGGCTGTCCTTCCCGGCGGCCCGGCAGGCGGCGGTGGGGGCCGACTGCCTGGCCAGCCCAAACGACAACCTGGGGGTGGAATATCTGCGGGCCCTGCCTCCTGGCATGGAGGCCCTGACCA
>ERZ791765.183-NODE-183-length-84143-cov-17.835244_pt1 | contig 84143 bp, 69 predicted proteins | sample MGYA00509949_ERZ791765 | MGnify/ENA primary metagenome ERZ791765 (study PRJEB30046, sample SAMN00791980) | human gut metagenome | study: EMG produced TPA metagenomics assembly of the A metagenome-wide association study of gut microbiota in type 2...
GCGTGTTCGGGACTTTCACCCGTTAGAGCGCGCCCATGGCGCGCAAACAAAAGGAACGCTCACATAAGAGCGCTCCACACGTTTAAAACTTACCTGTTAAAATCCTGCCATTCTGTTCTCTAAGCTCCATTGCACCTGTACTATATGCTCCCTACGACTCCCCCTCATCAAAATAATCCCTTATCAAATTCGACAAAGTTACCTCCGCCCAGCTATACTCCGGCATATACTCCCCCACAAAAAAGTTAGAAGCCCCCTTGACCTGGCGGACCATATCGTAGCTGTCGCAGACAACCGCTTCTTTATTAATGGCATAGGTTCCCCTGCCTTTTATAACGATTTTCTCAATCCCATATTTCTTCAATGTCTGCTTCAGTCTGTGCCACGCTAAATGGACAGCCTGTTTGGCTGCGGTTTCGTCCCGTTCTCCTTCATTTAAAATTTCAGCCAGGTGAGATAATGTTACTTCCTTTCCGCTCCAGTCCACAAGTATTGCGAGAAGTTCTTTGGCTTTGCCGCTGGAAAAATATATCAGCTCACCTTGATAATACAAGTCAAAACCACCAAAGGTTTTTACATATACCTTATCCGATGTTATATCAAACATGATTCATGCTCACCTATCGTCCCGTATTCAAAGAGAATCTGTTTCTCTTTGTGTCCTCCTCTTTGTGTCCTCCTCAATCATCAGGGCCTATTTATATGTTAACATAAATGTCATTGTAAGACCAGTTGCATATCCATTAAAATACAAATAATCCCCCTCCATATTTTACCTAAAATATGGATTTTTTCAACTGATTTATTTTATTTGTAATTTTAATCTGCCTCCACAATGTTTGTAACCATCTTGGGTAAAAAAACAAAGGCGCCGCTTCCAATCCGCGGCGCCCTTCTTTTTCACTATGGTCCTTCGTTTCTTATGCTAAAATCCTGCATATATCTTCTATTTTCCCACCACCTTATACGTTTCCTCCACAATACGCTCCATGGCGTTAAGGATGTTTTCATACCCGGTGCACCTGCACAGGTGGCCGGATATCAGTTTGCGCAGCTCGTCGCGGTTATACCTCTTTCCCGTACCTACGATTTCCACCGCTGTCATAATCAGTCCCGGCGTACAGAAGCCGCACTGCACAGCCGCTTCCTCGATAAATGCCTTTTGAATGGGGCTCAGTTCGCCGTTTGGCCCCTTCAGTCCTTCCACTGTCATGATGCTGCGGCCTTCTGCCCACATGGTCAGGTAGATGCAGCTGTCTATGGCCTCTCCATCCACCAGCACCGTGCAGGCGCCGCACTCCCCTACTTCACAGCCCTTTTTCACACTGGTCAGTCCCAGACGGTTCCTCAATGTCTCCAGAAGGGATTCTCTTGGGTCCACTGCCAACTCCTCTTCTTTTCCATTAACAGTCATATGCACTATATTAAGCATCCCACTCACCTCCTGCATTGATTACGGCCTGCTTTACAGCACGCCTGCCCAGCTCCTCCACCAGCTGCAGCCTAAACTCCCTGGAAGCCCTCCAGCTGGAACGCGGATTTACTTCCTCCAGAGCGCTTTTTCCCACAGCCTGGGCCAGGGCCTCCCCTGTTTCCATTCCCTTTACAGCCCCTTCTGTCTTATGACAGCGAATGGGGGTAGGCGCAGCCACGCCGTATCCCAGGCGAAGGTCCTGAATATATCTCTTATCCTCTGTCAGCTTCACGCTCACAGCGCATCCCAGGGTGGCAATCTCCATGGCACTTCTCTTGCCATATTTGATATAATGACCGCCGTATCCCTGGTAATTCTCTTTCTTTATCCGGATAGCCGTCAGCACCTCATCGTGATTCCTCACAGTCCTTCCCGGCCCGGTGTACCACTGGCTGATGGGCACCTCCCTGACGCTGTCAGGCCCCTTAAGGACCAGGACCGCGTCCAGACAGCACAGGCTGCTGGCGCTGTCCGCGCTGGTCACGCCGTTGCACACATTGCCGCCTATGGTTCCGATGTTGCGCAGCTGGGGACCGCCCGCCATGTCCACCGCGTCCCCCAGCATGGGAATGTGCTTCTGAATCATGTCATTATTGGCAATATGGGAAAATGTGGTGGCTGGACCTATGACAATGGTCCCGTCCTCCTCCATTCCTATGCCCTCCAGTTCCTTAATCCCGTGAATGCTTACCAGAGAGCAGCCGGCCAGCTTTCCCTCCCTGATTTTAATCAGCACGTCGCTTCCTCCGGAAATGACTACTGCCTCAGGGTCTTTCACTAGGGCGCGCACCGCATCTTCCACATCTGCTGCCTGATAAAATTTCCCGATATCATACATGCTGTTTCACCGCCCTTTCTATATTAATCCTGCTTCCTTGAAATGCTTCACCATCTTCTGGGGATCCATGGGCAGACTGTCCACGGCAACACCTGTGGCGTTAAGCACCGCGTTGCGCACTGCCGGGGCAACCGGTATGGCCGGAGGCTCCCCAAGGGCCTTATTTCCAAAGGGGCCTGTGGGGTCATCCAACTCCACAAAAAGTGCGTTTAAGTCCGGGGTATCCATGGCTGTTGGAAGCTTGTAGTCCAGCAAATTATCGTTTAACGGTCTCCCCTTCGCGTCAAAGAGCAGCTCCTCGCTGAGGCCGTAGCCCAGTCCCATGCTCATGCCGCCGTGTACCTGGGCGGCGGCCAGCTTGGGGTTAATCAGTTTTCCGCTGTCATGTACATTGACGATATTAGTCACCTTCACCTTGCCCAAAGGCATATCCACCTCTACCTCCGCGAAGCAGACACCGGTGGCAAATGTATTGGTCTTGCAATGGCTGGTGGCCTCTGCCGTGATATGTACGGAGCGGTCCAGGCTGTAAAATGCCGTGGCAGCCAGTTCCTCCATGGGAAGCAGCTGCTTTCCGGTCTCCTTATCCACGATGTGGTTATCCCTTACATCCAGGATATCCTGTGGCTTCTCCAGCATATAAGCAGCATAATCCAGTATCTTTTCCTTAAATATAGCGCCGGTTTTCTTCACTGCCATGCCGCTGACATAGGTCTGTCTGGAAGCGTATGCACCTGTGTCAAAGGGACTCACGTCCGTGTCCTGGGTGGACAGCACATTTACCTTGTCTTCCGTGATTCCGGTCACCTCTGCCGCCATCTGGGTGAACACGGTGTCGGCGCCCTGGCCGATTTCCGTTGCCCCCATCTGAAGCTGCATGGAACCGTCCTGGTTAAGTATCATACGGCAGGACGCTGTTTCCAGGGATATGGGGTATACGCCTGTCTTATAGCAGAAGATAGCCATTCCGATTCCCTTTCGCACGGGTCCTGTCTGGTTTTCATATTCCCTGCGCTTTTCGTCCCAGCGGATAAATTCACGGCCCTTTTCCATACATTCCGCCAGGCCGTATGTATTGCATTTTACATGGGTGTGGGGATCAACGTATCCCGGCCTCATGCAGTTCTTTTTCCTGAATTCCAATGGGTCCATGCGAAGGGCCAGGGCCAGGTCGTCTGCCATGCATTCCGCCGCAAACGCGGCCTGGGGAATCCCGTATCCCCTCATGGCTCCTCCTGTGGCCAGGTTGGTGTACACGGTCCAGGCATCTGACTCCAGCACTTTCTCATCCTTGTAAATCTGCTTGAACTCATTGGAGGAGTTGGCTACGATGGCATGGGCATGGGACGCATATCCGCCCTGGTTGGAATAGGCCTCCAGCTTCCTGGCAACCAGCGTTCCGTCCTTCCTGGCGGCTGCCTTTACCTTAAACTCAATGGCGTGGCGCACCCTGGTACAGCCCAGAGTCTCTTCTCTGGATATCTCCATCCTCACGCCCCTTCCTCCCACCTGGGTGGTAAGGAAAGCATTTAAGGGCTCATAGAGCACATCCTGCTTGTTGCCGAAACCTCCGCCGATGTAAGGCTTGATGACGCGGATACGGCCCATGGGCAGTCCCAGCGCCTGGCTGATGACGCGGCGCACAATATGGGGGATCTGCGTGGATGTAGTGACGGTGATTCTTCCCTTTTCCATATAGGCAAAGGAGATGGGCGTCTCTATATGGCAGTGCTGCACGCTCTGGGTCCGGTAGTCCTTTTTTATCTCCACCAGCCCCTCCTCCTTCACCGCGTCCCCGTAAGTCCCTTCACCCACCACAAAGGAGGAATGGGCGATGACATTTCCCGGTTTTTCATCGTGAAGCCGGGGGGCGTCCTCTGCCATGGCATCCTCCACGGTCAGCAGGGGGGCATACTCCTCATACTCCACCTTCACAAGCCTGGCCGCCCTGGCTGCCGCTATATCATTCTCCGCTATAACGGCTGCTATATCATCTCCATAGACCCGTACCCTGGTATTGAGAAGTTTCCTGTCCGCAATATCCTGATGGGCCGTTTCCACGGACCATGGATGGCCGGGTGTTGGGAACTGGATGTCCGGCACATCGAAGCACGTGACAATCTTCACTACCCCCGGCACCTTCAGTGCTTCTTCCAAATCAAAGCTTTTTACCACGCCGTTGGCGATGGTGCTGCGTATTACCTTTGCCGCCAGAAGTCCCTGGGGCTCTAAATCGGCTGTATACTTGGCACTGCCTGTGACTTTGTCAAATGCGTCAACGCGGGTCATGTTTTTACCAATTCCCATGGTGTGCTCTACCTCCTTAGCATATTTTAAATTAATACATATTTAAGTACAAATAATACCGCCAATACATACATCAGAAGGCTGATTTTCTTACCCTTTGCATGGCCGGTTGCCACGTTGATAACCACGTAGGAGATAACGCCCATTGCAATACCTTCGGAAATGCTGTACATGAAAGGCATGGCGATGATGGCGATGTAGCTTGGGATTGCCTCTGTAAAGTCGTTGAAATCAATCTTTAAAACAGAGCTTATCATCAGGAAGCCTACGATAATCAGCGCCGGGGCCGTTGCAAAGGACGGGATGGCTAAGAAAACCGGTGACAGGAACAGGGACAGACCGAAGAAAATAGCTGCCACTACGGATGTGAGTCCGGTTCTTCCGCCTTCCGCAACGCCGGAAGCGCTCTCAACGAATGTGGTTGTGGTGGAGGTACCGAATACAGCGCCCAGAGAGGTACCGATGGCATCAGACAGAAGGGCGCCTCTAATCTTTGGAAGCTTTCCGTCCTTATCCAGCATATCGGCCTTGGATGCCACGCCAATCAGTGTTCCCAGTGTATCGAACATATCCACAAACAGGAACGCAAACATAATGGTCACAAAGTTCAGGGACAGGATACCGCTGAAATCCATCTTAAAGAAGGTGGGAGCCATGCTCTGAATACCAAAGCCACCGGAGAAATCTGGCAGTACGCTGAACATTCCCAGCTCTGCATTTGGCTGGTACAGTCCGGTCACTTCACAGATAATACCTAAAATCCATGTGATGAGAATTCCCCAGAGAATATTTCCCTTTATGTTCTTAACAACCAGGATACCGGTGATAAGTACGCCCACGAGAGCCAGCAGTACGGTGATTCCAACGGAATTAAATGTTCCTGCCTCCAGAGAGCCTTTGAATGAAAATACGGATACAAGTGTGGCGCTCTCCACCACGATTTTAGCGTTCTGCAAACCAATGAAGGCGATAAAAAGTCCGATACCCGCGGATACTGCGTGTTTCAGATTCATGGGAATGGCATTGAAAATAGCTTCACGCACATTGGTAAGAGACAGTGCAATGAAGATAAGACCTTCCACGAATACGGCTGCCAGAGCCATCTGCCAGGTATAACCCATCTGGAGTACTACGGTGTATGCAAAATAAGCATTCAGTCCCATGCCGGGCGCCAGCACAAAAGGATAATTGGCGAAGGCGGCCATCAGCAGGGTGGCGACCAGGGATGCAAGGGCAGTGGCTGTAAAGACAGCGCCTCTGTCCATTCCCGCGGCGCTCAGGATGTTCGGATTCACTGCAAGGATGTAGGCCATTGTCATGAACGTGGTGATGCCGGCAATTACCTCTGTCTTAACGTCTGTGTGGTTTTCCGATAGGTGAAATACCTTTTCCAGGAATCCCTGATTTGATTTGTTCTCCATACTTCATACCTCCTTGAATTCATGCCTATAGTTTTCCGCTGTTTCTATATAAAAGAACGATACCCCATTCCGTCCTTTTTATACCTATTCAGTTTTCAGCTAAAATATCTTGCTGCCCGCCACATACTTGGCGTCAATATGGCGCTCATCCGAAATGTAGATGAACCGCTCCAGCCGCTCCTTTAAGCTCAGAGGCTGAGGATGCTTAAGGCTCTCGTCGTTCAGCACCAGTGCGTCTAGCTCATAGCCTTCCTCAAAGCTACCGGCCTTTCCGAAGAACCCGCCGCCGCCCTTTGTTCCCAGGTAGAACGCCTCCTCCGCCGTAAGGGGCTTCAGTGTCTCATCCACCAGTCTCCAGCGCAGCTTTGACACCTGGATGGCGTCAGCCATGGCCCTGAATACGGACTCTCCCGCACCTCCGGCCACATCCGTGCCAAGTCCTGTGTGGATTCCCTGTTCCAGATATGTCCTTACGGGCGCAATGCCGGAGGACAGGTTGGTGTTGGACTGCGGACAATGGGCCACGTATACGCCGTTTTCCTTCATTCTCTGTATTTCCTTTTCCGGCGGCCACACACAGTGGGCCATGATGGTTTTTACGCCGTTGCCGAACATGCCGAAATGGTCATACGCATCTCCGTAAAACTCAGACCACGGGCACAGTTCCTTCACCCAGTCAATCTCTCCCTTGTTTTCCGACAAATGGGACTGGACCGGAAGTTCATACTCCATCTGAAGCTTCTTGAGCTCTTCCATCAGTGTGTCGGTGCAGGTGGGAATGAACCTTGGCGTGAGAATGGGAACCGTGTTCCTGTACCGTCCCTTTATGTCCGCCAGCCACTGTCTGGTTTCCCTCAGGGATTCCTCTGTCTCCTCCGCCAGAATATCCGGACTGTTCCGGTCCATGTTGACCTTGCCTACCATGGTCTTAAGTCCGGTTTCCTCCATTAAATCCATGAGAAGCTCCGTGGCCTCCCTGTGTATGGTTGCAAATATACAAGCCCTTGTGGTTGCGCTGTGTTTCATGTTTTCCGCAAATATGGTGTACGCCCTTTTGGCATACTCCATATCGCTGTACTTGGATTCTTCAGGAAACGTCCGCGTGTTCAGCCATTCCAATAGTTCAAGGTCCATACCCAGACCTCTGAATGAATACTGCGGGGCATGGAGATGAAGGTCCGTTAGACCCGGCACAATCAGCCTGTCTCCATAATCCGTCAGAGGAAAGCCTGCATACATCTGCGGAAGTTCTTTGTACACGCCGGCTGATATGCCATCTGTACATACCAGATATCCCTGTTCCACACATATCAGTGCGCGGGAATTCTGGCTGTAGCAGATATTGCCCTTTAATACAAAATTCTCTGCCATATGCTCCTCCTTTTTCCGTGATACGCCGTTGACCGGCGCACCCTTGTATTCACCCGTACAGCGGCGGACCCGGGTGTCCATCTGCATTTTTTGCAAACAAAAAAACCACCGCTGTTCCTAAGGCTCCACATCAGCCTGTCTCCGGCGCCCCGGGCAGTACCTGATGTGAAAACTTATAGTCAACTATTACGGTAGTTGGTAGAAACGCTCAACCTATCTTGAGCATATATAAGTTTTGAATACTTATACTTCTATTCAATTGCATCATCTTCTGACACCTTGAGTCTATCACAATAGACAACTCAATGTCAATATATCTCGTATTTTTTGTGCATTTTCTACATTTTGTATAAAATAATTGGCAGATATATGAAATCCTTCCCTTTTCTTTGTGCGAAACCAATATTCTTTTAAAAATACAACGATGTGATTTGACGCAGAGCTCTCAACCGTAATTTCTCATCACCGCACCAAATCGTCCGCCAGACGCTTGATCTTCTCCCTCTCCCCAATCACAATCACCGTATCCTCATCCTGAAACACATAATCCGGGCTGACATCTGTGGTCAGCCATCTGCCTCTGGTGATGGCGATTATGTTAATGCCGTACCGGTTCCTCAACTGGGCGTCCCTGACAGACTGGCCTGTAAGCTTTCTGGTGGTTTTTATTTCAGATATATCCACGTTCTGGTCCAGCTCAAAGAGATTGAATATGCGCTTTGAGATAAGCCTTCTGGCCAGGCGGACTGCCATATCCCTCTCAGGATACACCACCTGGGCCCCGATTTTCTCCAGAATCTCGCCCTGTTCCGGACTGTTGGCCTTGGCCACCACCTGGGGCACGCCCAGATTGATTACATTGAGGGTGGTTAGAATGCTTACATCCACCTTGTCACCGATACAGACCACTACCACATCACAATTTTGTATTCCCGTCTCCCGCAGCGTCTCCTTCTGCAAATCCTTTACCACATACGCATGTTCCGTATAGTTTCTGGCCTGCCTGATTTTTTCCTCACTTCTGTCCAACACCATAAGCTCTTTATCCGCCTCGGCCAGGGTTGCGGCCAGTGCGCTTCCAAACCTTCCCAGACCTATGATTCCATAAGACATTGCCTCTGTCTGTTTACGTACCATAATAACCTCCTCTATCCATTTAAAATGTGTTTACAGCCATATCAATACTCCTATCCTATCCGATGGAAATGCTTCCCTCCGCATAGGATACGGATTTAGTGGGTTTGAATACCCAAATCGTCACGACGGTCAACGGCCCCAGTCTGCCGATATACATTACCAGCACCTCCAGAAGCTTGCTGAGGGAGCTGAGCCCCGGCGTAATGCCGGTGGACAGACCCACGGTTCCGAAAGCCGAAGTGATTTCAAACAAAATATCCTCAAAGGGAACAGCCGGCTCCAGGATACACATGAAAAATGTTCCCAGACACACCACCAGGGCCGACAGAGCCGTCACAATGGCTGCCTTGTAAAATGCCTCCTGGGGAATCCGGTAATGGAAGGCATGGGGCTCCTCATTGCAGGCAGCTCCTTTGATGGTATGAAACAGGGTAAACAGGGTACTGGTCTTGATGCCGCCACCTGTGGACCCCGGCGAAGCGCCGATGAACATGAGCACAGAAACGGTCAGCAGTCCGGCCGAAGTGAATTCCCCCAGAGGAAATGTGGAAAATCCGGCTGTCCTGGCCGATACGCTGGTGAAGAACGCCCCCAGCCAGGTAATATCCTCTGTCAGCCGTATCAGGACAGTTCCTGAAACCAGAAGAATCAGGGTCGTCACAATCACTGCCTTGGAGTGAAGGCACAGTTTCTTAAAAGAACGGTTCTTTATCAGATCCATGATTACCAGAAAGCCCAGTCCCCCAAATATAATCAATCCGGCCGTAGTCAGGTTCAGCAGCACATTGTCCTGATAACCTGTCAGGTTTTTAAGTCCTCCCAGTATATCGAATCCTGAATTGTTAAAGGCTGCCACGGAGTGAAACAGGCTGATACCCAGCGCCTCTAAGGGCGGGTAATCCCTGGAAAATACCAGAAAGCTCAAGACAGCTCCCACTCCCTCAAAACAAAGGGTGGTCATCAGTACATTCCGCACCAGACACACGATTCCCCTGCCTGAATCCAGATTAAGCGCCTCCTTTACTAAAAGGCGTTCCTTTAAATTCACCCTCTTTCCAAGGGCCAGAATCACGCCAACGCCCACTGAGGTTACACCCAGTCCGCCAATCTGAATCAGAAGGGCCACCACGGTCTGGCCCAGGGCCGTATAGGTATCGGCCGTGTCCACGGCAATGAGGCCGGTAACACACACAGCGCTGGTGGATGTAAACAGCGCGTCCACATAATGAAGCCTGACTCCCGGCTTCACACACACCGGCAGCATCAGCAAAAAAGAACCTGTAAGGATGACGGCCAGAAAACCAATGGCAATGATTCTGGCAGGAGACTGCTTTTCCAAGTACTTCATATAATCACCTCCCAGTGCCTTCAAGCTTACCACTAAGGGCATAAAGCAGGTATAACGGAACCGTCTCCGGTATAAAGATTATGTAAATATTCTATAAAGATACAGTCATTTAACTCAAAGATATGATATACTGTCCAGGTAAACAATGAAGGAGGTTTTTCATTCCATGGCCCGTACCCGAATCCTTGACACCCTAAAGACCATGGCAGTTCTGGCCGCGGCCACTGCCGTTGGATTCCTGTTAGAAACCATTGGCCTGTCCCAGGCCAATATCATTACCGTATATATTCTGGGAGTCCTGGTGGTAGCGGCAGTCACGGCCAGCCGCTGGTACAGCATCAGCGCATCCCTGGCCAGCGTACTGCTGTTCAACTACATATTCACAGAGCCCATGTTCGTTCTGAAGGCAGAGGACGCAGGCACCCAGCTTACCCTTCTGATTACGTTCCTGGCAGCCGTATTCACCAGCTCCTACACCGTTCAGATGAAAGAAAAGGCACGGCTTTCCCAACAGGACGCCTACCGCTCCGGCGTCATCCTGGACACCAGCCAGATGCTCCAAAAGGCCGCTGCCCCGGCGGACATCCTTTCCTGTACCGCCAGACAGCTGAACAAGCTGCTCAAAAGGGACATTACCTGCTTTGAACAAGATGGTGCCGGCCTTAAGTCCCCTCTTTGCTTCCGTGAGTACTCGTCCCCCGCAACGGGGCGGGGCCCGTCCCCGGATACCCTGGAGGAACTGACTGCTGCCCGGAAATGCTTCCGGGAAGGAAAGGAAACAGGGGCTGCCACAGAAGTGTTTCCCGCGGCGGCTTACCATTTCCTGCCCCTTCAAAGCTCCGGTGCTGTCTATGGTGTCATGGGAATCCTTGTGGGCAATACACCTCCCGGCGACTTTGAAAACAGCCTTGCAGCAGCAATCATAGCCCAGTGTTCCATGGCGCTGGAAAAAGAATATATATCCAGAAAGCGGGAGGAGGAGGCTGCCATGGCCCGGGCTGAACAGCTCAGGAGCAATTTGCTGCGCTCCATCTCCCACGACCTGCGTACCCCTCTCACCAGCATATCCGGCAATGCAGGCGTCCTGATGAGCGATGGAGGGAGCCTGACAGCCGAACACAGAAACCGGATATACAGAGATATATACGATGATTCCATGTGGCTTATCAATCTGGTGGAAAACCTTCTGTCCATCACCCGTATGGAAGGGCAGGGCGTCCATCTGCACATGGAAACCGAACTGCTGGAGGAAGTCATAGATGAGGCCATGCGCCATATTAACCGGCGTCATGAACACCACACCATCAAAGTGAATCAGATAGGTGACTATATCCTGGCTGACATGGATGCCAGACTGATCATACAGGTCATAACCAACCTGGTGGACAATGCGGTGAAGTACACGCCGGAAGGCTCCACCATTATGGTAAACAGCCGCCAGGAGGGCTCCTCTGCTGTCATTGATGTCAGCGACAACGGACCCGGAATCCCCGATGAGTCCAAGGAAAAGATTTTTGAAATGTTCTATACCACCGGTCATAAATCCGCGGACGGAAAGCGGGGCATGGGACTGGGGCTGCCCCTTTGCAGGGCAATACTGAGCGCCCACAGGGGCACCATCGAAGTTTTGGACAACAAACCTGCCGGAAGTATTTTCCGGCTTACATTACCAGCCAAGGAGGTATCCTTACATGAATAAGCCATCCATCCTGATTATAGAGGATGACAAAGCAGTGAAAAATCTCATCGCCACTACCCTGGAGATGCACGATTACCATTATACATGGGCGGATAAGGGAGAACAGGGTATCCTGTCCGCTGCTTCCCAGCGGCCTGACATCATCTTGCTGGACCTGGGGCTTCCGGACATGGACGGAGTGGACGTGATTCTCAAAGTCCGCTCCTGGACCAATACCCCCATCATTGTCATCAGCGCCAGAAGCGAGGACAGCGATAAGATAGCCGCCCTGGACGCCGGGGCGGACGACTATCTGACCAAGCCTTTTTCCGTGGATGAGCTTCTGGCCAGACTCCGCTCCACCCAGAGGCGGTTGCGCTATATGCAGTCCCTGGAGGAAGTCCAGTCCTCCCTGTTTACCAACGGCGGGCTCACCATTGACTATGCGGCGGGATGCGCCTGCCTGGACGGGGAAGAACTGCACCTGACCCCTTATGAATACAAGCTCCTCTGTCTCCTGGCCCACAACGTGGGAAAGGTCCTGACCCACTCCTATATAACCCGGGAGATATGGGGCGCTGCCTGGGAAGGAGACGTGGCCTCCCTCCGTGTCTTTATGGCCTCCCTGCGCAAAAAGATTGAAAAAAATCCCTCACAGCCCCAGTACATCCAGACCCACGTGGGAGTGGGGTACCGGATGATGAAGCGGTAAGGGATGAAACAAATAATGAATGATTATGTCATGAAACCTTTCAGAGCCCAGTCATATGTATCCATGGCCTGCTGGAAACCTGCGTCTGCCCTTTCTTTGGCAGCAGCGGCGTCCATGTAGGCCGCTTTTGCCTCCAGATATTCCTGGCGCGACAGCATTCCCAGGGCCAGCTTGTTGGACGCGGCCTGAAACGCGGCTTCCTGTGATTCCATGGACGTTAAGGCGCTGGTCCAGAGAGTCTGGCTGGCCAGGACATCCTGATACAGGGTATCCAGCTGACCGTACATTGCCTCCTCGCTCTGGCGGATATCACGCTGGCGGGCATGAAGTTCTTTATTGGAGCTGGCTCCCCCGCTCCTTTGTTCCCTCAGGGAATAATTGTTTCCCAGTGCCCGCCATTTGTCGACGCTGCCTCCCATCTCACGGACACGCTCCGGCCGGGGCGCGGGCATGGGACCGATTTCCGTCTGGGATCCTTCCGGATATCCGGTTAGAATGAGTAATTCCTTCTTCACCCGTTCCATCTCGTCCCGGGCAGCCTTTGCCCTGGCAGCAGCCCCATCGGCTTCCTTTCCCGCCTGGTCCGCCTGGGCGGCAGAAGCGCTTCCTGTCTGGACCTGGCGCAGCAGCTTCTCATACTGGCTCTGTTTCCACTCTGCCTGAGCCAGAGCAGCCTCCTGTTCCGCTTTAAGGGTATTATAGGTGCCCATGAGATTCTGGGCGGTCCAGAGCACGGTATCCTCCATCCTGCGAAGGGACATGGATGCCTGGCTGCCCTGGGCCGACCGTATCTGCTTATCCATATCCTTGGCCGCATCCTCCAGTGTCTTGGCCTGGGCCCGGTACTGGCTGGCACTGTCTTTGTCGCCGTCCTTCTCCAGATCCTCGGCCTCCTCCCTGAGAAGCCGTCTGGTTTCCATGATTTCCTCTCTGGCATTTTCATACCGTGCCAGGCGGCTGTCATACTGCGCCTGTTCCATCTGTATCTGGGGGCTGTAGGCTTTCACCAGAGTCTCCAGTTCCTCATAGCGAATGACGTCGGGCATTGCGTCTGCATGGACCTCCAGAGGATGCTGGCAGGCAAAGAGGATGCCGATGCAGAGCAGTAAACATTTTTTCACCATATCCTATGCCCCCTCTGTCTGTGCAAGGCCATTGACCGCCCATCTGTAATCCTCCAGGGCCTGCCTGTATTTCAGGCCCGCTGTGTCGCATGCGGACTGGCTGGAGACCATGGTTCCCTGCTGCTGTGTATATTCATTTTTGGAAATCATGCCCAGGCTGTATTTGCGCTCGGCTGTCTGAGCCCCGGTACGGGCCAGCTCAAACTCGCCCGCGGCCTGTTCATAATCAGCCCTAGCCTGCTCCAAAAGCTTATACTTGGCTTCCACATCCGCCGCAATCTGCCTGCGGCCTGTCTCCACCTTCTGATTCATCACATCCCACTGGGACCCGTTGCCTGTAAAGGTTAGACGGCGCTCATTGGCTGACTGGGTAAAGTTCTGCTCCAGGGCCCTTTCCTTATCCAGCTCCAGGTCAATCTGATCCATCTCCCCGGCGTCCGGCACCGGCACTTCCCTGATATCCGGCCGGGCATCGTGATCCCATCCGGTCATGACGCAGAGCTCTCTGCGAAGTCCGTCCCGTTCCCTGCCGTTGGTCTCCAGGGCTGCCTGGGCTGCCTCCATCTTTTCCCGGGCCCCAAGCAGCTCAGCCTGAGTGGCCATGCCCTGGCCGGCTTTCACTGCCATGGCTTCATACCTTGACCTGGCCTGGTTCACATCTTCTTCCAGGGCAGGACGCGCCTTGGCCTTCTGCCAGTAGGATATCATCTTTGTCTGGGCATCCTTTACAAGGACGGCCTCCTGTCTGTCGTACTCCAGTTTCTTTACCCGTCCGTCCTCATTCTGGGAATCAGCCAGCTCCTGGTTCTGTTCAGCCTGAAGACGGGCGCTTATGGCCCCCACCGCTGTCCCCGCGTATCCCGGCTGGTCCTCATTGACGGAATCCATCATCTTGTCGCTGGAATCGTAAAGCCTGTCAGCAATGTCCTGGTAGGCATTCTTCATTTCATCGTGGTCCTTGCCTCTGTATTCATCGTATTCCAGACGGTTATTGATGACCGTGGCATTGTATTCATGGATCAGGTCAGCCAGCTCCCCGTATTCCAGCACATCATCCCTCAACGCCGCCCATTTTTCCGCAGAATAGGCAAATTCCGGGCTGGCCCACGCAGTCACCGGCCGCAGCATACCCTGGGCCGGGACCAGCATCAGGGCCAATCCAATGGCTCCTGCTCTCTTGCATGTACCGTTCATCCGTCTCACTTGCTTTCCTCCTGTCCCGATTTATGATTTTCTCGTCAATGCTTCTTGACCGGCTATTCGTAACGCAGCGCGTCTATGGGGTCTGCCTGGGCTGCCTTGGAAGCCGGATACAGTCCAAAGAAGATACCCACCACTGCCGAGAATGACACCGCAACTATGATGACCGCCGGTTTTATGACCACCGCAAATCCCAGCAGGAATCCCCCCAGGGATACGGTTCCCACTCCCAGTATGACTCCGATAATGCCGCCGCAGGCTGACAATATGGCTGACTCCGTTAAAAACTGAATCAGCACATCTCTGGTCCTTGCGCCCAGGGCTTTCCTGATGCCGATTTCCCTGGTGCGCTCCGTCACGGACACCAGCATGATATTCATGATGCCGATGCCGCCTACCAGCAGTGAAATGGCCGCGATACCGCCCACTGCCATGGACAGGTTTCCCATCATGCTGTCCACCGAGGTCATTTCCTGCATGGCCGTGTACATGTACATATCCTCCGGCTGCCTGCCGTGCATCTTGGCAGCATATGCCTTGAACTGGCTGAAGAACTGGTCCAGGTTCACATCTTCCTTTGCGTACACATGGAGCTGGTAAAAATTATCATTGGGCCAGGTCAGCAGGGTGTAAGGTATGAATGCCGAGCCCTTGTCATTGCTGCCGCCCATCATCAGGGCCTGGAGGGCGTTGGTCTCCTTGCGGTACACTCCCACCACCGTAAAGTCGTCGGTAGAGCCATATAAGGTGGTCCTGAAAGACCGTCCAACCGCATTCTCAGTGCCGAACAGCATCTGGGCGCTCTTGGTATCCATGACCACATTCTTCCTTCTTCCCAGGATGTCTCCCTCGTTGAGATAACGGCCGTACACCACATTCACCGGCTGGACGTCCTGGTAATTGTAGTCAATTCCCTGATAATCAAATTTAATCTTAGTCCGCTTATACTCTGCATCACTGCTGGTAAAGGCGCTGCTGTCTATATAAGCCACCTGGTCCTTAAACGCCTCCCTGGCCCGCTCCATCTCGTCCAGGTTAAAGTAATCGCTCTGCCGCACATCATCCACCCAGTAACCAATGGAAACATATGCCTGGGTAATACCCACGTCCTTGTACAAATCCGAGAAAAGTCCCCGCATGGTATCTCCGATGGACACGATGGCTATGACGGAACCAATGCCGATTATGATTCCCAGCATGGTCAGGGCGGATCGCATCTTATTGGACCGGATGGCTGAAAATGCCATCTTCATGTTTTCAATCAGCATCCTGCTCTCCTCCCTTTCCATTCCCTGAAACCACCCGGGCCACATTCAGCTTGTCACTCTGTATCTGTCCGTCGCTGAACCGAATAACGCGGTGGGCAAAGGCCGCTATATCCTCCTCATGGGTAACCAGCACCACGGTGGCCCCTTCCTGGTGAAGCTTTGTAAACAGCTCCATGATTTCCACTGAGGAGGCGGTATCCAGGTTTCCTGTGGGCTCGTCTGCCAGAATCAACGGCGGTTCATTGGCCAGGGCCCTGGCTATGGCAACCCTCTGCCTCTGGCCACCGGAGAGCTCATTGGGCATATGTTCCTTTCTGGCTCCCAGCCCTACCCGCTCCAAAAGCAGCTGGGCCCTGACCGCCCGTTTGGCCTTTGGCACCCTGGCATAGGTCATGGGCAGCTCCACATTCTTAAGGGCCGATGTCCTGGATATCAGGTTAAAGGACTGGAATACAAACCCGATTTTCCGGTTTCTGATATCGGAGAGCTGGTCCGGCCTCATGTCCGCCACGTCAATGCCGTCCAGGTAATAGTGGCCCAGGGTGGGCCGGTCCAGGCACCCAAGTATATTCATCAGGGTGGACTTTCCGGAACCGGAGTGTCCCATAATGGCCACAAACTCTCCTCTTTCGATGGTAAGGTTTATCTTTTTAAGTCCCAGTACCTTGATGGCTCCGGTATCATATATCTTGACCAGATTCTCCAGCTTAATCAGGGGGCCGTCATGGACATCTTCCTGCATTCTGCTGTCCCTGTGCAAAAACTTCATCCACTTATTCATACAGCGCCTCCTGCTACTGGGTGATCAGCACGGCAGCACCGTCAGCCAGATGAGGGCCAGGATTGGTGATGACCTGCATTCCCTCCTCCAGCACAGTGCCGTCAGCGGGAATGACCTCCACCACCACGTCTCCGTCCACGCCCATGGTCACAGGTATGCGTTTCACCCTCATATCCTGCACAATGGCTATGTATGTCACTTCCCCGTCGTCAAAAAGCGCCGATGTGGGAACTACGAAAACATCCTTTGCCTCCCTGATTAACAGTTCTGCTTTTGCCGTGATTCCCGCAATAAGCTTTGAGCTCCCGCCGTCTACCCGTATGGTAGTGGGGATGACCCTCTCCGTGGAACCGCCGCCCTTTTCCTCGCCTGTGGGCGATATCTTTATGACTTCTCCTTCCGCGGTCTCACCGCCCAGGATATCCGCTGTGATGGTCGCCATCTGTCCTACCTTTACCTTGCCGATGGAAAACTCGCTCACCTTGATTTCCAGCTCCAGCTGCTCCAGGTTCTCAATGCTGAGAATGGGTTTATCATCCTCCACCTTATCCGCAAACTGACCCACCTTGGAATTGACACGGACCACGGTGCCGTCAATGGTGCTCCTTATCTGGGTATTATCCAGTTCTTCCCTTTTCTTCTCCAAATCAAAGGCCGCATTCTGTATCTGAATGCCGTAGGATGAATCCGCAACACCTCTTCCGTTCTCAACCGTGTAGCCTTCCATCTGCCTTCTGGCATCATTCAGGGCATTGGCGCTGGTTTCCAGTTCCATCTGGGAAATGTCGCCGGCGGCAAAGAGCTGGCTGTTCCTGCTGTGATCCAGGCTGGCCTTCTGGAAATCCTGGACTGCCTTTTCGTATCCAAGAGCTGCTTCCTTATCCTTTTCCTGCTTATTAGCCACCGCCAGGTCGTAGGCGTTCTGGGCAATCTGCACTTCCCGCTCCAGGTCCGTGCTGTCCACCACGGCCAGTACCTGTCCCTTTGTAACGGTATCGCCTTCCTTCACATTCATGGCGGTGATTTCCGCGTGAATATTGGACACCACGTCCACGCTGTCTGTTCCTGATACAGGACCGCTTACCGTGAGCTTTTCCTGAACGTCCTGTTTTGCCAGAGGCATCACGGCAACAGGGATTCCCATATCCTTTTTTCCTCCTGACATACGGGAGAATCCAAACAAAACCACTGCCGCCAGTAACAGGACCGTGATTATCTTACGTTTCCGGCTGAATTCCTTAAAGCGCCGGACAGGGTGAAATCCTCCCTCCGGCGTACGGTGTCCGGTCTTATGCTTTTTTTTCTTTTTCTTTCCGTTTCCATCCTCTTCCGGAGCCATCAGCTCCTCCACGCGGCGGTCAATCTCCTCTGACTCTGAAATGCCTTCCAAAACCTGGATTTCCTCTGAATCACCGGCTTTTTTCTCTGTTCCCATGGCTCCCTCCTTAATACCAGCGGATAGTGTATTATTTATATTAATACAATTATATCACATATGGTATACTTATACAACAAAAATAAACACTCGCGCTATTGTTGTTCATTTAATAAGGCTATTATATAGGTTTGCCATAAATATTTCATCTAGTATTTTCATAACATTTCATAAATGAAAACGAAAGATTTGCTTAAGGAACCGGGCAAACCATATAAAAAGGCGGCAGGACCCTGTATCACAGGTATTTCCTGCCGCCTTTGGCGTGCCATCTTCCTTTGCCCTATGCTTATTCTTACCTTAAACCTATTCCTTACGCTGTCAGAAAGCAATTTTCAGACACGCTCTAAGGCGTTTCATCATCTCATCCACATCCGCCTTTTCAATCACCAGAGGCGGAACAAAACGGATAATATTAGTCCCGGCGCTGATTAACACCAGCCTCTGTTCCAGCAGCGCCTTTGACACAATAGGTCCTGCCGGTACAGAGAACTCCAGCCCCTGAATCAATCCCATTCCACGGTGTCCCCTGACGCAGTCCAATTCCTTTGACAGCTCCTCCAGCTTCTCGTAGAGATAGGCGCCAATCTCCTTTACATGGTCCGTGATACAGCGTTTCTCAAAAATATCAAACACTGCGCTGGCTCCTGCCGTCACCAGTGGATTGCCGCCATAGGTGGTGCCGTGATCGCCCGGAACCATGGCACCGGCCGCCTTGCCGCATGCCAGGAATGCACCTATGGGAAGCCCGTTTCCCAGCGCCTTGGCCACTGTCATCACGTCCGGCTTCACACCGTAATGCTGCCAGGCAAACATTTCCCCGGAACGGCCCATCCCGCACTGGATTTCATCCAGTATAAGGAGCAGGTCGTGCTCATCGCACAGGGCCCTGACTCCTTTTAAGAATTCCTCCGTGGCAGGATAGATACCTCCCTCTCCCTGGATGGTCTCCATGATTACCGCACATGTCCTGCTGTTAATCAGCTTCTTCACGCTGTCCAGGTCGTTGAAATCAGCGAAGCGGATTCCCGGTACAAGGGGCTTAAAGGGCTCCCGGTAATGGGCATTGCCTGTGACGGACAGGGCGCCCAGGCTCCTTCCATGAAAGGAATGATTCATGGCAATGATTTCCCCGGTCATGTCCGGCTCCGTGTCCTCACAGCCGCAGCAGCCGTCTCCCATGGTCTCGTGAAGTTTATTATAGTGAAAGCGCTTTGCAATCTTAAGAGCGCCCTCAATGGCCTCGGTGCCGCTGTTGGTAAAGAACACCTTATCCATATGGGATGCCTTAAGCAGCTTCTCGCCCGCCTCAATGGAGGGCTGATTGTAGAACAGATTGGAGATATGGGTCAGCTTGTGAAGCTGGTCCTCCACGGCCTTTGTATACTCCTCATCCCCATAGCCCAGCGCCATGACCGCAATGCCCGCGCCAAAATCCAGATACTCGTTTCCCTCTGTATCGTAGAGCTTCACTCCCTCCCCATGGTCAAATACCACAGGGAACCGGTTATACACCTTATAAAGGGCCTGTTCCGCCCGTTCCATCAACTGTTTCTCAGCCATGATAATACCTCTCGTCTTCTTCGGAATTATAGATAGCGGTTCCAATACCCTTGTCAGTAAAGATTTCCAGCAGCAGGCAATGCGGAATGCGTCCGTCCAGGATATGTACCCTGGATACGCCGTTCTTTATGGCGTTAATGCAGTTCTGAAGTTTGGGAAGCATGCCGCCTCCCAGCATTCCGCTGTCCACAAAGTTCTGGGCCTCCTCCACCGTCATCTCGGATATGAGGGAGGACTTATCCTCGTAGTCCTTATAAACGCCCTCCACATCCGTAAGGAAGGCCAGCTTTTCTGCCTCCACCGCCGTGGCAATGGCGCAGGCCGCGTCATCCGCATTGATGTTATAGCTCAGGAAGTCCTCGTCAAAACCAATGGGGCAGATGATGGGCAGAAAATCCTTTTCCAGCAAATCATATATGATTTTGGGATTCACCTCCTCCACATCTCCCACAAACCCGATGTCCTCGCCGCCGGCGTATTTCTTATGGCATTTAAGCATCATGCCGTCCTTGCCGCTGATTCCCACCGCATTGATGCCCAGCTCACTGACCAGCTGTACCAGGCTCTTATTCACTTTATTAAGGACCATCTCGGCAATCTCCATGGTGGGTTCATCCGTAACTCTGAGTCCGTTCTTAAACCGGGCCTCCATCCCCACCTTGCCAACCCAGCGGCTGATCTCCTTCCCGCCTCCATGCACAATGATGGGCTTAAAGCCTACCAGCTTAAGGAGCACCACATCCTGAATGACCTTTTTCTTTAACTCCTCATCCACCATGGCGCTTCCGCCATATTTCACCACCACGATTTTCCTGTTAAAACGCTGGATATAGGGCAGTGCCTCAATGAGCACGGCCGCCTTCTGCATCGGTTCCAAATTCATCCTCCCACTCCTCTCGTTATGAGCACCTAGCGCCCGTGTTTTGGCGCTTACGTGCGATACATATCACTGGCACTTAGCGCTCATATTATGAACGGTAATCCGCATTAATCCTTACATAGTCAAAGGTCAGGTCGCAGCCCCACGCAGTGGCCTTGGCATCCCCCATCTTGATGTCAGCCACAGCCGTCACCGCAGGCTCTGACAGAATACGGGTGGCCTGTTCCTCGCTGTAGTCCACGGCCACGCCGTCCTTAATGATCTGCATCTTTCCTGCCGCGCTCTCAAAATACAGGTCCACCCTTTCCGGATCGAACCGCGCCCCGGAGTAACCCATGGCACAGAGTATCCTTCCCCAGTTGGCGTCGTGGCCGAAGATGGCTGCCTTGGTAAGGCTGGAACAGATGACCGACTTGGCCAGAACCCTGGCCTGTTCCTTTGTCTCTGCCCCCACTATCTTCACCTCAAACAGCGCGGTGCAGCCCTCGCCGTCGCCTGCCATTTTTTTTGCCAATGTTTCATTTACAATCTTTAAGGCCCGGCAAAAGGTATGGTAATCCTCACCCTTCTCTGTGATTTCCCGATTGCCGGCCAGGCCGTTTGCCAGAAGGAGGACTGTGTCATTGGTGGATGTGTCCCCATCCACTGAAATCATGTTGTATGTATCCCGGATATCCTGGCTGAGGGCTTCCTGGAGCAGCTCCTTGCTTATAGCCGCATCCGTGGTCACAAAGCTCAGCATGGTGCACATATTGGGATGAATCATGCCGGAACCCTTGCACATGCCGCCCATGGTCACAGTGTTTCCTCCCAGCTCAAATTGGACAGCCACCTCCTTGTTCTTTGTATCCGTGGTCATAATAGCCCTGGATGCGCCGGTGCCGCTCTCCAGGCTTTCGTCCAGCAGAGGAGCCATAGCCTTGACCCCCGCCGTAATCCTGTCCATGGGAAGCTGCATGCCGATGACGCCTGTGGATGCCACCAGAACGCTTTCAGCGGGAATTCCCAGTGCCTGGGCCGCTGCTCCCGCTGTCTGCCCGCAGTATCCCATGCCCTCCTCTCCGGTACAGGCATTGGCAATTCCCGCGTTTATAACCACTGCCCGGGCAGGCACTCCGTTTGTCACCTGGTTCTTATCCCATTTTACGGGAGCTGCCTTCACCACATTGGTGGTGAAGGTGCCGGCTGACCTGCAGGGCTCCTGGCTGTAAATCATGGCCATGTCCTGACGGTCCTTATACTTGATTCCGGCTGCCGTGGAAGCAGCCTTAAAGCCCTTGGCAGCCGTGACGCCGCCGGTTATGATTTTGATTCCCTTGCCTGACTCATCCATATCTCTCGTTCCTCCATTCATTTCCATACCTTTATGTCATATGGAGATGCACCGGCCTTTGCCACGGTGCACCAACCTTTCATTTTACCGTACAAACCGGGTGATGTTTTCCTCATTCAGTATGAATTCGTATGTATTCACATCCTCCCGCTCCCTCCATCCGATTCCCTGCCAGAACGCATTTCCCACCTCATTCTCCTTAAACGCAATCAGACTGATTTTGCTGACGCCTTCTTTCTGCAGGGCCTCCATGGCAAAGCGCACCATACGGTATCCGATGCCGTGTTTCCTGTATCCCGGCGCCACGCACACGTGATAAAAGCAGCCGGTCCTGCCGTCATGGCCGCAGAGGATGTTTCCTATTATATGACCGTTCTGGACAGCCACCACGCTGGTAGTGGGATTCCTCCTGAGGAACCGCTCCACTCCATCCCATGAATCGTCAATGCTTCTGATTCCAAAGCCTTTGATTTCTGTCCACAGGCCGTAAACCTGGTCGTAATCCGTCATTGTCATTTCGCGGATAAGGATATCCATCGTACCTGCCATGAGCTTATGTTTCCTTTCTTTTTCCCTCTTTTATCCTTTGAAGGGTATATCTGAACCAATACCCTGAACCATCAGGGGAAAATAGGAATCTGCTTCAGCCCCGTATTCTCCGGCAGTCCGAACATCAGGTTCATGTTCTGGATGGCCTGGCCTGCTGCTCCCTTGACCATGTTGTCAATGGCTCCCATCATCACCACCCGGTTGGTTCTGGTGTCTATCTTGAAATTCACATCTGCAAAATTGCTGCCCTCCACCCACCGGGTCTGGGGCACCACATCCTTTTCCAGGACGCGCACAAAATATTCGTCCCTATAATACTTGTCGTATACAGCCTTTACCTCCTCGTAGGACACTTTCTTTGTAAGGGATGCATAGGCCGTCACCAGGATTCCCCGGTTCATTGGCACCAGATGAGGGGTGAAGCTGATGGTTACCGGCTTTCCTGCCGCGCAGGACAGCTGCTCCTCTATCTCCGGCGTATGTCTGTGGGAGGCCACTCCGTAAGCCTTAATGTTCTCATTGACCTCACAGTACAGACTGTCCACCTTGCTTCCCCTGCCTGCGCCGGATGTGCCGGACTTGGCATCAATGATGATGGTATTAGGGTCAATGAGCCCTTCCTTTACCAGAGGATACGTGGACAGAAAGGAGCAGGTGGGGAAACATCCCGGATTGGCAATGAGCCTGGCCCTCTTCACCTTTTCCCGGTTGATTTCGGGCAGCCCGTACACGGCTTCACCGATGAACCGGGGGGATGCATGGGTCAGCTTATACCATTTCTCATAAACAGACACATCCTTAATACGGAAATCAGCGCTTAAATCAATGACCTTTACCTTAGACAATACGTCCTCGTCCACCAGGGATGCGCACAGGCCCTGAGGGGTTGCGGTGAACACCACGTCCACCTGGTCTGCCAGCTCCTTCATATTATCATCCATACACGCGTCGTCCACGATTCGGAACATGTTGCGGTAGATAGATGCATATTTCTGGTCTATGTAGCTTCTGGAACCATACCATTTAATCTCTATGTCATCCCTCTGGAGCAGGAGCCTTGCCAGCTCTCCTCCCGCATATCCTGTGGAACCGATAATACCTGCCTTAATCATATCCGTATCTCCTTATATTTATAAATATTGGCTGCTGCCTTCATTATAGTCAGTTTTTCTTTAAATGAAAAGAAGCATTTCCACGAATCCTATTTCCTGGTCATCCTTTGGATTTCATAATTATACATTATAAATGCATAATATGCAACATCTTTTAAAAATTTTTATTTAGCACTTGCATTTTATCACATAATGTTGTATATTTATGAAAATTCAAACAGTACAGCAATCTCAGGAGGATATTGATATGAAAGAAAAAGTAGTTTTAGCTTATTCCGGCGGACTGGATACCACCGCAATCATTCCGTGGTTAAAGGAGCATTTTGGCTATGAAGTCATCTGCTGCTGCATCGACTGCGGCCAGGGCAGCGAATTAGACGGCCTGGACGAGAGAGCCAAATTATCCGGTGCTTCCAAATTATATATTGAAGATTTAGTGGATGATTTTTGCGACAATTACATCATGCCCTGTGTAAAGGCAAATGCAGTATATGAAAATAAATACCTCTTAGGCACCTCCATGGCCCGTCCTGCCATTGCCAAGAGACTGGTTGAGATTGCACGTAAAGAAGGCGCCTCAGCCATCTGCCACGGCGCTACCGGCAAGGGCAATGACCAGATTCGTTTTGAACTGGGCATCAAGGCCCTGGCCCCGGATATCAAAATCATCGCTCCCTGGCGTATGACCGATGTATGGACCATGCAGTCCCGCGAGGATGAGATTGAATACTGCAAGCAGCACGGCATTGACCTTCCCTTCTCCGCAGACAGCAGCTACAGCCGTGACAGGAACTTATGGCACATCAGCCACGAGGGACTGGAGTTAGAAGATCCGTCACAGGAGCCCAACTATGAGCACCTGCTTGTACTTGGCGTGACTCCTGAAAAGGCACCAGACGAGGGCGAGTATGTGACCATGACCTTTGAAAAAGGCGTTCCCACCAGCGTAAACGGGGAGAAGATGAAGGTTTCCGATATTATCCGCAAGTTAAATGAGCTGGGCGGAAAACACGGCATCGGTATTGTGGACATCGTGGAAAACCGTGTGGTAGGCATGAAGTCACGCGGCGTGTATGAGACACCAGGCGGAACCATTCTCATGGAAGCCCATCAGCAGTTAGAGGAGCTGGTATTAGACCGCGCCACCATGGAGACCAAAAAGACCATGGCTGATAAGTTGGCCCAGATTGTATATGAGGGCAAGTGGTTTACCCCTCTGCGCGAGGCTGTCCAGGCATTTGTTGAGTCCACCCAGGAATATGTGACAGGCGAAGTGAAATTCAAACTGTACAAGGGCAATATCATCAAGGCCGGAACCACATCCCCATATTCCTTATACAGCGAGTCCCTGGCTTCCTTCACCACAGGCGACCTGTACGACCATCATGACGCAGACGGCTTCATCACCCTGTTCGGACTTCCCCTTAAGGTAAGGGCCATGAAGATGGCTGAGGTGGAATCTGCCAGGAAGGGACAGTAAAGAGGCCGGGAACCAAGACGGTAAATAATGAGTAACATTATATAGCAAATGATAAATGATACATAAGCAGTGATGCATGAGTATAATACGCTTTTAAAAAATGCCCCGGAGATACGGATTTTCCATCTCCAGGGCATTTCTCTATGCCTTTGCTATGCCTTGCCATATTTAGTTCATAGTCCGTGGCCGTCACCGTATACCAGGCTTCAGGGTCCACCGGTTCATGGGTAATGGTACAGGTGAAACCGGAGGGAATCACCATGCCGCCGAACACACTGGACTGGTCTGCTCTCACCGCATCGGTCAGGTTATGTCCTGTTCCGCAATCAGATAAGCGTTAAGGGACAGCACAATATCCTTTTGGGCATCAGGGCGGATAAAATGCAGCTTCATGCTTCCGCTGGCACGCTCTCCCTTCCGAATCCGGCTCTTAAGGTCCAGGACCGCCTGACGGTCGCTGCCGCTGATATATGTAAACAGATTAAGGGGCTCCCCCTGTTCCCTGTTCACATGGGCGCGTGAGGGAATCAGCCCTGAATCAGTGGTAATCATATAGGATGCATTGTCCCCGAAGGTGGTGGAATCATAGAGGGATCGGAAGGAATCCTGGCTGTAAATGCCAATCAGTATGACAGAGCCTGTAGGGCAGGAAAATGCCGCCACATCCTTACCGGAAGCGCTGAACGGGTCTGAAAGCAGCACGGGTGTCTCGTGCCGGCAGTGAGCAAATTCTATGGGGCCGGTTTAAACTTCCAATGCGCTTTGTATTATGTCTACAGTGACTTCACGGCTGCCACAACGTTCTCAACCGTAAATCCGAATTTTTTAAAGAGCTGTCCTGCCGGCGCGCTGGCGCCAAATCCCTTCATGGTGACGGTGGTTCCGTCAAGGCCCACATACCTGCCCCATCCGAAATCGCCCAGCGCCTCTACTGCCACTCTCTTACGCACTGCCTTTGGAAGGACCTTCTCCCTGTAATCCTCAGGCTGCTCCTCGAACACGTCCATGCTCGGCATGCTGACGACGCGCACATCCACACCCTCTTTTGCCAGTTCGGCCTTTGCACCTACTGCCAGCTCCACCTCGGAACCAGTGGCAATGATAATGGCATCCGGAACTTCCTTCGCGGAATCCTCCAGGATGTAGGCTCCCTTTAATGCCTCCTTGCTGGATCCGGCCAGCTGCGGCAGGTTCTGTCTTGTGAGTACCAGGGCTGTAGGAGTCTTTTTGGAAGATACGGCGCTGTACCATGCAGCAGCTGTCTCCGTGGCATCCGCCGGGCGGTATACATGGAAGTTAGGCATGGCGCGCAGCATGGCCAGCTGCTCAATGGGCTCATGGGTAGGTCCGTCCTCTCCCACGCCGATGCTGTCATGGGTAAATACATAGGTAAGGGGCACGCCCATAAGAGCGGACAGCCTTGCCATTGGCTTTGTATAATCGCTGAACACAAAGAAGGTGGACACGAATGCCCGCAGGCCGCCGTGAAGCATGAGACCATTTCCAATAGCGGACATGGCCAGCTCGCGGACACCGAAATGCAGGTTGCGTCCGGCATAGTTATCCTTGGAGAAATCGCCCATGTCAGCCATGTAGGTCTTGGTGGACGGAGCCAGGTCTGCCGCTCCTCCAATCAGGTTCGGCATCAGGTTCTTAAGCTTCTGAAGCTGCTTGCCGGACAGGCTCCTGGTAGCATCCGGCTTGTCCTCAAAAGCCCAGTAGTCTTCACTGTCATAAACATCATTAGCCAGATTCGGATTATAGAATTTATCCCATAATTCCTTCATCTCCGGATATTTCCCGCAGTATTCCGCAAATAATGCGTTCCATTTTTCCTCCGTCTCAGCGCCTCTCTCAGCGTATGCCTTATAATTGGCATATACCTCATCCGGTACATAAAAAGGCTCCATGGACGGCCAGTTCAGGAATTCCTTCATGGCTTTTACATTGTCATCCCCCAGAGGCTCGCCGTGAGCGCTGGCCTTGCCCTGCTTTGCGGGACAGCCGTAGCCAATCTGGGTCTTTACGGTGATGAAGGATGGACGTGTGGTATCTGCCTTTGCCTCCTCGATTGCCTTGCCGATGGCATCCAGATCATTTCCGTCCTCAACGGTAATCAGCTGGAATCCGAAGGCTTCCATGCGCTTCTGTACGTCCTCTGTAAATGCGATATCCGTGCTTCCCTCGATGGAAATACGGTTGGAATCATAAAATACAATAAGCTTGCCAAGTCCCAGGGTGCCTGCCAGTGAGAACGCCTCAGAGGAAATGCCCTCCATCATACAGCCGTCGCCGCCCAGCACGTAGGTAAAATGATCAACAACAGGATATCCGTCCTTGTTGAACACAGCAGCCAGATGGGACTCTGCCATGGCCATGCCAACTGCCATGCCCATGCCTGCGCCCAGCGGGCCTGTGGTGGCCTCAACGCCTACTGTATGGCCATACTCCGGATGTCCCGGTGTCAGGGAATCCATCTGACGGAAATTCATCATATCCTCTTTTGTAAGGCCGTAGCCGAAAAGATGAAGCAGGGAATACAGCAGTGTGGAGCCATGGCCTCCTGAAAGAATGAAACGATCCCTGTTCTCCCATCCTGGATTCTTAGGATTATGGTTCATATGTTTTGCCCACAGCTCAAAGGACATGGCTGCGGCTCCCAAAGGAAGTCCTGGGTGGCCTGATTTGGCTTTCTGTACAGCATCTGCTGCCAGAACGCGGATTGCATTGACTGACATGGTATCAATCTGATTCATAGTTCCCTCCATTCCGGTGCCCCCAAAGGGGCCCACGCATCATAGATGTTATTTTTTTACCAACTGCCCTTTATTATACCAATTCCATCCATACAGGGCAATACTTTTTCTCGCAAAAATCAGTGCAACATTTTGCGGTTCTCTGCGTTATTATGCAAATTTAAAAACAATTGTTATAAAAAGATTATAATTTAAACACATTTTCATCACATTTTAATTTTAAAACTGTTTGGTGAATATGTTTATAAAAAACTGACAGGAGGACACAAGCAGTGATTGAAGTAAAAAATCTTGTGAAAGATTACGGCGGCCATCTGGCAGTGGACCATTTGAGTTTCCGGGTGGAAGACGGCCAGATATACGGCTTCCTGGGTCCTAACGGCGCCGGAAAGTCCACTACCATGAACATCATGACCGGTTATCTGGGCGCCACAGAGGGCCAGGTTATCATAGACGGCCACGACATACTGGAGGAGCCTGAAGCCGCAAAAAAACGCATCGGGTATCTGCCGGAGATTCCGCCTCTGTATATGGACATGACCGTGGACGAATACCTGGAGTTTGCGGCCTGTATTAAAAAACTGCCGAAACCAGGGCGTATGGACGCCATACAGGAGGTCATGGACCTGGTTAAAATCACGGATGTCAGGAAACGGCTGATCCGAAACCTGTCCAAGGGCTACCGGCAGCGGGTGGGCATGGCCCAGGCCGTTTTGGGAAAGCCCTCTGTCATCATCCTGGATGAGCCTACCGTTGGACTGGACCCCAAACAAATCATTGAGATACGGGATATGATAAAAGGTCTGGGCAAACAGCACACCGTCATCCTGAGTTCCCACATCCTGTCCGAGGTAAGTGCTGTTTGCGACCATATCATGATCATTGCCCACGGAAAGCTGATTGCCAGCGATACTCCTGAAAACCTGGAACAGCGGTTAAAAGGCGCCGCAGGCCTGGATCTGACGGTAAAAGGCAGTGCGGAGGCACTGAGGCCCGTGCTGGAGGAAATTCATGGACTGTCCATAGAGCGTATGGAGGCCGGCAGCGAGGATGGCACCTGTGTTGCGAATCTGCAGTTTGTCGGGGGCGGAGATACCATTGATTCAGACAGCGCCGAATTTCCCGATCTGGAAGCGGATATCCGCGAAACTATTTTTTACGCCCTGGCCAATCACCGCCTTCCCATCCTGTCCATGGCTCCCTCCAAGGCATCCCTTGAGGAAATATTCCTGGAGCTGACAGAGGACTACCCAAAAACCCGGGAGGACAGCGGCGCCGCAGACCCCACGGACCAATCAAAGGAGGAGGAACCCCAATGAGAGCTATCTATAAACGGGAGCTGAAATCCTATTTCTGCTCCATGACAGGCTATGTTTTTATTGCTTTCATGACCATGTTCATGGGCATTTACTTCATGGTTTACAATATGATTAACGGTTACCCCTATTTTTCCTATACACTTAATTCCATCCTGATGATACTTATGATTGCGGTGCCGATTCTGACCATGCGGAGCATGTCGGACGAACACAGGGCACGTACCGACCAGCTGCTGCTGACCTCCCCCGTATCCGTATGGGGTATTGTCATGGGAAAATTTCTTTCCATGGTCACTGTTTTCGCTGTCCCCATGGCCATTGCCTGCCTTTGCCCCCTCATCATCCGAAGCGCCGGGACCGCCTATCTGACAGAGGACTATGCATCCATACTGGCCTTCTTCCTTTTGGGATGTGTCTACATTGCCATTGGGCTTTTCATCTCTTCCCTCACGGAAAGCCAGCTCATAGCCGCTGCAGGGACCTTCGGCATACTGCTGCTCAGCATCCTCTGGCCAGGGCTTTTAAACTTTATACCGGCTACCGCAGCAGGTTCGCTGGCCGGTTTCCTCATTCTGTGGACCCTTGTGTGTTTTATCATATACCGGCTGACCGGCCATATTCCCCTTTCCCTCGGACTGGAAGCAGCCGGTGCAGCGGTCCTTATAGGAATCTTTTTGGTGAAGCAGAGCATGTTTGAACGGGCCCTGACCGGACTTCTGGGAAAAATCGTCCTGACAGACGTATTTGACGGCATTGTCAGCAGCCATATGCTGGATGTCGGCGGTCTTGTCTATTATCTGAGCGCGGCCGGCATATTGCTGTTCCTGACTGTTCAGTCAATTGAAAAAAGAAGATGGAGTTGAATCATATGACCAGAAAACTAAAAAAAGGCAGCTTTATGGCACTGTACACCCTTGTGGTCATTGCAGCTGTCATTGTACTCAACCTGATAGTGGGAAAGCTTCCTGCCAAATACCTGAAACACGACTTAAGTTCCAGCAAAATTCTTACCCTGGGTGATACAACCCGGGACATTCTCGCACAGCTGGACAGAGACGTTACCATACACATCGTAGCTGATCCCAACTCCGTGGATGAGAGGATACCATCCTTTGTAGAACTGTATAAAGACCTTTCTCCGCATATTTCGGTGGAAGCCAATGACCCAGTGCTTCACCCGGACGTACTTGCCTTACTGGACACAGAACCCGGCAACCTGATTGTATCCTGTGAGTCCACCGGAAAAAAGACTTCCATTTCATTTGACGATATAATCCAGTTTGACCCCATGGTTTACTACCAGTACGGGCAAATCAAGGAAACAGCCTTTGACGGCGAAGGACAGATTACCAGCGCCATCCGCTATGTCACAAGCGATACGGCTGCTGCTGTATATACTCTGACCGGACACGGCGAGGCTGCCCTCGCATCAGCCGCAGCGGATGCCATGGATAAATCCGGCATGAATGTAACCGAACTGAATCTGCTCACCCAGGGAGCCATTCCCCAGGACTGCAGCCTTCTCATCATGAATGCCCCTGCCAGGGATATCTCCGCGGATGAAAAAGAAATGCTGACCGATTATCTGAAAAACGGCGGCCGCATGCTGCTCCTTGCGGGCTGTACCCAGGATACCCTGGCCAATCTGACCGATTTCATTTCCCAGTACGGAATGGACCTGAAAAATGGATTTGTGGCTGACCCGGCTCCCCAGCATTTCTACAACAATAATCCCTTTAATGTTATTCCGGATTACGACTTTGCCAGCAGCCTTCTCTCGGGAATCGACTCCTCCGCGGCAGCCCTTCTGGTCCAGCCCGCCGGAATGACCATACAGGAAAATCCATCGGAACACATTACGGTCCAGCCCTTCCTTACCACCTCTGATTCCGCGTTTCTGGCGGACCCTCTCACACAGGAGAAGACGCAGGGGGCCTATGTTCTGGGAGCTGTGGCCACGGAGACTGTAAACGAGGAGGAGGGCACATCCTCCATGCTTACCGTTATCACGGCGCCAAGCATGATTGATGATTCCATTCTGTCACGTTTCCCCAGCATCACCAACCTGACTTTGTTCATGAACGCCGCAACCAATGGACTGCCCGGAGTAACGCCCCTGTCCATTCCCGGCAAAAGCCTGGATATTACCTATAATATGATAACATCCGCCGGACTGTGGAGCGCGCTGTTCATTATTGTGATTCCGGTCATATTCCTGGCTGCAGGCTTTGTAATCTGGCTGAAGCGCCGGAAGCTTTAAAACATACTGGCATGTATCGCACGTAAGTGACCATAATACGGTCACTAAGTGCTCATAACGAGGAGGTTTGACATGAAGAAACATATACGGCCAATGGTTCCCGCTCTGGGAGTCCTGGTCCTTCTCTGCGCTGCCTATGGAGCCATCACCTGGCAGCAGGAGAGGAATGCCAAAGCACAGGCTCTGTCTCCGGAAAACGACTCTGTATATATGACTGACCTTCCGGAGCTATCTTCCCTGTCCTGGACAAAGGATGACAAGAGTCTGTCTTTTACCCGGGAAGGCGGCACCTGGTACTATAAAGGGGATAAGGACTGCCCTATCCGTCAATATCCACTGACTACCCTGGCGGATACCCTGTCCCACTTAAAAGCAGAACGGAAGTTAAAAGGCGCGGATTCTCCGGAAGCATATGGCCTGGATAACCCTTCCGTGCGGTTTGATACAGTTTCCCCTGACGGTTCCTCCCATACCATACTGCTGGGAAGCCAGGTTCCAGGTACCGGGGGTGCGGGCTCGGACGGTTCCCAGCCCCCTGCCCAGTACTACGCAGCCATGGAAGGGGACAGCCAGATTTATACGATCGGCAGTTACCTGACAGAGACAGCTGCCAAGGGTCTTTACGATTTTGTCGAGACAGAATCCCTTCCCCATGTGGAGGGCGCCGACATCCGGGAAATCACTGTTTCCAGGAACGGGCAGACCAGCCGGTTCTGTAAAAAGGCTGTGGATGACGCGGGCAATATAGCCTGGTACAAGGATTCTGCGGCGGACGAGTCCAACCGCCTGGATGACAATGGCGCTCTTAATAATCTGGCGGATATCATAAGCGGTCTGTCATTCCAGTCCTGCGTATCATATAAAGCCAGCGATGAAGAATTGAGCGGCTATGGCCTGTCTGATCCAACTATGATTCTTTCCTGGACCTATGAAAGCGGAGATACGAATGGCGGCCTGACATTGTTGATCGGAAGTCTCACCGAGGATGGAACCGGCTACTATACCAGAAAGGATGATTCCAGAGCTGTAAACCTGATATCCAAAGAGGCGGCAGTGCGTTGCCTGAATGCTGCCTACCCAAAGTAATGTGAGTCATATATGAGGTTGTGTCAAATTATGAAAGGGAAACAACACTGCATGCCTGCCTGTTGTCTCCCTTTTTTAATAAATACCTGTTCTGATATATGGATTGCCCTTAAGCCCCTTCCCCGCGCTCCCCCGTATCTCTGTCATGAAGCACAAAGTGGTTCTTCTGAAAATCCAGTATCCCCTCAGCCCGCATCTTACTCAGCTCGCTGGACATGGCGCTCCGGTCCACACAGAGATACTCAGCCAGCTCCTGGCGGTTATAGGGTATGTCAAAAGCTCTTCCCCCTTTTGCCATGGCCTGCTCTGACAGATAGGATAAAAGCTTTTCCCTGGTGGTCCTGCGGCATACATGCTCCAGCCTATTTTCCAGCTTCACATTATGCTCCGACACCAGACGCAGCATGTTGTGTATGAATCTGGTATGGAAATCACAGGCCAGGGGACAAAATGTAATCATACGCTGGTAATTGAGGAACAGGGCCTCGCATCCTCCCTCTGCCACCACGCTCACCGGCAGCACCGGGGTCCTGGCGCAGGAATAGGATTGGCCAAAGAGCTCCCCTTCCTTTATATGATATATGTGTTCCTGATGTCCCCAGAAATTCTCCTGGATGACACATGCCTTTCCCCTCAGCAGAACCAGCACCGTATTGACGGATTCTCCCATGCGGAAGATGTATTCCCCGTCCTCATAAAGCACCTGCTCCGAGGCACAGCATTTTAACAGAGTATAGAGCTCGTCATCATTAATGCCGTAAAATAGCGGAGATTTTTTCACAAGAGGCAGCCATTCCTCCATATTCGCCCTTCTTTCCGTTGTATTTACAACTCTTTTGCTGTAAATATTATATAATCAAGAGATTTTTCCGTCAAGAGGGATTTTATGTGAGATAAAATCTCATATTATATTACTGGGCGTCATCCATTCCCAGCTGTTTTTTATATATCCCAATGACTTTTTTCATAGCCTCCTGTCCGGGGGCTCCTATGGTAAGGCGCTTCTCCACGCAGGTTTTCATGCTGATGGCCTCATATACGTCCTCCTCAAACACCGGACTGATGGCCTTGTACTCTTTCAGGCTGAGATCATCCAGGGCAATTCCCTTGCTGATGCACGCAAGTACCAGCTGTCCCACGATGCCGTGGGCATCCCTGAAAGGCACTCCCTTATTCACCAGATAATCCGCCGCATCCGTGGCATTGGTAAAGCCGTTCTTTGCACTGGCCTCCATTACCTCCTTCCGAAAGCTCATAGAGGAAATCATGCCTGTGAACAGAGCCAGACATCCCTTTACCGTGTCAATGGCGTCAAAGGTAAGCTCCTTATCTTCCTGCATATCCTTGTTGTAAGCCAGAGGTATCCCCTTCATGGTGGTCAGCATGGACACCAGGGCGCCGTATACGCGCCCGCTTTTGCCGCGTATCAGCTCTGCGATGTCCGGGTTCTTTTTCTGAGGCATGATGGAACTTCCTGTGCTGTAGGAATCATCAATCTCCACAAAACGGTACTCGTTGGTATTCCATATTATGATTTCCTCGCAGAACCTGGACAGATGCATGGAGATAGTGGACAGAGCGCTGAGAAGTTCAATCAGGTAATCCCTGTCAGCCACTGAATCCATGGAATTAAGGGTTGGTCCGTCAAATCCCAGAAGCTCTGCCGTGTATTCCCGGTCCAGAGGGTAAGTGGTGCCTGCCAGAGCACCTGAGCCCAGGGGACAGTAATTCATGCGCCTGCGTATATCCTTAAGACGGGAGCGGTCCCTGGAGAACATCTCGAAGTATGCCCCCATATGATGGGCCAGGGTAATTGGCTGGGCCTTCTGAAGATGGGTGAAGCCAGGCATGAAGGTGTCCGTATTCTTCTCCATAACTGCCAGCAGCTCTTCCAGCAGTTCCTTCACCAGCGCTTCGATGGCGTCAATCTCATCCCTGGTATAGAGCTTCATGTCCAGGGCTACCTGATCATTACGGCTGCGTCCTGTGTGAAGGCGTTTTCCCGCCTCTCCAATCCGCTCAGTCAAGGTTCCCTCCACAAAGGAATGGATATCCTCATATCCGGAATCGGATGATATAGTCAATTTGCCATTATCCAGATCTTCCAGAATGCTTTCCAATCCGCGGATAATATCATCTCTGTCCTGTTCTGTAAGGATTCCCTGCTTTGCCAGCATCTTCACATGGGCAATGCTGCCCCTGATGTCCTGACGGTAGAATTTCTGGTCAAAGGAAAGGGATTCGTTAAAATTGTGTACCAGCTGATTGGTTTCTTTCGTAAAACGTCCACCCCATAATTTCATGGCTCTTATCTCCTTATTTCTCATTTTCTTTTGTCCTGTTTTCCTGTTTGCTGCCGCTCTCTTTTTTCTGACTCTTTTTGTGGTTCTTTCTTATGCTGTATCCGCTTACCGCACGGTCCTTTTTCTTCCTCCGGCTGATTCCGGCCAGCACAGTGACTCCCAGGACAGCCGCGCTGACTCCGGTAATCCACGCCCCGGTCCCAAGTCCTTCCGGTTCATAGGAAAAACTGATTCGGTGGGTCCCTTCGCTGATATCCACTGCCAGAAACGTGTCAAACATCTTCCGCGGCGCCGCGGCCTTGCCGTCCACCAGGATAGTCCATCCCTTATCATAGGGAATGCTGGTATACATAACGCCTGCCGTATCCGCTGTAATGCTGCCTGACAGCTCCGTATCCGTCCACCTGGACAGCACCATGGGATTCCGGTTCATTTTCCCATAAACAGCCTCCAGGGCCTGAGGGTTAAAACGCCACACCTCTGCCTGCAGAGTCGGGCTGCCGTCATCCCCTGCCTCCAGGCGCACCTCCACATCCTTATTGATGCGGCCCAGCTCCATGAAGTAGCCCCGGTCCACATTATCAAAGCTCTCTGTCTGCTCGCCGATTACAGCCGTGACCTCCTTCACCTTCTTATTGGTCACATACACGTAGTAATCTCCGGTCTCTTCGGCTGTAAATGTAAGTTTCCTGCCCTCTGTAACGCTTTCGTTGGGCAGCAGCACATGCTCAGTATCCAGCACATCGCAGAGATCGTTTTGGACATGGGCCGGGTTCCCGGAATCCATTATCCAGTTACCCTCCACATCCGATGGCAGCATGAATGCCACGGGCAGGGTAAATTTATTCTCGTACAGCCACATGCTCCCTTTTCTTGCGGACAAATCTCTGAGTCCATCGGCAGGCTGCTGGTCCCCATATATGCCGTACCGCACGGACAGCAGGCTGTCCACCAAAGGGGTGCTTCCTGTAATGCTGTAGGCATTGGTGGAGCTCTCACACCCCATTTTGCGGAAGAAATCCGACAGCGAGGCATTGGCTGTGGATGAAAACAGGGATACGGACGGGAAATTCATCCAGGCGCCGTCATTCTTTGTCTTTCTGTCTGTCTTTTCCACACGATAGAAGGTATCTGACTTAATATTCCACACCAACTCCTCCACATCCTGGTTATCTTTCACGTAGGCGGTCCTGCTGGTGGTAGGGATGCTGGTCACAGCAGTATTCACGGCAGCCTCAATGGCAATCACGGCCAAGGCAGTGAGAAGAATGGCATCCAGGCTCCATTTTCCCTTGTGGTACAGGTAAATCAGACCTCCATATACGGCAATGAACAGGAGCGCCGCATAGAACACGGAGAAATGGTATTGTTCCGGATTATTCACCAGCTTCTCTGCCAGCAGCACAAAGGAAACAGCTCCCCAAAACGCCATACATACCGATTTCCAGGACGTATCCTCCAGATGAATGTAGGCATGGTAACACATGAACAGCATCAGCGCAATATAAATGAAGGACTGGCGGCATGGAAGGCTGTTGGGATAGTGGAATCCATGCCAGATGAAATTCAGCACATTCACGGAAAAACTGGCATAAAACAGAATCAGCATGGTGCAGTACACAGCCTTTTCCCTGAAGGTAATCTTCCTGCTTCCCAGATATAAAAGGAAGAACATGAGCACCGCCGCACCGCAGTATATATTCGGCCAGTGATCCAGCCCTATCTCGGTTCCCACATTTCCTATATGACGGGCAATCATATCAAAGATGGAAAAATAGGAGGAAAATGTCTTAGGAAAATCAAAATCCCCTGACGCGGTTACCTGCAGCGCATAAATTTCCGGCAAAAGCACCACCGCGGCAAGACCGCCTGCCAGAAGGGAATAAAAGGAAAAGCGCAGCCCTGTTCCCATAAATGCTCCAAAGCTCTTTGGCGGATTGAGTATCATCTGGGCAATCACATAAATAACCATGAAAATGCAAATCATGATGGAAATATAGTAATTGGAAAGGATGGAGAGGCCCAGGGTGATACAGTAAAGCGTCCCCCTCTTCTCCTTCACCAGCTGCTCCAGTCCCAGAAGGATTATCGGAAACAGCATGATGCAGTCCAGCCACATGATGTTCCAGCTGTAGGCAGCCATATAACCGCTTAGGGCATAAAAAATACCGAAAAAACCCACGCCGAAATTATTAACTCCAAAGTGTTTCTTCAGATACCACGAAAGGCTGAGACCGGACAGTCCTGTCTTGAGAACAATGAGGATGGTCATGAACTCAATGATGAACTTTTTCGGGCATAATATCAGAAGCCAGTTCACCGGGCTGGCCAGATAATAGGCATAGAGCGCTGAAAAATTCACCCCCATGCCGATATCCCAGCTGTAGAGCAGGCTTCCCCCATGGGTCAGCTTATACTGGAACTCTGAAAAAAACGGGGCATACTGATGGTACATATCCGTCCTGAGAAAGCACTCTTCCCCAAATGGAAAGATACCTCTCTGGGCAAATATGATAATCATGGCCACCACGGGGACAAAAAATGCTGCCACCAGACCGTCCGAAGGCTTTAACAGCCGAAGGCCGCGCCTGTTTCCTGTCCGTAACATCCCTGTTTCTCTCTTATCGTACTGCTGCCTGTCCTGTCCGACAGTCTCATTCTCTTCTTCCATTCCGTATTCGTCTTCCTCTGATGTCATTTTCTCCCCGCCGGAAACCGGCTCCTTTGAGAGCGCTTCCTCCCGGGCTTTATCCTGTATGGTCGGTTCCGGCTGCACAAGCTTCAGGATTGCGTCAAGCTCCCGTTCAACCCGTTCTATCTCTTCACGTTCCATCACAGTCACCTTTCTCTATTCAGGCTTATTCTTGAATATCCAGAGTTTGCTGAAAATATAGTTCAGTACCATGTTGATTACAGAGGAAGTGAATTTGCAGAACAGCTCATACAGCATTCCCCTGTCACCGCCTAATTTTACCATGACCACCATGAGCACCCAGGTAACGGCTCCTGAGAACGCCCGGGCCGCCACAAATGCTCCCACCTCCTTCACAAGGTAGGAGGGCCTCAGATTATAATTGCGGAACACAATAAGCTTGTTCACCACATAGGCAAACAGCACAGCCGCCAGCCATGACATGGCCTGGGACAGACCTACGCCTATCTCAATCTGTCTCAGCAGGGCGTATACCGCGAAATCGACTGCCGTGGTGAGAAACCCGCATATAATGTAGCTTATCGTCTCATAGTTAACACATTTTTTCCATATTTTACGTAACATCTTCTGCTCCTGCCCTGTTCCAGAGTGCGCGCGCACAAGCCCTGGAGCAATAATCCCTTCTATTATATGGTAGCATCATGGAATTGTAAAGAAAAAACCATTATCTGTACAGGAAATCCTCGGCCCCCCTGGTGTAATGGAGTTCCCCGTCTTCCGTAAGAAAAATGCCGTAGATTTGGTCCATTGACTCTATGAGCCTGGTCCCCTCTTCCAGTCCCAGGGCAAAGCAGGCGGTGCTCAGTCCATCCCCGTCCACTGACCTGGGTGAAATGATGGATACCTGGGTCAGCCCATTTTCATATGGATACCCGGTAGAAGGATCCAGTATATGGTGATAGTTGACGCCCTTCTCCATAAAATGCCTCTCATACACGCCGGAGGAAACCACGGACATGCCGTCAATTTTCAGTGCGGCCACAGTCTCTGTATGGGTGGCGTACGGCCTCTGAAGCCCTATCTTAAAAGGAGTGCCGTCCGGCCGTTCTCCCACGCAGAGCACATTTCCGCCCAGGTTGATGACCGCGCTTTCCACTCCCTTATCTTCCAGGTATGCCTTCATCTGGTCCGCTATAAAGCCCTTGGCTATGGCTCCCAGGTCAATGGTTGTCTCGTCATTGAGGAAGGTGATCTGCCTGCCATCCAGGATTACATTTTCATATCCCACCTTTTTCAGATCCGCCTCAATCTCTTCCCTGGGCGGCACATGGGGCGTCTTGCCCGTAAAATCCCACAGGGAGCTCAAAGGCTCTATGGTTATATCAAAGGCCCCCCGGGACATGCGGCAGTACTCCAGCCCCTCCGCCAGTACCTGGGCTGTTTTCTCCGATACGGTGACGGTCCTCTCACCCGGCCTGCGGTGGTTCAGTTTATAAATCTCGCTCCCCTCCAGGGTCTTGCTGAGCAGCTTCTCATAGTCGGAACACAATGTCATGCAGCCGTCCAGAATGGTCTGGTCCTCTGTATCATATAAGGTAACGGTGACAAATGTGTTCAACAAAAAAGACGACCTGGTGACAGGATCCGCAACTTTCTTGCTGCATCCTGCCAGCCAAGCCGTGCACATGATAATCAAACCTGCTGTTATTATTGTCTTTAATCCTATATTTTTCATGCCTTACATTCTAGCACTCGGCCCTGTAAAAGTCAAGGCAGCCGCATTAGGCTTTGGTCTCTTCCATGTACTCATCCATCACAGCGTCCAGAATGTTCTTAAGTGCCTCAGGCGCCCTGCCTCCCACCGGAGTGCCGTCAATCTCACTGGCAGCCACGCACAGTTTGGTGGAGGATGTCACCAGAACCTCGTCCGCATCCATCATCTCCTTCAGGGTATACGGAGTCTCGCTTACCGGAATTTCCAGTTTTTTACAAACGCGAATCAAATGGGCCCTTGCAATGCCCGGAAGAATCAGGTTGTCGGCAGGAGCCGTGTAGAGAATTCCGTCCTTTAAGATATGGCAGTTGCTATGGGCACATTCCGTCACACGGCCGCCTCTGTGGAACACTGCTTCCTGGCATCCTGCTTCCTTTGCTTTCTGGGCAGCCATGACGCTGGGCAGCAGATTCAGGGTTTTGATGTTGCAGTGGAGGAAACGGGTGTCCTCCTGGGTGAGCAGACGAATCTTCTTGTACAGGTCCGGTGTTCCCATGGGCTTTAACATAACCCAGAGATTTGCCGGTACATTCTCCGGAAATTCATGGGTCCTGACAGCGGTCCCCCTGGTTACCTGGAAGTAAATGAACAGATCTCCGGTGTCCATCTTATTTACCAGGTCCTGAAGCAGCGCCTTCAGCTCTGCCTTTGTGCATGGCACCTGAATCCTGATAAGGCCGGCGCTGTTGAAGAAGCGGTCAACATGCTCGTCAATTGCAAAAATCTTGTAATTGCGGCAGGGACCTGCGTCGTATACGCCGTCTCCAAACCAACATACCCTGTCATTCATGGGAACGCTCATATTCTCCAGTTCGCCGTACTTTCCATTATAATAACCAAGCGTTTTCATATATGTAATCTCCTTTTTAATAAAGTTCTCATTGGAACATGCTGCTAAAACCGCTTCTTTTCTTCTTCCGGTATGGCGGAATACATGTTTTTGATTTCCTTCAGCACGAAATGGGTCCTGGTGGCAGATACACCGGGTATGCTCTTGATGGTGCGGTGGATGCGCTCCAGCTCATCAGAGGAGGCGCAGGATATCTTCAGCACAAAGTCATAATCTCCGGTCAGATAGTAGCAGTCCAGGATGTTAGGGTGGTCCATGATAACCTCCGTGAAGGAGTCATGGAATCTGGGATGCTCCAGGCTGATTTCCATCAAGGCTGTGACATCGTTACCCAGAGCCTTGGCATCCACTCTTACCGTATAGCCCTTAATTATGCCGGACTCTTCCATCTTCTTGATGCGGTCCAGTACGGCTGATACAGACAAATGAATGGCTTTGCTGATGTCTGAAGCTGTTTCCCTTCCGTTCTCTTTTAGGATGTTCAGTATCTTATAGTCAAGTTTATCCATCTTGTCCCCCTGTTATTTTAGCTTTTCAAATGTGATTTCGTAGTATATACTGGTAGGTGGATAGAATGCATTTTCTGCACTGCCCTCTGTCCCGGTCACGGGCTTCGTGGACATTATAACACAAATCATCCAGGAGTTGTACTATGAATCTCTCTTATTTGAAATATGCGGTAGAAGTAGAAAAAACTGGGTCCATCACAAAGGCGGCTCAGAATTTTTATATGAATCAGCCCCATCTGAGCAAAATCATCCGTGAGCTGGAACGGGACCTGGGATGCGACATCTTCGACAGGACCAGCCGCGGGATGGTTCCCACCAAAAAGGGGGAGGAATTCCTGCGCTATGCAAAGGCAATCCTGGTGCAGGAGGAGCAGATCGAGGCCCTGTGCGTAAAGAACAGCGAAAAAGCACTGGAGGTGAATCTGTGCGTTCCCAGAGCCACCTATATTTCCTATGCCTTCTCTGAATTTCTTAAAAATATGGACAGCTGTCCCTCTGTCAATGTTCATTACATGGAAACCAATTCCAGGGACATCATACGCGGCGTGTCGGGCAAGACCTTCGACGTGGGCATCATACGCTGTCAGGCCCTTTATGAATCTTATTATATGAAGCTTCTCCAGGATGAGAACCTGGAGTGGAAGGAGCTGTGGCAATTTTCCTGCAATGTCCTTATGTCCTCCGGCCATCCCCTGGCCTCCGGGGACAACCTGACTTACCTGGATTTTACGGATTACATTGAAATCGTCCAGGGCGACATCCAGAACCCCTCCTTTACCTTTGAGGCCCAGGATGCCTCTTCCACCGGAGGCAACTCCAAGAAAACCGTTTCCATCTATGACAGGGGAAGCCAGTTTGAGCTGCTGCGCCAGCTGCCCGGTGCCTATATGTGGACTTCGCCTGTGCCCTACGGCTGTCTCACCTCCTCAGGCCTGATTCAAAAGACATGCAGTTATCCCGGAAACATCCACAAGGACCTGCTGATTTACAGAAGCGGCTACCGCTTTTCCAAGGAAGAGGAGGAATTTCTCCGGTGCCTCTCACGGATGGTAAGCCGTCTCTCCGATTGACCGACCATATAAATTTCATAAGCCCGTCAGCCCCTCTATTACAGCGGCTGACGGGCTTATGCTTTGCGTTAAGATCCCGTTTGTACCTATTTACATAGTGTAGAGTCTATGAAACAGCGTCTTTATATGGAACCGTATCTTTAGACAGGACAGTGTCCCATTCTACCATGATCCGGAGAGAATCCTCGCCAGCTCACTGTCCTCGTTCAGTATAACAGTCTTATTATCCCCTCTCATGGAAGCCTTCAGGGCATCCAGGGAGCGCACATAATTATAGAAGTCGGCCTTTGCCTCGTCATTGTAGGCGTCGCTTAATATCTGCATGTATCTGGCCTCGCCCTCCGCCTTGATTTTCTCTGCCTCCGCATTGGCCTTGGCTATGGTCTCCTTCACCGTCTTATCAGTCTCATTCTTAATCAGGGATGACTGGTAATCGCCGTCAGCCGTATACTGGGCGGCAATGTTGTTTCGCTCGGATATCATTCTCTGGTACACGGATTCCTTGTTGGAGTCGGGAAGGTCCAGCTTCTTTGTCTCCACCGCGTAGATGTGAATGCCGTAGGAATCCATGGCATCACCGATGTTCTCCGTGATGGTCTTAGCCAGGTTCCCGTCACGGCCTGATATGATATCCGCCTGGTTGGTGGAGGAAAGTACGTTTTTGATGGAGTTATATACCACGTTCCCCAGTCTGACCTCCGCCTTTTCCTTGCTGGCGTTCAGGGACGCCAGATATTTCACCGGATCGTTGATATCCCATATGACAAAGGAGTCAACAGTCATTACCTTTTTATCCTTAGTGGTGACATCGCTTGGGTACAGGTCGGAAATCATCTTATACTTAGGTATCTTCTGCACGGACTGCAGGAAGGGAACCCTGAGGGATGGACCCGCCGAATTCTCCACCCGGACCACCTTTCCGAACTGGATAATCAGGGAGTACTCATTGGATTTTGTGACCACCAGCGGATTGAAAATGGTGACAGCCAGGAGCACGATAACAAGTATTCCCATATTTCTCATAAATTTGGTCAATGTCTTCATTACTGTCCGCCTCCGTTCTGGTCATTGTCCCCATTCATTTCATCCACGTCATAGGCGCCGGACTGGCTGCTGTAGGAACCAGTCTGGGAACCGGTGCTGCTCTGGGTCCCGGTGACAAAGGAGTCCAGCGGAAGCATGGTCTGAGTCCCGTCTGAGCCGTTTATGATGACCTTGAGCTCCGGCAGAATGTCCTCCATGGTCTCGTAGAACATCCTCTTCTTTGTAATAAGAGGATACTTTGCATATTCCTGGTACATATCGTTGAACCTGGATACCTGCCCCTCCGCCTCGCTGATTCTCTGCTGGCGGTAGGCTTCCGCATTCCTGGCAGCCTTGTCGGCCTTTGCATTAGCTGCCGGAAGCTGCTCGGACTGGTACTTCCTGGCCTCGTTGATTTTGGTGTCCATACCCTGTTTTGCATCCTCTACTGCCTTGAACGCATTGTTCACTGCATCGGTAGGCGGCTGCGCGTCCTGGATGGTCACATTGTTAATGCCCAGGCCGATGTCCTCCTGCTCCAGGCGCTCAGACAGCAGTGCCTTCACCTTTGCCTGAATCTCGGATTTGCCGGTGGTGATAACCTCGTCCACGCTGTAGGATCCCACCGTATCCCTTATATAGGACTGGGCCAGGTTCTTTAAAATAGGAATGGCCGTGTCGCTGTGGATATACGCCTTAATGGGGTCCACAATCTGGTACTCGATGTAAAAATCCACATTCACAAAGTTAAAATCCTTGGTTATCATCTCTGACTCAGACGTAACCGTTATCGGATTGTTCTCGCTGTCAGCATGATTTTGTGCATTGTAATCCGGGTCATATCCAATGGGCATGCCCTTGATTTCCTTGGACATCTTATGTACCTTCTGTATGAAAGGCACCTTGAACTTGGGCCCTGAGGTAGTGACGCTGCTTGGACGGCCAAAGGTGGTCAGCACTGCCATCTCGTTCTCTGACAGGGTATAGAAAGAATCAAAGGCAGCAATGGCCAAAACAGCCACCACAATGGCTATCTTTATGGGACGGAGCATCCGCTTCATCCTCTTATTGCTTTCTTCCCCGTTGTCAAATACTACTTCCGGTCCCTGGTCTTTTTTACCGCCTCCAGGTCCCACGAACTTCTTACCCATGAAAAAATTCATCCGGTATACCCCTTTCTCAGTCATTTTAGAGAAGTATACCATAAGTTTCACATACCGGATAGCATTTCCCCCGATTTTCCAATAATTTTATAATTCCTTTAGGGAGATGCCGGAAAAGGAATACCAGTATTCCTTTTTCATACCTACCCATTCCAGACCAATGGTGTTAAGATATAATCGTTAAAGAAATAACACACCAAAACAACATTTTACATATACTGGGAGGTATTATCATGAGATTTACACTGCCAAGAGATTTGTACCATGGAAAAGATGCACTGGAAGCCCTTAAGACCCTGACCGGCAAAAAAGCCATTGTTGTTGTGGGCGGCGGCTCCATGAAACGGTTTGGTTTTCTGGACAAGGTAGTTGATTACCTGAAGGAAGCCGGCATGGAAGTTAAATTATTTGAAGGCGTTGAGCCTGATCCATCTGTGGATACAGTTCTGAAAGGCGCTGCTGCCATGCAGGAATTTGAGCCTGACTGGATTGTGGCTGTGGGCGGCGGTTCTCCCATTGACGCGGCAAAGGCAATGTGGGCATTCTACGAATATCCCGATACATCCTTTGAGGACCTGATTACACCATTCAGCTTCCCCACCCTGCGTACCAAGGCTAAATTCTGTGCGATTTCCTCCACATCAGGAACAGCAACTGAGGTTACCGCATTTTCCGTTATTACTGATTATAAGAAAGGCATCAAATATCCCCTGGCCGACTTCAACATCACACCTGATGTGGCTATCGTGGACCCGGCCCTGGCTGAGACCATGCCAGGGAAGCTGACCGCGCACACAGGAATGGATGCCATGACCCATGCAATCGAGGCTTATGTCTCAACCCTTCACTGCGAGTATACGGACCCGTTAGCACTCCATGCCATCGAGATGATTAACGAGTATCTGATACCTTCTTATAACGGGGATATGGAAGCCCGTGATAAGATGCACGATGCACAGTGTCTGGCCGGAATGGCGTTCTCCAATGCTTTGCTCGGAATCGTACACTCCATGGCTCATAAGACAGGTGCTGCATATTCCGGCGGTCACATTGTTCACGGTTGTGCTAATGCAATGTACCTTCCCAAGGTTATAAAATTCAACTCCAAAGAACCTGAGGCCGCCGCCAGATATGCGAAAATCGCTAAATTTATCAGCCTTCCCGGTACAACAGAGGAGGAACTGACCGATGCCCTTATTGCCCGTCTCTTAGAGATGAACAAGGCACTGGACATCCCGGCCTGCATAAAGGATTATGAGGGCGGAATTATTGATGAGAAGGAATTTATGGATAAGCTTCCAAAGGTTGCCGAACTGGCCGTAGGCGATGCCTGTACCGGCTCCAACCCAAGGTCTATCACTCCAAGGGTCATGGAACAGCTGTTAAAATGCTGCTACTATGACGAGGAAGTGGATTTTTAATGCTCCTTTTGTGTTACACTCCATATAAACGGTTTGTTTTTACTGCCCGAAAAGGGTGGGAAAGAATTCATCTTTCCCACCCTTTTCACGTTGCCAGAAGCTGTTCCATATAGCGCAGATACCCGCACAGGCCTGTGATAATGAATATTTCCAGAAAACTGGTGATAAAGCCCGCTTCCAGGAGGAAGAGGACGGAGCAGACTGCCATCATCCACAGGATGCCCCGTGCCCTGCGAAAACGCATCCGGTCGCGGGAGCTGAGAAAGCGGAGGAAACCAATGATGCTGAAAGCCAGCAGCACCGGCGAAAAAAATGCCAGCAGCACATGGATGTCCGCCTTTAAGGGATATTCCTCCGGCATATAGGGAATCATAACTGCCATGAGGAGAAAGACTGCCGCTGTATACATGAGTGTCCTGCCTCCCGGATTTCTGTACTTTCCTATGTGAAAAAGATAACGCACATACACACAGTAATAAATGCCGGTGGCAAATCCCCACACCGCAAACAGCAGCTTGTTTCCGGTCCGGTTGCCCAGGACAGACAGGTTGGTGCCTGTCCAGCTGTCAAGGGATGCCAGGAATATGGTCACGCCGGGAATCAGATAAATCGTGAAGAGGTCGTATTTTCCTTTAAACCGTACATTCCGGCCCTGCATGGTCCTGCCTCCTTTATCAGATGATCCCTGCTCTTAAATCTGTCCCGGATCGCCTGTTGCCTGGATATACGGGACAATGAGGAAGGGAGCTCGCACATCTGCTTTCGATGTGCCGCTCCCTATCATTATCTGATGAAGCGCCTGCTTTTACACTTGAATCATTTTCCTTGGAAGGCATCTGCACTCCAATTATGCCATTGTTTTTAAGAGCTTTTCCACAGAGGAAAGCTTCACGCAGAGGGTAAACAGCTCGGCAGCCGTAATCAAATCCCCTAACGTGGGGTAAGTGGGCGCAATACGGATGTTGCTGTCATGGGGATCCTTTCCATATGGATAGGTGGCTCCCGCAGATGTCATAACCACCCCTGCCTTCTTACATCTGGCCACGATATCCTTTGCACAGCCATCCAGCGAATCAAAGGAAATAAAATATCCGCCCCTTGGCTTTGTCCACCGGCCGATTCCCAGTCCTTCCAGCTCCCGATCCAATATCTCCTCCACTGCCTCAAATTTAGGCCGGATGATATCCGCATGCTTTCTCATATGCTCTACCATGCCGTGGATATCCTTAAAGAAACGGGCGTGGCGCAGCTGATTTACCTTGTCGTGGCCAATGGTCTGGTTCTTTAGCTGGGCCTTGATATCCTCCAGGTTATTGTGGGAGGTGGCAATGGCCGCAATACCGGAACCGGGGAAGCTGATTTTGGAGGTGGATGCGAACTTGTAAACCAGATCAGGATTTCCGGCCCTCTTGCACTCTGCCAGAATTTCAATCAGGTGATCCTGGTCATGGTCATACAGATGATGTACGCCGTAGGCATTGTCCCAGAATATACGGAAGTCGGACGCAGCCGGCTTCAGCCTTGCAAAACGGCGGACCGTCTCGTCTGAATAAGAATAGCCCTGGGGATTGGAATACTTGGGCACGCACCAGATTCCCTTGATGGAATCATCGGAACCCACCAGTTCCTCCACCATATCCATATCAGGTCCCTCCTCGGACATGGAGACATTAATCATCTCAATGCCGAAGTATTCTGTGATGGCAAAATGGCGGTCATATCCGGGAACCGGGCAGAGGAATTTCACCTTATCCAGTTTGCACCATGGCGTACATCCCATGATTCCGTGGGTCATGGCCCTGGATACGGTATCGTACATGACGTTCAGGCTGGAATTGCCGTAAATGATAATGGTGGAAGGATTCACCTCCATCATATCCGCCAGCAGTACCTTGGTCTCGTCAATTCCTGTAAGCACACCGTAATTGCGGCAGTCCGTACCGTCCTCACAGGTCAGGTCGCTGGTGCTGCTCAGTACGTCCATCATACCCATGGAAAGGTCCAGCTGCTCCACACACGGCTTTCCCCTGGACATATCCAGCTTCAGGTCCTTTGCCTGAAACTCATGGTACTGTGCTTTCAGGTCCTGACGCAGTGAAAGCAGTTCCTCTTTTGTCATCTCTGCATATGGCTTCATAATATCCTCCTGGCTCACTATATTTTCTATGAAATGTGTCCGTCAGGCATACATCTGTCAGCTACCGGTCAACATTTTCGTACATTGTACACAAGCATACACCAATTGAAGCATTCCGTCAATACAAAATTTTCTTATATTGTCAAAAGGTATACTTATGTCATTTTCCATCTGTCTCTATCACAGCTTATGCATCCCCGCCGTCAAGCAGCTCCCTTACAAGCTGGTTCACCATGGCCGGATCCGCCTTGCCCTTCATGGCCTTCATGGTCTGTCCCACCAGGAATCCCATGGCCTTTTCCTTTCCGCTCCTGTAATCCTCCACGGACTGCGGATTGGCAGCCATGACCGCCTCAACGGTGCGGCGCAGGGCGCCTTCATCCCTTATCACCTTGAGGCCCTTTTCCTCCACATACGCCTCAGGATCCGCGTCGTGCCTGAATATCTCTTCAAACACGGTTTTGGCCACCGTCCTGTTGATGGTGTTTTTCTCCACCATGCCGATAAGGGCAGCCAGATGGGTGGGGGAGAATCTCATGTCCTCCGGCTCCATTTCCTGCTCCTTCATCAGGCGCATGGCCTCCACCATGAGCCAGTTGGAGGCCTCCTTGGGCTGTCCGCTCAAACGCGTGGTCTCCTCAAAGATATCCGCCATGTGCTTGGAACTGGTGAGAAGCCTGGCGTCATACTCAGGAAGACCGTATTCCTCCATGTATCTGGCTATTTTCTCCGTGCGCAGCTCCGGCTGGCGGGCCTTTACCCGGGCAATCCACTCATCGCTTATGACCACCGGCACCAGATCCGGATCAGGGAAATACCTGTAATCCTGGGCATCCTCCTTGGACCGCATGGCCTTGGAGCTCTCCTTGTTGTCGTCCCAGCGCCGTGTCTCCTGGATTACCTTCCTGCCGTCTTCCAACAGCTCAATCTGGCGCCTGCGCTCCCCTTCTATGGCCCTGGCAATGGCCTTAAAGGAGTTCAGGTTCTTCATCTCGGTCCTGGTGCCAAACTCAGCCGCCCCCGCCTCTCTCACGGACAGGTTCACGTCCGCTCTCATGGATCCCTCCTGAAGCTTGCAGTCAGAAGCGCCCAGGTACTGGATTATCAGCCTCAGCTTCTCCAGGTAGGCTATGACTTCCTCAGCACTGCGCATATCAGGCTCCGACACAATTTCAATCAGCGGGACTCCGCTGCGGTTATAATCCACCAGGGAACAGTCCTCCCACTCATCATGAATCAGCTTGCCCGCATCCTCCTCCATGTGGATTTCATGGATTCCCACGCGTTTCTTAAGGCCGGACTCAGTCTCTATGTCCACCCAGCCGTCGTGGCAGACAGGCAGGTACAGCTGGGATATCTGGTAGTTCTGCGGATTATCCGGATAAAAATAGTTCTTTCTGTCAAATTTACAGTACTGGTTAATCTGGCAGTTGGCAGCCAGTCCCACTGCCAGCGCATACTCCACCACCTGCTTATTTAACACGGGAAGGGAACCCGGCATACCGGTGCATACGGGGCAGGTATGGGTGTTTGGCGCTCCCCCGAACCGGGTGGAACAGCCGCAGAAAATCTTGGTTTTGGTGGCCAGCTCCACATGGACTTCCAGCCCGATGACGGTCTCATACTGTTTACTCATGGCTCATCCTCCTCTCTGCCTCCCCTGCGGTGACGCCGGACGGCTCCTCTGGCGTCCCGGCAGCCACAGGCAACAGCTTCCACTCCCGAGCCTTCTCGTAAGCATAGGCGGCCCGTATGATGCTTTTTTCCTTAAAACAGTCCCCTATGAGCTGCAGTCCAATGGGAAGCCCCTTTGAATCCAGGCCGCAGGGAAGGCTGATTCCGGGAAGACCGGCCAAGTTCACGGAAATGGTATAGATATCTCCCAGATACATCTTAAGGGGATCACCAAGGGACTGGCCTAACCGCGGGGCTGTTGCCGGCGCTGCCGGAGCCAGTATGACATCATAGGACGCAAACGCACGGTCAAATTCCTTCTTAATCAGGGCCTTGGTGCGGAGGGCCTTCAGATAATATGCGTCATAGTAGCCGGAGCTCAGCACAAAGGAGCCCAGCATAATGCGGCGCTTCACCTCCGGTCCGAATCCCTGGGAACGGCTCTTTTTGTACATGCTGTGAAGCCCCTCGTATTCCGGCGCCCGGTAGCCGTACTTTACACCGTCAAAGCGTGACAGGTTGGAGCTGGCCTCAGCGGAAGCAATCACATAGTAGGCAGGTATGGCGTACTCCACCAGCTTAAGGTCAAAGGTCTCCACGATGGCCCCCTTTTCTCCCAGCACCCTGGCTGCTTCCAGCACAGCGTCCTTTACCTCCTGATCCAGCCCCTGTCCGAAGTAGGATTCCGGTATGCCAATGCGCATTCCTCTGACATCCTCTGACAGGGCTGCGGTAAAATCACAGTCACTCCGCTCCATGGATGTGCTGTCCTTGGGGTCATGGGAGGCCAGAACCTCCAGGACAGCCGCGCAGTCCGACACGTCCTTTGCCACAGGCCCTATCTGGTCCAGGGATGAGCCATAGGCAATGAGCCCATACCTGGACACGGTCCCGTAGGTGGGCTTGATGCCCGTGACGCCGCAGAAGGAGCTGGGCTGGCGTATGGATCCGCCCGTATCAGACCCCAGGGCATAAAAGCATTCCCCGGCAGCCACCGCCGCGCAGGAACCGCCGGAGGATCCCCCCGGCGCATGTTCCGGGTTCCATGGATTCCTGGTAACGCCAAAGGCGGATGTCTCCGTGGTGCTTCCCATGGCGAATTCATCCATGTTGGTCTTTCCCAGGATAACGGCTCCTGCCTGCTCCAGATTGGCAACTGCCTGGGCCGTGTAGGCGGGGATAAAGTTTTCCAGTATTCTGGAACTGCAGGTGGTCCGCATTCCTTCCGTACACATGTTGTCCTTGATAGCCACAGGTACTCCGGCCAGAGGTCCGCTAAGCCTTCCCGCCTCAATTTCCGCCTGGACCTTCCCGGCCTGTTCCATGGTCTTTTCTTCATTCACTGTCACATAGGCATGGATGGATGGCTCCACGGCCTTTATGCGTGCCAGAGATGCCTCTGCGGCCTGGACCGCGGTGATATCCCCTGACTGAATCCTTTTTCCCAGCTCCAGGGCCGTCATATCTAATATGCTCATGTTCCCATTCCTCCTACTCTACAGTCTTAGGCACTTTGAATGCTCCGTCCTTTTGCCGGGGGGCGTTGGACAGAATCCGGTCTCTCTGGTCCACGCCCGTGACCACATCCTCCCGGAACACGTTGTTCACCGGAAATACGTGGGACATGGGCTCAACGCCCTGTGTGTCCAGTTCATTTAACTTATCTATATAATCCAGCATCCTTCCCATATCCGTCTTTGCTTCCTCCTTTTCCTCCGGGGAAAGTTCCAGCTTGGCCAGGATGCCTACATACTCGATTGTCTCGTCACTTATGATATTTGCCATAATTTCCTGCTCCTCTCAGTCATTTTCCTGTCCCTATGGCTCCAATCTGGTCACATCTCTTGGGAACATGGATGCCTCCCTGACATTCTGTTCATCCAGGAGCCTCATGGTAAGGCGCTCCAGCCCAATACCCAGGCCGCCGTGGGGCGGCATGCCGTATTTGAAAATCATAAGATAGGAAGCAATGTCCTCCGGATCCATGCCCCGCTTCTCCATCTTGTCTGTGATTTCCCTGTAGTCGTGAATCCTCTGCCCGCCGGTGGTCACCTCCAGTCCCCGAAACATCAGGTCAAAACTCAGCGTGAATTTGGGGTCTTCCGGGTCATCCATAGCATAGAAGGGCCGTTTTTTGGAAGGGTAATGTGTGACGAACACAAAATCGCTTCCATACTCTTCCTTGAAATACCGTCCTATGAGCAGCTCCTCCTCCGGCTCCAAATCATAGGGATTGCGTATCTTCCTGTCATATTTCCTTGAAACAAGCTCCTTTGCCTGGTCAAACCGGACCGCAGGAATCCGTCCCACCTCCGGCAGGGTCACTCCCAGCATATCCAGCTCCTTCTTATACTCCTGTTCCAGAAGTCTCATGACATACTGGAGCATTCCCGTCTCCATATCCATCACATCCCGGAAGCTGTCGATATACCCCATCTCGAAATCCAGGCTGGTGTATTCGTTGAGATGGCGGGTGGTATTATGCTTCTCTGCCCGGAACACAGGCGCCGCCTCAAACACCCTGTCATATACACCCACCATGGTCTGTTTGTAAAACTGCGGGCTCTGTCCCAGCTCTGCCTTCTTATTAAAATACTCCAGCTTAAATACGTTGGAGCCTCCCTCAGCTCCTCTCGCCACGATTTTTGGGGTGCGTATCTCCGTAAAGCCCTGGCTTAAAAGATAGTCCCGAAATCCCCTTACAATGCCTTCCTGAATCTTAAATTTGGCCCGCTCCCTCACATTGCGCAGGGAGATGGGGCGCAGGGAAAGCTTTGTCTCCAGGGATGTGTTAAGCTTCCATTTGCTGACGGCAAGGGGCAGGGGCTCTGCTGGCTGGGACAGTACCCGGATTTCCTTCAGCCTTATCTCAAAGCCCTGGGGCGCCCGTTCCTCGGCCTTCACAACACCCATCACCTCCACGGCGCTCTCTTCCTTCAAATCCCTGATGTCAAAATCCGTCCCCCCCGCCTCATATACACACTGCACCAGTCCCCGGGACTTGCGCAGGATGACAAAGGCTACCTCGCCCATATGGCGTATGGTATGAACAGCCCCGTTCATCCGTATTTCCTTCCCCTCGTATTCCCCTTCAAGCACTTCCCTGATATCCAGGACTCTCTTCTCCTTAACTCCGTTTACAAATTCCATGACTCTCTCCTCGCTATGAGCATTTGCTATGAGCACTTGACATCTGTACTTTTGATGTCCAGTTGGATTTCGGTTCCGGTTGTTTTTTTCATGGACATGAGCCGGCTGTCTGGTCCACAAATAAAAAAACGCCCCGGAACACAGTAACTGCATTCCGGGACGGGATTAAATTCAGACATTTCCCGCGGTACCACCCGCATTGAGACCTGGTCCCGCAGCAAACTTCCCTGCTTTTCCAGCTCCCCTCTCTATGTACGTAACGTGTACAACGGATATACCTACTATCAGCCCTCTTCTGCCCGGCATCTTCCGGTTCAGGCCCTGACCGCTTCGATATACCAGCTCCAGAGTGTTCCCTTAGCCCAGTCCTGCCCGGCGGCGCTCTCAGTCGGTGACGCCCCCTTCCTGTCACATTTCTCAGGCCAGAGTCTCTTTCATTGCTGTTGATTATTTATTTACTAAAATAGTACATCACTAATTCAAAGTCAAGGACAAATGTTTATCCGGGATGAATTTTAGATAATTTGACTATAAATCATCCCATGTCTGAATATTTATTGTGACAATTGAAAGAGTCTGCCGCCATTCCATGAAACGGTTGGAAAGCAGGTCCCGGCATATCATATTTTTGCTCCGCCCGGCATAAACTGCAATATGGAAACTACTATACATATAAAGGAGCTCATGATGTTATCCATCCATGATTTTCAGTATTCCTCCGATGCACCCTATCCACCCGTCAGGGCAGAATCCGGGAATCCGGCCTACGCAAGGGTGATGTTGGACAACATAGGCGGAAACAATTCAGAGATGTCCGCCATATCCCTCTATGTCTTCAACCATCTGATTACCGGATACAATCCCGATGTCAGCGCCGTATTCCACAAGGTCAGCATCGTGGAAATGCATCATCTGGATATATTTGGAAAACTAGCCCTGCAGCTGGGGGAGGAACCGCGGCTGTGGACCCAGCACGGATGCAAGAAGATATACTGGTCCCCCAGCTACAACCAGTATCCCGGAGAGCTGCGGACCCTGATGCGCAATGTCATCGACGGAGAAAAGGCAGCCATCAGCAAATACCAGCACCAGATTTCCTACATACGGGATGAAAATATCACTGAAAACTTAAGGCGTATTATTTTGGACGAACGGCTGCATGTGGAAATTTTTGAAAAGGTATACGGGGAATATTGTTCCTGACCACCCTTAAGCATGGCGTATATTGGTAAATTCCGATATCTCCCTGCTGACTGTGCATAAATCGTCCACATCCATATCGTGAATGTTGTCATGCCCCGTAATCCTGGCAAATGTCTTTATCTCCTCCAGGGATACTCTGAGGAAATTAGCCACTCTCTGCGCGGCCGCGTCCTCCTTAAAGCGGCTGCGCAGCTTCTCGTCCTGGGTCGCCACGCCCACGGGACACATTCCGGTGCCGCATATGCGGTACTGCTGGCAGGCGGCTGCCATCAACGCAGCGGAAGCAATGGCCACTGCGTCCGCGCCCATAGCCAGTGCCTTTGCAAAATCAGAAGATACCCGCAGACCGCCCGTTATCACCAGCTGGGCGCCGCAGCCTGTCTGGTCCAGATATTTTCTGGCCCTGTAAAGGGCATAAATCGTGGGCACGCTGGTAGAATCCCTGATAATCTTAGGGCTGGCTCCGGTCGCCCCTCCCCTTCCGTCTATGGTAATAAAGTCCGGTCCGGCATAGACGCAGAATTCCAAATCCTTCTCAATCCTTCCCGCCGCAATCTTGATGCCGATGGGCCGTCCGCCGGATACCAGGCGCAGCCTGTCCACCAGGCCCTTCAAATCCTCTTTTGTGTCAATGCCCGGGAAACGCGACGGACTGATGATATCCTGCCCCAAAGGCTTATTCCTTATGGCCGCAATCTCCGGCGTCACCTTGCTTCCAGGCAGGTGGCCTCCCATGCCCGGCTTTGTGCCCTGCCCGATTTTTATTTCAATGGCGTCTGCTTCCCTCAGGTTCTCATCCGTCACACTGTACTGGTTGGGAACATATTCAAATATATACTTGTAGGCCGCCGCCTTCTCCTCCGGCAGAATGCCTCCCTCGCCGGAGCACATGGCTGTGCGTGCCATGGCGCTTCCCCTGGACAGCGCTGTCTTTGTCTCCCTTGAAAGGGCGCCAAAGGACATGTGTGAAATATAAACCGGATGGTCCAGCACCATGGGCTTCGCCGCATGTTTTCCTATAATGGTTTCTGTCTTTACCGGGGCGTGTTCGTCCAACGGCATGGGATTCAGCTGAGCCCCCAGAAACAGGATGTCGTCCCAGCCCGGCATAGGCATCTGGGTTCCCATGGCAGCAATGATGGACTGTCCCTTCACGGCCATCTCGTGAATCTCGTCCATATAGCGAGCGTCGGTCTGAGTCCTGGCATATTCAGGGTCATAGGACTCAGCTTCCTCAGTACTGCCGCCGCAGTCTTTGCATGTTTCCCGTGTTTCCTGCTTTTTAACGGGCTCCTCCTTCTCCCTGTCCGGGGTCTTTCCTCCCCCCGTTCCGTCCTCTGCCCTCACCAGCTTATCGGCCGTGACCATGCACACGGGACAGACCTTTAAATCGGATACCGGCACTCCCTCCTTTTCCTCATCATAAATAGAACCACAGAATCTGCAACGGTATACTGCCATTATGTTTCCCCCTTCTCTTGATTGTTGTCAATAATAGTAATTATTACTATTTTAAATATAGCACAAACAAAGCTCAATGTCCAGCATTTTATACACCCATATGTCATTGACTTACCGTTATAAGTAATGTTACAATATCTTTTATGCACAAATGAGAAAGGAAGTCGCACTACATGTCACAAGAAAACAAAATGGGCGTCATGCCCATTAATAAGCTGCTCATATCCATGTCCCTGCCCATGATTATCTCCATGCTGGTGCAGGCCCTGTACAACATCGTGGACAGCGTGTTTGTATCCATGATTAACCAGGCTGCCCTGACTGCGGTATCCATGGCATTTCCCATCCAGAACCTGCTGATTGCAGTATCTGCCGGAACCTGTGTGGGCGTCAACGCCCTGCTGTCCCGTTCTCTGGGGGAAAAAAATTCAAAGGCGGCCAATCTGGCTGCTGTCAACGGCCTGTTCCTGGCCTTCCTGAGCTTCCTGGCCTTCGCAGTCTTCGGCCTGTTCGGCTCCAGGCTGTTCTTTGAAAGCCAGACAAACAACCCGGTCATCATTGAATATGGCGTACAATATCTTCAGATTGTCTGCATCTTCAGCTTCGGGCTATTTGGGGAAATGATGTTCGAGCGTATTCTTCAGTCCACGGGCCAGACCTTTTACTGCATGATTACACAGGGCACCGGCGCCATCATCAATATTATACTGGACCCCATTCTTATCTTTGGCCTGTTTGGAGTGCCGAAAATGGGAATCCAGGGAGCTGCCGCCGCCACTGTATTCGGCCAGATTGTGGCCATGTTCCTGGCCCTCATCCTGAACCATGCCAAGAACAAGGAGGTACGGATTAATTTTAGATCGTTCACCCCTAACTGGAGGACTATTTCCATTATCTACCAGGTAGGCGTGCCCTCCATTATCATGCAGTCCATCAGCTCTGTCATGACCTTTGGAATGAATAAAATCCTGATTGGATTTTCCGAAACAGCCGTAGCCGTATTCGGAGTATATTTCAAGCTTCAAAGCTTTATCTTCATGCCCATATTCGGACTGAACAACGGCATGATACCTATTGTGGCCTACAACTACGGGGCCCGCAGCAAAAAACGCATCATGGAAACGGTCTGGCTGAGCATCGGCATCGCGGTGGGCATCATGCTCATCGGACTGATGGTGTTCCACCTTATGACGCCCCAGCTGCTCATGCTCTTCCAGGCAGACGAGGAAATGCTGTCCATCGGCGTCCCCGCCCTGCGGATCATCAGCCTCAGCTTCCTGTTCGCAGGATACTGCATCATAGTGGGATCCGTGTTCCAGGCTCTGGGCAACGGCGTATACAGCCTGATTATATCCGTAGCCAGACAGCTTGTATGTATTCTTCCCCTGGCCTGGTTTTTTGCCCGGACCTTTGGGCTGCATGCAGTGTGGCTCTCCCTGCCTCTGGCTGAAATAACCTCCGTGGTGCTCAGCTCCGTCCTGTTCCGCAAGATTTATCTGGATAAGATAAAACCGCTGGGACAGCCGGCCGCCTGATGGATGCCGGATAAGGTATATCAGATTATGAATGCCGGCTACTAATTTATGTCTGGATAAACAATACAAAACGGGCTGTTTGGGAACAGATTATATTCCCAAACAGCCCGTTTGCCGATCTGATTGCATTGGCTACTCCGCCGCGTAATTCAATCTCACCGTAATATTGGCAGTCTTATACCGGGAGCTGGTGTCCAGGTATCCGTCGTAGCTGTAGGATTCCGACCCGGAATTCTTTGCAGTAATCTGGAACACGCCCAGGGCCGCGCTTAACAGCTTGCCTGCCTTTGCTCCTGAACCGGCAGACATGATGTCAATGCGCTCCTTTGCATTGGCAGTGGCTTTCTCAATCAGATCCAGCTTCACCTCATCCAGCTTGGTGTAATAATACTCCGGCAGCTCAGACTCGAACTCCACTCCTGATTCAATCAGCTTAGTGATATCCCTGGAAATATTTTCCACCTTGTCAATATCATAGGATGAAACCGTCAGACTCTGGGTCAGGTCATATCCGTCCGGCTCATCTCCCAGGTATTTGCCCTCGTCATCGTATCTGGATGTATAGGTCTGGGAAATGTTGACGGAACTGAATATCATCTCATCCTCTGCCACCTGGTTCTCCTTCAGATACTGCCTTACCAGTTCCGCGTCCTTCTTGATGATGGCGTAGGCATCCCTGGGCGTATTCCCATGGACAGAAAAGCTGCCTCTCCACACAATCAAGTCCGACTCAAAATCACAGCTGGCAGAACCGGTGGCCGTGATTCCGCTTCCCCCGCCGCTCTTCTTATAATCCACCAGTCCGCCTGTAAAGATGCTGACGCAGATAATGGCGCTGAGCGCCGCGATGATCGCGATAAGCACAGATCTGCCCTGGGCCATAAAGCCTGTCTTTTCCTTTTTCTCCCTGTTCTCTTCCAATCCCTCACAAACCTCCTTTTATATACATGTTCCTGCAAACCTGCGCGCCCGGCGCAGGTTGTGGTGGTTTTAGTATAGCACGTAAGAGCCGGGAGAGACCTGACGGCTTTCTTAATATTTACGGTCAAAATAAGGAGGAGAAAACAGGGGATGTGTTATCCCCCTATCAGAACATCCAGCCGTTTAAGGGCTTCTATGTATATCTCCATGGCATTGGTGAGATTTTCAATCTTCACGCATTCGTCCGGCTGGCCGCCGCCGTGGCCCGGAGGACAGGGCTTTTTCTGTCCCCGGATTCCCGGCCCAAAGGCGACCGCATTTGGCAGCTTCCTGGCGTAGGTGCCGCCGTCCATGGAGCAGGCTTCTGCCTCTGCCCCCAGCACCTGGCAGCACAGGGACGTAAGCTCCCTTACCACCGGGCTTTCCGGGTCAATGACACAGGGCGGGTTATCCCGGCTCCAGGCCAGAGTCCACCCGTATGTTCCGGCTATCGCGCTCATCTGCCGCACCAGTGCTTCCGCGTCGGCCGTTACCGGATAACGGATATTAAAATTCTGTATGAACCGTCCCCTCTCTGTCCTGGCCATGCCTCCCACCAGGGTAAGCCTGCCGGACAGTCCATCCTCAAAGCCGATGCCCATACCTTCCCCATAATAATCAGCAAATCCCTGGTCCGGGAACCGGAAGCAGGCTTTTTCCTTCTCTGTCAGGAAGGGGGCTCCGGCCATCACACGGGCCAGCCTCACCGCCGCGCTGTCAGAACCCTCGGGAAAGGCGGCATGCGCTGTTTTCCCAGCAGCCTTTACAACGATATGGCCGTTGTCCTCAACCGAAAAATCCTGGGGGATTGCAAGGCTGTCCACATAATCCCGGACCGCCCGGCATTTACCTGCCGGGAAGGTCTGGCATACGCATAGAGGATTTAATCGTGATTACGGAAAAGGGCTGTGAATCCCTGAATACCATGACAAAGGAACTGATGATTGTTTAACTTATTGAACGGGATATGGGATGGTTGGAGGGAGCAGCCAGTGGGCTTTATTTCCCCCTCTTCCACTTTCTGATTTCCTCCAGCCTGCCTTTTACAGATTCTTCCGCGCCCTGGTCCGTAGGACGGTAATATTCTCTTCCCTCCAGGGAGTCCGGCAGGCACTGCATCCGGGCTATCTTTTCCTTTGTATCATGGGCATACACATAGCCGTCGCCATAATGCAGGTCCTTCATGAGTCCGGTGGGAGCGTTGCGTATGGTAAGGGGCACCGGCTCCGCCAGCATGTTCCGGGCGTCTGCCTTGGCGGATTCATAGGCCATATAGGCGGAGTTGGATTTAGGCGCCATGGACAGGTAAATTACGGCGTGGCTCAGATGTACATTACATTCGGGCATTCCCAGAAAATGACAGGCCTGGTAGGCAGACACTGCCAGCGTCAGTGCCTGACTGTCCGCCATCCCTATGTCCTCGCTGGCAAAACGGACCAGCCTGCGGGCCACATACAGAGGATCCTCCCCAGCTTCCAACATACGCGCCAGCCAGTATACGGCTGCGTCCGGGTCGGAATTGCGCATGGACTTGTGGAGCGCGGATATAAGGTTGTAGTGTTCTTCCCCTTTCTTATCGTACAAAAGACTCTTTTTTCCGATGCACTGCTTCAACACATCCTCTGTGACCGTGGTCTTATCCGGACTGATTACCCCGTTTGTCACTGCCATTTCCAGGGTGTTCAGAGCCGTCCTGGCATCCCCGTCTGCAAACCCGGCAATCATTTCGATCATATGGTTCGTGATTTCCACGTTCAAATAGCCCAGTCCTTTAGGACTTTTAAGCGCGTTCTTTATAAGGCGGGCCAGGTCATCCTCCGTCAATGCCTGGAGCACAAAGACTCTGCACCGTGACAGGAGAGCGCTGTTTATCTCAAAGGAAGGATTCTCCGTGGTGGCCCCAATCAGAATGATGCTTCCCTTTTCAACATAAGGGAGAAATGCATCCTGCTGAGCCTTGTTAAAACGGTGTATCTCGTCCACAAATAAAAGAGTCTTAATTCCCATCCTCCGGCTGTTCTCAGCCTGGGCCATGACCTCCTTGATTTCCTTGATACCGCTGGTAACAGCGCTGAAATTAATGAACTGGGCATTGGTCCGCTTTGCAATGATTCCCGCCAGTGTGGTCTTACCCACACCGGGAGGCCCCCAGAAAATCATGGATGGAATCTTATCCTGCTCTATGAGCTGGCGCAGCAGCTTCCCCTTTCCCAAAAGATGCTCCTGTCCCACAAATCCATCCAGGTCATCCGGACGCAGCCTGCTGGCCAGGGGATTGTATACTTCTCTGTCATCGAATAATGACATCTGTTTCATGGCTTTTCCCTCTCCTTTCAGAAATGGTTCTGCATTAGGTAATTGCGAAACTCTGAATTTTTATATTCACCTTGCACAAAATATCTTGCTTAATATATTCAATTTAGATTCATTCCTATACGATGTGCATAAATTCTGATCAGTGAGTTTCGCAATTACCTAATGGTTCTGCATGATTAAGAATTGGTGTTAGTATTGGGGTGGTATTGGGTTAGTGTTGGTATTGGGTTAGTGTTGGTATTGGGTTGATATTGATACTGTATAAAAAGCAGCCAAAAATGGTATTCTGGAGGCCTATCACGAAATCGGCCAGCTAAAATAAACCACATATCCAGCAGTGGTGGAAAGGAAAAGCATATGTATATAAAGCATGTTATATTTCAATCCACAAGGCCCTCGCGGGCCTCGACTACGGCGAGAGACGCGTTCCAGGCAATGAGGGATATTTCAATCCACAAGGCCCTCGCGGGCCTCGACGCCAAATTGGAAGAACACGAAAAACGCGTTTCTATTTCAATCCACAAGGCCCTCGCGGGCCTCGACGTGGACGTCTTGACGGATGCCCAGGTGGATTACCGATTTCAATCCACAAGGCCCTCGCGGGCCTCGACTCCGTATCATGTCGGCTATCGTCCTGGATGACATATTTCAATCCACAAGGCCCTCGCGGGCCTCGACGTTACAGCTTACGGACAGCAGACGCAATAGGGCGTATTTCAATCCACAAGGCCCTCGCGGGCCTCGACGTTACAAAAGCGGGCTCAAGGATACCTTGCAGCAGATTTCAATCCACAAGGCCCTCGCGGGCCTCGACTCTGTCGGTGATTATGTTATTCGTGGTGTAAATGGAATTTCAATCCACAAGGCCCTCGCGGGCCTCGACCAGAAAAACAAGTTAAATGGGCCGAACAAATCAATTTCAATCCACAAGGCCCTCGCGGGCCTCGACGAAATTCGGTGATGTTCTTCTCCATACCGGTCTGTATTTCAATCCACAAGGCCCTCGCGGGCCTCGACCCTTCAGGATACCGTGGATAGATGACAATGGGGCAATTTCAATCCACAAGGCCCTCGCGGGCCTCGACCATTTGGCTGTGCCGGGGCTTGCGGCATCGGTTATTTCAATCCACAAGGCCCTCGCGGGCCTCGACTTTAATCCGCTCAATTGCTCCGGCTCGATTGTCTTTATTTCAATCCACAAGGCCCTCGCGGGCCTCGACAGCAAAACTATCCAACAATCCCTCCACATCCCCCTAACTTTTTATGCATTATGTCCTCCCCTCCTTATTTCAACCTCCTCCATCCATTCACCCAGCCTATTTTCACGGCTTTTCCTCTGTTTTTCAGGTGCGAATCTCCCGGACATTTCATGTTAGCTTGGCATTCGCACCTGGTTTGATGGGATTCCGCCTCACAGAAATCACACTCTACTTATACACTACATAATCCTTCATTTCACGCATATATCCCGCATGCTGCAGTGCCTCTGCCGCCTCCGCCGGATACTCTTTCAAAACAAGCCTCTTTTGTTCCGGATATATAGCTCCCTGCTTGAACGCACGGACAAATTCCGCCATCACTTCCTTCTTATCATTGACATCGTAAATGCGCAATACCCTGCCCTGGCGTTCCATTACAGCTGCCAGATTTCCCGCTTTCAGGGCCACCGCTGTTCCGGCCACTGCCAGAAATCCACATTTCTCCGGAAATTCCAGGACTTTTCCCCACACCAGGGCCGGGTCTGTTCCGTTTAACCACACCACATGGTCATCCGGCTCCCTCAGTGCACCGGTCACGGCATCGTAATCCTCGCTGCGGACAAATTGGGCGCCCGACATCCCCTCCACAAAATAGCCTCTGCGAATGCGGCCCGTATATTCCCAGACACGCAGAATTTCCAATGCCTGCGCCCAGCTCCAATCCCACTTCTTCCCATCTTCTCCGGTCAGGGCATAGGGAGAGTCTGACACAGCCTGTATGGACTTTTTAAAAGTCTCACGGCACAGAATCATATTTTCATCCAAAAACAGCTCCAGCCATTCCTCCGGCCCATACTTTTTTACTGGCCTTACTATGTCCCACCGCCCTGCCGACAGGGCCATGACCCTGGTATTCACGCGCTGTCTGACAGCAGCCTTCCTCACCTTGTCCTGGTTCTGCCATTGCCTTACAGGCACAAAACTGTCTGCACATACCAGACCCTTTTCAGCCAGACTTAACAGTACTTCCTGGGCGCTGCCTTCCTTCGGTATCTTTGTAAGGAATTTAAGGAAACTGGCTCCTCTGCGTTTTAACTCCCTGTACATGAGAAGCTCATCTCCTTTAAGCTCCCCCACCTTAGGTTCATCTTCCTTAAACGTATCTTCCTTAAACGCATCTTCCTTAAATACATCTCTCTTAATCACCGCTCCTTCAATCACATCTCCCTCAAATCCTGCTGCCTGCGCTCCGGCGTCTGCCTCCCAGTCAATGTCCTCATAGCTGCAAAAGCAAAGGGTTCCTTCCGGCGACATTCTCCAGAAATAATCCCCCTGTGCCAGCAGCCGGTCCAGATAGCTGCCTCCATAGCGCTCCACCCGCCTGGCAAAGTACACATTTTCCCAAAAGCGTACAGGGCATGGTTTTCTGCATCCTCTTTCCATGGCCTCCCTTAACTGTTCTTCTGACGTGGAAGGTACCACTGCCCTTGAGGCCATAAGCGCGGCATAATGGGAAGCCGGCTGTGTGACCGCGTGGCTTCGCAGGCTGCGTATATGGCCTTCCCTGGCTCTCTCATAGAGCTTTTCGTGATAATATACGCCCTGGTCCTCCACTGCATGTTTGCAGCGGCACAGTTTATCCAAAAGCTCCTCTGTCATTTTCTCAGACAGAAAATACCGTTCCCTTACATCCTCCGCAGTCTGACCGCCCCGATAGTAGAGCATCCGGCGGATAATATGCATTCCTGCCTCCTCATCCTGCTGCCGCAATGCCCTCATATATTCGTCCTCGTGTTCTGCCGCTATCCAGATTCCGGGCTCCACATAACAGGCCAGTCCCTGCCGAGCCAGGGTATCCAGCCATTCAGCCGGTATGTCCAGCTCCCCTGCCTCCAAATCCCCCTCCATCATGAGAAGGGAATGAAGCTCCTCCTCATTATCCGGCATTTTTTTCCGTGTCCATCCCCTGGACAGTTCCTCTGCTGTGGGCTTGAGCAGTGCCTTCTTCAAATCTTCCTGCACAGTCTGGCGGATTTTAGGTGTCACCGGTGAGTACTCATACATTTCTTCCGCCTCCGCCTGCCACTGGAAGGGCAGAGACATGGGAGAAGGGACATCCAGCCAGATTTCCCTGACTGTAATAAGGCCGGAACGGATCTTGGCCAGTATCTCCATCACTCCGCTGATATCCCACTGGTGTTCCAGACATTCCCGTTTCGTCTCACGAATCAGGGGATGATCCGGCTGGTCCATCAGAGAGCTTAACATTTCCGTGCTTTTAAGGCGCTGCATCCAAAGAGGCTGGCGCCCGCCCCGTTTCATGCCCATCATCAGGGCACGGGCTGCATTGTAGCGGAATGTCATGCCAAACAGAGGAGTATCAGGCAGGATTGCTTCCAGCACCGGTCGTACCTGGTCCGGGTTGATTTGGAACAAAAGCCCTTCCGGCAATTGCTCCCTGCCGTAAGGATACAGAAGGAATCCATCCTCCTCATCCACACTTCCCACATCCAATCCCATGGTGTTCCGTATCATATGACGCAGGACGAGGGACAGCGGGCCATTTACCCGTCTGCCAAACAAAGCATGGACCATGACCTGATGGCTCCCTGTACTGTCCTTAAAATGCTCCACCACTATGGTCCTGTCATCAGGCAGTCCTTCTGTGGCCTGAATCTGACGTTGTATAAAGCCGGACGCATTGGACGACGCGGACTCGTCTAACCCCAGTTTTCCCAGAGCTTTTTCCAGTTCTCCGTCACGGCAGGCCTTCTCCAGCTCTCCGAATATACGGCCAAAGGCAAGACTGGTCCGAAGATCCCTTCCTTTTGTCTCCCCCTTCCAGAATGGAAGTCTGGCGCCTTCAGCCGGGGCCTGGGTCACGATAACAGAGTCCTTATCCTGACGGACCACACGCCAGCCAAATGCCCCCAGCATGAAACGGTCCCCAATCCTGGATTCATAGACAAATTCTTCGTCCAGCTCTCCTAACTTCACCCCGTCCTCTGTTTTGGCTGCATACATCCCTTTATCGGGTATGGTCCCTCCTGCCGCCGTGGCCAGCATACGGCTGTAAACATCCCCGGCCACCCGTCCGTGTATCCGGTCGTACAAAATCCTTGGACGAGCCGGTATTTCCCGGCTGTGCTCGTAATCTCCTGCCAGCATGGCAAGGACATCCTCCACATCCTTCCTGGTCACCTGATAAAATGGGTAGGACCGCTCCAGGACTTCCATCACATCAGCTATGCTGTAGCTCTCTCCCGAAGCCATGGAAACCAAATGCTGGGCCAGCACATCCAGGCACATGCGCGGAGGATTGGCCCGTTCCACGCCTCCATGGCGGGCCACCTGTGCGGTCATGCCGCAATATACTGCCTCAGGCGCGGTCCTGGGATACATGTACATGACGCTGACCCGGCCCGGATTATGGCCGGCCCGGCCCAGCCGCTGCATGGTGCTGGAAATGGTACGAGGGCATCCGACCTGCAAAACCCGCTCCACGTCCCCCACGTCAATGCCCAATTCCATGGATGATGTGGCACATAACAGCCGCAGCCGTCCCTCTCTTAAATCCCGTTCCACTTCATCCCGCTGTTCCTTTGACAGACTTCCGTGGTGGACTCTGGCAAACCCGTCCCCGCCCAGCAGATTTACATAATATGCCAGTTTTTCCACATACCGTCTTCCCTCGGAAAATGCAATCACACTCTTACAGCTTAAGCACTGGCGGTACACTGCCATTCCCAGTTCTTCCCATACCGGGTCCTTCCGTCTTCCCACAGCAGGAGCCGTGCCAACGATCTGAATTTCCACCTGCTTATCCATGGATGGGGCACAGATGACGGCCGGTTCCGGGGACAGATAGGCGGCCGCAAGCTCCAACGGCTCAATGGTGGCGGACAGGCCAATTCTCTGAAGCCTGCGCCCGCAAAGTTTATCCAGTCTGGCCACTGACAGCATCAGATGCGCTCCCCTCTTGGTATCTATAAGGGCGTGAAGCTCGTCCAAAATGATCGCCCTTGCGGTCTTTAACACCTGGCGGCCGGATTTGGATGTAAGCATGAGATACAGGGATTCCGGCGTGATAATCAGTATATGAGGCGGATGCTTTACCATCCTCTGGCGCTCTTTCTGAGGCGTGTCCCCGGTACGGATGGCGGCCTGAATCTGCCCTATGGATTGTTTACCCGGTCCGCCTCCCGGCGTGCCCTCTCCAGGTTCTTCGGATTCCGGACGGAATCTGTTTTCCTCAAAAGCTTCCGCCTCGATCCCCTCCAAAGGTTTACGGAGATTTTCCCTGATATCCCCTGCCAGAGACTTAAGGGGAGACACATATATCACATACAGCTCCTCCTTAAGCTCCCCTCTCCCTGCCAGTCCGCCCAACTGGTCTATGAACACCAGGAAGGCTGAAAGGGTCTTTCCTGTACCGGTTGGAGCGCTGACCAGCACATGCCTTCCGTCAGCAATGGCAGGCCAAGCTTCCTTCTGTATTTTGGTGGGTTCTCCGAATGTTTTCCTAAACCATCTTTCAGTGGCAGGCAGGAATTGTTTTAGGGTATCCTCTTGCATAAGCTCCTCCATGCGGGCAGTTGTATGTCATTCCTGTTGTCTGGATTTTTTCCCGGAAATCTCCGGGTATTTATATTATTATATCATTGCACCGTTTTGGCTGTCTATGACTGACATTGCAGAACTGCTTTTTAAACCGTCTTTTCCGGTCTTTATTTGCGGCAGCCCAGACGTCGCAGGCACCCTTAACCCCAAACTTATTGTATACCATATTCATATCAATAGCTGGCAGAATCAGAGCTTGCCGGAATGATAATCTGATGACCCACCGGATGGACGGGCACGGGGATATCCTGTCCTTAGACCCGCCTCACTTGTTCAGCCATTTATCCCAACGGATTGTAAGGACATTTTTCCTTCAGGCACTGTTCGTTCCGGTCATACAATCCGCATACTGTCTTTTTGGGCCGTTCCATCCATATCCCGAATTTCTCTCCCACAAAATCCACCGCCTGCAATATGGCTGTGTAGGAATCCCGTTTACAGCATCTGGGGCCCCCTGTTTTAGCAATAGCCCCAAGGCTTCTGGAAGTCATCTCATTGCAAAGCCCCCACTCTTTTCCGCTTAAAGGTGATGCCCCGGTAATCAGGCTGATAAAGATGCCCGTACTCACGGCCGCCCCGCAGGTTCCCCACAAACCGCAGATACCTCCCGGCACCTGCGTTCCTCTGTTTCTCATCTCCTCCAGGGCAGCGTCCAAATCCAGTTCTCCCCCGGCATTTTTATAGGCGGCCAGGAGCACGGATCCCACCAGCACATGGTGTTCCGGTCCATGCATATAGATATAGGGGGACAGGATGATTTTCTTCATGATTGCCACCGGGTCCCTGCTGTCTGTATGCCTGCATATATCTTCAATGACACGCAGGCCCATCTGCTCATGGCAGCTGTCACAGATAAAATGACCGTTCACACATCTGGCATTACTCATAAACTTTTTGTGACAGTAGGTACATTCCATTTCAATCTGACTCTGAAGATATTCCAGCGGCGCTCCGCACACCAGACATCCTGTTTTTTGTTCTTCCATTGTCGTATCCTCCCATTAACCATTTATTTCTTATTCTCAAGACAATCTCATTCCAGTATACCATAATCCCTATCCCGGTTAATACTTATTTTTTCCGTTTTTGCATCCGCGTTTTTACATCCGCTTCCCGCTCTTTATCCACCCCGTCCCCCAAAAATCATCCGGCCGCCCGGACACACACATACATCCGGCCCTGCCGGTTTTCCCGCAAATTGAAAAAGAGCATAAACAGTCTGCTCCCGGAACCGGTTTACACTCTTTTTCCTCATCGTATCATATATTCTGTTAAGGTTTCCCTTATCATTCCTCTGCTTTCTACTCCCTGTTCAGGGCAGCGCCTGACCTGGCTGTGTTCACCAGGCGGGCGTACCGGCCGAGAAGGCCCTTTTCCCTTGGACGTGTGACTGCCTTCCATTCTCTGCGTCTGGCTTCCAGCTCCTCGTCGCTGACCTCCAGATGCAGATAATCCTCATACAAATCCACGGTTATCCTGTCCCCATCCCTTACCAGGGCAATAGGACCTCCATCCGCTGCCTCAGGGCACAGATAGCCAATGCTTAAGCCTCCGCTGGCCCCTGAGAAACGGCCGTCGGTGATAACCGCTGTGTTGGGAATGCCCTTGATGATTTCCGTAATCCGGTGCAGCTCCTTCATTCCCGGACCTCCCTTAGGTCCTTCATAGCGTACGATGACGGCGTCGCCTTCCTTTATCTCCTTTGCACGGAAAGCGGCATAACACTCATCCTCGCCCTCAAATACCCTGGCCGTGCCCTTAAAGCGGCGCACCTCCGTGGGAACTGCCGATGTCTTTACCAGGGCTCCCTGAGGCGCCAGATTGCCATAGAGCACCTGGATTCCGTCCGCCCTGGATACAGGCTCGTCCATAGACTTTATCACTTCCCTGTCTCCCTGAGGCGTACGCTCCAGAATCTGCCCCAGCGTTTCCCCTGTCACAGTCAGCACATCCTTGTTCATCACAGACTCCAGCTCTTTCATCACGGCCGGTATTCCGCCTGCGCAGTGCAGGTCTACCACGGTCCTGTTTCCGTTGGGTACAATGGAACACAGTACCGGCGTGGTGGTGGTAATCTTTGAAAAATCATCCCAGTCCAGGGAAATCCCCAGCTCTGCCGCCAGCGCCGGAAGATGAATCAGAGCATTCAGGGACCCTCCGATAGCGGAAAGAAGGATGATGGTATTCTTAAGCGCCTCCCGCGTCATAATCTGGCTGGGACGAATCTGCATTTCAACCATCTTCATCACGGCACGCCCTGATTCCCTTGCGCTGAAACGGCGCATGCTGGTGCTGGAAGGAATCAGGCTTCCTCCCGGCAGCATCATTCCCAGGGACTCACAGAGGGCGCCCATGGTATTGGCTGTCCCCAGGAAGGGGCAGATTCCGGGCCCTGTGTAATACTTAAGCGTCCCCTCAATCAGCTGACGCTCTGTTATCTCGCCCCGCAGGAACTGCTGGCGCAGCTCCTTTGACTCATTGGGCTTTATCTGGGCATAGCAGGGACCGGCTGTGACAATGACTGACGGCAGGTCAATCCGTGCCGCCGCGTTCAGCATTCCCGGCACAATTTTATCACAGGAGCCCATGTACACCACTCCGTCAAACACGCCCTCTCCCACCACCATGGCCTCGATGGAATCCGTGATAATTTCCCTGTGGGGCAGGCAGTAACGCATACCGGAATGCCCCTGGGCAATGCCGTCACACATGGCTACCGTGTTGAACTCAATGGGCTCGCCGCCGGCTTCCAGTATTCCCTTCTTTACCTCCTCAGCCAGCTGTTTTAAAGGCTCGTGCCCGGGACATATCTCATTCCAGCTGTTGGCAATGGCAATGAGAGGCTTGTGGTCCAGGGAGTCAATAGAAACACCTGCCGATGCCAGATGGGCCTTGGATATGGCTTTCTGGAACGGCTCCAATTTATCAATTGCCCGCAACATCGTTTCCTCCTGCTAAAACTGCTTTCTTCTTGTTATAACGATTCATGAACACCCATACGGCTGCCATAACAGCAATCAGTACCGGTACAAAGATGTACGGCCTCTTGATGAATGCCTCATACACCAGAAAGCTAACCGTAAGGCTGGTGGCCGCAAAGGATGTAATCATTCCCTCTCCCAGGTCCAGTCCCACGGAAGTGGCCAGCTGGGTCAGAACCGGCGCTGTGGCCGTACCTGCCAGCAGAATGGCTCCTGTGCATACCAGGCCCATGATGATGTTCTTAAACAGGTTTCCTCTGGTGATTGCAACCACCAGGGCCACACGGAAGGTCACAACTGCCAGATCCGCAAAGGGAAGCACGCGGTTTCCCGGAAGAACGGCAGCCATTAGGATAGTCAACGGAATGACTATCAGGGATGTGGTGATGACATCAGGATTTCCCACTACAACCGCCGCATCCAGACCAATGAGGAATTTCCTGCCCTTAAACTTCTCCTGGGTAAACTTTTTGGCAGCCTCTGAGATTGGCATGAGTCCTTCCATGAAAAGAGAGGTCATCTTTGGAATCAATACCATAACAGCCGCCATGTTCACGCCCAGCGCCATGATATCAGCCACTGAGTATTTGGCCAGAACACCTATAATGCAGCCAAGTACCAGACCCATGATGGTGGGTTCGCCAAAAAATCCCAGGTATTTCTTAGCATCCTTGATTTCAAAATTAATCTTGTTAATTCCAGGTATCTTATCCAGAAGCCAGTTAAGGGGCGCTGCGATAATGATGGAGGAAAGGGCCGACATGGTTGGAAGGGATACGCCGGGAATGCCGAAGTAATCCTCTACCAAAGGCGCGGTCCAGTCTGACAGCTTGAATGTGATGATGGCCATGATAACCGTTGCGCCGATACCCATTGCCACATTTTTAGTCACAAAATAAACCATGATTCCAACGATTGCCATGTGATGATAATTCCAGATATCCACATCCAGAGTATCAGTGGCCTTCAGTACCAGCATGACAATGTTAGTTGCCAGGATACAAAATATAAGGATGGCGATAATGGGCGATGACCATGTAACTGCTGCGATGGCACCCCAGCCCACATCCAGAATATCCAGCTTAATGCCGAAATTCTGCACCATGGCCTGGGCGGCAGGTCCCAGATTGCTCTTCATCATGTTGATGACCAGATTGATACCCGCAAAGCCAATGCCGATGGTAAGACCGCTTCTGAATGCCTTTGATAATTTCACGCGGAAAATAAGCCCTATGATGGTTATGATGATTGGAAGCATGACCACTGCGCCTGCGTCCAGAATCGTATTGAAAATATTATAAAGTATCTGCATATGATTAATCTCCCCTAAGATTTCATTTGTCTTTCATAGCCAATGGCTGTCTGCCTAAACCCCTTTTTACTTCAGATAGGACAGAAGCTCATTCAGCGTCGCGTCCTCGTTAATTCCTGTCAGCAGGGAAATGGCGCCTACCACCGGAATATTCACATTGCCGCCCGTGAACTTTCCCGTCGTAACCAGCAAATCAAAATCATCTGCCTTGGATTCCACCTCCAGAAGCTTGCACTGGGTTACTGATACCGGGATTCCATTGTCCTCACATTTCTCCCTGATCTTGGTTGCCACTACGGTTGATGTTGCGATTCCATTTCCACATGCCACTAATATACGCTTCATTTTTATATTCTCCTTTGGATAATCTTATTTTTAGTTCCCATCTTCCAGCAGGTACTGCTTGATGATTTTATGGATGATGTCAGGCTGTCCCGCCTCCACTATGTGTTTTACATCCTCCTGGTTCTGAATCAGCTTCACGATTCTCTGAAGCATTTCAATATGTCCGTGGGCCTCTGTGAGGGCCAGCATGATGACCAGGCTTACCGGTACGTCATTGTCAGGCTCATCCATAGCCCTGAATGGAGCCGGTGTCTTAAGCACGGCCACACAGATGGCCGCCTCATTGACATGGCAGATATCCGCATGGGGAATGGCCACATTGATTCCCCCGGTCTTAAGTCCTGTGGGGAAGGACTGCTCCCGCTCCAGGATGGCCTGCTTATATGTATCCTTTACAATGCCCTTTTCACAAAGATAATCTGTCATGGCGGACAAAACCTCCCGGTCCGTCATTGGTTTGTCAAATTTCAGAATCAATGATTCATTAAACGCAATGCCGCTCATGATTCTTTTTCCTCCATACTCTTCATTTTCTCTTCCATGGCTGCTATGGAACCGCGGATTCCCTCTTCGTTCTCATTCAGTATATCCTCTTTCAGGAAAATACCCGAACCGATTCCCGCAAATGATGCCCCTGCCGCAAAGTACTCCTGCACATTTGAGGTGCCGATGCCCCCCACGACCATCAGAGGCATTTTCCCCAGAGGCGCCTGGATGTCTGACACATATCCGCTTCCCAGCCTGCCTGCCGGGAATATCTTCACGATATCCGCCCCGTCCAGGAAGCTCTGTCTGATTTCCGAAGGTGAAAAAGCACCCGGCACAGAAACCACGCCGCGCTCCCGGCACAGGTCCAATATACGCCTCTCAAATACCGTGGGAGACAACAAAAAGGCTGCACCTGCCTCAATGGCCTCCACGGCTTCTTCATAGGTAAGGACCGTGCCGGCTCCCACCATGATTTGTCCTCCAAATTCCTGGCTGATTTTCCGTATGGATTCCAGGGCTCCCGGAGTATTCATGGTAATTTCAACGGAGCCTAAGCAGGTCCCCACCAGGTTCCTGACAACCGTGCGGGTCTGTGAATAGGTATAGCCTCTTAAGATTACTGTCACTTTCGGAAATTTCTCTATATTCATCATTCTCGCTCCTTTCTGACAATATATAAAGCAAGAATGATGCCAACTAATTGACTGATTTTGTATTTTTACATAACAGATTCCATATTTCTTCCCGTGTCCGGCTGGCACGGATGGCAGAAACCATAGATTCATCAGAAATAATCTGATACAGCTGTTCAAAATATTTTCTGGAATCTTCCTGAATCCCCAGTATAAAAATAACATCCACAGTGTTGACCCCATCCCACAAAACAGGTTTGTCTAATTTTGTAACGGAAATGACTGGTTTTGTAACCAATCCGGGGTCGCCGTGGGGAATGGCAATACCCTGGCTGAGCCGGGTGGTCATCATTCCCTCCCGTTTATAGACGCTGAGAAGGAATTCCTGCCGGACCAATCCTTCCTCTTCCATATGTCCCACTGCCTCATCTATAATTTGGTCCTTGAACTCCGCCTCTGTCCTTATATAAATATGGTCCGGGGAGATAACCTCTGACAGCTGGTTTTCCTCGAACATGGCGCTCCGCTTTAATATGCCGCGAAGCTCCCCGATGCCCTCCGGGCTGTAGATCCGGCTTACAGATATAAACGGATAGGTGCCTGACTCCGGATTAATGGTACCCACAATGGCCAGTATCTCATACTCCTTTTCCGTGTTGGCAATGATGCGTTCAATGCTGGAATCCTCAATATATCCCCTGGTCACTATAACCGTCCCGGACAGGTTGCTCTTCAGGCGCTCCGTCAGATGCTCCTTCAATTTCACGGCAGCCCCCTGGCCTGTGATGCACAGGCACAGAATCGCCTTTTTCCTGGCTTCCGCCTGTTCCCTGGTTCCGGTAAGCTTTATCTTGTCCAGCTCATCCGCAATCTCGTTCAGGGATTCGTCTGTCCACATGGTCTTGCGCACTGCTTCCACCACCATCATGGTGTCTGTGCGTGACAGCACGCGGACCCGCATACCTGTCTCCTCCCGAATCTTCTGGCCCACATTCAGGAGAGACCCCATGTCCGCCAGCACGATGCAGCCTTTTCCCTGGTTTACGCGCCTGGCCATATCCACTGTCTTTTCCGCCATCTGGGCCGGCGTATCCCACAGGTTCATATCCACACCAACGGCGTGTTCCGTTCCCATGATGGCATTGGCAACCTGGGCCATTGCGCTGGCCACCGGACCGTGGGATACCACCAGCACCGCAATCCTCCCCTCCTGGGCCATGTCCTTTTTTCTGAATTTCCTAAAGTACATGGCCAGGAATGCCTTTTCCTCCTCCGGCAGAGTGAGATAATACTTTTTTTGTATTTCATCCACGGCATAGCAGGCGGCCTCATAATCTTCGTAGGACTGCTGACGAATATTTTCCATGCCGGGGTAAACCATACGCCCATGACTGCGCATCCTCTCCATGGCCATGTTCAGATGAATAGACAGAGGAAACACCACCTGTTCCTCCAGCCCCGGAAGCCGTTTCCTGGCCAGATCACAGATATCCCTTGTCATGCTCAGGATGTCGTCCCCCACGATGGAAGCAATCTCGTCCTCCCGGATGCCCGACTTCTGGAATTCATGGATATGGCGCTGGAATCTGGACTCTATCTCGTCGGTGAGCTGGACTTCGATGTCCCGTTCCCTCAGGCCGTCTCTCAGCAGCTGGTCATACTTTTCCTCCAGGGATTCATATATGTTAAAGCCCTCCAGAAAGGTTTCCGCTCCGGATTTCCCGGCATCCTCCCCGGAATCATCGGGAAATACATAACAGTCGTCCGGGCACAGCTCCTTTATCTCCTTGGTAATCCGGTCAGGTACATACCCCTTCCTCAGGTTCTCAGTCAGGCTCGGGAAGGACACGGTGATACGCCCGTCCTTTCTGGCCCGCCCTTCCAAAAACGCTTTGGCGCAGCACACCTGGATATCTGATTTAAGCTGTCCCACATTGCCGGGGCAATCCCCGCCCAGCAGGCACCACAGCGCCTGCTGTCTTATTTTTATCTGTTTCCCCAGACGCCTGGATTCCCTCTGAAAAAAACGCAGAATAAACTGCAGCTTCTCTCCCGCCGGCCGGTCCTTTAAGGAAGGAATTTCTATGACCATGGGAATTCTGCGCCTGAAGGTCAGAAGCAGGGAGCTCTGAGGATTTTCCGTGGTCGCGGCAATAACCATCACATGGCTCTCCCGCTGGGTATCCACTTCCCCCAGGCGTCTGAACCTTCCCTTGTCCATCAGGTAGAAAAGGATCTCCTGGCCCTCCGGCAAAAGCCTGTGCACCTCGTCCAGAAACAGGATTCCCCCATTGCACAGCTCCACCACTCCCTTTTTATTGTCAGCGGCGCCGGTGAATGCCCCCTTGCTGTATCCGAAGAGCTGGGCCAGCAGAAGCTGGGGATTATCCGCATAATCCGCGCAGTTAAACTCAAAATAGGGAGCGTCCTTTCCAAAATTTTCCGAACCGCAGGCATACTCATGCATGAGTTCAGCCAGAAAGCTCTTTCCCACGCCCGAAGGTCCGTATATAAGGCAGTGCAGCCCCCTGGGAGGATACAATACGGCTGCCTGGGCACGGGTAATCTGAGTTTTCATGCTTCCGTCAAACCCCACAAAAGCGCTGAACACATTTGCCCTGTCATCCTCGGCCCCGGATTCTGTATATTCCGCATATTCCGCATGTTTCGCATATACCGGTGCCGGGCTGGCGTTTTCCTTCTCCCGGCAGGCGACGGAAGGGGTCCATAACTCCAATAGCTCTTCCCGCAGCTTGCCCGCGGCATATTTTCCTATCCTGTAGCCGGCATCCTCCAGCATTCTGGTAAGCCCTCTGTCAGACAAGTCCGGATTTTCTGTCAGAATCCTCTTCATGTCCTCAAATATGACCGGCTTCCTCCTCTTCCTGGAATCAGGTATATGGTGCTTCCGGCGCACCGTGGTCACATCCTCCCTGAACACCTGCAGGCGGGACGCTATCTCCTCGTCTGTCAGGGGATTCTTACTGTCCTCATCTTTTATGATTTGCAATATCTGTTCTTCCATGCGCGCACTCTCCCATACAATCATACGACCTATGCCAATGTTTATTATCATACCATCTTTTCATATGATTTACCACATGGCAATCCAACCGGTACAACAGCCATACATCCCCATCCGTTCCTGCAATACAGCGCCCTCTACTGGAAGCCGCTTACACAGTGCCGGGCCAGACATTCCTCCAAAAATTCCACACAGTACCGCTCCAGATGCACCAGCCCTTCCTTTTCTATGGGAAAATGGCCGGCTCCCTTTAACAGCTTCATATCCTTACTGCAATTCAACCGGTCAAAAACAGCCTGCTGAGACTGGTATCCGTCCATCTGTCATTTTCCGGTTGACCACCGTTCCATAGTACTCCGTCATCCCGCAGAGGAGAAGGTCCGGGCATATTACCTCGTATCCCCGCTTCATGAAAGGCACTGCTATGAACGACAGAAGCCCTCCGTTACATCCCCTCCCCCACGCCGTGAAACAGTATGATTCGCGTCTTTGGTTCCTTTACCCTGTAGTGGTCTATATGTATGCCAAACCTGCCAATACCCACAAAATATTCATCCGGCAGACAGGACTCTGTCAGGCGGCTTTTCTCCGGCAGGTATTCCTGCACTTTCTTCCAAGATGAGGTATTGCTGCAACGCAAAAAGACATAGCCTGCAATCTTGTGTAAGATGCAGGTTATGCCCTAAATCTGCCGGTGCATAATCCTATTTTATTATGGTTGCAATCCTGGTTTCCGTCGCCGTCAGCGTCGTCCATCCTTATTCCAAGCTCCTTTTGCCAATCCTTGATACACTGTATTAAAACAGCCGTATTAAAAAATAGTCTGAATGCAGACACCTCTGCATTATGCAGCATTATACGAAATGGGCAATGGATTGTCAATGTTACACACAGAATCTTAACAAAATTTTAATTCCATTTTTAATTTCCATTCTGATGTCCGCCATTTTCCATGCCTAAAACCACTTTTTCCTCTTAAAGAACCATATTTCCAATGCCACAATCAGCAGGCATACAATGCAGACCACCGCGTAGCCATAGGGGAATTTAAGCTCCGGCATGCTGACAAAATTCATGCCGTACCAGCCCGCAATCAGGGAAAGAGGCATGAATACCGTTGTCACGATGGTCAGGAACTTCATGATTTCATTCTGGCGTATGTCCACCTGGGTCTGGTGCATTTCCCGCAGCTGCATGGAATACTCCTTCATCATCTGCACCGTAGAATAGAGGCGTCCCGCCTTGTCGGAAAACAGGCCGAAAAGCAGGCTGTCCCTCTCATTCCCCCTCTCTGCCGCATCCTGCTGGAGTGTCTCCCCCATGTCGGAGAGCTGTTCGTAGTAAGCACTCAATGCGGACAAAGCCTTTCTGGCTGCCAGGATTCTCACGTCAAATTCTTCTGTCTCCCTCTTAAGCAGCCCTTCCTCCAGACGGGTCAGGCTGTCGTCATACTGCTGGAGAAAAATCACATCCTCCTTCAGCAGATATTCCATCACATCAAAGAGCTGCAGGGAAGGGGATGATACATCCGTCATCTGGTAATCCTGCATTTCGTCCAGAAGCCTTCTTACATAGCCGCTGTCATCCATAAAAATCAGCTGTTCCCTGGTAAGGCAGTAGCCAAAAACCTGCTTATCCCCGGAGGGGTCCTCCTTGGACGGAATGGCAAAGGTGCCTGCCACTGTTCCCCGCAGCACATCCGCCTTGCAGAACCGGATATGGTCCGGACCGCTGCCGGAAAATGTTCTCCTGTAAATATCCGGCCAGGACTTCCGGAATTCTTCCATGGAAAGGATTTCAACCGAATGGGACTGTCCGGCCCCTGCCCCGGCATCCCCATCCCCCTTCCTGTGTTCGCTCCAATGGTATTTCATATGGTATCTCCCATGCTTTTTTATGTCATTGTAACACGGAACAGCTAAGACGTCAAAAGGTCAGGCGCCTGCTTAAGGCTGTATAACACATCTGGCCATCATCACAGACAGCCACCCGCAGTATATCCATGGGATAAATCCCCCTCTTTTGTTCTTGTGTCCATGGTTCAGGACAGTGGTTATGGTTGATGCAGCCCGACTTAATCCCATGTTTTCCATATCTCAGGCTGATATCCGATTGTGGCCTTTTTGCCATTCCTGACAATAGGTGTCCTGAGCACCTTCTGGTTTTCCAGAACCTTTTCATCCCGGTCCTCAGCAGCAATGTACCTGATTAATGCCAGCGCGTCCTTATCTTTGCAGTCAGCATTCAGCATGGCGTCCAGACCGCCCACAGCCTGTTTCACACTGGTGTACTCTCCTTTGCTCATGCCTTTTTCCTTTAAGTCTGTCAGTTGGTATTTGATGTTCCGCTCCTTGAAGTAGCGTTCGGCTTTCTTTGTGTCAAAACATTTTTTGGTTCCGAAAATTTGTATGTTCATTGGCTGGTCCTCCGTTTATGCTTAAAAACCTTATATTTCATTGACCTGATTTAATAAAATACTGCCGGAAATCATTGCACCTTAAACTGATTCGGAGCTTTACCATATTTCTTTTTAAATTCCTTTGCAAAGTAACTCATATCGTTAAATCCACAGCTGTAAGCTACCTCGGATACGGAAGAATTATGTTCCAATGCTAATGCCGCTTTCTCCAGTCTGTAGTCTTTTGTATACTTTATGGGACTTATACCAAGCGTCATTCTAAAGCATCGCAGCACCTCACTTGTGCTGACCATAGCATAATCAGCTATCTGTTTGATTGTAATTTTATCTGCATAATGAAGATGTATATAAGCCAACATCATTTTTAAACGTTCTTCCTGCCTTATAGAGTTCTTTTCACGCGCATTTACATGCTCCGGTTTGTTCGTGATGATGATACTAATAAGCTTTGACAGTTCATATCGGACATCTATCTCATATCCTTTTGGTTCATCTGCACATTGCTGCCATGCTTCTAATATCAATGCATTCATTTTCCTATCGTTTTCCGATTCCATACCGATTTTTACATAACACAAATTTTGCTTATCAGATATAAATGGTCTTGTGTAGTTCTGCCAAAAAACACTGTTCTCCCTGCCTCCCGTAATAGAGGGTTCCCAGCAAATACATTTTAATCCGCATTCTTTATTAGAGTTTGCCGATATACCATGGAGGATTCCAGAATTGATTAAAATACTTTCATGTTCTGACAAAGTTACTGTCTCAACACCAACCATAACCTTTATCTTGCCAGAAACAACAGCAAATGCTTCAATTTCATCATGCCAATGTAATGGTATCGGCTTTTTGCTCACATTATCAAAAAAGCAGGCTAGTGGAAATAAAGAAGAGCCTCTTTGCATAATTTCTTTTCCGGTTTTATCCAATACCGCCTCTGTATTACAGGCAGATAATGCCATAGAATCTCCACCTTTTAACTATGTTGGTCATTTTGTCATATTATTTGACTATAATAAACTAACAAGATTACAAAAATGCTTATATAATCATATTACAGCAATTAATACAATACTGTCAAGGAGAACTGTCATGGAGAAACGCTATCAAAAAACACTTATTGCATGTTACTTGGGTTTTATTACACAGGCCATCGCCGCTAATTTTGCTCCGCTTCTTTTTATTACCTTTCACAAAACCTATCATATTCCCCTGGGAAAAATTGCACTTATCTCTACTTTCTTTTATTTTACACAGCTGTTAGTAGATTTGGCATGTGCCAAGTTCGTAGACAAGATAGGATATAGGACCAGCGTTGTTTTATCGGAGATAGCTTCTGCATTAGGGCTCGCAGGTCTTGCTGTCCTGCCTTCTATTCTGCCAGACCCATTTGTTGGCATCATTTTTTGTACGATTGTTTATGCTATAGGAAGCGGTCTCATCGAAGTTTTAGTCAGCCCCATTATTGAAGCCTGTCCTTTCGAGAACAAAGAGGGAACTATGAGTTTACTGCACTCCTTCTATTGTTGGGGAGCCGTATGTGTGATTTTAGTATCAACCATTTTCTTTGCTGTATTTGGACTGGATAACTGGAAAATTCTTGCCTGCATTTGGGCATTAATACCACTTTACAATATATATAATTTTGCAACCTGCCCAATCGAAACACTGGTAGAAGAGGGTAAAAGCATGACAATGAAAGAACTGTTTCAAAACAAGCTTTTCTGGATACTCTCACTTCTTATGGTCTGCGCCGGCGCTTCAGAGATTGCCATGGCCCAGTGGGCATCTGCCTTCGCAGAAAGCGCACTTGGTGTTTCAAAAAGCGTTGGTGATCTAGCTGGTCCCGGATGCTTCGCAGTTTTAATGGGTACCAGCAGAGTATTCTATGGAAAATACGGAGAAAAAATAGAATTAAAGAAATTTATGGTTATATCAGGCGCACTGTGTCTATTCTGCTATTTATTAGCCGGATTATCAAATTCCCCTGCTCTTGGCCTGGCTGGCTGTGCTCTCTGCGGTTTTTCTGTGGGAATCATGTGGCCAGGTTCCATCAGCATTTCATCAAAGACAATGCCTCTTGGAGGCACAGCCCTGTTTGCACTTCTTGCATTATCTGGTGATTTAGGCGGTTCATTAGGACCAGGCTTTATCGGAATGATTTCACAAAATGCAGGTGATAATTTAAAAATTGGCATTTTAGCCGGAATCTGTTTTCCTATTGTATTGCTCATATGTGTATTCTACCTTATGAAGCGTGAGCGTAAATAACCATATGGAACTGAACTATATGGAACTGAACTATATGGAACCGGGAGAATTCTATGAAAATCGAATATGTGACGCTATATGTGAACAATCTGGAATTCACTAAGGAATTTTTTATCAAATATTTTGGCGCCAATATTGAAAAAACTTTAAATATTGCATTTGATGCGAAAGCATATGTTTTATCTTTCGATGAAGGCTGTATGCTTGAAATAATAACTCATCCCCATAGGAAGGACACGGAAAAGTTTTTTAGAAGAACTGGTTTTAACCGTCTTGTGATAAATGTGGGATCCCCCAAAAAGTTATGGGATATTACAGACCAATTACAAGCCGATGGATATGATTTAATCAGCTCCCCACATGATACATACAACGGATATTATGGTTGCTGTGTAATTGATTCACGACTTTACAACTTTTATAAATGCCAGCACTGTTGCCGAATTAACTGTTTTAAAGCTTTCATAACAACACTGGATTTTATGCTGGTTTCGATATTTCTCACGAAAGTGGCATAAAATACCTGCTGCCGGATTTGCTCACTAAGGGCAAACCGAAATTCCTGCACACTTTCTGTACGGTACTTTGAAAATGATTCTTCCTGATATGGCAGTATCTTCATGGCACAATACGAGATGTTGATCAGGTTAACCAACATTTCGATTCCCTTCCGACTGCGTAACATATAGCTGCATAACGACCAGAACGTTTTCCGTTCATAATAACTCACCTCGATATTCCTTATTCCGACATTTTTTTAATTCCGATATTTTTCACGAGACCGACATTTACCTGAAATCTGTATGTTGTTTCCAGGCAAATGTCGGAATTATTTATTTCAAGCCACAGAGTTTCTTTAGTGCCTCCTCGTCATCCGCATACTTGAAAGGCACGTCATCCTTAAATACGGAATTACTGTTTTCGCTCAGTTTTCGCTGTGCCTGTCTCTTCATTTCATCCGTAGCCCGTGCATATACCCTCGTTGTGACTTCATCAGAATGCCCGAGCCACTCGGATACAAGGGGCAGCGGAACACCTGCAAGGTACAGGTGCATTGCACGGGTTCTGCGCCAAAAATCTAAACTTTTGGATTTGCTGAGAAAGACCAGGGCAATGAGCCTGTACCAGGAGGGATGTCCTTTATCCTATATCCAGCAGATGCTTGGGCATGAAAATATCTCAACCACTTCTGGGTTCTACGCTTTTGTAACCCTGGATACGTTAGCGAAAGCTCTGGAGCAGACAAATCCAGAAGGAAGAAATGCAGAAAAGAGTTGGAAGGATAAAAAAATATCGGAAGCCTTATATCGTCTGTGACAACTATACCGACATTTTTTCAGGAAATGGTTGTAACTGGCGATTTTCCGAAAAAAGTCGGTATAGTTTTTTTGTCGGTATAAGTCGGATACATGATGCGGCGGATGTCATCTGAAAACTGGAAGAAAGAGCTTACATCCTCCCAGTTGTTTTCCCAGTTGCTGATCGCATAGGGATACTTCCTTCCCCATGTTTCTTTCACTTTTTCCAGTTCCGACAATGCTGCTGTTTCATTCGGGGCATTATATACAGCTTTGAAGTCTTTTGAAAATTTCTTCAAATCACTGTAATTAACATATTTAAATGAATTTCGCAGCATATGGATGACACACCTCTGGATCTGCGCCTGAGGATAGACTGCGCTGATTGCTTCCTTAAATCCCGCAAGCCCGTCTACGCAGAAGAACAGCACATCCTTTACTCCGCGGTTTTTCAAGTCGTTGAGCATCCCAAGCCAAAACCTGCTAGTTTCATTTGCCCCTACGGTGATGCTGAGGATATCCTTATACCCTTGCGTGGTAACTCCAAGAACTACATAGGCAGCCCTGCTTAAAATACGTCCATCTTCCCGTACCTTATAGTGGATGCAGTCCATGAAGATGAAAGGGTAAATAGGCGCCAAGGGGCGGGACTGCCACTCTTTGACTTGTGGGAGAATCTTGTCAGTGATTTTGCTGACCATTTCCGCAGAGAGTTCGATCCCATAAAGCTCCTGGAGCTGGTCATGAATGTCCCTTGTGCTCATTCCCCTTGCGTACAAAGAAATGACCTTTTCTTCAATTCCTGAAATATCCGGTGGTATTTCGGGATGAGTTTTGGTTCAAACTCCCCATTGCGGTCTCTGGGCACATCCACCTGAAATTCCCCATACTGGCTTTTGAGGGTCTTAGGGGAATGACCGTTACGCTTATTGTTTAAGGAGAGCTCTCCTTTTTGGTTCTTTTCATAACCAAGGGAAGCATCGAGTTCCGCCTCCATCAACTCCTGGAGGATGTCTTTAAAGCTCTCTTTGAGAAGGGAATAGACATCCGCCACACTGTTCAAGTTGTTTTGTGAAATAATCTGTCGAATTTGTTCCTTAGCTACTGCCATAAAAATGCTCCTTTTCGATAAGAATTGTCATATCTGAATTCTTACCAAAAAGGAGACATTTTTTTCCAAAGACACAAACTATTTTACACTACCAATTATTATATCAAAACTATTGATTATCTCTGAAAAGCCTTAAAAACAGGCACTTTGATAGATACAAGCAACTGAATCTACTACCAATTTACTACTTTTACGGAAAAAGTCTTGATATGCACAACCACAAAAACCAAACGCCCGAACAGGGCAACACACGGATGACTTTTGCAATGACAGCGTTTCTTTGCTCCGTACAACATGGAGAAAAGAAACGCTGTTTTCCGCTTTCAATGTTACGCAATAGAACGTCATTTTCAGGGTATAGAGTATAATTCCCTTACCTCTGCTCTTTTCGTGTCTACAAGCCGCTTAAATCAATGGGAAAAAGGCTTCTATTGCGTAACAATCTATCCCCAAAAAGAGTGTCAGCATAAAAACAGCTTTCCAAGTGCGAGATACAGCGGCTCTGCATTTTCAACTGCCTATGTTGGATTTACCTACATTGGATTATCCAACGTTGGAAAAACCTACGTAGGAAAATCCAACGCAATTAAATAAAGATATATAGAGTAAAGATAAATGAAATACTGATTCTATCTATTACCCATTCCATTTCTATCCTTTCCAGTGGAGGAACGGAAACGAAAAGAAACGGCTATACCGAAATTGACTTTAACTTGCCTTTTATGTTTTGTTACGCAATAGAACGCCATTTTCTGGGGTTAGAGTATAAATCCCTTACCCCGACCGCTTTCAAGGCTCTATGACCGCTTAAAACGCCGAGAAACAGGATTCTAACGAGTGGAAACATACCCCATGTTATCACACCGCCCCTTTGAATGGCATATAATTCCTGCCGCCGGTGTTGGATTAGCCGATATTGGATTTTCCGACATCGGCTAATCCGACGTCGGAAAATCCAATGCAAATAAATAAAGATATATAAAATACTGATTTACTAAACAAAGAAAAAACAAATACAGATATAAAATATCTCTTCCTTTCCCTTCCTATCCGTTCAATTACCTTACCCCTCTTCTTTTGACAGGAAACAACACGGCTATCGGAACGGAAGCGAAAAGAAGCGGCATATAGAACCAGCTTAAAACTTATCAGAAAACCAGCAGGGAGATTAGCGGTTATGATTTTTCATACAGAATATAAAATGCGGTTCTGCCTTGTAAAAAGAAAAATAAGTTTCGGAGCAAGCATATGATTGTTTCATATTAGGAACGCTGTAAATACAAGGCTTTTCGGAGCCTGCAATCCGAAAAAAATAAAAATTGATCTATCACATTACGCGAAAGGCCGTCCAGGTGCTATCTTGGGCGGCTTTTTTGCGTGGATAGACCGGAAGGAGGTCAAAAAATAATTACAGAAATTTAAGTCCGAAAATTGTGCAACTTTCACGAAAAGGAGGTTAGTGAATGGCAGATGAAAAACTGAACACAGGGCCCGAGGAGGCAAAAACCGAGGAGACTCCCGCGCCCGTTGCGGCTGATCCGGCCCGCAGTGAGGCCCCGGCTCCCGAACACCAGCCGGAACAGACCGGGCCTGCCGAGCCCGGCGATGTGGTCATCTCTGCGGATCAGATTGACGCGCTCATGGCGGATAAGCGCCGGGCGGCCCGGGCCGAGGTGGAAAAAGCGGAAACGCCCCCGGAACAGGAGGCCGGGGCTCCCGCGACGGAGCATCCTGCCGCTGAAAAGGGGGAGCCCGAAAAGCCGCGCCGTGGCCGTCCCCCGAAATCTGAAAAGGCAGAACACACCGAGGCGGAGTCTGAAAAAGCGCCGAAGAAGGCCGGGCCCCGCAAGGGCCGCCCGTCTAAGGCTGACAAGGCGGCCCCCGGCGAGGCCCAGCCGTCCAAACGAGACAAATTGTCCCGAAGTGGCGGGAAAGCGCCCGAGGCTCCGGCTCCCCCGGATGCCGGGAAAGGTACTCCCACAAAGGAGGCTGCTCCCCCGGAGCAGGCCCCGCAGGAGCCTGCTGTGCCGCCCCGTCCCGTTGAGGAGGGCAAGCTGGTTTATCTGAAACTTTCCGAGCTCCATCCGTTCCACACATTCCGTCCCCACCCGTTTAAGGTGCGGGACGATGCCAAAATGCAGGAAACGGTGGAGTCCATCAAGCTCAACGGCGTTATGGTTCCCGGCCTTGCCCGTCCCGAAAAGGACGGAAACGGCTATGAAATTGTGGCGGGCCATCGGCGCTGTCGCGGCAGTGAGCTGGCGGGCCTGGAGGAAATGCCCTTTATTGTCCGGGATATGACCGACCATGAGGCGGTTGAGGCCATGAAGGACAGCAACAAGCAGAGGGATCAGACGCTCCCCAGCGAACTGGCCGCTCTTTTGGATCTGGAAGTGGAGGACATTAAGCACCAGGGCGGGCGGCTGAAAGGCGTGGCCGAGGGGGATGTGGGAAAACGCTCCGTTGAGATCGTGGGTAACGCTCATGGCATGAATTATAAAAAGGTCATGCGCTATCTGCGCCTTAACCATCTTGTCCCGGAGCTCATAAACAAGGTGGACGATAAAAAGATGGGCTTTATGCCTGCGGTGGAGCTCTCTTACATTAAGCCGAAAAACCAGCGTCTGATTGCCGTTTCCATTGACGGGGAGCAGGCGTCCCCCTCTCTGGCCCAGGCCAAACAGCTCCGGGAGCTGGATAAGGAGGGCAAGCTCAACGGCGATGTGATTGACGGCATCTTATCAGAAAAGAAAAAGTCCAGCTAAGAAATGTCAATAGGTAAAATGAAAAATGTTTAAAAAGTTTTT
>ERZ791765.187-NODE-187-length-83061-cov-26.231405_pt1 | contig 83061 bp, 63 predicted proteins | sample MGYA00509949_ERZ791765 | MGnify/ENA primary metagenome ERZ791765 (study PRJEB30046, sample SAMN00791980) | human gut metagenome | study: EMG produced TPA metagenomics assembly of the A metagenome-wide association study of gut microbiota in type 2...
GGTTATCCTCCCATGGAACCCATGTATAACTGTTTCCCGCAAGGCGGTATGTAAAAATGACCTCCCCTCTTACCAGTTCTGTTTTTTTCCGGGATACAAGCAGTTCCCTGCCTTCATATGTTACCTTATCACCTAACGACAGACTTGTCCTCGTAACAACATCATAGCAAATGAAATCCTCCCTATCAACCAGACATTTTCCACTGACAGCATAATAACGTCCATCGAAGCACATATCGCAGGACAGGATTTCTCCCAGCTCCTTTTTCTCCCCTTCCGGCAGACCAAGGTAAAAACGGGGATAATAATAGCTGATGTCTGGCACTAACGGAAGTCCAAGCTGGGATGCCATTCTTTTCAGGAAGTTCCAGTCCGTTTCCTGATACTGTATCAGCGTCCCTCCGGTCCGCATGTCGCTCCCTGGCAGTATGCAGGCACTGTGCTCGGTATCTGCTGTTACGATACCGGCAATCCCCATATAAGTCTGTACTTTTTTCTGAAATACCCGGTTACTTTTTTTCTGATCTAAAAGAATTGTTCCTGACACAGCCTGTATGTCTGCAATCCTGTATCCTCTTTCTTCTTTGATTTCCACCTTTTCCGGATATCCGCTGAACAACGCTCCCGCAGTATTCCCCTGCCCCAAAAGCTGTATGGGTGCATTCATGCCGTTTATGCCTGTCTCATTTTCTGACAACAGAAGTCGAAAGTTTCCTCTGGCATGTTCCCCTGGCACCTCCCATGTCTGAAAATCAAGGATCTTTTCCATGGCAAAGGAACTGATAAATTTTAAATCGGAATATTCAATTCTCCTTTGTAATCCTTCTGCCATAAACCTCTCCTATTCTTCCTGACCTGATGAAATGGGTTCTATTAATCCTCCATAGGCACAAACAAGAAATGATCTCTGTGTCAATGCAGACAGCTTATCTCCTTCACTTGTTGCATCTGCGTTATTTCTAAGAATTTTCTCTGACTCATATACATCCTTCCATGTTCCCACAATACAGGGTGTACATGGATATCCTTTTACATTCTGCCCATCTTCTGTCTGCAGAATAATTTTATCCGCGTCCTCATCTTCCTCCTCTCCTGTGAAAAAATTTTTTATTTTTTCTGCAGTCTTAGCAAGCCATGATTTATTTAACGGATTCTCTTCGCTTTGGCAAATTCCAAAAGATGGAATATTTTTGTCATCCCCAACCTCACAATCTTCTTCGTGCATCATAGGCTTCCCGTTTGTATACACCCCATGGCATGTTGGCAGATTCAGTTTCCTTTTATGTGTTCCGCAGCTGCAGTACAGCTCTGCTCCCCGCACTAGGTACGGAAACTGGATCTCCTCGCCTTTCTCCAGCTCCAGCTGCGCAAAGCATGTATTATATACTTCATTTTTCAAATATTGTCTTATCACCAATTATCTCTCGTCAAGAATATGTACTTCGTACATATTCTTGACATTTGATATCCTAGGAACCTTTGCATAATAATTTTGGTCATTCTCCAACTCAAACCGGACCAACTTAATCTCCTGTTCCCCCCAAAAATTTTTTATATTATCTATATAATCCTCAATATCTTCTTTATAGTCAATTTGTATAATGTATCCTTTATCTACCAATAAGTTAACAAGAATTGTTCCTAAAAGTATTGCTTTTTTCTTATCATCCTCATACATCTCTAATGTATACCAAATTTCACTCAACTTATATTTGTTCCAAAACTCTTCATCTTCTAATTTGTCATAATCCATAATGGCTGTATTTACCATATTCTGGAATTGTGCAGGAACAATACATTCCAATTCCCGATTTGATACAATCCCTTCACCAGTCTCATCTTTACGCCTATTCTCCTCCACTGTCTCTATCGCTTTTACAGAAAATCTCTTGTTCGATTTATAATGAGCCAAATCATATGGATAATGACTACTGCTCTTTAACTTCTCGTCATTTAATGCCAAAATCTTTGCTAATGCAGCTGACTCAAAACTCCATAATCCCACATATCCAACTTTTTTATGTGCGGTCTTCCACCCATAACTAGCATGTCCCTCTAGCCACTCTTTTTCCACATATTTCTTTAATCTAATATTGGCCGCCTCCCGGTTTTCTGCTGCCAATTTTATAATTTCCAGTGTTTTACTATACGGGCTTTCTTTTTGAAACTGTGAGGAATTTATATTCCTCTCCCATCCGCATGCATTTACAAGAAAATCAAACAAAATATCATCCTGTTCTTCTTCGTCTGCTTTTTCTATCAGCTTCTGCATCTCTTTCGCTGATATTTCAAGCAACATTCCTATAGAAAAAAACTGAATCATATGAACATAGCCAATCCTTCTATAGCCGATATCTGAAATCATTTTTACACCAAGCAAATACATTTCTTCAAAGCTGTCACATGATAAACCCAATGAATATTTTGCACAAATCGAACTATAAATCATCTGAAACAGCATCAATTTCGTATCATAAATAATTTCACTATTTTCCCTTGGATAGCGCTGTATTCCATTTTTAATATCCTCTTGTAATACAACAATTTCCTCAATATTTTTTCTAATATAATTTTCATTAAGTATAATTTTCTTTTTTAAATAGTCCTCATTACATAAAGTGTCTCTCATTTGACGTCTCCTTCTCTTTCTATTACACTATAGGCGTTTGCGAAACGCCACAATCCGCATAAATACGGCATTTTTTTGTTGTTAAAATAAAATATCTCCTCAAGGTTTATGGTAAAATAGAGTTGCGAGAAACTATCAACCAATCCACCTAAAGGAGATATACCTACATGATAACACATAAGCAGCTCACTTTGGCAGAAATTTTTGATGATTGCCAAAATAAATTCGACAATGACAAATACCAGTTCCTTTCACTTCTTGATGAAACCATTAACCTTGATGAAATTGTTCCTGTTTCTTTTGTTTCTCATTTTCACGCTTCAACCGGAAGACCTCGCAAGCACCAGCTTTATCCAATGCTCAAAGCACTTCTGCTCCAGCGTATTTTCTCAATCCCGACTGACACACTTCTGATTGTGTTCTTGAAATACTCTCAGGAACTGCGTGACTTCTGTGGCTTTGATGTTGTACCGGATGCCTCAAAATTTACCCGTTTTAAACAGGATTTCCTGATGGACTTACAATCTATGTTCGATCACATGGTTGATATGACCGAACCGATCTGACAAAAACTTGACCCTCATCTGGCAACTATGACTATCTTCGATACCTCTGGCATTGAAGCCTGGGTAACTGAAAATAATCCAAAATACGCAAACCGTATTATCAAACAGTTAAAAGCTTTTGCAAAGGCAAACAACCTTGATAAAAGCTATGATCCTTATAAGGCTGCTTATGGTTCCATGCCTACGCATGCTACTTCGAATCAGGAAATCCAACAGATGTATATCAATGGACATTTCTGCTATGCCTATAAGTTCGGCATTGTAACCAATGGGCTTGGCATTGTCCGTGATATCACTTTCTATAACAAAGAGTTCCTAAAGGCTCATCCGGATATCGTTGTGGAAAAGAAATCTGACTCTCCTGATGAGGATAAATCTCTTGCCGATTCAAAGGCCCTGCTTCCTGTTCTGATTGATTTCTTTCAGAAACATCCGCTTATCGCCCCTAAGACTTTTCTTGGTGATGCTGCTTTTGACACGATTGAAATCTACAAAGCCCTTTTCGGTGAAATTGGATTTGAAAAAGCATTTATTCCTCTCCGCGTAAAACTTTCTATGGAAGATAATGGTTATACCATTAACGAAAATGTTGTTCCCTGTTGTCCGCATGATCCTTCGCTTCCTATGAAAAGAGAAGGTAGTAAATCACACTTAAAAAGCAAAATTCCTACAATGAAATTTGTCTGCCCGAAAATGAAATGGGAAGACAATAAAGCAGATAAAACCAAACGCCGTGTATGCCATTGTGATAATCCCTGCACAACATCTTCCTGTGGAAGAATGATTTACATTTATCCAGAAAAGAATCTTCGTGCCTATCCCGGAGTGGAACGAGGTTCAGCAGAATGGGAAGAAACATATAAAATCCGTGTAAACGTTGAAAAATCTATCAACCACTTTAAAGACAGCTTTTGCGTAGCTAATCGTAAAACCCAGAACGAAAAAACGCTTCATGCCGATTTACTTTTGGCTGGCATAGCTCAACTTGTTACAGTAATTGTTGCTGATAAAATTCATCAACATCAATACATTCGAAGTCTTAAGCCTTTGATTGCTTAAAATTGAGATTTTATAAATTTTTCTGCTTCATACTAACTATGAAGCCTTTTTGTCATGCCCTAAATGAATGACTGCCACCTTCCATTCCAAGAATCCTGCATTGCAGGATTCTATCCTTGTTTTCAATCAAGATTGCGAACTTGTTTCGCAATTACCTACTATTACACTAATTTCTATGGCCAGATTCCGATGATATTTCCCTGCGAATCTAATCGATATGTAACTACATTCCCATCCGCATCTACTTTACTTAGCACCCTTTCTACCTGCCCCTTTTTCAATGCCTCCATAATTTTATATGCTAATTCCTCATCTCCGTCTACAGCGTCTAAAATCCTATTGTTTCCAGTAACACTTCCTAGCAGCCAATCATCTGACATCTGTTTCCCATCATCTGTCTTTCCTAGTTGCGCCTTACCAAACTTCGCCTCATCAATGATATACTCAACATTTGAATTCTGATTTAAATTTTCATACAATCCATCAATACCCTTTACTATTTTGTCATCTGGACATGAAGGTGCATTTCTCCCTACAGATTTCAAATCATATCCTGCATCTTTAAGCCCCTGATTATTAACCAAATTATCATCCGCCTTAAATTCGCCAAAATTTCCTTTTTGCTTTGAACTAGCATTTATAACATCAAATCCCTCAAATCCATTGCTATGCCGTAAATCGGAACCGGAAATCTCAGTTCTTACGCCATTCGGTAAATTACCATTTTGCTTAAATGTGTCACTGCCTTTTGCCGACTTTGAACTGATACCCTGGGCATCAAGATTATTGAGTTCACTCCCTCCTCTATTCTTCCATCCACCCGGCAGTTTTTTCGCAATCCCGTCAACCGCCTCGCCTATGAAAACACCTGTCACAAAATCCACAGCCATCTGCCCCGGATCAAAGATATACGCAAGCTTTTCTTCCAGCGTCATGTCCCCGTCCAGTGCCGCATATGCGGCGCGCTCCACAGTTGCCACTGTAGTATCCACACCGCCTTCCACCAGACGGTTCATCCCCGGAAATTTCACCCCGATGGCTCCCGTGATTGCACCGCTGATGGCTGCAATCGCCACATCTCTTATGGCTTCCTCTGCACTCCGCACATTCCCGCTGCTGTAATCGCCAACCGCTCCTGTCACACTTGCGGAAACTGCACCGATCCCTGCTCCCATCAGCGCTCCCGCTGCTATGGTTCCGATTCCCGGAAGCAGAAGGCTCATTGCGATGCACGCCGCACCGACTGCAAGTCCCATGACAAGGTTTCTCGTAAAACCTCCCCAGTCAAATTTCCCCTCCTCCGGGGCGTCTGCATACGGCGCATAGTTTCTGTATGTACTGCCTCCCAGTCCCGTAAGAGCGCCCATCATGTCCACACTGCCGTTCACACAGAGGCTCGATGTTCCTGCCCCGCAGAGTGCCATGATGTCCGACACTCCATGCACGGCGATTCCCGTCATGCTCTCCAGGCGGATTCCCTCTTTTGCCAGCAGGAGCAGACTCCCGCTGCTTCCCAGAAGCGTTCCGCTCCCGTCCTCCATCGTAAGCTTTCCTGCTTCCCCGCCGTCCATTCCCATGCTCTGGGGATACAGGCTCATTCCCTTGCCGTGCTCCGAGCAGAAGCCTTTCTTTTCCGGGCTGCCTGTTCCCTCGCACGAAGCGCCGTTCGTCCGGATGCAGCCTGACACCACGCCCTGCGCCTCGTTCCCGCTTCCCAGATACAGCGCCGCCTTTGTCCCCACCTGCGGCATGCAGTACATCAGGTTTCCCGTTGCAGGGGCAAAGCCGTAGCTGTTTCCCCCTGCCGATGCCCTGTCCATGTCAAATGCCAGCTCCACGCGTTCCCCGCATGCTGCCGTCACTTCCCCCACGAACGACATCCCCGTGTAATCCGGGTTCTCTTCCGGTGCAACCCGTGTGTAGCTCTCTCCCGCAAGGCGGTAGGTAAACAGAACCTCCCCTCGTACCAGTTCTGTTTTTTTCCGGGAAACCGTCAGCTCCCTGCCTTCGTATGTGACCCTGTCACCTAACGACAGCCTTGTCCCCGTGACCACATCATAGCAGATGAAATCCTTTCTATCAACGGTACATCTCCCGCTGACCGCATAATAACGCCCGTCAAAGCAGATCCCGCAGGAGAGAACCTCCCCGAGCTCCTTTTTCTCCCCCTCCGGCAGCCCCATGTAAAACCGCGGGTAATAATACCCCGTGTCCGGCACCAGGGGCAGTCCCATCCGGGACGCCATTCTCTTGAGGAATTTCCAGTCTGTCTCCCCGTACTGGATGAGTGTTCCGCCCGTCTCCCGGTCGTCCCCGGCGAGAATGCAGGCGCTGTGCCCCGTTTCCGCCGTGACCGCACCCGCAATTCCGAGGTAGGTCTGCCTCCTGTCCTGGAATACGCGGCTTCGCTTTTCCATATCCAGAAGCACTGTCCCTGACACTGCCTCGATTTCCGCAATCCGCCAGCCGTGCTCTGTCATGGTCTCTGTCCTCTGCGGGTATCCGCAGAACAGGGCTTCTGCCCGGTTTCCCTCCTCCCGCAGCTGCACGGGAACATTCCTTTCACAGACAACCGGCGCTTCTTCTGACAGGAGCACACGGAATTTTCCCCTGGCATGCTCCCCGGGGGCTTCCCGTATCTCAAATCCCAGAAGCTTTTTTACTGCAGACACCCCCAGAAACTGTAATCCGGCGTATTCTGTTTTCTTCTGTACCCCCTGTGCCATAACCATTCCTCCCTGTCATTCCTCCTGACCGGATGTCACCGGCTCGATCAGTCCGCCATAGGCACAGACCAGGAAGGATCTCTGTGTCAGCGCACACAGCCGGTCTCCCTCGTCTGTTCCGTCCGTATGATTCCGGACAATTTTTTCCGTCTCATATGCATCCTTCCATGTTCCCACAATGCAGGGCGTGCAGGGATAGCCTTTCACGTTCTGTCCGTCCTCCGTCTTTAGGATGATCTTTTCCGCATCATCCGTGTCCTCCTCTCCGGTAAAAAAATCCTTGATCTTGTCCCCTGCTTTGGCAAACCATGATTTGTTCACCGGATTCTCTTCGCTTTGGCAAATTCCAAAAGATGGAATATTTTTGTCATCCCCAACCTCACAATCTTCTTCGTGCATCATAGGCTTCCCGTTTGTATACACCCCATGGCATATTGGCAAATTTAATCTTCTTTTATGCGTCCCGCAATTACAGTAAAGCTCCGCTCCCCGAACCAAATACGGGAACTGCACCTCTTCGCCCTCCTCCAATTCCAATTGGTCAAATAATGCTTGCAGCTCCATCTCATGCTGTTCCTGTGCACTTTCTGATATACCATTTAACTCTTCTGACGATTTTTTCGCATTTCCTACCCGTGTCACCAATGCGCCATTCGCAAAATTATCTCCTTTTGACATTCAGCTCCTCCTATTCCACCTTAAGCTCTGCTAGTTTTATTCCTTTTGCACCTCTTCGCAAAATACTTTCTATAAAATCTAACCGGCAAATGAGATAGTCTTTTTCTACTTCTGCCACTTCAAAAACCGGAGGTACATATTTTATCTTATTTTTATCCAGCATCAATTCCCGAATCATCGAATGATCATTATTAAAAATCGTTTCTTTTGAAAGACAATCATACCTGGGATACACTGGCATATAGTAAATTTCTGCAAAGCCATTCGCACCATCAAGCAAAACCATTTCTTTTCCTCTGACCGGCACATCATACATTTTTGATACATCCCAAAACATTTTTGATACCAACAGGAACGGAAGCTCTACAACATCAGAAAACAACGTATCCGGGTTTTCTTCTAAAAACAAAATCGTCCGCTCTGGTAACTTCTCCAATTCTCTTTTTTGAACTGCTCGATAATCCAGTCTCTCCATCCAATTCCGAATCCTTGGCACCGGATTCCCCGTTTCTTCCCAATTCAGCAGATAATACCTCATTCTTCTTTTTCTCCCACAACTACAATCCCTTTACCCATATATTCCCCAAAGATTACGGTCATGTTCTCCTCAGCCACTTCCTGAAACAACGTTTTTGCCTTAGACAAAACCTGAGGCAATATCTGTTGGAAAAACTGCACCAGTAAATACATATAATTTAATAGATAGCCGTCTATAAACTGCTGTATCTCATATGACTTTATTTGCGGTACTTTAAAACGTATCTCATTTTTAAAGTACTCTACATCCTTTAACAAATATTTTGTAATAAATTCCGGTTTCCAATATGTACAGCATTCTGCCTTGGCTAAATAAAACTCTTTATCGTATAAATCAATTCGCAGTTCATAACATCCTGTCAATACACTACTTTGCAGACAACTGATTCCCATTGTGCAAATCTTCCCTTTTCTATCTGCATTTTGCATTTGCTGTGCTTTTTGAAACACTTCCTGCAGCTTTTCTTCCAGGCCTGTCAATATTTCTGTTTCCCCATCCTTATAATTCTTCATCAATTCCGGAAGCTGTCCCATAAATATGGGTTCCATCATCCCTTTCCCGATTTCCATGATCTGCTGCTGTCTCTCCGTCATATCCTTTTCCCCTTAACGTCCTCATACAAAGTTTTGCTATTTTTACCCAGACCTCATGCTTTCCATAAGGACAATTCATACTTCCTGTCAGTGTCCGCTCGGTTGCTGCATAAAACAGGAAATTATATAGCTTTCCTCCTACCACATGATTGGAATATTCCATCCAATGAACCCTGATGCCGTTAATGTCCTCCTCCCCTTCCTCATAAAAAATGATTTCCGGTAAAATTCTTCTCCATGCCCGCTTGCAGCCCTGGCAAATTTCTCCAAGCTGTCCCGGTTCCACTGATACATCAAGCAGTGAAAACGTAAAATTAACGCTTCCGTTTTGTGTGCTTTTAATAATCTGCGGCTTTGGGTCAAATTCATATTTTTGTTCCACCAATTTTTCCGGTAAATCTTTCATAAAAGCCGGAATCTTTATACTGGTCGCTTTGTCTGACATTACTACCGTTTGAAGATATTGCTCCGGCAGATCTCTTTCCAGATCAATCTGCTTATCAAGAACCTTTTCTTTCCTCTTTTTACGCTCACTTAATATCAGTTCATCAAGAAATTTTTCCATTATCGTTCCTCTGTATTACTGCATATTTACACGTCCGCCCTGCACATTGATATCATCCGCAAGCTCTAACATGGTGTTGCCCTGCTGAAATGCAATCTTTTCAGGCGCAGACATTTCCACTCCCTGCTCCATGCTGATAATTCCTATATTTTCTTTTGCCCTGATTGTGATACTCTTATCACTTTCTATTATGATTCCTTCATCGTCTATGATCTTGACCGACATCCCATTGTTATTTGTGAGAATCAGCCGGTCCGGCTGAAACAAAACTTCTTTTCCCTGCTTATTCTTTATAGACTTCTCATCCGGATTGCTGCGTGCCGAACTGTCAGATGACTGTTCATTCACAGAACTATTCACATATGCCTCAGCTTCATTCTCATTTGGGAAATAAAGACGGACACTATCACCTTTCTCCGGCATACAATACCAGCCGGTGCCATCCGGTGAAGAATAGATTGTAGAATAAGCAAACCATTTCTGTCCTGCCCATCCTCCTGTTTCATCCTCCATCAGTACAACTTTTACTGTATCCTTCTTTACAGATGTCACGTTTCCCTTCAAGGATGCACCAATAATCTTCTTGTTGCCATACGGCATCTGCCGTAATTCTCCCTTGGTTTCCAGCAGATAGTAGTTATATATTTCGTTTCCTTCCCATTTCCGCTCCACTTCTCCAACAACATAATTTTTTCCAAGGAAGCAAACGGCATCTCCCAGATAAAATATTTCCCGAGTCTTTACTTTATACGCCACAGCATCACTTTCCGTCATGCCGCAATTCTTCTTTATCTGGTATTCCCCAATCAGATTTACGATGGAATACGATTCATAGGATAACAATTCACGCCCCGCTTCTTCTATAATTCCAAAAGTATATTTCACACCGGCGCTCTTCTCATTTGCCATTAATACAGTATTTTTTTGAGCTGCCAGACGCTTTGCAAATTCCCAGTCTGTCTCCTTATACTGGACAACCATCTTTCCTATGTTTCCTGCTTCCGTTCCCATAAGGAGCTTTCCATCTGTGTATCCCTGTACTATGGTTTCAAGTATTTTCTGGTAGGAGGTGGATGCATTTTGATACACTCCAATACGCTCTCCCATATCCATCTTACCTGTCCCCGTTTTTAAAAGTGCCGTCAACAAAAATGTGTCCGCCTCCGCATGGATTCTCAAATCCTCGATATAGCCGCAAAATAAAATATTTTTCCCTTCGGTTTCATCATAAAACCAGATATGCGCCCATGTTTCTTCCGATATCATAGCCATTATCCGATTTTTTTCTTCCGCAGATATATAACCGGATATCTTAGCGCAGCCATGCTGATTCTTTTTTAATATGCTTTCAAATTCCACCAATGATAGAATCTGAAACGGAGATGTCTCAATATGAACTGCTCTCATTGCTGCTCCTCCTCTACCTTCGTAATCGTCCTAATACAGTACATTGCGATTTCTTCCCACTCATCCTGCATTCCCAAAATGCAGTTAAATGAACCATACAGCAGTTTTCCTTCTAATGGAGTAATAAACATGATATTAAAAATATCTGCATCAATCGCCATTGTTTCATATGCAAGCCATGCTATTTTACCGCCATCATTCCGTTCACCATATTGTAATTCCTGAAATTTTGCATTTACATACACCTGCTTCATGCTTTTCACAAATCCCTCTGCCGCCTTTTTTAACTGTCCCTCTGCAAGCGCCATATCCATGAGATGAAATGTAAAATTAACCATATTATTCTTATCCATCAATATGACCGGCGGTCTGTGCTTTGATGGATATTTCTTTTTGGCAACATAATCCGGCATATCCTTAAATCCTTCCGGAATTAAAATTTCCATCTGTTTTCTAAACAGTTTTACCTTCTCATATACCATTTCCATCGTCTCCACCTCACTCTACATAAATCATCTTTCTATCATAGCCCTTTCCATGTCCAGTGCCTCTGTGCCTTAATATTCGTTCCATCTCTGCATAAATCATATTGTTATCCCATGCAGATAAATTTTTTTCGCTTTCCTTCCTGCCTTTATCCTGCAAATACCTTATAATAGACTGACGCTCTATCTTTCCCTTGCTACTTGCAATCATATAAGAAAAAGCAAAATCAGAAGTCTCCTTCTCTTTCGCATTCCAAATTTCTTCTCCAAACTGCTTAACCACCAACGGATGCAGCGTTTTCTCCCCAATTCCTGCCACCGTAGCACAGATCAGATTTACCGTATCGTACTCGGTTGACATATCCGCAAAATTCTTATAACTGTCACGCAGTGCCGAACCTTCCCGCAGATAGAAACGGCACATTTCCATCTGGTTCTCGCCCAACTCCAGCTCCTCATCCAGAAAAAATCTGACACAGTATGCCTTGTAGTCTAAGTTTGTCTCATCCTCTGAAAATTCCGCTTTCAAAACCTGCCACCTGTTCTTGGGCTGATAAGCTACCTCTTCCTCTTCCATCAGCAAATAGATAAAATCGTGAAATTTCAACATCCCTTTCCCGATGACAAGCCGACCATCTTCCGCCTGTATCTCACAGCCCTTTAACAGGCCATCCGTATGATCCGCATAATATAACTGCCATCCTGCATAGGTGTAATCCCTGATATCCCACAAACTTTCTTTTTTCAAAATACGCCTGCCCGCAAACACCGGAACCCTGATTTCCATGAAACTTCACACTCCTATTTCTTCCCGTCAAAAAAACTGTTCACCCAGTTATCACTCTCGAAACTGAAAAATTCTGCTTTTCCCAGATAAAGCTCATCCATTTCACAGTAAACCGGAACAATCTGAAATCCCCATTCCTCCTGTTCTGCCCATACAAAAAATTTCACGTCTCCGTTCTCAATGCTGTCCGTCTCTTTTTGCAGGATATGTGAACCGTAGACCGCCTCAATCTCCTCATAGCTTTTCTGTGAAAAATCTTCTTGCCTGCATACATACTGAAAACGGCAATGTTCCTCCCCGTCCTTATTTTTCAAATACAGCGGAAGAATCAAATCCTCCATATTCCTCGAAATAGTTCCCGCCGTATCCCAGTCTTTAAAACCATCCACCAGTACCACTTCTTTTCCATTATGGGTATAAGCGGTAATCCGATAGGGGAGCACAGCTTTTCCATTGTTCAGGTGAATATCTGCCAGCCCATATTTCCGGTCACGCAGATATTTCAGCGCCCCGTCCACACAGGTCATCTTTAATTCAAAATCTGCCGCATCAATATTCGCCCTTTTCCGAAACTGTATCATTCTCCCCGGAACGAACTCTTTTAACGCATCCTTGAACAAATCAATCTTGCAGGACTGCCCCGTCAGCTTAATAAAGGAAAAATCCTGTATTCTTCCGCTGTGGTATAATTCCTCCATAAATTTCTGTACAATGCCGTATATCTCGCCGGATAACAGCAGCTCTATCTCAAAATAGTTCATCATCACTTCCGGTATCATCTTTTCCACTGTAAGGCTGTTCCCTTTCCAGAAAGACAGCTTCCACTTATCCAATAAAACAGTATTTTCCCGCTGTCCTTTTTGTTCCGAAGTTACCGTGACCTCCAACGCTCCGACTTTCCCATAAAATATTTTTTTTATCTGTTCCGCTGTATTAAATAAGGTATAAAAATTATTTTTCACCTTGTAATATTCGCTGCGGTTATATCTCTCAAAATCTGCAAAACGTGTCGGCAGTGTCTCTTCCGCTTTCTGATATTCCTGTTCCAAATACTGATAAAACGCCTTTACTCCATGAGAATCAATAAAACGGTAAATATCCGTATCCATATATTCTAAGATTTCTTTCACACTGCTTACGTTCCGATTTCCTTTGGCACGCACCAGTGCGATTTTCAATATCTGCATAATGCGGTATGTCAGGTTATTTCCGCCAAAGTCCGTATCGCCGTTTTCGTATGTAGTTTCCATATAGATTTTGTAAGCGGCTCTGCGGTCCTGAATGCGAAAACGATAAGAACATAAATCTGTTGTCCCTCCTCCACAGTCTATGATAAGCGCTTCATATTCTTCATTTTCTTCCAGAGTCTCCTGCTCTAACATATTGGAAATGGTGTTATATAATACAGCCATTCCCTCATCGAGCATCGTTTCCTGACCCGTCATATATTCCGGCAGTATCTCCCGGAACATTCTGCGGAAATAATGCTTCTGCTTCACCGGACTTGAGATATGTACCTGAGAAATGCGGCATTTAAAACGGTTCTCCGTTTTTCTTATGATATACAGGAAAAATCGACGTAAAATCTCCGCCCGCTTTACCAGCCTCCGCCGTCCCTGTCTGTCAACAATTTCTTCCTCTTTGTCATATTCCCCAATCCAGCGTTTCACATCATAAAAGACACAAAAACCCTCATCCACATAACTTGCATTTGCCAGCCTTATCGCATCATAACCGAACAGCAGCTTGTAATCCTCTTCTTCCACTGCCAATACTCCAATCACGCTAGGCAATAGCATACTTTCTCCGTTACCATCCTCAAAAGCTGTATAATTTATCTCATTTTCCCTGCAATTTTTTACCGCAGCCTGCTCTCCGACATTTTCAAAATAAGCAGAATCCAGATACACCCCGGCAGTGGTATTTACAGAACCAAAATCAATCGCCATGGGCAGCATCAGTGTGACAGGTTTTCTCACCACAAAATCAATCAGTGGTATACTGTAAACCTCGATATGCTCCGGCAATATTGTGTGCTCACCATAATACAAATGATACAAGCTCTCCGATGTCTGACGTCCCATGCAGAAAATCCTGTAATCTTTTCTCTGCGTCTCCCGTGTCTCTAGCTCCGCCGCCTTGGTAAGATACAATTTTTCCTGTTTTCCCCCATGCTCTTTGAGATTTAAAATCGCACAGAGCGTCTTATCGCTTCCCATTAAAAAGGCATTTGTTCCTGCCAACTCTTTCTTATAAGGAATGGTATAGTCGTCATAATACTCGATAGACAGTCCCTCATAAGCTAAAATCTGGGACTGGCAGTATAATTCTTCACTGGGCTTTATTACAATCCTGGTATTTTTTAAAAATTCCTCTACCCGCTCTTCTCCCCCTTTTTTCCTGTCACAGATAAGGAAGTCCTGTCTTTTTCCCATGTAACGCATAATCGTCTGGATCAGTTCTTCTTTATCGAGAGGGTGTATCACACCATTCATAATCTTTTCACGACGGCAGATTTCCCTTAGCTGATAGGTGGTCATCAACTCCAGTTCTGATTTTTCATATTTCATTTCGTTTTTCCTTGTATCCGTTCCGGTTGCCTCCATACCTATCACCTCCGCATTTATATTAAAAGTACCTTATCTATCACCATGGTTTCTTCCATATCCAGGATTCCAAAATGTTCCAGATAAAAGACTTCTGTCCTCACTCCTATCGGTAAAAAAGTGTCTAATAAAAATTGAACCCTTTTCCTTTCTTCCTGCGTTTCTGCACTTCCAACGTAAATATAAAGTTCATTGGCACAATCCATGCTTTTATATATAATAGAGTCTTGATATATCTCTTGAAACAGCCACTTGAAAATCTCACGATAGTTACGAGAAGATATGACATCCATGAGCGCCAATACAATATATTTTTTTTCATAGGATGAAAATAACTGTATAGCCGCCTTTGCCTTCCTCCCAAACTGCCCGCTTTCCAATTCCTCCACCAGGAACTTAAAATAATAATCCTTCCTGCTCATGCCCATCCTTAAGTCCGTCAGCGCCAGATAATGAAATACCGCATCCACAAAGATTTCCTTTGTTTTTCCATATTCTTTCTGATTAATATCCAACACCCCGCTGAAAATATCAAAAAAGCGGTAAAATGGATTCACCTCTACGGCAGTCTGCTCCACTGTCTGCGTATTTAAATCGTAAAAGGATACCTCCAGATATGGGCTTCGCACCTCTGCCACCTCATACCGCAAATCGGCTTCCCTGATTCCATTTTTTTCTGCTGCCAGCACAACCTCCCAGATATACTGCATACACTTAAACTCCTTTGTCCTATGTCCTGTCTCCCTGTCGTTTTACAAGGCTGTACCGCCTAACATAAAATGGTTAAAGGTGCGAATCCATCAGAATACCAACACACTTATATTCACAGACAGATAGCTGTATCTGTGACACGAAAAAACGTACCATATCTTCGCAAAAGTTCTTTTTCTGTCCCTTTCGTGTGAAATACAATGCCAACGTTTTTCTTGTCTCCATCGGGAAAACGGTATTTCCCAAAAATGGATTCATATCCCCTTCCAGACAGGACTCCGGTGGTGTTTCAAGCACCTCACACTTTTCTAACTCTACATAAACATTATGTTCAAAGCTCTGTACCATCCAAAACAACTCTGTCCGGCTGCCAAGGGAACTTTCCTGCCGTTCTCTGTAATTTTGAAAAAAACTGCTTTTTCTGCTGTTGCTTAACATTTCGCAGGTATACCCATGGGAACTTGTATCTGTCTTTTCAATGAAACGATATGCTTCCCAATCCCGAAAAGATTCTTTCAGCGACGTCATAATAATTTTGTCTTTTTCATGCCTGACCTTAAGAACATCCTCATTGATTCCAAGCATATATCCGCTGTCCAAATCATAATTTTTCAAATCCAACTCATGCTCATAATATTTCTCATCCATACATGGGACCATAAATTTACGGCATTGGAATGTGAATTTTTCGATATTCCATAACAGAAGCATGTCATTTTTAATATCTTCCTCATAGCTGCCAAAATCTATTTTCAAACCGTTTCCATCCGTTTCCCCGTCCGTATCTATTTCATAAAATCTATCCAGATATCCCGTATTGACTGTTGTCCAGCATATCTTGTTATAGACGAATACCTGATACAGCTCCGACAACGCCTGCTGATAACATTTTGCTTTGCGCACCCGGACGGTATAGGATTTGCCGCTGTCATCGACCCCTTGAAAATCTGCTGCTTTTTCAAATTCTGCTTTCTTTTGATAACTGCCCGCAAAATAGATAATGCAGGGCATTGCTTCCTGCTTCTCCTGCTCCTTATCCTCCTGCAGTAATGCCGGAACAACCGGGTACAGTGTTCCGTTGATAGGGTCATAATCTTTCTGGGTGATAACCGTCATAGAGACTGCATATTTCTCATTTGGAATCTCTATTTCCCGTTTGATTTGATTTTCCAAATCCAGATACCGTTTTTCCATCCGTTCAAAAATGGGCACAAGACCTTCCAACAATATTTCCCTTGCGTCCTTCCGCTCGTCCAGATCCTCTATTTCTGTCAGCCTTTTTCGTATGTGCTGCTGTAAATCTGTAATACTTTCCACAATATTTACCCCTCTGTGATCTGCATATCAATATCGCTCAAAATTCCCTCTATCCTCTGCACATCTTCATCACTCCCAAGTTCCTGATAAACCGATTTTGCAGACAGATACTGTGATTTTGCTCCCCACAAATCCCCGGACTGCCGGCAGGCTTCTCCCTGGCTTTCATAGGCAGCCGCCGTATTTTTCTGTTCCTCCTGTTCACTTAATTTTTCTTCTACGGCATCCAATTTTTTCTGTGCATCTTCCTGTCCCGCCGTATCCGCTACTTCACCATATTTGGTAACTGCCATCGTATAATAAACTTTCGCCCCAACATAATCTTTTTCCAGACATGCCTTATCTCCTGCTGCCACCATCTCCGCTGCGGCAACTGTCTGCTGTGCCTGACTGTCTGCTTCTTCCTGTGCCGCGCTCTCGGCATCTGCCTTTTCCTCATAAAGCTTTTCCAGAGAATCCATAGCGGTCTGTTTGCCCTCCGTATCATGTACGGACAATGCAGCTTTTTTTGCCAGCAGATACTTCTCTTCCGCCCCATCATAATCGCCCTGCTCTAACAGGGAATCTCCAAGGTTTATATAATCCTCCACCGACAGGAATACGCTGATATTCTCCAGCTTATTTTCTATGTAATCCGTCCCTACATTGTCCGCATATCTGGTGCGATCCAATGCAGAAAGATAGTATTCTTCGGCCGCTTCATAATCTGCACTGCTGTAGCTTTCATCTGCCAGTATCACAGTCTCTATCACAAAGGAATATTCCTGCAGACGGTTTCTCATACTGCTGTCTTTCAGCTTTTCTGCCAGTTTCTGCGCCTGCTCGCATTCCTCCTTTGCCCTGACATAATTTCCGGTATTGATATATTCCACCGTATTGGTAAAATGATAATTCATATCCTCAGTACGCTGCACTTTTCTATCACGCAGAAACCACAGCACCACACCGATAACGATTGCCGCTATGACAACAATAACCGTAATCATCACTATTTTTTTTATCCGTTTCCGCTTCTCTGGATTTTGGTATACTTTATTTACAAAAATAACTGCCAGCGTATAGTTGTCCAGATTCTCCGGCTGTCTTGAAAGCAATAAGTCCTCGATATTATCCACCGTTGTCTGCACTTCGTTATCAGCTTCTGCAAAAACATCATCCAGCTCCGCCTCGTCCACATTCTCCCAGATTCCCCTTGTATACAGAGCAATCATGTCGGTTTCCGCCAGCTTTATCTTCTTTGAAACCACGGACTTAAAATTTTTCTGTCCCAGATAGGCATAAAGATTATTCCTCTCTTCATGCTGCATCAACTCATCTTTGGCAATTTTCTCCTGCTCCACCATCTCCTGGGCAAGAGACATATCCCTCGTCTGACGGTAAACCGCCCCTCCCCGGTACATGCGGAGCCTTGTGTTCCCCACATAGCCATATCTCATCTTCTGGTAATCCGTTACAACCACTGTAATAGATGCCTTTAACCGTCTGTCACTTTCTTTTCCTAACAATGCCCGGTTTGCCCGCTTTAACAATCTCTTTACAGTCCGCTTTGACAGAGATGGATTTTCCTGAAAACTAAGAATGACTGTCTCAATGGCAAGCCTTGCGCTTTCTACATCCGTGACCTCCGTAATTCCGTCTGCGATGACATAGCAGGCGAACTCATCTAATTCCACATACCCAAAATAATCTCTGTTTTTTAACCTGCTTCCCTCTTCGGAAATAAACCGTGCCTCAAAATCACTGTTCTGTTTTCTCATGTCATTTCTCCAACTCTTATCAGAATTACGCTGGCATTATCCTTATCGCCTTTTTTCTGATTTACCAGTTCCACCAAATCAAATGCCATTCTCTTACAGCTTTTCTTCCGGGCTAAGCAGTCTTCCATTTCTTTCCATGTCACGCTCTCCTGCATTCCATTACTGAAAACTGCCACCACATCCCCTTCCTGTAAGCGAACCGGCTTGTCGTAGAACTGCATTTCCTTAAAACCGTCTCTTCCCAGGTAATTGTAAATTCTTTTTTCCTGCAGCATAGACAGGGCATCTTCTCTTGTCAGAACGCCTTCCACATACTTATCCTGTGCCAGCACATCTACGGTGTGTCCCGTTCCAAGGGGAACCAATTCCTCATTTCGGAATACTGCAATCTTTACATTCCCGACAATCCCGTAAAACAGAAATCCTCCCTGTATCATAACGGCGCTGACTGCCGCCATTCCTCTTCCCTCATCCATCTGTTTTAAAATTTCCCGGTTTGCCGTCTGAAACGCTTTCTTAAAAAAATAGGACGGGTGGTCTGCCATGTTGTACGTTTCAAAAATTTCTTTAAAAACCCGAATGACTGTCTTAGCAGCAATTCTGCCGCCCGCTTCTTTTCCCATTCCGTCTGCTAAAACCGCCAGTAAACCATTCTCATTTTCTTCTATTGTAAAGTAATCCATCTGTATTTCACGGCTGCCGATGGTCTTGCAGGCTCCCGTCTCATATCCCTCTCTGCTGCTCCGGAATACCAGACAAAAACGGTACAAAAATGCAATCCCTAAGAAAGCGCATAAGATACAGACTGTCAGGTACGGGACATTCATTTATCGTCCTCCCACATATAATGCTCCCCGCAGAAAGGGACAAAAAGGAATGTGCTCTCCCCCATCTCAATCACGTCATATGCACTTAACGGCTGCGGCAGATAGACCGCTTCACCGTTCAGATAGACCAGACCGTTGCTGTCTCCCGGCAAAATCATGTTCTCCCGTTTCTTCGCATCAAATACAATCACCGCATGATTTCTCCGTGCGATTTTGTTATCCCCCAGAATCTGAATGTCCATATCATCTGCCCGTCCCACAAAATTCTTTCCGTCCATGACCCGGTAATCTTTGCCTCTTCTCGGACCTTTTACGCATACAATCCAGCCGCAGACCGGATTCTCCTCCTCCAGAAAAAGAATGTCCTCAATTTCTTCCTGCGATTTTTCCACTGACTTTTTTTCTTTCGTGGCTGTCTCAATATTGCAGTACGGACACACTGTTCCATATCTCCTGCTTGAAAAAAGATGTCCGTTCTGACAGCGAATTAAATTTCCACTCATGTTTTTTCCTCCATATGTACACGCTATTTTGCCCCTAATCTGGTATTCCCGATAAAAATAATATCGCCTGCGTTAATCCGGCAGGGATGCTCCCTTGACACCTGATACACTTTGCCATCCTTCGCATCCTGGATTCTTACACCGTTTCTGCTTCCTAAATCTTCAATATACCACTGCCCCGCCGCATAATTTAACACGGCGTGCTGACGGTCTGCCATTCCGCCATACTCTGTATTCTGAAGATTAATGTCCACGTTTTCCTTATGCTCGTCCCGTCCGATTAAAAGGGACGTCTTTCCGCCAATATGCCAGGCTGATATTTCGTTTCCCTCTTCATCTAACAGCAACAGTTCCTGTATTCCCCGCCCATTTCCTCTTTTTTTCTGTCTGCCGGACAGAGAATCCGTCACTGCCAGCAGCAAAAATGCCAGAAATACAATCCCGCAGACAGCCATAAGCGTATCCCGCCCCCTGCTCTGCTCCATATATGTAAAACATAGAATTATAATTGCAGCGGAAAGACTGCATATCATCATGTCCATGAAATTTTTCTTATTCATTTTCACCTCAATATCACCGCAAATCTGCGTCTGAAAAATCAAATCGTCTTTCTCAACGTTTCAATCCCATATAACGTTCAAATAAATCTGTCACATCCATGGGATTAATCTTTTGTTGCGTGCGATTCTCCTTTTTCTCACTCTGCTTTCCCATGGAAAAAAATCGTTCAAATTCCTTTTCAATATCTCCCGGATCAATCGTTCCTCCTCCGGTATTCTTTCTGCCCGTCCCAGCACCGTTCCTGCATGTCCCAGCGCTGTTCCTTCCTGCCGCACTTTTCTGTTCTTTCTGCGCTGCCCTAGCGTTGTACTCTTCCCTCTTTTGTTTATCGCTCAGAATCCGGTATGCCTCTCCGATTTCCTTAAACCGTTCCTCTGCCCGCTTATCTCCCGGATGTGTATCGGGGTGGCATTCTTTTGCCGCTTTTCTATATGCCTTTTTTATGGTGTCCTCATCAGCCGTTTGCGAAACCCCTAATACCTGATATGGATTCATATTTGTTCCAACCTTTCATTCATGGCAATAGAAAGCCCGTAAAATGCGCTTTCTATTGCCGATTTAAGGCGCAGGCTGTCCTATTTGCTGACAATCTGCGCCCTGCTGTTATGCTGAATAATTTCCTTCTACCGCTACAGAAGCGATTTTGTCTTTCTTCTGTCTGAGTACTAATGTGAAGGTTCCGGTTCCCTCTACATCGCCAAACTCTTCTTTGTAGTCAAGCACAAATGCGTTTGGGAAACAATATTTTCTCTCCATTACGCCGCCTGCCACATGCTCTACTGTCACCTTCCGATAACAATCCGCTTTCTCCGCCGGAACAACGGACCATAATGCCAGCTTCCTGGTACTGTCAGTAATATCCCCGTCCAAAGCCGCTAAAATCTTTCCGGTAATTACCATAGTTGCGCCGACATCCTTCGTTCTCGCATTAGAATCCAGCGGAATATCAGTAGTAACCTTTACGCTTCTGACACATTCCTTCTCCACTTCAAAGCTCTCGCTTCCTTCGACTTTTACTAAAAATGACATAATTTCCTCTCCTTTCTTTATTCACCGTAGCCGCCTTCGATCTTCACCGCATCATTCTCGTCCTTTTTCTGCTTGATGTGGAGGTAAAATGTACCCACACCGGTTTCATCATCCATATGCTCCTCATATTCCATGACAAACGCATTGGGGATTGTGTACTTTCTTACCACCTGTCCTGCTGATACAACATCGATCTGTGCATTTCTGTAGCAGTCTGCCTGCTCGGACGGAACCTGAGACCATTTGGATAATCCAAGTGTTCCGTCTTCTCCGTCTGCTCCCACCTTATACAACATTTTTCCGGTAATCTTTACTGCAATGCCAAAATCTGTAGCCCTTGCGTTGGAATCTGTTGCGGAATCGGAACTGAACGTAACTTTCTGGATAGTTTTCTCGTCCAGATTGATGTTCTCTGCGCCTCCACTCACTGCTAATCTAAAACCCATGTTCGTTTCCTCCTTCTTTTCTTTTAGACTTTATTTAAAATGTTCTGTCCTCGCTGTTGACCCGGTTAATCTCGATTTCGAGATTCTTCACGTTACCGTTAAATGCGATATCAAGCGTGCAGTATCCCGCTGCCTCGTCGATGGAATACCGGATATCGTCTCCGTTTCCGATAATCGCATTGATGCAATCCTTCTTCTCCATCCATCTGCTTCTCTGGCTGGTAGGCTTGCTGGAGAAAAACTCCACAATATTTTCCTGCTTAAAATCGCCTGTCGCTAAACGCATCACTCTCTGAATGTAAGTAGTCACCTGTGTCTTATAGATTGGCTCATAACTCTTTCCGTCTGTCAGCAGGTTACGTGCCTTGTAGACCATAATGTTCTGGATATTCATATCCTTAAGCACTGCATTTTCGGAAGAAAATACAAATCCGAAATTCTTCCGGTTGATATCGCTCTTGATATCGTTGGTGTATCCTGTAATCTCTTTTGCCATGGTAGTCCGAACCTGCAGTGCGTGATCTCCTGACTCAATGTCAAACCGGACACCCGGAAGCTCATCGTCCACGTTTTTCTTAAACACTTCTTTTAAGTAGTCCGGACTCTGGTAAGCTGCCACCAAACCGGCTGCCACATAAGCAGCTCCTATGTAGACACCATCAATCCAGATTTTCATAACATCTTCTTTTTCTTTAGACAGCGCTGCCGTATTCTGCTCTGTAATGTACATTTTGTTATCCAGAATGACGCCGGACTTGTCTTTTGGTATTACGGTAAAATTCGGGATACAGGGAATTGCATATTCACTAAAAGGCTTGCCAATCAACTGCGTGCATTTTGTTTCATATTTTTCAATTCCCTCTGTCGCCATAACATTAAAGGTGGTCTTATCCCCCGTCTCATAGCTGAAGAAACACTGCACTTCATAATCTTTCAGCGCATCCAGAATCCGAACCAGCGATTCCATGCTGTTCACATCCTCTTTCTCTACGTTCTCATTTCCTTTAAAACGCTCCTTTACCGCCTTCAGCTTAGAACTGCTGTTTAAGGAAACCGACGGAACAATGGCATACCAGATGGTATTCTCAAAATCATTTTTTGCGTTTACCGTATTGAGATATGCTAAAAGTCGCGGAATGTTGCTGCTCTTTGCCAACATATCGTTGCTCACATTCGATACCACCAGAGAAGGTTTCATTCCCTTGCAGTTTCTCGGATACTGCTCGAAGAAAGCCCATACCCCCATGATTTTTTCCACCAACGGTTTTACTGTCTTGATAAAATCATCCTTGCTCCGCTTGTAGAACTCAAGGTAAGAATTGTAGTTCGCTACTTCTTTCTCAATATCTACCACACTCTCCATCGTAGATGCCAGCGGACAGAAAGTTCTTGCAACCAACGACATAACATACTCATTTCCGTCCTCGTTCAAATCCATATAGTCTTTCTCGATTGCCTGAATCAGTCCGGCGTTGGCATTGTCGTCTAATACCATCAGCTCTTTTTTGTTTTCCTTCGGCGCCTCTAAAATCTTAAGTTCTCCGTGTTCATCCATACTGAGCACGCCAATGCTTAACGGCGCTTCGTCTTTTTTCTTCTGTCCATCGCCCAACAACAGCCTTGTCTTGATATCCTCTATCGCAAGCGGCAGCATTGCCATTACATTGTTGTAATTGACACTTGCTTCTTCAAACATCAGATTCAGCTTATCTGCCGTATCTAACTTCTTCGGATCGCCGTCCTCAAGTTTCGCATATTCGCTGTAGGTATACTGAAGTTCTTTTCGGTTCTGTCGGATATCGTCCATGACCTTTTTGGGTGAAATCATATCCGTCAGTTTCTCAAATTTAAAATCTACGTTGATGCTTCCCTCCGCCCGCTTTGCCTCAACAAGCGTCATCAGCATTTTCAGATAATCATTCTGGCGGTTCAGATGAATTTCACTCAGTAACTCATCTTCAATCGTTTCCGGTTTTTTCAGCGTATAGATTACTTTCTGATTGTTTGCGTCAAAATACGAATACACCACCGGCTCAAATTTCTCCAAAAATTCGTCAAAACTTCTCACCAGCAAGGCATCGTTTATTTCTTTGATTTTGTCGTCACTTACGCTGTTTACCCCCCTGACGTCTCCAACAAGTGTCAGAAGATTCAGCTTTTCCGGATTGATTTCCTCAAAGAGAATCGTCCTGTTTGTCTGTGTTATTGTATTCACTTTGTTCCTCCTTACCTTTCGCTTGGTTTCATATTTTTATAATGAAGTTCAATTTCTGTTCCTCCATTATTAAAAATCAGCAATATTTTTTCTCCATAGTATAAAGAATACTTTCTCTCCCGTTTCAAAATCTGGTTTTCTTTTACGATTGTTGCATAACCACTGTTTTTGAAACACAGTGCATGGTCTTTTCCGCCAGTAAACCTGATTTTATCTGCATCCGATAATTTATAGTCAATCCCGCAGCGGTCTTTGATCCAGTCAAAGGATATACTTTTTCGTGATTTTCCGAATAACTTAATACTGCAGGGCGCAACGTCGTCTTCCTGCTCCCCCTTTAACAAATATACCGCCAACTGTCCTGAGAAATCATATTTCGGCAGCACAGGAGGTTCCGACTTCTCTATGATAATGGAACCCGTCTCACCATCGTTTTTTTTTTGCTTTTTCCTTTCATATAAAACAGAGAGCAAAAGCACCACTGCACATAAAGATATAATTACAATCCAAAGAACCGTATAATCAGGTTCCTCCTCTACAACCGGAACTGTCAATTCCACCGTATCTGCCGTTTTTATGTAATGAACCACATTTTCCGACGGCTGAATTGCAATTTCCACATTCACTTTTGCCGTCTCGTCTGTCTGATACGGAACCATCGCCGTGCCATTTTCCACACGGTAAGACGCTTCCTTGCCATTAATCAAAACAGAAATACTGTCTTTTAAAGTTTCCGAATCCAAAACCGGCTTCTCCTGATGGTTTACAACATTTACTTTCAGGGTAAATACGCCTTCCTCCGAAGTATAGGATTTCTCCATATCAGCTTTTAAAAAATATTCTTTTATCAGATAAGTATGGACATTTCCTCTGTTTTCCAGAGAATAGTCCATTGTAATCTGCCGTTCCAATGGATTTTCCAATTCAGCAACCGCAAACTTGTTTCCCTGAAGCATATTCAGGCTCTCACACTGTCCTGCAACATGAAAATCCTCGATGTTTTCCCCTGACACGAGAAGTATCTTTGCATTCTGCATATAAGTATCCTGCAGATCCACTGTCATATTTCCTTCTCCGGAAACCGCCTCGCCAAGTTCTATTTTTTCTATCTGTAACGTCTGGAACAGATATTTTGCAGTGATTTCTTCAATCGTCTGGTTTTCGCCTACTGTATACTGCTCTCCTGACGTCACTTTCGTTCCATACGAAACCTCATTCTCCGTCTTATCATTGGGGATTGCAAACATGTCAATTTTTATTCCCTGTTCTGCAATCTGATCCACCATATTTTCAAACTGCCTGATTGCAGTTTCTGTTTCGCTTTGATCCCGCAGAGAAATTTCCCCGTCGGAAATAAATACCACTCTTTTATCTGCCGCCGCACTGTCAAACATATCAGCCGCCGTTTCCAACGCCACCGCTGGGGTGGTATAGCCCTGCAGTTCTACCGTCTCGAGTGCATGTCTGGTTTTCTGGTTAATATTTCCAAAATCTTCCTCATAAACAATTTCCGTGTTATATACCAGCAATGCCACTTCGTATTCTTTCGGCAACGCCGACGCTATCATGCATGCGCTGTCCGCTGCCTCAATCCACTGTCCGTCTCCCTGCATTGATTTGCTTGCATCCAGCAAAAATATAATCTGCTTTTTTTCGGTGATTTCATTGATTTCATTCTTCTCCGCTGCCAAAACCCTTGCCGGAAACAGCAAAGAAAGCCCTATGAACAGCATTGCCAATTTAATTGTTATCTTCTCTACTTTTCCCATTTTTCTCCGTATATCTTTTTACTGACCATGCCAGATAACTCACTCCACACCAGATAACTGCGCCCAAAACCGCATATGCAGCTCTCTGATTTACCGCTAAGAATACCATTCCGAGTATCAGCTCTGTTACAACTATGATTCGCGCCTTTTTTCCGATTACTTTCTTTTCTGCTTCCTCCAGAGGCTTATTTTTATCCTCCAGGGGAGCAAATAGAAATATCCCCATCCCCGCAGCCAACGCCGCAGCGATTGTAAGACAGGTCTGATAAGCAAATTCTGCTTTTATCCATAACAAGGTTAAAACCAGAATCCCACATGAAAGAAAATAGCAGCTCATCCATCCCGGTGCGTGATATCCTCCTGCTTCCTGCCGCAACAGCATAAATGCAATCAGAAATATCATGCAATATAACAATTCCCCAAAGGCCGCGCCAATGACAACACCCGTTCCAATATTGAAAGCATATACAGCAACGGTCTGCAACGCGAATAGATATATATCCCTGTACTCCGATTGAATGCTTCCATTTTCTTCCATGAAGTCTACGATTCTTTCAAAAAGTTTTCTCATTTCTTACTCTCAGAAAACTTTTTGAGATTTTCCGGCACCTTGGGCTGATGCAGAATAAAATAGCAGCATTTTGTTGCAGCGCCTGTTGCTACTTTCTCCAGACCAAATGTCATTAAATTGCTCAAATAGCGGTTTAACAGATTTCTCATCTTGATTCCCCCTCTCTTTTTTCCTAATAATACCATTTTTCGACACAGAATCTTCAAAACGTCAAGAATCGTATGGTTATCTGTAACTTTTTTATTTTTATGCAAAAAAAAGAGACGCCTGTCTCTCACTCACGCATCTCTTATTTCCCTTTACATTTCTTTACATAGAAAAAATCTCATACAATAATACTGTCACCACAAATTGATGATTCCCATCATCAATGATAACCTCCCCATCATACCGTCTGGCTATCTTCCTTATTATATTCAGTCCAAATCCATGCCTGTGTTTTTCTTTTTTTGTTGTCATATAATGATTTCCGCTCTTTTTCCGTTCTTCTTCGTAATGGTTAGAAACCATCATCATAAGGTTTCTTCTATCCACTCGTATTTCTACGCAAACACTACGTTCTTCTGCTTTCACTTTTTTGGATGCCTCTATCGCATTATCCAACAAATTTCCAAGACAGATACAGATATCTTCTGTTTCCACTTTTAAATCTCTCGGTATCATCAGCTTTGTTTCAAATTTAATATCAAATGTCTCAGCAACCGCCGCTTTATAGTTAATAATACTGTCAAAATAGAAACACCCTGTATTAGATACTTTTCTCTGCTTATGTAACTTTTCTAAAGAATTATCGCAATATTTTTTGAGTGCCTCATAGTCTCCTTTCTCCAGATACATTTTCTCCATCAGATACCGTTCCGTCATATTATGGCGGAACTCACTCATTTCTACCCACAGATTCATGTTTTCATTGTACTGTCTGAGATAATATTCACTTTGCTCCTGTAAAACCTCTTCCCGTACTCTTTTTTCTGCTGTTTCTCCAATTTTATCATACAAATAATATGTAAAAATATTTATCAGCATTACCATAAGCGCTGCCACAAAATCCAATGTCTCGCTCATGCTTTCCTTTTGACAGATCATTTCAGCTAAAATGACAATGCTTCCTCCGGGAATCATAAAAATTTCAACCCATTCCTGTGTATTCAACCTGATATTTTTATGCCGCTTGATAAGCGCCAGCAATATTTTTATAAAGAAAAACATAACTAGCTTGGAAACCAGCAATAGTAAGTAATCCTCATTTGCCGTATCTACTTTGACTCCACTTTTCTGAACAAATATCTGCCATCCATAATAAGTCAATACTTCTGATAATGCTCCGCTAATTGCCATAAAAGCAGTAACTGCCGATAAAACCCATGCAGAATCTATATATAAAATACGTAAAGCAAAAAAAAATGAGACAACAAATATTCCTGTATTGTCCCACGCACTTTTTGCAAAACTGTAAGTAAAAAAATTAGAAATAACAAAATACATTCCCCATACAAAACACTCCCACACTCTGCCATGCTTTCTTTGTGTCAGGACTTTTTGTGCAAAAATTCTCTGATACACTAAAGAAAAAATTTCAATGGCTGCCAGCATTACTTTCATCATTTAGCTTATCCTCATCAATTCAATATAACTTTTTCGTATTTTATCCTTATATCTGGGACCTATTTTAAATTCTTTGCCGTCATCCATCACTACTTTTTCATACCGAAATTCCTTTACATAGTTCACATTGACCAGATAAGATTTACTAATCCTTAAAAACTTGATATTCATCTGTTCTAACTGTGCTTCTACTTCATCCAGTTTTTTATAAAAGGAAGAAACACCGTCTGTACTGTAAAGATTCACCTGTCGCTTATCACTCTCAAAATAACGAATTTTATTTACCAAAATCTTATATGGAACTTTTTTATATGTATACTCAAAAATTTCTTCTTTTTGACTCATCGCCTTAAACGCTTCTCTAAACCCACGATCCAGTTCCTCCTCCGAAACAGGCTTGTCTATAAACCGAAATGGCTGTACATTAATGATTTCCTTACAATACTGTTCATAGTAGGAAATGAAGAACAAAATTGCCCTGTTATCCTTTTCCCGAATCCGTCTTGCCGTTTCAACTCCGTTTATCCCACCCATTTCAATATCCAAAAGAATGATATCCATATTGCCTTTTTGTTCCATTTCCCATAGCAAATCTTCTCCGCTTTGAAAACATTTTATTTCTGTATTCAGCCCCAAACGGCAAACGATATTCCTAACCATCTCTTCCTGTATCTGAAGTTGTTCTACTAAATCATCACAAATCCCGATCCTTATCATATATCTTTGCCCCCACTGTAACAACTAATGTTTCCGTTTTGCCAGACTCTTAACCAACGCTTTTACCATATCATAAACAATTCTGATGTCTTCTTCACTGCATTCTTCCAATTCCTGTGAAATTTCTTCATCAAAAACAACTTTCCCTTTCACCAGATTATCACAAATCAATGCGTCAAATGTCGTATCCAGAGTGTTTGCAATATCTATCAAAGTTGCCAAGCTTACTTTTGTCTTTCCCCGCTCTATATTACTCATATGTGGATTAGAAATTCCAACAGTAGATGCCAGCATCTCCTACGACCATTCTTTCTTCATCCGACGCTCTTTTATTCTCATACCTATTGCGCAATAGTCTAATTTCATTTCTATCTCCGAAACTCATTTTCCTTTATCATATCTTTTCTTTGACTATTTAAGAATGCTCTGTATACTAATTTATTTTGCTATGGTTTAATAATCTACAAGAAATTTTTTATTTTATTTGCAAAATTATCATTTTAAGCTTAACATATACGTCATTTTACGTTTATTACCAATGTGTAACCAGACTATATTTCTATTTTATCCTAAATACTTTTTTTTCACTTTTTAGTCTTTTAGTTAAAATGAACGTTCAAGGTGGTATCAAACTGACCTCCTCCCCAGTCCACCCCCAAAAGGTGTCTCTTTCGTCCACTCTTCCATACGCTGTGTCTGTTCTGCAAATCTCCTTTTTATCAGTCTGTTTCCTTTGACATTGCTTAGTTTTCTCCTGCTGCGTCTCTGCATTTGCGTGGCTCTTGATTCTGTGGAAAGCCCTTAGAAACTCTGCCATTCCCTCTACCGCCAGCGTTTCTGACTGTACCGGAATAATCAGACTGTCACAGCATATCATCACATTTTTTATATGCACTTGGATAAAAATAGGGTTAAGCACTTGCCTCCTCCCGATAAAAATTAAAGCAGAGCTAAATCAAGTATCCCATTTTCATGGAATTTAGATTTAGCCCTGCTTTGGTCATAACGACATCAGCCAATATCCCTAATATTGACAGATCCCGGCTATTCACTATAAGATTTTAATATAACAGCGCTGTCCTATCTACTCTCCTTAGAATAGCGAAAATAGGACTAAATCATAGAAACCGCTTCTTTATAGCTAATCTCTTGACTTAGTCCTATTATAACGTCATCATCAAAAGTAATCGCCACCTTTTTTTCTGCGGTATCTTCCTGTGCCGCAAAAGACAATGTCTCTCTGGCATTTTCATGATTGCCGCCCCACTGACAGACTGCTGCTGCAAAAATAACTGCAGCGATCAGAACATCTTTCGGATAATGAACTCTTTGTTTATGAAAAATCTTTTTTACAGATAAAAGCACCCGCGCAATCTCCCATATTTGTATAACTTTATATTTTCTCTTATCTGTAATATATGACTGGTGTTGTGGATTTTATACTTTTATTTAAGATTCGCCTCCACTCAACTATACATAATCTTCTCGCTGTCAAAAATCTTTGCTAACCCAGCCGTCATAACCAGCGCATACAAAAGATTTGCCGCGATCGTCACCACAAAATTGACCGGCACCAGATCAAAGGAAAAAATTCCATTCATGCACTGCACACTGTTATAAAACGGAATCAAATACCAGTAAAACTCCTTCGGCGCACCGTCCCCGAACATCGTCGAAACTCCGATCAGCATGACAACGATCATAAGTGGTGAAACCATCGTCCCTGCCTCTTTGACACTCTTTGCCAGACCAGACATGAGTGAGATTGCTCCAATAATAACCAGAACGGTACTTAAAATCACAAATAATAGCAGCACATAATCTGTTCCGCTGTAAACTGCAGCACTCATCGCACCCGTCATACTGTCATCCTCAAGTGCCGCACCGCCCATCAGGTTTGGAAGTGCGAGCATCGTGCCGATAAAGCTGGAAACCCCGCCCAAAAGTCCGATGACACTCAGACTTAAAACTTTTCCGACGGCAAGCTCACTGCGTTTCATCGGCGTGACAAGAAGCGTTGCGATCGTCCCACGCTCCTTTTCCCCGACAATGGATTCCGGCGCAACCGCCATACAGCCACTGAACAAAAATGACATCAAAAGCATTGGCAGCAGCATGGAAAAAAGCTGTGCGGAAGTATCTTTTTCCGTTGCGGCATCATATTTTTCTCCATCTTCCGCATTGATATCAAACTTATTTGCCAGAGAAGATTCATAATCATCAAAAATCTGACACATCTGATTGTAAATTGTTGACGATTCTGTCGAAACCGAATTATAGTACATCTTTATATCCGGAGCTACCTGCGTTGTATCTAACGGATCATATGCAGCAACAGCCGCATCAAAATCTGATGGAAATACCATCAAAAGATCTGCTTCCTCTGCCTCGATCTTTTCTAAGACATCGGACTCTGTTTCTGCTGAAATTTCCGTCACTTCCAAATCAGATTCTGTCTTTAAATAAGAAAATGACTCCGGCAGATCCACCGTATAGATCTGATACACATAATCCTCAGAAGCTGCAAACTGCTTCATGATTCCCTGTCCAAGGAGTGTATACAGAATGTAGATCATCAATCCCGGCATCAAAATCGTGGTAAATACCAGTCTTCTATCTCCAAAAAAGCGGGCGAACTCTTTTTTCATGATTGCAATCATTTTTTTACTCATGCGATCTCACCTGCCGTTTCCTGATAGATTTCAAAAAACTTATCCTCAAGTGGCATTTCCGCCGTCACATGGGAAAGCGTATCACACAAAACCATTTTCCCATTGATGATAATGCCGACACGGTCGCAGATCTTTTCGATCAGTGAAAAAATATGCGTTGAAACAATGATCGTTTTTCCTTCAGCTTTCAGCTCCTGCAGAAAATCAGTCACCACCTTTGCCGTGATAACATCAAGTCCGTTTGTCGGCTCATCAAAAATAATGATCTGCGGATCATGCACCAGTGAAATGATCAGGGATACTTTCTGTTTCATACCGGTGGAGAGATTTGCAACCTTCACTTCCGCAAACTCATCCACACCAAATTTCTGAAACAGGATACGTTTTCTCTCATCCCGCTCTGCCTGATCGACACCGTATAATTCTGAGAAAAAATCAAACAGATAGTTCGGAGTAAAAAATTCTTCCAGTTTTAATTCACTCGTCAGAAATCCGATCTTTTTCCGAACACCGTTCGGATCTGTCACAATACTGCTTCCGTCAATCAGAGCATCACCTTTATCCGGTTTGATCAGCGTTGCTAACATGCGAAGCGTTGTTGTCTTTCCCGCTCCATTTGGCCCTAATAATCCAAAAACTTCCCCCCTGTAAGTACAAAAGGAAAGATCATCCACCGCAACCTTAACTTTGGCTGCGGTCTTTTCCAGTTTCTGTTGTTTCTTCGACAGATGAAATGTCTTAGACAATCCACTGACTTTCAATAATTCTTCCATAACCCTCTCCATAAAAACAAATGAATCCTTCTGTCATCATCTATGCTGTTCCAGCAAAAATTTTTCAGATAGTTCCATCATCCATGCTATTTTCGATATCATCATAAATATCATCGTAAATATGATTGTAAATATCATCATAATTGCTATACGATCCAAGACTGGTAAAGAAGATCAGAATATACAGAATGACCGATGCGATAAATCCGATTCCGCCTGTGATCAGACCAACGATTGCCATTCCTTTTTTATTTCCTTTTACAAGCTGTATGATACCAAAAATAATCGCAAGAATACCGGTGATCCAGCTGATACAGGTACAGAACAGCAAAACCGTAATGATTCCAAGTACTAACGACGCAATACCAAAGCCTTCACTTTCTGACTTATTACTTCCATACCTGCCAGCCGGTTGTCCGTAATTATATTCTGTACTTCCGTTTGACTGTCCGTAATTATATTCCGCGCTTCCATTCGGCTGTCCATAGTTATAACCTGCACTGTCATTTGCCTGTCCGTAATTATAATTTGTACCACCGTTTCCATATGAAGTATTTGTATAATACGGATTGTCTGCTGTATTCTTCTCTAAATTTACCCTTTGCGCATCATCAGTCATATTTTTCTCCAGGCTGACGGGATTCCCCTGATTTATATTCTGCTCATTTGTTCCATAATCCCAGTTATTTTCTTCACTCATATTCCCATTACCTCTTAATTAAATCCAACTACTTTCTGCGACAAACGATATGCAGCAACCGAGATCTTTCTGCCTCCCTTGCCCGGCAGATTCATTGCATTCCCCATGATTCCTGCACGTAAATGATGGAATAAACGGATATCGTGGTCTTTGATATACTTCCAGAGTTCACGTTTTTTCAGGAGATTTTCCTCAGTGCCGGAGCGGATCAGCATAATCGTGGAAATAACCGTGATGATTTCCAGATAATTAAACATGTAATGACGCAGTTTTCGGTTTGGAATCTTCCAGAGATCAAATTCATCTACCATAATCTTATTTACCTTGATCTGCTGGTCGATACGGCTGATCATCACTTTCTCATTGACCGACTGATCTTCCCTGCCAATAAAGTAACGGTAAAAATCTACATCCATATAATACAGTGTTTTTACACTTGGTAATGGTTTGTACACATAAATATTATCCACATAAAATGTATGTTTCGGCAGTTCTAATCCACATTCACGCAGCAGTTTTGTACGGTAAATCACAGAATGCATCAGAATGTACTGCCCCTTTCTGAAACGTGACACATCATTCCAGGTAAAAATCTGATCTTTTGGCAGGTTCGTGTAGTGCATCACTTTTTTATGACGCACACCCTCTTTTTCATATACATAATTGGCAATAAACATATCCAGGGTCTGATTGCCGCCAGTCAGCTCACGAAGTTTATCTAAAATCTTCTTATAAGCATCCTCATCTACCCAGTCATCGCTGTCTACCACTTTAAAATAAAGTCCTGTTGCATTGCGGATTCCAGCATTGACAGCCTCTCCGTGGCCTCCATTTACCTGATGGATTGCACGGATGATCCCCGGATATTTTTTCTCATAAGCGTCTGCAATGTCTCCGGTACTGTCTTTTGATCCATCATCAATGATCAGTATCTCAACATCATCACCTCCCGGAAGCAGTGATTTGATACAGTTTTCCATATAATCCTGTGAGTTATAACATGGAATCGCAAATGTCATTAATTTCATATATAAATCCTCCGATCAGTTTTTTGTATTTTCTGCCATGATCGCATCGGCAAGTTCCATCGCTTTTTTCGTCATCGCATCAATATTATAATATTTGTATTCTGCCAGTCGTCCAAGCAGATAAAAATGTGGCAGTCTGCCTGCAAGTGCATGATATTTTTCATACAGTTCCTGGTTTTTCGGTTCTAAGATCGCATAGTAAGGAATTTCTCCTTCCGCTCCTGTATAAGCAAACGGATACTCCTTCACGATCGTGGTTCCATCCGTGTCTTTTTGTCCGGTCAGATATTTAAACTCTGTAATTCTCGTAAAATCTTCGCTGACCGTATAGTTGACCACACTGTGTCCCTGATAAGATTCTTCATTATAATGTTCAAAATCGAATCTTAAGGAACGGTACGGAAGTCTTCCAAACTGACAGTCAAACAATTCATCCAGTGCACCTGTATAAATAACATCCCCATCAAACGGTCTTCCATCAAAATAAATCTGATCTTCCTCAAAACGTAGCCGTTCTTTGCAGTCAACACCTGTCTCAACCGTGATATTCTCATGATCTAACATACGCTCAAACATCGGTGTAAATCCTTCTTTGGGTACTCCCTGATATTTATCCTGGAAATAACGGTTATCATAGGAAACCAGCACCGGAACTCGTCCTGTTACTTCCGGACTGATATCCTCCGGTTTTTGTCCCCACTGCTTCATTGTATATTTTAAAAATACATTTTCATATACAAACTGTGCGATCTCACGAATATCAGGATCATCATTTTCACGTAATTTCATGATCGGTACACGGCTTCCCTCACCGTATGCAGCGATCAGTTTCTGCTCTAAGGCATCCGCTTTTTCCTTATCATATACCATATGAAGTGTATTTAAATTAAATGGAACCGGGATCAGACGATCTCCAACCTTTGCTACCACCTCATGCCCAAATGCATACCAGTCCGTAAATCTTGACAGATACTGATACACTTCCTCGATTCCTGTATGAAAAATATGTGGTCCGTAATTATGTATTAATATTCCATGTGCATCCGGCTCATCATAACAGTTGCCTCCGATATGACTGCGTCTCTCCAAAACCAGCACTTTCTTTCCGGCTTCTTCCGCAAGTTTTCTCGCACTGACAGCACCTGCAATTCCTGCGCCGATCACGATACAATCGTACATAAAATCCTCCTTGTTTTCCGAAGGAAAATGCGAGTCCCTGGCAAGCATGCCCAGCAAACTGGGCACGATTTTCCTTCTTGTTTTCCGATTTTCATAACATCATAGCCACTTTATTATACACATTTTCCCACTGCAAACCAATCAATTTTTTCTTTAGATATTCTTAATTCTTACCATATTCCGTAGTTGTTCATATTTTATTTACATATTTCTCACAAACAAGGCATACGACGGTCACAATTCCCCGGTATACTAAACTCAAAGTTAAGGCAACAAGTTAAAATTTTTCATAGAACTTTTTTTCATACCTGATGTAAGTCAGGCAGCCTTGCTTATCCGATAAGCAAGGTTCCTCCCAGCAAATAGTGAATCACTTCACTTTCCATACACACTCTTTTTCATAATGAATAGCCGGTGCTGTTGCACCGGCTCCCTCTTTTTTATCTGTTCTTTTCACTACCAAGAAGAATATTCATATATTTCGCATAAGCAGCAAATGCAGATGGTATGGCGTATTTTTCTTTCGCATCTTCTGCATCCACAAATAATAATCCGTCTGTACCAATTTTTTTGCTCTGCACCTGTGGCTGCATTTCCGGTTCCTCCACACGGACCGCATATCCTGTCATATGCCATTCTATATGGGAAAAAATATGTTTTGCATCCCCCAACGGCTGAATACGGATTGGTGCATATCCCAGCTCTTTTACCAGAGAAAGTACTTCCTCCTGCCCCAGATTTCCCTCAACATTTGGAAGTTCATACAGTCCTGCCAAAAGTCCCTTTCCAGGTCTTTTCCTGATTGCAACCTTTTGATCATCCCTTAAGATCAGAACCGTTTTTTTCTCGATCTTACGCGGTTTCGCCTTGCTTTTAACCGGTATCTGTTCTATCAGTCCCTGTTTTTTTGCCTCACACAGTTTTTCCCACGGACATTCTTCACATAACGGCGCACCGTTTGGCACACAGACTGTCGCTCCAAGTTCCATAAGCGCCTGATTAAACGCACCGGCAAGGTTTCCATGATATACCTGTGCCCTCAGATCCACTGCATCCTCCATCCATGGGAATATATTTTTCTCATTTCTGTCACCAGTCCCATGCATCAGTTCTTCCAACAATGCTTCCATCTCACTCCGGAAAGACTGTTTCATAATATCCGTATCATCTGCCGAAACGCGTGTTAAAACACGAAGCACATTCCCATCGACTGCCGGAACCGGGATTCCATATGCAATAGACGCAACCGCACCTGCTGTATAATGACCGATTCCTTTCAGTTTCAACAGTTTTTCATAATCTGCCGGAAGTTGTCCACCATAGTTTTCCACGACTTCCACAGCAGCTTTCTGCATATTCCGGACACGGTTATAATACCCTAATCCCTCCCAAAGTTTTAAAAGTTCATCCTCCGGGCAGACAGAAAGTGCACCTGCATCCGGCAATGCCTTCGTAAAACGTTCAAAATATGATTTTACTGCCTCCACTCTTGTCTGCTGGAGCATGATCTCTGAAACCCACACCCTGTATGGCGTCGGTTCTTCACGCCACGGCAGTATGCGGGCATGGCTTAAAAACCACTTTAATAATGGGGATACCAGTTGCTTTAAGTCGTAATCTTTTAACATGTATCTCTCAAACTTTCTTTTATAATATTCTTCATTTCTGTGCTCATTTTTACACAGTTCAGCACTTTACTTTAAGTCAAACCGGCTGACAAATACTGCGATCTTATCCAAACACTGCCGGATAATGTCTTTGGAATAAGCATAAGAACAGCGTACATAACCCTGTGCACAGTTTCCAAATGCATCCCCCGGAATGACTGCTACTTTCTGCTCCTGTAACAGACGGTTACAAAATTCCATACTGGTAAGTCCTGTCTTTTTCACCGATGGAAATACATAAAATGCACCTTTCGGCTCTGTCACATCAAGTCCCATGTTCTGAAATCCGTCCACCATGATCTTTCGTCTCTCATCATATTCCTTCCGCATGACTTCAATCTCTTCGTCACGAACCGGACTTGTCAGTGCTTCAAGGGCTGCCACCTGTGAAGTCGTTCCTGCAGACATGGTTGTAAACTGATGGATCTTATTCATATGGAAAATGACTTCCGCCGGACCTGCTGCGATACCCATGCGCCATCCTGTCATTGCAAATGCCTTTGAAAAACCATTTAATACCACACAGCGTTCATACATATCCGGCAGTGCTGCAATCGACGCATGCTTTTTGCCGTAAGTCAGCTCTGCATAAATTTCGTCAGTGATCACAAAAATATCATGTGCGATCACAACCTCACGGATCGCCTCTAAATCTTCTTTTTCCATGATCGCTCCGGTAGGATTGTTCGGAAATGAGATCAGCAGAACCTTTGTTTTATCTGTGATCTTTTCTTCCAGTTCTTCTTTTGTCAGACGGAATTTATTTTCTGCTTTTAATGGAATTGAAACCGGAACACCTCCACATAATTCTACACACGGAATGTAGGAAACATAACAAGGCTCCACAACCAGTACTTCATCCCCCGGATCTACCAGTGCACGAAGTGCCAGGTCTATTCCTTCGCTTGCCCCCATTGTGATCAATATCTCATCTTCCCTGTCGTAATGAAGTCCGAACTTTTCCAGATACTCTGCAGCTGCCGCACGAAGCTCTACGGTGCCACGGTTGTCCGTATATTTTGTCTCTCCCCTTTTTATAGAAGCGATCGCTGCCTCCCTGACATGTTCCGGTGTCGGAAAATCCGGCTCGCCGACACCAAGTGACAATGCTCCCTCCATCGTATTTGCAATATCAAAAAAGTCCTTGATCCCTGAATCCGGCATCTCCTTTACTACCTTAGATAAGTATGATTTGCTTGTGCCCATGGTTTTTCCTCTTTTCTGTATCTTTGTCAAAATATCATACCACCTATCATAGCACTTTTTCTACCGAATTTATAGTGAATTTTTCCCATAATCTATTGACAAATTCTAGGAAAAGCTGTACGCTATTAATAACGTATATTGTTAATTTTTTATCAAACTATTCAGGAGGGTTCCAAACGATGAGCGATTTTAACAATTTAAAACTGGAAGTTGCTGAGGAGATTGCAGTTCTTACAATTTCAAGACCAGCAGCATTAAACGCATTAAACAGCGAGACTTTAGACGAGTTAAACACAGCCTTAACTGAGATCGAGGCAAGAGACGACATCAAAGTTGTAATCTTAACAGGTGGTCCTGACAAGAAAGGCAACGAATTCAAATCTTTCGTAGCAGGCGCTGATATTTCTGAGATGGTAAACTTTACTGCAGCAGAGGCAAGAGCTTTCGGTATGAGAGCTTCCGTACCATTCTTCAAATTAATGAACATGCGTCAGGTAACGATCGCAGCTGTAAATGGTTTTGCACTTGGCGGTGGATGTGAGATTTCCATGGCATGTGATATCCGTATCGCATCTGACAACGCTACTTTCGCACAGCCAGAAACAGGTCTTGGAATCATTCCTGGATTCGGCGGTACACAGAGACTTGCCCGTTTAGTAGGCATGGGACGCGCAAAAGAGATGATCTTTACCTGTGATTCCGTTGATGCAGCAGAAGCTTACCGCATCGGTCTTGTAAATAAAGTAGTTGCTCCGGAAGAGTTAATGAACACAGCAAAAGCTATGGCAAAGAAAATCATCTCCAAAGGAAGCTATGCTGTTTCCGTTGCAAAAGCAGCTATCAACAACGGTTATGATATGGACATCAAGAACGCTGTTGAGATGGAAGCAAACTTATTCGGCGTAACCTGCTCTACCCACGACAAAAAAGAAGGCATGACTGCTTTCTTAGAGAGAAGAGCTGCTGATTTAACAGATTTCTAGGATTTTTCTAAAATATAAAAAGGCATTGGAGCTTAGATGCTTCCAGTGCCTTTTTTGTACTTCTGCTATTTTAATTTTGTAACATGTTCTTCCGGAATTTTGCCGGTGTACAGCCCTTTACCTGTATAAAACGGTTTACAAAATAATCCAGGTCACGATAACCCACATCTTCTGCGATCTGTGCGATCTTCTTATCTGTATGAAGCAAATAGTCTGCTGCCTGTTCCATTCGGTAATTATTTAGGTAGTCTTTGAATGACTGTCCGTATTTTTTTCGAAACAGCTGTCCTAAATATGCACTGTTGACATAATATTTTTCACTCAGACTTTTTAACGTGATATTTGATGCAAAATTTTCTTTCACTTCTTTTTCTACCATACTTAAGACACCTCTGGAAACATTTTTCCGAAGCTGTGAAAGATAGTCTGCATATTCACAGGCAAAACGTGTCAGGTGTGCCTTACTTCCTCTCTTTACCCCGGTCTCAAAGCTGCTTTCACTGATCAGCCTTAAGATTTTTTCCTGATTCACATCATCATCCTGCTCACAGGCAAGATGGATCAGCTGGAACAGAAGATAATTGATATTCAACGTCATTGTCTCACCGCAGATTCCCCTTTTTCCCATTTCTTCATAGAAAAATTCCACCGCATTGCGGATTCCGACATGATTGTTCTGCTCGATCATTTTTAACAGCCCATCTAAACTTTCCTTACATAAAACAATACCATCCGGCGATACCTGAACTTCCTCTTCATAATAGTAAATCTGTTTTTTACTCCGGAATCCCTGAAAAGAACGAAGCATACAGGTATTGCCATATGACCTTGCTATATTACTGATGTCCTGTACCTTTTTCCCGACTAACATAATGACCGGCTGATTCATATTATTTTCCAGATACTCACGAAAATGTTCTAAATAATCCTGTTCTGACATCCCTGCTTTCTTTGCAACACGGTCAAAATATAAAAAACAAACATCATAGATTTTTTCATTTACCGATACATCAAACACGCATAAATCGGCATCTTCCTTTAAATATTCCATACACAGATGGTAAAGTTTTCTCTGTGCCACCCTCATTTCCTGATCGGACATTTTTTCTTCATCAAAAATCTCTTCCATCTGGATTTCCACATAACGTACGCCTTTCGTACATTCCATATGCTCACGGACATATTCAAGATTAAGCTGGTCAAATTTTCCCTGGACAAGTGAAATAATATGTCTTGCCAGATATGCCTGTTTCATTTTTTTATTCTTTTCAATGTCCGACTTCTCCTGACTGCTTAAAGCCATCACCTTGTTTAACATCTTTAACAGGATCTCTCTGTCTACCGGTTTTAAAATATAATCTGTGCACCCATGCTGCATTGCCTGCTGTGCAAATCCAAATTCCGCATATCCGCTTAAAACCACAAAACATGCATCAGAAATTGATTCTTTACGGATTTTCTCTAAAAGTTCTAATCCCGTCATCTGCGGCATCTTGATATCTGCAATGATCAGATCTGCCTTTTTCTTCTGTAAAAACTCCAATGCCTCAAGTCCATTTGCAGCCGTCCCTGCAATCTCAAATCCTTCCTGTTCCCAATCAATCAGATGCTTCAGTCCCTCTAAAATGAAGGGTTCATCATCAACCAGTAAAACCTTTAACATTTCCCTAATCCCCCCTATACATACTGCAATGGTATCTGTATCAGAACCGTAGTTCCCACACCTTCTTCTCCGTCTAATTGAAACTCTACCTGATTTTCTGTAACCAGTTTAAGGCGGACACAGGCATTTAAGATTCCAACTCTTCCATTGCTTTTTAACATTTCAATATTGGCACTATTCATTTTCTTCTCCAGTTCTAAAATTTTCTCCTCTTCCATTCCGGTTCCCGTATCTTCAATTTCAATATAAAGTTTTTCATCCTGTCTGTTTATTCTCACAAATATCCATCCCGGCGATGCTTTCCCCTCAATCCCATGTACACAGGCATTTTCAACAAATGTTACAATCGTTAATTTAGGAATCCTGTATGTATCACACCCTTCCTCCACATCAATGCTGTAATTTAATCTGTCCCCAAACCGGTATTTCTGAAGAGCCAGATATGCTTTTACAAATTCGATCTCATCTGTAATGCTTACGGAATCATTTCCCCATTCCACATACTGTCTCTGCATGATGGCAAGTTTTGCCACCATATCTGCCGTCTCATTTTCATTTTTCAGAATACTGTGCATTCGGATACTCTCAAGAACATTAAACAGAAAATGTGGATTGATCTGGCTGTGCAGGGCTAAAAGCTCTGCATTTTTCTGTCCTACTAACATTTCCTGTTCCCGGATCTTATTTTTATATACTGTCTGGATCAGTTCATTCGTCCTGTCTACCATGCGGTTATAATTCCGTATCATGCTGCTGATCTCATCTTTTCCACCCTCATAATACATCGGGATCAGATGATCACTGTCCACGGACTTAAATACCCTGCTGAGTTCTGTGATCCTCTTCGTAAATGACCGGTTAAAAATCTGTACAAAACAAAATGGAAAAAGAGCATTTATCATAACAAGAAGCAGCAATATTGGCATTTCATTTTTAATGCCGTTCCAAAATCCATTCTCTGCTTTTTTTACATAAATCTGCAACTCTGTCCCATAAAAATTGAATGAATGTTTATATGCATCTTTCGTATTTCCCTCTATACTCTGAAATTCATTTCCATAACTTCCATAATTGCCATTAGAAAGAACAATCCGGTCACCCTCACATACCAAAACCTCATTATCATAATTCATGTTTCTGAGTATTCGTATCATACTATTATAATCAAATTCAATTTTCAGATATTTTTCCGTACCAGCATCATAAAAATCCATCTTCTGCAGATAGATGATCCTTCTTTCTTTTGTCATCTTCGAGCTGCTGTCATCATAGACAAAAAAGATTCCCTTGCTTTTTCCACTATCCTTTAAGAGCTGGTACCCCTGTGTCCCTTTTATTTTTTTCAGGCTGTTTACACGTCCGCCATTTACAATGGTATCATTGTCCGTATACAATGTAAAAACCATATTGTTCATTCCTAATGCATTTTCTAACAATGTATTACCAAAAAACTGCTGATAAGCCGAAACATATTCCGCAGAATCCGAATATTTTTTCGACAGAAAATTATTAAAGTCCTTATTTGTATAGATACTGTTTGCGATCTCCCGTACATTTCCAGCCATACTGCTGATACTGTATTCTACCGCATTTGCGATATTTGCCATCTCATGCACTTTGCGTTCCCTGTCAAATTTACCGACCATAAAAATGACTACACTATCCGTAATGATCAATGGAATCAGAACACATAAAATATAAAATATATAAAATTTCTTTTTGATCGTAAGATTATTCATATAATGATCTATCCGATTCAATAATTTTTCCATAAAAATACCCATTCCTGCGCTGTCTTTCACATAACCGAAAGAGAGCAGACACTTTTTTGCCTGCTCTCAACGTATATATCTATTATACGCAATATTTTTATTCCCTGCAATGACATTTTATAGTGCTTTCTGAAGAAACCAGCCAAAATCTGCATGATTCTGACTTTCCACTCCGTTTGCAGATGCATACATACCGATCGTACAGCCTACAAACCCTCCGGCTTCCTCTGTTGTATACGGAAGAAGGCTGATATCTTTCGCACACAAAATCCATTCTTCTCCTGTCTGAATCCATACACATGCTTTCTGCCTGTCACACAAAATACGGATTCTGGTTATCTTTTCATTACCATCCATCGGTGTCACAGAAATGATCTTTTCCTCTCCCTGTATACAGGATGTCACTGCAAAACATTTTCTTCCATCTCTCCTCATGATCTCCATACGAAGATGGTTTGCATGATTCTGATACAATACCATACCTGCAGTTTCTTTCTCCTGCACCGGCTCAAACTCTACCCCGGTCTCGGCATAGAACTGATAACTTTTCTGCCGTATTCCAAAATAAGCACAATTGTTCTTATCTGCAATACGTTCCTTTCTGTTATAGAGTCTCAACATGCCAGCACGCTCTGTCAGGGAATAAGTCTCCCCATTTAAACTCTCAATACTTACCAGCCGCTTGTCTAACTTTGCATCCCAGAACTGGATATAATCAGAAGCACCAACCTCCTCTGTCAGCCTGCATTCTTCCATTGGAATTTCAAGTTCTTCCTCAAGATGTCCGACTCCCTCTGCAATGACCGGCCATCCGTTTTCCCATGTCACTTTTGCAAGGAATGTCTCTCTTCCCATGCTGCTGTGTCTTTCACATGGCCTTGATGCAAGCATGACAACATACCAGTTTCCATGACCATCATCCACCAGATCGCCATGACCTGCATAAACAACCGGATAATCCATTCCAAGATTACGGTGTGTAAAAACCGGGTTTCTCGGACATCCCTCAAACCATTGGAACAGCTTCTTACTTCTTGCAATACTGATACTGTGTTCCGGACCTGTCCCTCCTTCTGCATGCATCAGATAATAATATCCGTCTATTTTATAAAGGTGTGGTCCCTCCGGCCAGATCACATCCTTTACCGCACCTTTCCAGATCGCCATGCTTTCGCCTACAAGTTTCATGGTGTTAAGATCAAGCTCCTGCACCCAGATTTCCCAGTCCCCATTATACCGGACACCTTCCGGGTTCGGTCTTGTTCCGCAGTAATAACATTTTCCATCATCATCAAAGAACAGACTCGGATCGATACCCGGTGCTTCCTCTCCAAGATAATATGGATCTGACCACGGGCCTGCCGGGTTTTTGGCAGTCACAATAAAATTGCCCCCATAGCTGACATTCGTTGTTATCATATAAAATGTTCCATTATAATACCTTATCGTTGGTGCATAAATTCCTTCTGAAATTTCACTTCCTTTTACTGGAAGCTGCTCTTTTCTGTCTAAAATATTACCGATCTGTTCCCAGTGTGCAAGATCCCTGCTATGAAAAACCGGAACTCCCGGTCCATAAACAAAACTTGAATTTACAATATAATAATCCTCCCCCGCCCTGCATATAGAAGGATCAGGATAAAATCCACATAAAATCGGGTTTTTTACTGTTACCATGTCATTCTCCATTCCTGCGCTGTCTTTTGCGCACCTTTTGTCCGTGCTTATTCCACAAATCCAAATCCCAGTATCGTAAACTGTTTTTCCAGATCTTCCTCTGCGATCTCAATCCGGATTTTGTGTTCTTTTCTTTCCTTCTCCACAAAAAGTATCACCGCATTACAATGCTGCCAGTTATTGATATGGGGGTCTGCGGTAAGACAGTAATCACCATCTACATATACTTTTGCCTTTCCGACATTGACTTCTCCGGAATCCTTAAATACCAGAAGGAGCGACCGGCACCGGATCGTCATTTCAAACCAGTTTTCTTTGCTTTTTGTTCCGTCGTACATCCAGTTATATGGAAATTCCGGCGTTAATGTAAGATCGGTATCCATTTCCACACTCTGAAGCTTGGTATCTGTCCAGACAAAACCACCTTCTGAAATGTCAGCATAAGAATATGTATCCCTCTTATCGAGCAGTTTTACCTGTTCAAAATCTGCACCGATCGCAGTACCTTCGAAAAGCTGCTGCTCTAAAATTTCTTCCTCCGTCATCCCCTTGGTAAATGTATCCAGACGCGCATGTTCTGCCGCTTCACAGCGTTCAAACAGATACTGCAGACAATCTGCCATAATGGTATGTCCAATATTATCTGGGTGAAACATATCATAAAAAAACTGATTTTTCGAAAGTACTTTTCCCTCTTCCTTCTTCTTTGTAAACTGTGGCGTTACTGCATCCATGATACTTACCATCGGCAGATCATAGCGTTCTCCTACCGGCCGCAGCCTCTCCTGAAGATTCCAGTCATTTGCAAATACAGAGAATAAAAGCACGACTGCCGGTTTCCACGGAAGATTTAATACCTTCCGAACAAGACTTTCATAACAGTTTCCTTTCGTTTCATCCCCCTCATCATTGACTGCAAACTCGATGACTACAATATCCGGTTTTTCTCCATTTCTCAATACATCCCGGTCAAACCGTATCATTCCAAGCTCGGATGGTGTTCCTCCCACACCTGCTTTGATAAATTTTACATTATCCAATACAGCAAAACGTTTTTGAAATAACTGATAAGATTTATATGCATAACATTCTGTATTGATCGGCGTTGCACCTGCCCCCTGTGTAATAGATCCTCCGATATAAGCAAGTGTTACCTCTTTTCCTGCCCTGGATTTTTCAATCGCCTTCCGGATACGGTATGTATTTCCAAGATTCATTAAAGAATGACTGATCATCTCACAATACGCTTCCGAACCGGCATCCACCGCCTCATCTTTGATCTCAGGCGGTGCATCATATCCATCATTTAAATAAAAACGGACACTGAGCTTTCCCATCTGCTCCGGTGTCTGAAACACTACTTTGATCTGTCCCGGAACATCATCATCTTTTGTCCACTTTTCATCTGCCAGATAGATCTTATGTTCCATTCCGTCACAGGTTACTTCTGCCTTAAGATTTGTTCCGCCGCCATATAAATCTTTTTTTCCATACATCTGGAAAATAAAATTGACGGAGTCATTTGGATCATCCGTTTCCACGGATATCCCGATACTGTGAACAAGCTCTGCAAACCCGTCCACTGTCCCCAGCAGTTTTAATATTTTTTCATCTGTGATATTTCCAACAATCTGCGCACTGTTGATCAGACGTCCATCATTCTCATAAATAAACTGTATCCCTGTTCCGTCTTCCTGTCTTGATCCAAAAATATCTTTTTCTTTTATAATATAAAAATATGGTCTTGCCTTTTCCGGATCTTTCGGTGCTGCCGGTCCTCTCATATCAATACCCTCTCTTTATCTTTATCGTTTTCTTTTATTGTAGCAGTCCCTGCTCCTTTTTCTACCCGATAAAGTATATAAAAGCACCGCATTTATTTCACATTTTACAATTAAACATGTTCACGTATGAAATGTTTCCGCCGGTCCTAAGTAACTTTCTCTGATCCTGTATCCCTTCGGATAAATCACAAACTTTTCCAATACAAATCCGGGTGTCAGTGGATAAATACGCAAAGCATTTTCCCCTTTCTGGCAGACAACCTCTGCACATTGCTTCCGGATCTGTTCTAATACTCCCTTTGACCAGGCTTCCTCCCTGTCCCCGATACGGTAGTCCCTGTCTACTTCATTATAAATCACAGTTTCTGCTTCATTCATCTGCACACCATAGAGGATCTCATTATCCCTTGTCACCGGATTTGACGGCTGCAGATAAAATTCTATCTCATATGTACCGCCCTCTCTTAACATAAAACGATACTCCAGATAAGGTGCGTTTTCATCCAATGAAAAATATGCCGTCGAAGGAAAATATTTAACGGCTGACAATGTTTTTCCATATCCCTGCAAAATGCCAAATCCACTCTCTCCATCCGGATTTTTGATCCATGCACCAGGTTTTGCATCATAAAAATGTTCTGCCTCAATAGAAATATATCCCGCCGTATCTTCAAAAACATTTTTTGCAGACAAATATTTTTTTCTGTTTACCGGAATTTCTATCTCACACTGCCCCGCCGGAGTTTCTATCACAAGTGTTCCACTTACATTTTCTTTGTCCTGAAGGAAACTGCCCTCGTCAATCGTTATTTTAATTGTCTGTTTTTTGTGTAAAATCCCATCCACACTGCCTTCTGTGACATCTGTTTTGATCCAGTCCGTTTTTTCCTTAACAGAAAAATGGCTCTCTGTCTTACTCCTGCCATAAACGGTAACATATGCCTCCATACATTCCGGATTCCGGAAATTCTCCAGTATCATTCTGTTATCTAACCACATGCTTCCTTCGGCATGCTGGCTTGTACCATTCACTGCTACTATCACCGATGGTTTATCCAGTAATAAGACCTGCATGATAACCGGATTCTGACATTCATCCTCATTCCAGTGCGTAAACCCGATATGCTGTGAGGCTCCCATACCATACCATCTCTGCCCGTCTAACTGGTGATACCATTCGGTAAGTTTCCTGTCGCAGGAAAAACACGCTGCTGCCTCTTTCCCATAATCATTTGCAATTGCCGCCCCGATTCCGGCATAATAATGATTTAACCCGGTAAAGACCTGCATCTTCACCAGATTCATTGTCGCAACAGCGGGATAATAAATAAGTGCTGCAAACGCTGCCTGATTATCTGCAGACTCACACTTTAATTTTGTACGGACTCCTTCTGCTTTTTTTATGATATCATCTGCCTCTGACAGAATCCGTTCACTCTCCTCCTCATTGACCGGATGATAGGTATCCGCTCCCAATGCTTCTGGTCTGCGCCTGTGAATCACTTTGGTATATCCGTTTAATATCTCTGCAATTTTCTGTCTGATTTCTTCTGAAAAACTGCCAAAAGATCTTCTAACCCACTGCCTGACATACTCCTGCACACAATTTACCGCCCTGCTTCCAAAGCGCTCAAAATCATAAGCCATATCCATAAGAAAAGACAATGGAAGTTCCTGCGTTGCAATATCACCGACATTGACCATCCATAATCTCCTGACACCAAAATCATACGCCATACTCATCTGTTCCCATATTTTAGGAAGATAGGAACTGTTGATCCATTCATAGGAAACCGGCCACCCATGATAATCCAGATGATAATACATCCCATATCCGCCCTTATGTTTCCTCATCTCTTCTGTTGGAAGCGTTCTTAAATTTCCATAATTATCGTCACAGAGCATCAAAATAATATCTTCCAGTTCCGGTTCCTTTAAAAGTCCCGCCGTATCTTCTGTTCCGTAAAAGAACTCCTCCACCTCTTTATAAAGTGCAAGCATCCGCGGTACTTTTTCTAAATCCTTATTTACATTTTCCCGGATCAGTTGATTCTGTACCCTAAGAACCTCCCGTAACAGCGCAATATTATCCGCAACCGCAGCATTCTCTCCAAGGATTGCCGTGTCAGCCTCTCCACGCATTCCCACAGTTATGACATTTTCAAACTGTCCGCTCCGTTTTAATCCGTCCTCCCAGAACCGTATAATTCCATCCCTGTTTGTCCGAAAATTCCATGCATCACCATAAACAGAACCTTTCCCGCGGAGATATTTATACTCTTCTCCCTGTCTTAAACAGGGCTCATGGTGTGACATTCCCATAATAACGCCATATTCATCTGCTAAAATGGCATTCTTAAGGCCAGGTCCGTCATCCTCAAATCTTGCACTCCACATCGCCGGCCACAGATAATTGCCTTTCAGACGAAGAAGCAGCTCAAAAATATGCTCATACATATCTGCACCAAAACCGCCAAAATGATGCATACACCAGTTTCCGAACGCAGGCCACTCATCATTGATAAAAAATCCCCGGTATTCTACTGACGGTTCTTTTGAAACACACTCCATATCCCACGCAAGAATAATTTTGTCTCTATGGCAGGGTTTTATCCCACACCAGTCAACAAATGGAGAAACTCCCATCTGCTCGGAAAGGTGAAACAAACCATATATCGTTCCCCGCTTGTCACTGCCTGCGATCACTAAAAGATGTGGATTTTCACTGTCTTTTTTCTCTGGAAACGCAAAACAGTAACATTCTCTTTTCCCTTCTATTTGATCAAGTGGAATCCTTCGTCTTATCTCTTCTTTTTCCAGAACTGCGCTTTTGCCTATCGTTGCTGCCACAACTGTTAATTCATCCGGCACCCGTAACATATCTTCTGTGATATTTTCTGCTGCCAGATATTCCGTTTTTCTTCCAGTCACAAGTTCTGCATCCTTCGCTACTTTTTCTGCGATCTTAATGACACCTGAATAAGCACTCTGTTCTACGATCAGTCTCATTTTATCTCTCCATAAACACTGCCAGCCGGTGTCTGAAAGCAGTCCAGTTTTCCCCTTTCATCCGCTCTATTACTTTCATTTCTTCGCAGACACCATACTTATTTAAGACTTCATTTATCTGCTCCTTTGATGCATCTTCATTCACCATAATTAATAGCTGCTTTACTCCGTCTTTTTCTGTGCTGATGCGGTCAGCTATATTGGCTGCCTTTCCCTGATGCAGAAAACAGGATGCCGTCTCATCCATAAGTGCCTTTAACAGGATGACATTTTCCCGGTTCTGCACTGTTTTAGAATCCCCTGCAGATGTGTAAGTATAGATCATATCAACTCTGTCTGCTTCCTTATGATAAAAATAGTGGATGTGTATCTGCCCATGCGGCACATCTGCCAGTTCTGCCAGTGAAAAATCCGTCTCTTCCATTTCCAGATAATTTACTGCTGTTCCATCCTCATACCCCACCGGTGCATCCGGATTCAGAACTGCTGTTCCATTTACAGAAAACCATACTCTGTGATATCCACCTGTGATATTTTTCACTACTTTTGTCCAATATCCTTCTTTCTTTTGCGACCGCTCTAATGCCTGCTCCTCGCAGCCATCTACCTTTACGGTCACCTTTGACGCCTCCGGTGCATAAAAATTAAATTCTGCCATCCCCGGTTCTAAAACAACGACACCGTGCAAAACATCCGGGTATACTCCTGCCGGTTTTCCATCTTTATCTGTTTCAAACTGAATCTGACGATACACCGGATCAAAGAAAAGCATCTGTTCTTCTTTCGTCTGGATCTTCAACTGTGTATCTTCCACTTTTACATCTTCCATACATGCAATATCTGCCATCTCAGAGGAATCCCACCGGAAAAGCAGCTGCACAAAATCATATAGACTTTTTCTCCAGACATGCCATTCATGATAACCCTCATAAACAAAAGTTTTGCAAGGTTTTCCTGCCTGGATCAACTTTTTTTGCATCTCATCCATACCGTGTCTGATTTCTTTTTCTTCACTGCCGCAGGATAAAAATACTTCTTCCAGCTGATGCTCATTCTGACAGATCCGCTCAACCTCATGAAGCGCAACACCGGAAAAAACTCCTAATGCCGAAAACAGCTCCATATGTTTCGCCACGCTGTCAGTCGCCTGTGCAGAACCTAATGACAATCCTGCCAGTGCCCTGTTATTTCTGCCTTTTTTCGTCCGGAAATGTTTTTCTATATAAGGAATTATATTATATATCAGTTCCCGGTCAAAATCCCCAGGATAAAATACCGGTTTTTCATCTTTATAAAATGCATAACCACAGCCTGCAACAACAATCATCCGTGCGCATTTTTTTTCTGCGATCAGATTATCCATAATATAATTCATTTTTCCCTGCCAGATCCATCCGGTCTCATTCTCCCCAACCCCATGCTGCAGATATAAAACCGGATAGGTTTCATCCAGATCCTGTTCATAACCATACGGCGTATAAACATAACATTCCTTCAGATGTCTGCTTACCTCTGATACATATTTACAGATATGCACTGTACCATGTGGAACTTCCTTCGCATAATAAAAATCTACACCGTCTTCCGGTATCTCAAACGTGTTAATCGGTGTAAAACAGCCATAGGATATTCCTGCATCCGGGTTACAGACACGCTCGCCATCCACAAACCAGAAATAGTAATGCATTGCCCAGTGCATCTTAGGTACTGTTCTACAAAATCCTCCCCTTCCATCTGACTCCAGTGTAATTTTCTCATTTGAAAAATAACCGCCTGCACCTGCAACCTGTACCTCTTTTGCATTCGGTGCATACATGCAAAAAGTAACCGTACCATCTTCATGTACGGTTACTGGTCTTCTTTTCCCCGCCATATCCTTTCCTACCGGATACTGTTCTAATCCCCCGTTTTTTACCATAACCCCTCATTTCTGCTTCCTAATCAGAGATATCCTGTTCCACTCTTTTATTTACCTCTGACTGCAGATCTTCAAGATATGCAGCCGGATCACATGCGTTATACTCCTGCATATAATTTTCCCATGCAGTATCGAAATCATCTGCCATGATAACCTGCGGAAGCCATTTATGTTTTACCTCATCTAACTGTTCCCTGATCTGCCCTGCCTGTGAATTAACTGACAGTGCTGTTGTGTAAGAATACATCGGATACCAGGCGCCAGGCGCTTCATTTGTTCCAAGCATCTCAACATAATTTGTAACCCCATAAGCCTCAAAACATTCTCTCACATCCTGTGGCTGATTTTTCAAAAACTCCGCTGACTGATATTCCATGGAAAATGCATTTTTCCCATCCGGCAGAAGTCCTTCTACTTTTGGAAAATAAGAATAAGAACAGAAATGATTTTCTGCAGTCTCCTGATCGCTCCGTCTCTCTCCCTGTTCTTCATTCATATAAAACATGCCATTCTCATCAACAGAATAATCAATTCCCTCTTCTCCCCAGAAACGTAACTTAACAATCTCCGGTTCCATCAGATCACTGATAAACTGCATGGCTCCATCAATATCCTGACAGGATACTGTAATGGATAATCCCGTCGAACTGTCAAGTTCTGCGGAACGTGTCACATGCCATTTATTTTTGATTCCTTCCTCACGTGTAATTGGCAGAGGGACATAATCACACCCTAAATCCCGCAACCCGTTCTGGTCATAGACACCCACGATTGCATAATAAAACTGCCACCACTGATCCGGCATGCCACACACAGCACCCGTAGACAGCTTTTTCAGATAATCATCATAAGTTGCAGTAAAAGATTCTGCATCCAGAATCCCTTTATGAAATTCTTCGTTCAGCTTTTTAAAGTACCACTGTGCCGTATCTGTCGTATTATAATCCACTACCTGCAGCGTATCAGGATCAACAATACAGCTTCCATCATTCGGATAACCATCCAGAAACTGCGGCACATTTTCCAGACAGAAATATCTCCATCCATCACACAGCACCGTAAACGGAATATTTTTCGTTCCATCCTCCATCGCAGGATTTGCTGCAACATAGCGTTCGATCAGATCAAAATATTCATCTACGGTATGAATCTTCGGATATCCTGCCCATTTCAATACTCTTGTCTGTATCCAGAATGCCTCTCCGGTATGTGTTACCTCCACATCTTCCCCATGGGATACTCCAAATTGCGGAATCCAGTAAATATGACCGTCTGCCTGCCGGAATCTGTCCCACTGTTCCTTAGTCAGATATCCTTTGATATTCGGATATTTATCCCAATATTCATCTAATGGTATCAATGCATTTGCTTCATATAAACTGACCTCTCCTGATATAAAATCCGGATATTCCCCATTCACTATATAAGCATTCAATGCATTTTCCTTTGTCTGCCCGACAAGCCATATTTCCTCACAATCTGCACCTGTCAGCTGTGCGATCTTCTGCCGGATTTCGTTATTTGGTTCTAACGTATCTCCTTCTACCGAAAAAAAAGCGGTAAAATGTTTTATATTTTTATCCGGTACACTGCTCCCTTTTGAAACATGTACCAGACCTGCCATACATACAACTACACAAAGTGCTGCTATCACTCTTTTTTTCATAATATATAAATTCCTTTTTCGTTTTTATAAATGTTTATTATAGGAAATTTACATATTAAAGTAAAGGATAACTTATGTATTGTCGTCAAACGTAAAAGATTTTAAATCTGCAGTACCTTCTCCGCGAAATGTCAGATAAAGTGCCTGTACTCCATCCTCTATTTTCACAGGTGCCTCATAGTTTTCCCACACATTTGTAAACTCAACAGGAATCTTTCCACAGACAGGACCATCCCATACAGTCCGGACCTCAAATTCTCCTCTTGCATATCCTCTGACACAGATTCCTAATTTTTTGATTCCTTTACAGGAAAAATACTTAAATCCTGCTGTTGCATGATCTGTCATATTTGTAATATAGGCAGGGACATAATCACCATCACACCCGTCCTGCATAATATACGGCTGTTTTTCCCCACCGACATACATTTCTTCTTTGTCCGTAAAAAGGTTGCATGCGATATAAGACGGATATGTCCCTTCTCCTCTTAAGGGACTTCCGTTTAGTCCACAGGATGTCATCTCTGCCTGACAGATACGTTCTCCCTGAAATACGATCGGTTCTGCGCATCCCTGCCTGCAATACCAGGAATGATTTGTATGCCTGTGATAAAAAATATACCACTGATCCATGATATCTATGATGCTTCCATGATTATTTGCACCATATGCCACAGGTTTTTCCGCCGGTTTTCCATTTGTAATGCCAACGTCACAGTTGCTGACGATCACGCCTCCATAAGTAAAACCTTCCAGAGGATTTTTACTGACTGCATAACAAAGTTCATGCATCACAACAGAAGAATATATCAGATAGTAATAATCTCCCTTTTTCCGGATTGACGGTGCCTCAAAAAATTCATGTTCTTCAAATCCGGTTCCTTTTCCGTAAACATGATTTGGCAGAACGATCCGGGGTTCTTCTATGACCGTCAGCATATCCTTACCAAGTGCCATTCCCATAGCACCGTGCCTTGACGCATCATTCGCCGCACAAAATCCTGTATAGAGATACGTTTTATCGCCCTCTGTCAGTACAGCCGGATCAAACTGCGGTTCATCCTGACTGCGCTCCCCGATCCGGTTTCCGTTTTTATCATGCACATACCCATAAAACTTATACGGGCCATCCGGTTTTTCTGCTACTGCCACAGATACAACAGATACCTTATCCAGAACATAATATAAATAATATCTTCCATCTGCCCCTCTTGTCACATCCGGTGCATACAGACACATTTTCCCGTCTTTGTTCAAAGGATCGTCTGTTTTCCGGTAAATGGTTCCACTACAGTGCCATTCCCCCAGACTGTCTAACGGCGCAGACCAGCACACATAATCATTCAGGCAGAACACATGCCCATTGTATCTGTCATGTGATCCAAAGACATAAACTCTGTCCCCGAAAACATATGGTTCACCATCCGGGATATATTCCCACGATGGCAGATATGGATTATATACCTGTTTTTTCATTTCCATCCCCATTCCTGTATAAAACATCATTTCTGATAGATCCGGTAATTTCCGGAAAGTGCGAGCATTGCAAACATATAAAGGAAATTATCATAATATCTTCTGTCTCCGGTACGAAGCGGCGTATCCCACAGACGATCCACACATTCTTTCACATATGGCCCGTCTGCCGCTAAAGATGCCTGTGCATTTACTGCAACAATGGCAACCGGATGAAGTGCCTTCTCCTCTAATCTTGTTCCATCGGTCAGAAATACTCCGTCCCAGTGTTCCTTCTGCTCGGCACAGTAAAAGTTCTGTAATCTGTTTGCGATCTCAACCTGCCAGGGATCTTTTTCAAACCAGAGATGATCCATGCCTATATTTGCAATGGTACGGTAAGCATCACTGTAATACCAGTCATGACGTCCGAAAATTTCCTGATGCCCAATATGAGGCTTTCCATCATAATCCGCATACTCGGCAGACAATCCGGTCTTCGGATGGCATGCCAAATGCAGATAACCTCTGCTTGCCTCCGCTGCCTGTTCCCAGAATGTCCGGTCACAGGGATCTGCATTTTTTGCAAATAACTCATAAAAATGCGGCAGATGATAGGATGGATCAGAAAAATCAAATCCCGGCACAAATTTGATCAGTTTGTTTGATGGCTCCCACATTGGCTCTCCCGGATGTGATGCTTCCCCTTTGTGGACACATTCTCTTAATATCGCTTTTGCCTCTGCGCCGTAATTAAAAATTCCTTCTCCGTCTCCCCAGCGTGCAGACGCAAAAAACAGTGCCATTGCAAAATATTCTTCTCCATCCGGAGCAGGACCGTCTGCATTCTTACTTCCATCTAACCCGCAGGACCAGACAAAATAATTTTTATTTGGTCCGTTTTCAATATACATATAAGTGCGTACCCACTTCCAGAGACGATCAAATTCTTCCTTTTTATTCATCTGTACGCAGACCATCATCCCATAGGACATGCCTTCGGTACGGACATCATGGTTTCCGGTATCCTCCATATAAGCCATGTCATCTCCCACTTCATGGTAAAACCTTTCCTCCTCTTTTCCATAAAAAATGGTTTCAAATGTCTGCTCTACTCTTTTTGTTATCTCATCCTCAGAATATCCGCACTCTTTAAAAACATTGCGGTATTTTCCTGTCAAAACTGCTCCTGCCATTTTAATCTCCATTCCTGCCGCTTTCCAGGGCATTTTTAGTTTGTGCTCCGGCACAAATTCTGCACAGCCTGATCTTCTATCCTTTACTCTTTGACACCGCCAAGGGTAAGTCCTGTCACAAAGTATTTCTGTAAAAACGGATAAATACAGATGATAGGAAGCATGGTGATAATGGTTGCTGCAGCACGAACAGAAGTTGGTGTAACGGTTCCTACTGCATTTTTCATAGCCTCTGCGTTGGTTCCCTGGTTTGTTACGGATGATAATAATTTCATTAACTCATACTGAAGCGTTGTTAAGTTATCACTCATACGGTTATATAACATTGCATCAAACCATGAGTTCCACTGCCCGACTGCAACAAATAATGCAACTGTCGCATATACCGGTTTACACAGCGGAGAATAAATTTTTAAGAAAATCGTTGTATATCCCGCACCATCTAACTGCGCAGATTCCTCTAAACTGTCAGGTATACCATTCATATATGTACGGATGACAAGCATATTAAATGCACTTACCATGCCCGGAATTACATAAACCCAAAAACTGTTTGTAAGTCCAAGTCCTTTGTATAAAAGGAAGGTCGGAATCAGTCCACCATTTACATACATGGTGATAACCCAGAAAAGAGATACTTCTTTTTTGAATAAAAATCTTTTTCTGCTGACGATAAATGCAAGAATCGCATTTGCGATCAGTGCAAGAACCGTACCGATGATCGTTCTTGCGACTGTAATATAAGCTCCGGTGATCAGATTATCTTTCTGAAGCACAGTCGTATAGTTTTTCCATGTAAACTTTCTCGGTAACAGATAAATCCCGCCTCTTAAGGCATCTGTTCCATCGTTTAATGAAATTGCCAATGTATTTAATACCGGATACAGGGTAATGATCACAAACAGGATCATTATGACCGCATTTACGATCGGAAATACCTGTATCTTTTTTGTTTTCTTTCTTTTTTGTGTCTTTGCCATGACCAAAACCTCCTAGAATAACTGTTCCTCTCCATTTCGTTTTGCAATCTGGTTTGCAATTACGATCAGAATAATACTTACAAGACTCTTGAAGATACCTGCTGCAGTACCGATTGCATAATCTCCCTGACTGATACCCCATTTTAATACATAAATGTCAATGGTCTGGGATACTTTCTGTACAAGTCCGTTTCCTAACAGATACTGAATCTCAAATCCTGCATTTAAGACATTTCCTACATTCATTAAAAGTAAAATAATAATAGTTGGTTTGATTCCCGGCAGAGTAACATATTTAATTTTCGCCCATCTTCCGGCACCATCAATCGCTGCTGCTTCATAAAGTGACGGGTCGATCGCTGTGATCGCTGCCAAATAAATGATCGCATTCCATCCTGTTTCTTTCCAGACATTTGCAAATGCAACGATCGGCCAGAAATATCCCGGATGTGCAAAAAAGTTGATCGGCTGTTCTATCAGATGTAAATTTACAAGCATTTCATTTATGATTCCGGTTCCGGAAAGCATATCATGTAAAATACCTGTTACAATGATCCAGGAAAGAAAGTGCGGCAGATAAGATATCGTCTGTACCACTTTTTTCCCGCCTTTTGTGACCATCTCATTTAATAAAATTGCAAATGCGATCGCTGTCACAAATGTTACCACAAGGTTAATAACACCCATTGCAAGTGTATTTCTGATTACCCGGATAAAAGTCATATCCGAGAATAACATTTTAAATTTGTCTAATCCGACAAATTGTGAATGGAGGATACCAAGCTTTGGTTTGTAATTCTGGAATGCCATTGCCCATCCTGCCAGTGGCAGATAATAAAATATCACTCCATAGATGACAAGGATCGCAGCCCAGAACAGTAAAACTTTCTGCCTCTTGATCTCTTTCCATGTAATTTTAGTCCGGTTCTCTTTTATTTTTTCTTTTGATTTTGTTCTCGCTAACGACATGACTTCACCCCTTAAAAAAATGGGCAGATGTTTTCCATCTGCCCGTTTTTAAATTATATTTCTTCTCTTATTTGAACTGAGCAGCCTGTTCCATTCTTGTATCAAGTTCTGTCTGTAATTCACTAAGGAAATCTTCCGGCTGACATGCATTATATGCATCCATGTAAGCTGCCCATGCACTGTCAAAATCATCTGCCATGACAACCTGTGGAAGCTGTTCATGTTTTACTTCACCAATCTTTGTCCATGCCATACCACCCGGTGTACTTGTCGTAAAGTTATTTGAGAAAGACCACATCGGATACCAGTCACCAGGAGCCTCATTTGTTCCGAGCATCTCTACATAAGTTTCTACGCCATATGCTTCAAATGCTTTTTTTACATCTTCATTTAAACCATCAAAGAATTCGTTTGCCTGTCCTTCCGGTTTGTTTGCATTGATTCCGTCATCACTTGTTCCACTGTACTGTGGGAAGTATGAGTATGAGCATAAATGTGATGCTTTGTATGCTGTATCAGAAGCCTGTATTCTCTGATCATCATTTCTGATAAACTCGCCGTTTTCATCTACCTGATAATCAACACCTTCAACACCCCAGAAACGAAGGTTATGTGTATCCTGATCTAAAAGATCACTGACAAATTTAGCTGCTGCATCCGGATCTTCACATCCTGTTGTGATAGCAAGACCTGTTGCTTCATTGAAAGCTCCGCCTGAGTTATGCCACTGGTTTTTCACACTCTCATCAATTGTGACCGGAAGTGGAATGTAATCACAGCCCTGTTTATCTAAGCCTGCCTGTTTTAATGCATCACCTGCTGTGTAAGCGAAATCCCACCACTGATCGATCATACCAAGAACACGTCCGGTAGAAAGTTTCGCGATATACTCATCATATGTCTGTGTAAAAGATTCCGGGTCTACGATACCTTTTTTGTACTCCTCATTTAATTTTTTAAAGTATTTCACTGCTGTATCAGATGTATTGTAGTCAAGTACTGTAAGTGTATCCGGATCTACCATACAGCTTCCATCGTTTGGATATCCATCAAGGAACTGTGGTGCATTCTCTAAGCAGAAATATCTCCAGTCATCGCAGAGAATAGTATAAGGAATATTTGCTGTTCCATCCTCCATGGTAGGATTTGCATCATTATATGCTTCGATCAGATCAAAATACTGATCCATGGTTCTTATTTCCGGGTAGCCTGCCCACTCTAAAACTCTTGCCTGGATCCAGAATGCCTCATCATTATGTGTACAAACTTTTTCTTCATTTTTAATGCAGCTAAACTGTGGAATCCAGTAAATATGTCCATCATCCTGACGAAGTTTTTCCCACTCTAAATCTGTGAAAAGGTTTTTGATATTTGGATACTGCTCAATGTAATCATCCAGTGGAATCAATGCATCTGCTTCATATAACTGCATCTGTCCACTTCCACCTTCAATAAAGTCCGGATATTCGCCACCGGCAATCATTGTTCCGACTGCCTCATCTGCTGTCTGTCCGGTAAGCCATGTCTCCTTTACCTTCACCCCTGTTTTTTCTGCAATGATCTGCTGGATCTCATTGTCATCATTGATCTCAGATCCCGGTACTGCAAAGAATGCTGTAAACTCTTTCACATCACCATTTTCTGTTCCTGCATCTGCAGAACTTTCTGTTCCCGCAGCAGAAGATCCTGCATTTGAGGTCTTTCCGTTATTTCCGCTGTTGCCACCGCATCCGGCGAAAAGTGTTGCTGTCATTGCTGTGATCAATAACATGCTTACAAGTTTTTTTCTTTTCATATTGTAATTACCTCCCTTTCGATAAGACTATTTTACCTTTTCCTGCCGTACAAACAATCAGACTAAGTATAGTAAAAAGCAGGGTAAATTATAGATATTCGGATAGAACGACAAAGAAGTGCCCTGCTTCTCTGCTCATAATCCTCTTTCATCTGCTCATTAAATATGGCATATGGTTTCACATACTGATTCGGGATATAGGTTTTTGCAAGTTTGGCACGGTCACACATATCTGACACCTGCAATGTAATATCTTCCGGTACATAATAAATCCCTCATCTGCCATACAGATCGATCCTTATATCCTGCTTATCATAAATTCTATGTAAAAGCTGTGGTAACTTATCCAGATTAAGATTCTTACAGTCAACAAGCATCACAAACTTATCTGCTTCTGTCCGCGCAAGCGCAAGTGGTTTTAAAAAACTTGTCTGGTATGCGTTTGCCACATCATTTCTTTGATATAAGGGCACCAGTCTTTCTGATAGAGGGAGTCTTTAAAGGTATTCCAGCAAAAGGATGTTTCCTGCCTGTAGAAAGAAACGGGTACTTTCAGAACATCTGACTGGTACAGGACATTCAGATGGTATAGGAATTTTCCCTTAAATTTATCCCGTAACACAAACACGGGGATAAAAAACTTTCCTTTTGATTTACGGATCTTCCCATCCGGTGTAATGCCGCCGCCGGATACGATGCAGTGCATATGTACATGATAATCAAGTGTCTGGTTCCAGGTGTGGAGAACCTGAATAATCCCGGGTGTCGCACCGAGATACTTTTTGTCGGCAGACAATTCCAAAAGTGTCTCGGCGGAACATCTGTGAAGAAGACCGTATAAAAGCTTCTGATTGTTATAGAGAAGCGGACTTAATTCGTGTGGAAGTGTAAAGACCACATGAAAATACGGCGAGTCAATGACTTCGGCTCTGCGTTTATCCACCCAGAGTTCTTTTTTGACAGCCTGACAGTTCGGGCAGTTGCGGTATGTTTGCCGTTGACAGCCAGATGGACATAGATGGTTGTGGATTCCAGAGATTTATGACCAAGCAGGGTTTTTATGGTCATAAGATCAGCACCGTTTTCATAGAGGTGTGCTCCAAAAGCATGTCGGAAAGAATGACAGGTAAGGCGTTTTGACCATCCGAGTTCTGCCTCATGTTTTGCGATATGTCTGGAGAGCTAAAAGGTGTCAATGGGTTTTGAAGAATCTCTCTGTTTTGGAAAAAGGTAGCCGGCAGGTCTTCCACAGGCAAACCAGTACTCGGTAAGAATGTCAAGCGCCTGTTTGGAAAGAATGGCATAACGGTCAGAGCGGTTTTTACCATGAGTGATGTGGATGCGCATATTTTTCCGTTGAATGTCTTCATAACGGAGATTGCAGACTTCACCAATGCGAAGACCGGAAGAATACATGAGAGCAACCATAGCTTTCGGTTTGAGATCGGTCATGGTAGAGATAAAGATTTTGGTTTCTTCTTTTGTAGGGACAAATGGCAGATAGGTATCAAATTTCCGCATAGGAAGCTGTGTGTCATCCCAGGGCTTATGAAGAACGTAAAGAGTGAAAAAAAGCAGTTGGGAAATGGCAACATTGATCGTACGATCAGAAAGATTCCGTTCCTTTTGAAGGATCTCAAGAAACCGCCGCTGATCTTTGTAAGAGACCTGTGAAGGCGTTTTGTGAAGGGTATTCCCGATATGATCGAGATAAGCAGAAATATAAGTCTGGTAAGATTTCATTGTATGGTCGGTAAGACCACGAAGAGAAATCATTTTTTGGTAGCGTTTTAAATAATCCATGAAATAACCTCCTGAAATAAGTGAAAGATAAAGTAACATCACAAAAACAGGTGGTGATCTGGATAAAAAATAAGATATGTAATTGTTAAGTCAAAAAAAACATGATAAAATACGCATAGCAGTTTTGGTTGTTATGTGGTTGTTTGAGTGTGGTAACTTAACAATACAACATAAATACAAAAACTGCTATTTTTTTATAAAAGTGGTAATTTTTACGTAACTGGGGCTAGCCGTCGCGCTAGCGACTTGGTACAATTGGCGACAAGTACGGCGTATCAGACGGAATGTTGTAATTCCCTGTTATCACTTGGTATGATATAATGGAACTCGAATAAAGCGTTTAACGTGACATGTTGTAATTCCCTGTTATCACTTGGTATGATATAATAACGATCACTTCCGAACCGGACACGTCATTGTTGTAATTCCCTGTTATCACTTGGTATGATATAATTAGTATTTTATCTTTAATATCTGGTATGTAGTTGTAATTCCCTGTTATCACTTGGTATGATATAATAATATAAATGCAGAATTTAAAAGATGGTTGGTTGTAATTCCCTGTTATCACTTGGTATGATATAATCAATACATGCCCTTAATTCTTGCATGGTCGTTGTAATTCCCTGTTATCACTTGGTATGATATAATCAAAGACGAGGTGGAAGAAAATGTTAACGAGTTGTAATTCCCTGTTATCACTTGGTATGATATAATTCAAGGGCATAGGAATGATATTGATGATTTGTTGTAATTCCCTGTTATCACTTGGTATGATATAATTTATTATCATATTGAGGTGATAACATGAGCGTTGTAATTCCCTGTTATCACTTGGTATGATATAATTGCAGCATTTGCAACTGTAACAGGAGGTATAGTTGTAATTCCCTGTTATCACTTGGTATGATATAATCACTGCAAAGAAAAAAGGAGCCTGCAAGAAGTTGTAATTCCCTGTTATCACTTGGTATGATATAATAAATCGGTCATGCAAGATTGTTAAATCTTCGTTGTAATTCCCTGTTATCACTTGGTATGATATAATCAAAGAAAATAATTCTTAGGACGGCAGAAAGTTGTAATTCCCTGTTATCACTTGGTATGATATAATTAACAGATCGTGAAAAAGAGAATGGTTGCGGTTGTAATTCCCTGTTATCACTTGGTATGATATAATCATTGCCTACTAAGCCCCCGAAAGTAGGCAGTTGTAATTCCCTGTTATCACTTGGTATGATATAATGGAAAGAGCTGTGCAATGCTACTGGCTATGGTTGTAATTCCCTGTTATCACTTGGTATGATATAATTATTTTTCGCAATGCCTTGCGAAAATTGCCGTTGTAATTCCCTGTTATCACTTGGTATGATATAATCTTGTGTATCGAATCTGGATGGTATTGGGAGTTGTAATTCCCTGTTATCACTTGGTATGATATAATAAAGGTTGTATTTCACAAGATCAACTTCCTGTTGTAATTCCCTGTTATCACTTGGTATGATATAATAAGCGACGTGAAAAAGAACAAAAAGAATTTGTTGTAATTCCCTGTTATCACTTGGTATGATATAATAAAATGACGAATATACAGCGTTCATGTATCGTTGTAATTCCCTGTTATCACTTGGTATGATATAATCCATACAAAACACCCCCTTTCTAAACTGCGTTGTAATTCCCTGTTATCACTTGGTATGATATAATTGATGAATTGTTTATTGAATATCTTGGCTAGTTGTAATTCCCTGTTATCACTTGGTATGATATAATAGAATGGACTGTATGAGTACATTTGCGAGAGTTGTAATTCCCTGTTATCACTTGGTATGATATAATCGCGGATTTAAGCAATGGTGTCCTGGAGCTGTTGTAATTCCCTGTTATCACTTGGTATGATATAATAGACGTGCTGCAGTAAGCAGGAATACAGGTGTTGTAATTCCCTGTTATCACTTGGTATGATATAATTTCGGTTTGATGATGGCAGGCATATATCTGGTTGTAATTCCCTGTTATCACTTGGTATGATATAATTCGCTCGGCTCTGTATTGATAAAACCATTAGTTGTAATTCCCTGTTATCACTTGGTATGATATAATTTATGATCGGGTGCTCATAATCACAAGTTGGTTGTAATTCCCTGTTATCACTTGGTATGATATAATAAAGGTTGTATTTCACAAGATCAACTTCCTGTTGTAATTCCCTGTTATCACTTGGTATGATATAATATAAAGATATTTTTAAGGGGGTTTGAAGATGTTGTAATTCCCTGTTATCACTTGGTATGATATAATCAGACTGATGAAAGCAAAAAGCAGACAGCGGTTGTAATTCCCTGTTATCACTTGGTATGATATAATTTTTTATTGCTTTGACTATCTTTTTTGGGGGTTGTAATTCCCTGTTATCACTTGGTATGATATAATCAGTAAAAACATGATACGCACCGCCTTCCTGTTGTAATTCCCTGTTATCACTTGGTATGATATAATGCACTCCCAACAAGTCTATTCTATCACAATGTTGTAATTCCCTGTTATCACTTGGTATGATATAATAAAACCTACATAGAAAAAAACAGGTGATGCGTTGTAATTCCCTGTTATCACTTGGTATGATATAATGGAGAGCGAACCAGTAAAAATGAAGTTTGTGTTGTAATTCCCTGTTATCACTTGGTATGATATAATTGTGAACTCACTGATTCCCTCAACTTTATGGTTGTAATTCCCTGTTATCACTTGGTATGATATAATATTTTTTCGTTAATTTTTTTCCGTCTGTTTGTTGTAATTCCCTGTTATCACTTGGTATGATATAATGTGAACAGCCGGAGAGAAACCGCAGGAGGAGTTGTAATTCCCTGTTATCACTTGGTATGATATAATACTGACGCAAGCTACACAGCAGCCGTGGACGTTGTAATTCCCTGTTATCACTTGGTATGATATAATATCATGGTGACCAGAAACATTACTGCACAAGTTGTAATTCCCTGTTATCACTTGGTATGATATAATAACATTTGCGGGGAAGACGTAAAAGGAAATGTTGTAATTCCCTGTTATCACTTGGTATGATATAATCCTATCAATCCATTGTATGTTTCTGTGTCGTTGTAATTCCCTGTTATCACTTGGTATGATATAATTCAGACCGGACCAAGGGCAGCCGCCCGGAAGTTGTAATTCCCTGTTATCACTTGGTATGATATAATTATTGTTTCGGTGTTGGAGACTTTGAGAAAGTTGTAATTCCCTGTTATCACTTGGTATGATATAATAACGACCGAATAAAGGAGCGGCGGCTCGCAGTTGTAATTCCCTGTTATCACTTGGTATGATATAATCCACTCCACGGAGGAACCGCGCACCATTCAGTTGTAATTCCCTGTTATCACTTGGTATGATATAATGCTGGACAATATTGCAGGGGTAGACGCTGAGTTGTAATTCCCTGTTATCACTTGGTATGATATAATTGGGAGAATTTGCAGGAGTGTTCAGGATCGGTTGTAATTCCCTGTTATCACTTGGTATGATATAATGATTAGTACAATGTTGTCGTGACTCCAGAGGTTGTAATTCCCTGTTATCACTTGGTATGATATAATATTATTTGTTCCAGATGGTAAAGAGACACCGTTGTAATTCCCTGTTATCACTTGGTATGATATAATTGTCTGTAACGCAAATAATTGCGCCCTCTGGTTGTAATTCCCTGTTATCACTTGGTATGATATAATTCGAACGAAACAAAATAGTTATGCGTTCTAGTTGTAATTCCCTGTTATCACTTGGTATGATATAATTGAGAAGTACGGCGCGGAGTTGGTGCCGAGGTTGTAATTCCCTGTTATCACTTGGTATGATATAATACGACCACGCTTATTGCTGCCGCCATCTCCGTTGTAATTCCCTGTTATCACTTGGTATGATATAATCTCCGCAGGGAAAGCTTTGCACAGGATGAGGTTGTAATTCCCTGTTATCACTTGGTATGATATAATAGGCGAAACGATATTTACAGTGCTTGATAAGTTGTAATTCCCTGTTATCACTTGGTATGATATAATCTAGGATAAAAATTTTTGACAGATCAGAAAGTTGTAATTCCCTGTTATCACTTGGTATGATATAATTTCTATTTATTCATTGCTATAAAGTCAAGAGTTGTAATTCCCTGTTATCACTTGGTATGATATAATCGTAACGCCTTCTGCGAATGCGGATGGGGAGTTGTAATTCCCTGTTATCACTTGGTATGATATAATAACCATGGATAAACTGAATGAGCTCGGATTGTTGTAATTCCCTGTTATCACTTGGTATGATATAATTCCGGTACTGATTTTATATACCTTGATCGTGTTGTAATTCCCTGTTATCACTTGGTATGATATAATTCATTTTGGAATGGACAATCGAACCCATGAGTTGTAATTCCCTGTTATCACTTGGTATGATATAATAGGGAACACAAATCCCCACGAAACACAGGGATTCGTGGGGATTTCAGTTCAAAAAAATATTTAATTTCAGAGTTGAATTCTATCAAAAATCTTCTTTTTTCAAAAAACATCTAATAATTCTATCGATTCCGGGGTATCATCGAATGTCTTTGTTCCCAGCATAATTTCCATAGACTCATACTGTTTTTCTGTTAAGACCAATACACGCACCGATCCTTTTATGGGTAGATTCAATTTTAAACGTTGCTTATGCATTGCGACTGCATCCATACCATTGCAAATTCTCGAATATACAGACCACTGTACCATATGATAGCCGTCTTTCAATAAAAATTTACGAAATTTTGCGGCATCTTTTTTCTCTTTTGCAGTTACTACAGGGAGATCAAAAAAAACTAACATTCTCATAAATTTATTCATAACTATGTACCTGTAATTGCATCAATTCGGGCAACTCCAAATCGGTTCTTTTTTCCTGCAAAGCACTGCTGTAACTTGCCACCAGCATATCAATACAATTACTGATAATGCGTTTTTCTCCTTTCACATTCATGTCATAATTTAAAATACCAAAAATGCCTCTCTTTCGCTCTGGTGTAAGATTACTGTCAATTTCTGCTATATCATAATTCTGGGACACATATAGGTCAACCAATGGTCTGAATGGCTCAATCATATCATCAGCTAAGTTAAAATTATTCAATTCGCTGTGATGAAATACACCAATCGAAGGTTCTAATCCATAGCAGACAATTGAACGGGCAATGATTCCTCTTACAATCGCATAGCCATAATTCAACGCTGAATTGATAATATGATCATTTCCTCTGGAGAACCCTAAACCATACAGACACTTAAAATAAAAAGCTGCTGCTTTCGCCTCCACATGTGTTCTGTCACCAGACTGGACTTCTTTGCACATCTTCATCAATTCTTCTACGCCATCCAGTTTAAGATAAGAAAGGCACAATGCCTGATTTCTGATCTTCTGCACTATAATCTGCTGCCAGAGTCTTTTCTGCAGAGGTTTCCCTGCTTCCATCTGGTATTTTAAAATTTTAAAGTGACGACTATGTTTTGCCAGTGGAAGCAGTACTGCATTCGGTAGATGTTTTTCATCACAGACATAAACTGCTATCCCCATATCTGCCATCTTTTGAAGCAAATATGCAGATACTGCTACCGTCTGATTTTCAATAATAATACAATTGATATCCTCTAACGGAATCTGTCTGGATACATCTGTTTCAATATTTAACTGCTGATCCTTGATAGACAGCTTTACATAGCTGTCTATCTTAATATTTCGAAATCCCATTTGTCCCCCATACTTAACCCCAGAAATTCCCCGTTAATTTTCTATTATTTTTGTGACAAAACATATGCAATTTCCAATTTTATTAAGAAAATCCCATTCGTTTTTCACTTTTTACTATAGACACATGTCCTAATACATCAACCTGACACTTTTCCAACACTTCCAGACTTTGTATACCAAGACTACTAAATTGAAAACGATTATCATGAGCTATTCCTTCTATACTTGCTGTTGAAATATTTGATTTGATATAATAAGCATATATTTCATGTAATTTTAACTCATTACCGTCCACAGATTTCGTTTTAATACCTTTTTTACTCTTTATATGAATCAGATCTCGCGAATACAAGCTGAATAAAAAGTCTTTATCATCCATCACACGCCACTCACTGTATGGCTTTTTCGCTGTCGCAGCCTTATTCGGCAGCACTTTCTTCACCACATCCGCCGTATACACTGGTACAAAGTAATACTTTCCATTCACGCAATATACATCGATTCGGACCATACCGCCATTTTCGGCAATTCCATTTCCGGAATCCACAAACACACCCATAGTCTGTTTTTTCTGAATCTTGACCTTCCGTACGACGGGACCTTGTGAGCCATCAGCCTTTGGCTTATGGAAATCCTGTGCAAATGCTTTTTTTGCATCATTGCCATACAGCAATAGCTGCCTTTTCAATGCTTCGTATAATAAAAGATCACTCTGTGGATTATAATAACCATCTATTTCTCCATCTTTATTCAGCTTCAGATCCGTCAAGGCTGTCTTGGTTAATACGATTCCTTCATCCTTGAAATGTCTCGGACTACGGATCGTATCTGCATGCGCAGCACCTGTCACCTTGTGATTTGGCATTCGTGAAACAAAAATCGGACGAATATTCTCATAAATTTCTTCCGGATAATCCAGTTCTAACGCAACATCAGAATGTGTATCTAAAAATCCTTTCGGATCATCTCCCATTCTGACATCTAATTCTGTCCGGAATGTCTCCCACGGTTTTGGAATATGTACACCAAAAATCTCATCCCACTCTGCTCTGCTATAATCTTCAGGTCGAAAGATTTCTCCCGTCTCTGCATCCACAAATTCCGTGCCTTTCGAATAACATCTCTCTCTTACCTTTGTATAGCGTGATATTTTCTGGATCATACCATCTGTACAGCAGGCAATTACAACAGCATCCATTGCATGATGCGTATCGGTCTCTCGATTTTTCTGTGGCAGCCCCCAACGTTTCCTCAAGTATGCTGTAATCGTTCCACTTACTGCCCGAACCTGCTTTTTCTTTTCCGGGCAATTTAATGGTGCTAGCTCAAGATTCTGACGGATCATGTTATAAATAACAGTCGTGATATACTTCGTATCCGTTAAGTTACGCTCTTTGAACTCACTGCGTTCTTCCTCTGAAAAATGTCTTTTCAGAAGTTTCTGCTGTTTCTTATAATCCTTAATCATCGTCTTTACACGAATTTCAAACTCATTCCAACGCTTTTCATCCTTTCCCATATATTCATATGGTGTCCGGTTCCCTTTCTGGCGGTTCTCCTGTGAAGTAACAAGCACTTTATTCCGGAAACTGTCATCAAAAGTAATACTATATGGTAAAATATGGTCAATATCATACCCCGGCTTAAATAATTCTTCCAAAGGAATGCTTTTTCCAGAATACAAACATATTCCCTGCTGCTCCTGCCACAAACGATACTTTAAAATATCCTGTCCGGTCGGTGATAATTTTCCCAGTTCCTGAATCTGCTTTTTTACATCTTCATTATTTTTCTGTCGTTTTTCCATATCACCTTTTATCTTCCGGCGTTCTTCAAATGTCTTTGACATTTCTCTTGCAAGCTCGATATGAATCGCCTGCGGACTCCCATAGGTACGGATAATCGCATTAATTACTTTCACGGTCTGTGATACCGAACGTTTTACCACTGGGTTTGTGATCTCATTGATCGTCCGATTGACATTTTCGCCCGTTAAAAGTTTCTGCTTAACTCCCTTAGAATCTGCTTTAAAATCATATCCGGCTTCCACACATGCTTTATCATAAGTCATTCCTTTTTCTAAAAACGGAATAATATTTCGCATTGCTTTAATCGAAAGATGCTGAAATTTTGTTGGCGTATATGCTAACAATCCATCCATTTCTTCTGGCACAAGTCCTAACTCTGCCAAACGCTTCATACGGCTGTCATCGTTCTTATAACAGGTCAAAATCGTGCCAATCTCATCAAACAGATCTCTGATTTCATTTTCCGAAAGATATTTTATCCGATCTTCTAAACATTTCTTATACTCATGATAGTATGGCATACTGACAAACTTTACTTTTTCTGTATTCTGATTTTCCTTTGTCTGTTCTTCCTTCGTAGCAGCCTTTTTATAATTTAAATTATAGAACAGAATACTCTCCGGTAATCCTAACTTCTTACGGACTGCTGCATATTTAACTTCTTTCTGCGTAAATAATAATGCCACCAGCGCACGGCGTTCCTCTTCTGTAAAATTTCTGATTTCTCCATCTTCATTGACCAGTCTTGTATGGTTGATTTTCTGCAGTGCTACAAAATATTCTGCGGTATAGGTTCCCTTTGCACCTCTCAGTTCATCCTGCTCAAATGTACATTTTCCAACCCTGTCAGAAAATCCTTCCATTGCATACGGACTTGGTGTGCCATCCGGCTGCACACCCGGTCCCATATCAAAAGATCTCTGGCTTGTCATAATCTCTAAATATTTTTCTTCTAATTCTTCTGTTGTTTTTTCATTTCCAAGACGCCTCTGACTGGCAAAAATTTCTCTGACTTCATCCACAAGCATTGCTCTTAGCATCGTATGCTGATAATTTTCCGCCTTATTACGAGCTGTAAGGATATATCCTTCTTCTGTCCATGGACAGCTTGTACGAAATGCCTCATCCAAATAGATCATCTCTCCAACGGTACGATAACCCTTCTCCTGCATCCGCTTCTGATTTTCATCAGTTGCCTTTAATACGGCACCATTTTCCTTTGCGGCCGTCTCCGCTTTTCTGGTAGAACGAAATCCACGGTGTTTTGCAATGTGAAGCAGTACCTGTGCCAATTCTTCATTTGTCAGTTTACGATCTAATGCCTCATAACGCAGTTTATAAACATCCGGCAGACCTGCCATACCATAACGCTTCATAAATGAATCGGTCTTTATCAGTCCCTGATCTTCAAACAGCCACTTGATCCTGTCCAAACGATGTTTTCTTCTTCTAAGACGTCTTCTTGTCGTCCTCGCTGCTCTTCTCGGTCCAGCCAAAGACTCCCCTGTCTTAGGAATCTCCGCTGTATCAAAGATCCTTACCCCAAGATCCACGATACGTATCGGCTCATCATCACTGTTGTTCTGCAATACTGCCCAGCCTACCGATGCGATACCAATATCTAACCCAATACGGTAATCCATTTTCTCATCCATCTTTCTTCTCCTCTCATCTGAACCATTCCCTCATACCTGAGAACGGGACAACTGTTTTTATTCTTTCTGATTTCTCATACATCCTTCTCATGAATAAAAATCCTGTATAAAAGATAATCCCATTCCGAAGAATGGGATTAGAGCTTTTAGGTTTCTTACCTTATTGTAATAACCTAATTATCACTTGGTATGATATAATTCTCTTGTATTATATCCCTTTTTTCGACGCTTGTAAATACTTTTTACAATTTTTTTTAAATTATTGACTGCTGGTTCTAACATAGTTACTTCTTTCAGTTTTCCTGTAAACAATATCCAAATCTTTCTAAAACAGTCATCAGATTAGATGTTTTATTATCATAAAATTCACTGTCAGGTTCTGCTTTCTGGATGATCAGTCTCTCATATAATTCTTCTACTCCACCTCTGACATAATCATGGAACATAGACTGATATGCCAAAAACTCCTCTTCCGTCTCAGCTCCCCGGAATGCCTTTTTTACCGCTTCCTCTGCAGGTATATATTCCTTCGCTTCTAACATGATCATCATCTGCATGATAAAATCCAATTCTTCTTTTGCATTGATTATCTGCTCTGCTAAGATACTCTTTGTCCCAACCGGTGAAAAATCTTCCTTTGCCTTACGGTCTACACGAAATCCTACTACTGCAGCAACCATATATAGATCAATCAATCTACGAAAATAAGTATGTTCACAATCCCCTTTTACCCACAATTCACCTGCCATTCTGGCATGCTTACCATGAAACTCAAACTCTTTTTTGAAAAATTCATAGTTCCCCATCTTTTTTCCTCTCTTCTGCTGCTTCTGTTTCCCAACAAGACATAAAATGATTCTTTTTTATCATGTTCTTTTTCTCTCACTGCTACTGCTGATCTAGTTCCACTCTACGAATGGATGCATAGGCTTCGTCTGCCGCTTTTTCAATATGATAGGACGCACCGACATATTCATCAAGTCCTGTATATTTCCAATCTTTATCCAACATAAAAATAATTACCTGTTCTGATACCTCCGGCAAAACTTTCGCGATCAGACTGATATTTTTATCTCCCAGTTTAGAAAACGGTCCATCTAAAACAATCGGCAATGTATCTGCTCCCTCTACTCCAAGCTGCTCTGCCTTTTTATTTCTGCTGTATTCCATGATCGTAACAATAAATGCAAAATTACGTGCTATCTTTTCTCCCTCTGACAGATTCTTTTCTTCACGAAAGCCTACATTCGTCTGATATAACATCTGGATTTCATAGTTTTCCGTCAGCTGTATTCTTTTATCTTTCGCATTAAACATACGCTCAAAATTTTTCTGTATCTGTCCATTTAATTCCATAAATGTCTTATTCTTTTTTATTTCAAAATCATTTTTCAATCTTGTATACAACGCTTCTGCCAATTCCATACGTTCACGCCATTTTTTATTTTCTTCAGTCCTTGCTTCCTGACTCTTCATTTCTGCTTCTATGTTTCCAATCTGACGTTCATAATTTTCTATCTGTCCTTGCAGGGTTCCTTTTTCCACTCCTAATTTATTGCTTTCACTCTGATAATACCGGAGCATCTTTCTCTTTTCCGAAAAATCCGTCCGCTTTTCCATCTGCTGTTCCATCGCGGCAATCTGATTGCAGGTTTCTTCATATGCCCGCACACTCTGATCCACAATTTGTGCACTTTCTCTTATATCATCATATACAGAACTACTCTGCCTTTTCCAACGCTGTCCTGTACGTTCAAATTCTCCTAATAAAGACCCGATATCTGCCGGTGGAAGATAATTTCGCTGTTCCATTAAACATTCCAATTCTTTTGATTCCGGTAAAATAGGTGTCCCACAGATGCATCTCCCGGTTTTGATAATATAATCGATACTTGCCTGTCTCATATGTGGAATATCCCGCCTTACTCCAGCCACTGATTTTACCATTTTTATGGACGACTCGATCATCGGCTGTGCAAACAGCATAAATGCCTTATCGCTGAATAAATTGACCATATTTTTATATGCATCTTTGATTCGATCTGACTGCGATCTTTTTACTACGAGTAATTGATTGTATTTCGCCTGAAGCACCTCTGTATTTTTATTTTCAAGCAGATATCTTTCTATTTCCTCAATTTTCTGTTCATAATTTTCTATATTGATCTCAATGTTTTTTATCTTCTCCTTGCACTGTTCAATCCCATGTTCCATACGATTTCTGTCTCTTTCCAGATTGTCATACATGTTTCCGGAACCTGATATTTTACCTTTAAACTTTTTAATAACTGAATGACTGCCCATGTCTTTTAAATGCCAGATAGCTGCCTGATATGCAGATAATCCAGTCAGTGTATGTACAGACTCTCTGATATTTTCACGCACTCCGTTGACTGTTACATCATTCCATCGCTCTCCATCAAACAAAAAATAATGTGACAGATTTTTAGGGAATAATTCGCGGATCACTTCTTCTATTTTTTCCTGCTCTACCGAAATGACTGCATCCGGATTATCTTTCTCTGAAATTTGCAGCGATACCTTCTTATAAAATTCTTTTGCGATCAGTTGTGGATATGCACGTGTATAAATGATCTCACGTTTGATCTGATATCTTTTTTCATCATCAACTGCGATCAATTCCACAGTAACATCCGCCTTGCTGTTTGCATCCATCATTGCTAGAATATCATTATTTAACAGTTGATAATCCTCCTGCTGCTTTCCCCTTTCTGCCAGAACAGCTCCATAAAGTCCCCATCGGAATGCCTGTGCAATGGTTGTTTTTCCAACCGTATTATCCCCCAATACGACCGTCACATTCTTTTTTTCATCACAGCTGAACTCAATTACATTTCTGCCTTTATACCTCATAAAATTATTCATTGTAATACTTTGGAATTTCATACTATTCTCCATTCTTGCGCTGTTTTTAAGCGCATCACAAGTTTGTGCGAAACACAAATCTTGCGTGTGAAAAATGTATTTTTCACACTATTCTCCACCTGATACACACTTACTTACATGGACATTCTGGCATAATCAACTATGATCTTTGCAAGTTCCTCCGCCATCCGCTGATCTGTTTTTGCTTTGCTGCGCAGATTTTTCCGTTCTACATGAAGAACCTCTAAAATCATATTCCGCATTACCTTTTCACTGATCTCTTTCATAAATACCTCCATTCCCGTGTAAAAATGTATTTTTCACCCTATACCCGTTATCCTGTGCATTTTCTGTTCTAATTGCAAAATTTTATCTAATTTAATAATGTTCCTATCCGGTCTTTAATATCACCCTTTAAAAAATCATATCTTTCTTTTAAAATATCTTTCACCTGGTTTTCCGGAATATCCGCCCTTGTATATGCTGTAATATGTAATTTTGATTTCGCTTCCGCATTGATCTTTTGCACATAATCTTTTAACGATTCATCTGATATTTCCTTGTTTGCCTTTTTTGTGATATATACAAAATTCAAAGGTGAATTGCAGATATTTTTATCAGCATTACGAAGTGCTGACGTTGACTCCCCCACCTTTTTTACTCTTCCAAGCGGTATAATATGATGTGCTTCAAAACCTCCAGGCTCATCTGAATATGCACTCAAAACCTTATCTTCCTCAAACATATCCTTATATGTCTTCGATAACAGATACTGACACATAAACATACGCATCACCTTTTTCGGAATACGTTCTTCATCCGCTTTTTCCATAAGCAAAAATTTCTCATCTGAAAAATTCTGTGCATTCATTACATAATCCTTGATCTTTACGATCCATTCAATGTTTTTCTTCCGGTCAGATGCCTGCATTGTCTTAATCATGGTCTGAAGATGTGCGATCATTTTTGTATTCTGGTCTTTATCATATTCACCGGAAAAAATAGATGCCCAATACCATGCTTCTAAAATATTGTGAACAGTCTTATCCTTAAACCACTCATCCTTTAGAAAGACAACTGCAACTAAAACGATCATCAACGAATAATTTATTTCCTGTATATTCCGGATTCCACATCTGCCCTGAAAGAAAAACATTGCCCTGTCTATGGCATCACAGACCTTTTTTGCATTACTGTCAATTTCTTCCGGCTCTAACATCAAAATACGTTTCTTTTTGATATAATCCAGTTTATATTCCTCAGGATCGAATAACTGATTATTACAATATAGACATAGTACATCTAAAAAAACATCTATATACTTTCCTGCTATATCATTTTTCTCCTCGTTATAGCAGCCTGTACTGCATGATGCATTATACTTTTTGCTTTGTATTTTATCTCCAATTATGGATACTGCCTGATCTGGTAAAACCTGTTTATCATAATTTTTTTCTTCCTGAATATAGAAGCACATACGTTTATAAAAATTTTCTTTACTTACCTTTGCAACTCTTGCCATGACCAGGTCAAACGTATTTAAGCTGACACCTCCACGATTTAGGTTTTCATAAATGTCAATCGCTCTGTCACGCTGCTCTCCCGATACTTCTATTTTATTCAGCGCTACATTTTTCACACAGGAATCCAGATAATTTGTCAGACACATCTTCCATACCATCTGTTTTTCATCAATCTTCCTGCAAAATATCGTATAATCTTCTTTTATTTTTTCACAACTTTCATCATTTTTAAAAATTTCTTCGATAAAATCATCCTTCTGCTGCTTTTCTGTCAGCTTCATAAAATGCTGTTTAATCTCATTTCCTATTTTTTCTGCAATTTCAGCTGTAATCGTATTATATCTCAGCATAATCTGTGCTCTTTTTGTATTCTCTGGTGCTATCAGCAAATACAACGGAACTAAATATCCTTTTTTATATGTCAGACAATAGTCATCTAAATGCGTTGATAACTCCTGCTGCGGATTATACGGTTCTCCATCATGATGTAAGAAACCAACAACTTCAATAAACTGTAAAATATCTGCGGTCAGAAAATCTGGCTCCACGGAATCAGAAATGCGGAAATTCAAATCATAAACACCAAATAAATCCTGTTCTTCCTTACATTTTTCCCATTTTGGAATCCGCAGAAAAAATCTGCGCTTCAATGATTGGGAAATTAATTTCGAAAACATACTGCATTTATCATAAATTACATTTGAGAAAACATTTGTAAGTACTGTCATTCGTTGCTGACCATCCAGCAAAAACTCCACTTCACCATCCACTATATTTAAATCTGTATTTTTTTCTCCCAGTCCGATAGATTTTGCCGCATATTCATCCGGCTTTGATTTTAATAACAAAATGCTTCCTATCGGCATTTTTGCTAAAACAGATGCTACTATCTTTCTTTGCGTTTCTTCATCTGTCCAGACAAACCCCCTCTGAAAATCCGGCAGCAGCATTTTATCTTCTGCAATTTTTCTGACGATTTCTCCAAAATCCAAACGTTGATTTTCCATTATTTCTTCATCCTTCCGCAATTTCCTTTATCGCATTAATTAATGCAGCTAACTCACTCTTCTTTGTAAAACGTCCGATTCCCACACGGACTACACCACCATATTTTTCATCTTTCAGATATTTATGGATCAACGGTGCGCATTGATAGCCGGTTCGGACTGCTATATGATAATCTTCGTCAAGTAACATTCCTACTTCATCTGCACGGTATCCATCTATAGAAAAAGAAACAATTCCCGTGCATTTTTCCTTATCCTTTGGAAAGTATATGAAAACTCCATCTATTTCTTCAAGATGTCTGCTCAGATGTTCTGCAAGCTCTCTTTCTCTTGTTAATTCCGTTTTTCTGTCACACCCATCTGCCAAGGCTGCATGCAATCCCGCAATCGCAACTATATTCTGGCTTCCCGGCTCTAACATTCCCGGCATTTGCCCCGGCATATCAGGATTTAATGAATCACTGCCTGTTCCACCCGCAAGAAACGGTTTTAGAGTAATATTCCCTTTACTGATAAATCCACCGACCCCAAATGGTCCATATAATGTTTTATGTCCAGCAAAAACATAAAAATCAATCCCATTGTCCTTCAGTTTTACAGGTACAAGTCCAAGTGCCTGGGAACCATCTACTGCTACAACTGCTCCATACTTCTTTGCATATTCTGTTATCTCATCAATTGGCAGAATATACCCAGTTACATTGCTGACATGACTCAAAATAACAACAGTTGGATGTTCTCTCGTAAACTGAAATTTAATCTGTGGAAGATCCATTTCTAATTTGTTTTGATCTAACGCAAGCTCAATGATTTTAAATCCATATTGTTTCTGATAATAATGCAGTACACGCATCATGGCATTGTGTTCAAACGGGGAAACATAAACTATATCCGTCTGTTTCCACTCAAGTCCTCCTAAAATCAGGTTACATGCAAACGTAGCAGAGGCTGTAAATACAACCTCTGCTACATCATCTGCTCCTGCAAGCTCTTTAATCTGTTTTCTCGTGTCTTCGATCAGACCAGATGCGTTTCGTGCAAGCACATAAGAACCCCTGCCCGCATTGACAGCACCAGTTCGTGCTATTTCATCCATTGCCTGATATACACATTCTGGTTTTGGAAACGTTGTCGCTGCATTATCAAGATAAATTTCTTCCATCACCAATCTCCCCTTCTCTTACTGTAATAATCCTTCTAAAGTCTGCACAAGCACTGCAACCTTCTGATTCGTTTCAAGCGTATTTCCAAAGTCTTCTAAAGCCTCTTCTAACATATTCTTTAAGTAAAGACTTGTTGTATCTGAAATATCCGCATTATAATACTTCTCGATGGCATTGCCATTCTGATCTGTCAATAAAATACGACTGCTGCCTTCTGCATCTTTGTCACATTTCCTGATTTTTTCAATTTTAGATTTTACTGTATACAAATTGTCCTGAAATTCTAAAGTATTACTGTCATTCCAGTCTTCTAAATACACTCCTGTTAAAATATAAGTGAGTGCGGAAACAATTTCTCCCTCATCATTGGTTTCTAATTTCTCCAGATAATTAAAAAACTTACTCTCTGCTGTTGTCAGTACATGAGCCTTTGGTATATTATTTTGCGCTAAATACCATTCATGCAGACAGGCTTTTAAACTGACGCTCTGCTCTTTTCCAAATACCTTTTTGATATCTTTTGCAATCTGTTTTTTTAATTCGGAAAAAACGTTGTCCAAAATTCTCTTACTTTCTGCCAGATTTTGTACTGTTTTCTCGAAATCTGTATTCCCATAACATGCCGGAATTTTTTCAAATAGAAGTTCCCTTGGATTTATCTCTGCTCGCCTAAGTAAATTACGTAATTTTTTTATAGCAGTGCACTGTTTATCTGGTAAATTTAAGGTGATCATCGTATATTGTGGAAGTGACCGATACCATTTTTGCATACTCCCCACAATTTGTATAAATCTACTCTGTCCATCAAAGTTTTCCTCATTACATGCAAAAATCGCTTCTATTTCTTTTAAATATTTTTCCTTCTCTACTGTCTCTGTCTCCAGATAAAGTGCATAATTCTCCGGGAAATCATTTACATGATTCAAATTTTCTGAGGTAATTTCCAATTCTTTTTCCCCGATGTAAATGACTGCTGTCCCTTCAATCTCAGACAATTTTTTTGCTAAAAACAATGGGATTATGCCACGTCTTGCACCAAATTTCTCCCCCTGTAACCGCTGATACAGCATCTGAAAAGATCTTTTTTCTCCAGCACATTCCGAAAAAAAATTCTCTATCTCTGAGTCGACTTTCCGACATCCTTCATCTGCCCTGGTATGTACAAATGCAGCACGATATACCATTGCTTCCGGCATAGTGCCTTTCTGATATGCAGACAGATCCCCATGTCTTAACAATTTATCAATTACCTGATTTCGCGCTCTTAAATATTGTTTACCAATATGTTCAATGTTTAACAACTCATGATTTACACGCGGTGCATATCCATAATATTCTTTGCAGACAGTACTCAATATCTGATTAAACTCTGCTGCCGTCTTACATTTACGTTTTTCCTTTCCTGCCTGGAATGTTGTAACCTTTCTACCTTCCGGCAGATAATAATCTTCCAGATAGATATTAATTTCAAACCTGATATCCTCTGCACACAATTCAAGTTCCTGAATCAGTATCTCATTTTCTTCAATGAATCGTTTATCCCCCTTTAACATCATAACCGCCTGATACCTAAGCAGTAATTCCTCTTTATCAAAATTCCGATCCGACACTAACACCAGAACTCTTTTATCCGCAAGTTTATCCAACTGTTTTTGTATCTTATCTGTCTGAATTTTGTTCTTATCTATTATTACTATGATTTTTCCATCAGAAAACTTTTCATCATACAGATACTTTGTACTTTCCAGCGAAATAAAATCTTCCTGAAACATATATTCATACTGAAAATACCGGGTCATTGCGTATTCCTGATTATACTGTTTTGGTACCTCGTACTCTACATCTGCAACTTCTGATAAAATCTTGCAAAAATTACAGTGTCCATTCAATTCGTTCACCTTTTTAGCGATTTCTTTTTCCATGTCGACACCAGCATTGCTGCGAAATGCATAAACACCAACGCTGCTGCGGAACATTAATACACCATCTTTTTTCAGTCTTTCCATCGCAGGATAATATTTTTTCTGTTGCATCCCTAATGATAACCAGATCGCACTATCCTGTGCTGGAAGTTCATCTTCTCTGTGAAGCATACGTATCACTGCAATTGCTTTTATGACTTCTTTTTCTTCTTCTGATTCCGCTTTCCCCAACGCATACTCTGCTTTCAGCCACTCAGAATGAATCATTGGTGCATCTTCCGTCTCCCGAAACATTGGTTTGAAATAATCGTAGATTTTGTCAATACCTACCCACACTTCTTTATTTCGTTCCAACAACCAGGATAAACTTCCCTGACCATCATCTGCTAAAAATGTAAATATCGTTCTTTCGTTCTGCGCAACACGCTCACTAATATGAAGCAGAGCATATGCAGCAAGAGGTGTCAATGGGAAACAACCTTTCGCTACGATCTGATCAAAATCCTGCTTTGAAAAAAGTTTTTGAAAACATGGAAGCTGATAGGACAATTCCAAAAATTTTCCCTGCTCATTTTCCATAATCTCTTTTTCATATTGTTTTGAAAATACCGGCTCCTCTTTCTGAATTGAATTAGCGATCAGTTCATAATTATTTTGTGCAGATATCACAAAAGATATCTCTGAAATTCTTCCCTCCACTCCACGAAATGCATTTTTCATAGAAATGTCTATACTTCTGGTATACTCATGAATACTTTTATGAGCCACCATTGTAAAAAATAGTTTCTGATCAGAACCTTCTGCCAATTCACACATATCCTGCAGCGTTTTCATATCCTCTGCAAAACCGGTTTTATCATGTCCCTCGATGTATTTACTGAATTCATCAAAAATAATAAAGATACCTGCATAACCACATTCTTCAGTCAAAATTCTTGTGATCTGCTGATACGACCTAACAGCTTCCGACTGCATCAACGGTAAAAAAGTACTTCCTGCCGTCAGCATTGGATATACATTTTTAAATAATTCCAATGACTGCTTATTTTTTCTCTTCAATTCCTTTTTTAAATTCTTTTCATCTGTCTGATTTTCTCTCAGATGCTCGCAAAACTTTTCATAAACATCCGGATATTCCACTTCCCATTTCTCAAGGATTTTTAAAGCCTCCGTAAATGCAGTTTCCGGTGCAATATCTGATAAATTATTTTTTTCCAATGCCTCGCGCAGTGCAAATAATAAGATCTGATTCATAGAAAAGCCCGGGATAGAAGAAATAAGTACCGGTAAATATTTTTTATTTTCCTGTTTAATCTTTGTAACCAGATCTGCCGTCTCTTTATCTGTTACCTGTATTTTATCAAAAACAGTCTGTGGCAGATCGCCGGAAAGAATGGAAAGCAGTACCAGTAATAAATGTGATTTTCCCTTTCCATATGGACCGATCAAAACAGTAGCATGCTCCTTTGCCTCTCCCATCACAGCTCTTAAATATCTGTTTAATATCAGCATTGATGACCGCGTCGGTATATAATTTTCAATTCTTCCATGATTTCCTATATCAAGCTGCAAATTCACTGCTTTTTGAAAATTACGGTTGATATGTATTAAATTTCTCCATTGTTCCATTCCGGCAACTCCTATATGTCTTTATCTTTCGTAATAATTTTCTACGATTTTTTCCCCAGTCAGCCCTTTTTGCCAATAAATCATATTCAGACCTGCTGTACGGTTCATCACAATCTTATCCTTTTCCTCCAAACGTTCTAACATCTCTATCAATGCGGTACGTTTTAACTGCAGTATCTTTCCCGGACCATCTATTTCTTTCCATAAATCATCCAGATAAACGGAGGTACGTTTTTTATCTTTATCCACCAGCAAAAACCAAATAATATCCTCTGGTAATTTGTTTAAATCCGGTTGTTTTCTGTAATAAATCCCCTCGGTGTGTTTCAATAATCCCAACTTTCCAAATGGACTTGTATTCTTTTCTTCCGGATTTGTCTCTTTTGCAGGCAGATACATCCGTAAAATTGCGTCACAGTCCGCATAAACAGAACTTTGTGCAATATGGATATCACCATCTAAATCACTAACCAGCGCCTCCATCTCATCATAAATCTGCTGTTTTTTGAATTCCTCATAAGAAACTTCATTAAAAAACAAATTCCATGCCGTCGCCAGTTCACGGTTTTTTGCAATTTTGCTATGTATTAACCATAATGTAAAATAATCTTCCACGCATGGATCATGTGTAAAGATCAAATTTCCAATATCAGTAAGTGCAGCCCCAGTCTTAGGAGAATCTGTAATCAGATCTGCCGACTTAAGCCAGTAGCGGATCGACTTTGCCATATTAGGACCTACCCCAAGTGCATCCGCTCCATAATTTTCCGAAAAAACCTTCGGATCATAGTACACCTCATATAAACCTTTATTCAGCCATCCTTCACGAAGGATAAAACTTTCATGTCCTTTAAAACGATATTTATTTTTTCCCACTATCCTTTATCCCCCGTATTTTGTCTTTTGATTGCCAGAACTTTTCTCATATAACATCCTGCCGTAAAATGATTCACACATTCGCCACATCTTTTACACTTTTCATCAGAAATATAGTATCCAATCTCGCCATCTTTATTTTCTCTGATAGAAAGTGCATTAAACCTGCATACACTTTCGCATGCCAGACATCCCATACACATCTGATACTTCGTAAGCTGACATTTGATGCGTTCTTCTGCTGTTTTTAAATCTTTTGCCCCTGCAAGCTGTGTATTTAAAATGGTAACCTTGAGATTAGCCGTTCCAATTCTTCCCTGCAGTTTCAAAATTATCTGCTCTTTTTTATTAAGTACAAAGACTTCTCCAAGTCTTGTATTTCCCATATCGAAATTCAAATATCCGAATGGACGAAAAAGTTCATACAACTGTTCTGAAATTGGGCGTTGTAATTCATAGTTAAAAGTATTTTCTTCTGTGGCACACGGTGTAAATGACACGACTGATTTCTGCGCATATGCGACACCATTTCCCCCCTGTCGTGCTTTCCAGAATCCATCATCTACATAAACCTCGGCATCCTCTTTTCCGATACTTTTTGCAAAATCAATCAACATATTTCTAAAATGCTCTGACTGCTCATGCATATGCACCTTAGACAGGAACTCTGACCAGCCACTATTATTAGGGCAACACCAGCATCCAACTCTTGCATACCCCAGGCGATATGCATCATTAAAATCAATTCCTGTTGTAAGAAGATATAACCAGATATCAAAATCCATCCAGTCGATAATCGGAGATACAATTCTCTGTTTTGTGATCTTCGGACTGTCAGATTCACGCTCATACTTACTTCTGCTTACCGACTCACTGCGCCGGATTCCGTAAAAAGTCAATATCTGGTTTTTATCTCTGTATAATGAACGTATCTTTTTTTGTATCGTTCCTGTTTTAAAAACAGTGCAGCACCAGCGCATCACACGACTCGGCGGACCAACCAGTTTGCACAGTTCCTCAAAATTCTTTTCTTTATTGCGTGCAGAAATCACTGGCGTCTTTGGATGATTTTTCTTAAATCTTTCCATATAAGTATAAGTAAATGGGAACTCTAATGTTGTATCCCCAAAAATATGCATGATCTGAGGTGTACTTAACGCCCGTAATACCAGATTAGAAGTTACAGTAGAATCCTTCCCCCCACTAAAAGAAACAAACATATCCATCGCACTAAACTCACCCGCTGCTTTTCGTATATAGTTTCCTGCTTCCTGCGTAATATGCTCATACCGCTCTTTATTAGCCTCAGTAAATCGTTCTTTCATCTGATCAAAATAGTAATATGTATTCTGTTTGCTATATTTTTCATATTGTCTGCGAACTTCGTCTGCATCTGTTTTTTTTAATTCTTTTACAGAAAATGCAATCTTTTTTCCATCGACATAATAATGATTTCCAGTTCCATTCCAAACAGACTTTTCTAAAAATTCAAAAGGCTTTTTGAGTATAATCTCAATCAAAAGCCTTTCTTCCGGAAACACTGGTCTTACATCCGTTGTCAGCTTTTTTGCCTCCATGCCACATCTGCTGCATCTGCTCTCATAAAGTGGAACATTACATTTTTCACACCAGTAAATGACAGATTGTACATCCGTTCTGCCTCCACAACACTGACACGTACTCGTCTCACACACTGTTCCAAAACATGGAAATTTTTCTTTTGTCTTTTCATTTCTATTATGGCAAATATATGTTATCATAAGTCTTTCTTTATTACTGATATTTTTATAATCTGATTTCTTATTTTTTAAGAATATATAGCTATATTATATTCTTAGTTAAGAAGAATTTCAATTATATATTATCTTAATTTGGAAGATTTAAGAAACGTTCTCACATTGAAACTGCTGAGTATGGGAATATATAAATGTGAAGAATATTAACTGGATGGTGTGTGAAAAAAGAAAACATATAACAAGAATCAACACGAAAAAAAGAAGCCTTGAAAACCAAGGCTTCTACAAGCAGGGGATGAGAGAATCGAACTCCCACCAAAGGTTTTGGAGACCCCTATCATACCATTTGACCAATCCCCTATATATAAAATGACGTATCAGATACGTCATTTATTATTTTACTTATTAGCTTCACAAAAATCAATAGGACTTTTGTCTTATCTTTAGTACCTTCAAAACTTCATACAGAACACCATCAATAACATAATCTGTGAAGTT